>ERZ1740067.460-NODE-460-length-32673-cov-8.119597_pt1 | contig 32673 bp, 31 predicted proteins | sample MGYA00581736_ERZ1740067 | MGnify/ENA primary metagenome ERZ1740067 (study PRJEB43018, sample SAMN04849236) | marine metagenome | isolation source: floating plastic debris | place: Pacific Ocean | collected 2008-08-27 | study: EMG produced TPA metagenomics assembly... | reverse complement strand
AATGGGTCGTGGAAACCGAAAAAGGCACGATCACTTGTGAGCACGTGGTCAACGCGGGCGGCACCTATGCCCGCCAGATGGGCGAATGGTCTGGACTGCAGCTGCCGATGACATCCATGACGCACCATTATTTCGTGACGGAGCCGGTGCCACAGTTCGCAGATCTCGACAAAGAGCTGCCTGTGATCCGCGACGACAAAAAAGTCTCTGGCTACATCCGCATGGAACAAAAGCGCGGCCTCATTGGGATATATGAGAAAGAAAACCCCAATTCCGTGTGGCATGATCACTGCCCATGGGAATACGAAAACTGGCTCTTTGACGCCGATTACGACCGGATCATGCCCTATCTTGAGGAATCGCTGAACCGCATGCCGATCTTTGCGGAGCTTGGGATTCAGCGTGAAGTCCACGGCGCGATCAGCCATCCGCCCGATGGCAACCCACTGATCGGCCCGGCGCCGGGCGTGCGCAACTACTGGTGCTGCTGCGGCACCCAAATCGGTATCGGCTGGGGCCCTGGCCTGACGCGCGAACTGGCACGCTGGATGGTGCACGGCGCAGCGGATATCTCCATGCGGGAGTACGATCCGCGCCGGTTTGGCGATTATGCCACCAAGGATTGGCAGGTCATCAAAGCAGAAGAAGACTACTGCCTGCGTCACGAAATCCCCTTCCCGCATTTCAACCGTCTGGCGGGCCGCCCGATCAAACCGTCACCTCTTTATGAGCGCCTGAAGGAAAAAGGCGCGGTTTACGAAGAGGTCTTTGGCCACGAACGTCCACGTTGGTTTGCAAAGAATGGCGTGGAGCAGCGCGATCATTACTCATTCCGCCGCAATGAAGTCCACGATATGGTCGGACTGGAATGCAGGGCCGTCCGCGAAGCCGTTGGTATTATGGACATTTCTGCCTTTACAAAGGTCGAGGTCGCGGGCCCGGATTCTGAGGCCTTCCTCGATCGCCTGGTCGCGAACCGACTGCCGAAGAAAGTGGGCGGTATCGCCCTGACCCACATGCTGAACCGTCGTGGACGGATTGAATTGGAAACCACGGTGGTGAAGCTTGCCGACGACCGCTTCTACCTTGTCTGCGCGGCCTTCTTTGAGCAGCGTCTGCTGGATCATCTGGAACAGAACCGATTTTTAGAAAAATCGCCGGCCAACGCTGGTGGCCGAATTTTCGATGAAAATTCGGTGCGCATCATTCTGAGGTCAAACGACTGGGCCGCGATCACGCTCAACGGCCCCAAGGCCCGCGACGTGCTGGCCAAATGCACCGATGCTGATCTCACCAATGCCGGGTTCCGCTGGCTCACAGCGCAAGAAATCAGCGTTTCGGGCCACAAGATCTGGGCGTTCCGCATGTCCTATGCTGGTGAACTGGGCTGGGAATTTCACATCCCGCGTGACAGCGCTTTGGCGGTCTATGATGCGCTTTGGGCTGCGGGTGAGGCCCATGGCATCGCGGATTACGGCTCTTTCGCGATGAACGCGATGCGGATGGAGAAAATGTTCAAAGGCGCGGGTGAGCTGACAAATGAAGTGACCCTGCCCGAGGCCGATGTGATGCGCTTTGCCAAGCTCGACAAAGCGTATCTGGGCGTAGAACCCACCCGTGCCAGCGCACTAGCGGCCACCAAGGGTGAGATGCCTTGGGTCTGCGCCTACATGGAGATCGAACCCGACGGCGTCGAAGACGGCCATGGCGGTGAGGCCGTAATGTATCAAGGCAAGGTCGTGGGCTCCACCGCCTCGGTGGCCTATGCACACACCTACGGCAAGATCCTCGCCTTCGCGTATATCAAACCCTACGCCAACGTCGCAGGCGCCGAGATCGAAGTCATCATCGCAGGCCATCCGCGCAAAGGCCGCATCCTGGATGCGCCGGTCTATGACGCGGACAGCCTCCTCCCCCGCACCGATGCTGCATTGGAAGTCGCCTAAGCGTCTTCGGCCTGTCGCATTTCGTCGCGACAGGCCAGCGGTATCCGGGTGAGCGTGAGACAAAAAGAAGGACCCCACAGATGTCAGATCTTCCATCAACAATGAAAGCGATGGTGCTGACAGGCCATGGCGGTGTGGACATGTATCACTGGCACGAAGACTGGCCGACGCCTGAGCCGGGGCCGGATGACGTGGTGATCAAGGTGGGGGCGTGCGGGCTCAATAACACCGACGTCAACACGCGCTCTGGTTGGTATTCCAAAGCGGTGGATGAAGCGACCACCGGCGGGGCCTACGACGAGGTCGACGATGAAGATCCGACCTGGGGCGGACGGCCCATTACGTTTCCCCGTATCCAAGGCGCAGATCCCGTCGGGCGCGTGATCGCCGTGGGTGCGAACGCAGACCCAAGCCTCATAGGCAAGCGCGTGCTGATCGACGGATGGATCCGCGATTGGAACGACCCAACCAACATGGACAAAACCTATTACTTCGGGTCCGAGAAAAACGGTGGCTACGCCGAATACACCATGGCTGACCGCCGCGATGTCGCGGTGGTAGAGAGCGATCTGTCTGACGCCGAGCTGGCCACGTTTCAGTGCAGCTATTCTACCGCGGAAGGCATGTTGGAGCGTGCCAATGTCACCGAGGTGGACACCGTCTTGATCCCCGGCGCGTCTGGCGGCGTCGGCGGCGCGCTGATCCAATTGGCGAAACGACGCGGCGCGCGGGTGATCGCGCTGGCCTCGGAAGCCAAGCACAAGGATGTGGCCGAATTGAACCCCGATCTTCTGCTGCCCCGCGCGCCGGAAGATCTGCGCAAGGCATTGGGCGATGAGAAAATCACCGTGGTTGCCGATGTCGTGGGCGGCGATGGCTGGCCTGCGCTGATCGAGGTGCTCGAGCGCGGCGGTCGATATACCTGTTCAGGTGCCATCGCTGGACCCATCGTAAACTTCGATTTGCGCACGTTTTATCTGCGCGATCTGACCTTCACGGGATCGACGATCATTCCGCAAAAGGTTTTTCACAACATCGTGCAATACATCGAAGACGGCTCAATCAAGCCCATGCTGGCGGCCACCTATCCGCTCGCTGAGCTGCGCGAGGCGCAAACCGCCTTCATCGAAAAGCGCCACACCGGCAATATCGTGGTTGTGCCGTGACCCGCCCGGGATGGGATAACCTGCTTGAGGAACTGCGCGCGGTTCATGCAAACAACGCGGATCTCAGCGCGTTCTGTCCCTTCCCTTCAGATGTCTTCCACAAAGAGGCGACCCCGCATTTCGACCCGCTCTGCCAAGCGATGCAAGACAGCGCATTGATCCCAACATCGGAGCATATGCGACCGCTGCGTGACGCGTTTGCGGGCGCCGCCGATACAGGTGTCTGGCGCGAAACCTATATGGACACCGAGTTTGGCCCGACGCTGCATGCCTCCTTTGGCTGCTTTGAAACACTGGGCGATCTGACCCCGCTGGGCACGGAGCAGATGCGGAGCTTTGTCATTTATCAAAAGCCCGGCTTTTACTACCCAATGCATCACCATCCGGCCGAAGAGCTTTATCTGGTCGTGGCAGGCGAAGGCGAATTTCATCAAGAAGGTGAGGAGAGCCGCCTGCTCGGTCCGGGCGCCACCACCTATCACGCTTCCAACGTGCCCCACGCGCTGACCACCCATGAGCACCCGATCATCGCCTATGTGCTCTGGCGCGGTGACCTGAGAACCAAACCCGTCTGGACCTATCCAGAGGAACTGACATGACGCCGCAAGGGCTTTTTGACGACGCGCTGTCGGCGGTGAAAGCGTGGCACGCAGCTTTGCAACCCGTGCATGCGTTTTGCCCCTGGCCTGATGATCTGGGCTATGAACCGCGTGCGCCGCGCTCCCTGCCCGCCACAGAGCTCATCCGGGTCGCACCAGGCAGTGCCACGCCCTTATCGACACCCATTGTTGAGGCCTTCCAGGCGCTTTCGCCCTATCTCGAGTGGCGGCTGACCTATACGCAAGACGAGGTGGGCCGGCATTTCCTGAACAATTACGGATGGTTTGAGCTGGCTGGCCCGGAGGGTCACTTTATCACCCATCAGACCCGCATTACAGTTGGCTATTGGGGCCCCGGCCTTGATTATCCCCGCCACCAGCATCGCGCGGAAGAGCTTTACACCGTGCTTTCGGGATCGGCGCTCTTCAAAGCAGATGGCGTGCCTGATCGCATTCTCAAAGCGGAGGACACGTGCCTCCATTTGTCCGACCAACCCCACGCGATGATGACACATGACAGCCCCATATTGACGTTGGTGTTCTGGCGCGGAGAAGGGCTCGCCGATGCGCCGGCGCTGAGTGCAGCATGAAAATCGCGCGGATTGAGATCTACCAACATGACCTGCCAGTAAAGGGGGGCATCTACCGCCTGTCCGGCGGGCGTGAGTACACGTCTTATGACGCAACATTCGTGCGCATCCTCTCAGAGGACGGCCTAGAGGGCTGGGGCGAGACGACACCGTTTGGATCCACCTATATCGCCTCGCATGCAGGCGGTGCTAGAGCCGCCATCGCTTTGCTGGCGCCAACGCTCATCGGGCAAGACCCGCGCGCCCATGATCGGCGTCAGGATATTATGTCGGAGGCGCTCAGTGGCCATCGGGATGCACGCTGCGCGCTTGATGTAGCCTGTTGGGATATGACAGCACGCGCGGCCGGTCTGCCGCTGTGCGACATGTTGGGGGGGCGTGTGCCCGGTGCCGTTCATGTCATCTCCTCCATTGGGGGCGACAGCCCTGAGGCGATGCGCGCCAAAGTGGCCCATCATCGCGCCGCGGGCTTTCTGGGGCACTCCATCAAAATTGGCGCATCTGAAGCCGATGGCGGGCCGATGCTGGATGCAGAGCGCATCGGCGCCTGTCTTGCAGATCGCCAACCAGGCGAGTGGTTTCAGGCCGACGCCAATAACGGCATGTCCCCAGAACAGGTGCTGCGTCTTCTGGCCCTACTACCCAAAGCCACGGACATCGTGCTCGAAGCCCCCTGCTCCAGCTGGGCGGAAACAGCCTCGCTGCGCGCCCGGTGTCGCCTGCCCATCATGCTGGATGAGCTGGTGCAATCCGAGGCCGATCTGATCGACGCCATCCGCCGCGACATCTGCGATGGGGTTGGCCTTAAGGTCTCCAAGCAAGGCGGCATCACCGCCATGACCCGCCAACGCACGATTGCCGCCGCTGCGGGCCTTGTGATGTCGATCCAGGACACGGTCGGGTCCGAGATCTCCGCGGCCACGATTTTTCATCTGGCCCAGTCAACCCCGCGCCATCTTTTACGATGCGCGCTTGATCCCCGCGCCATGGTAGGCACCCAGATCGCCAGCCTCGACGCACCAGTTCGTCATGGCGGTGTTGAGGCCCCGCGCGCACCCGGCCTCGGCGTCACGCCAGATCTGACCAAGCTCGGCAACCCGATTGCCACCTACGAGGCCTGAGATGAGGGTTTTGTCTGCCTTATCCCCTCGGCACTCATTCGAAAGGTGCGCTGCATGAAGATCACGCGCATCCGCCTTTACAAAACCGATTTGCCTTACGTCGATGGAGCCTATGCTTGGGGCGCGGGCAACAGCATCGAGGTTGCCAAATCCACCGTCGTTGTGATCGACACTGATGCCGGGCTGCAAGGCTGTGGTGAGTTCACACCCTGCGGTGAAAACTACATGATCGCCCATTCCGAAGGCGTCGAAGCCTTTGCCCGCCTGGCTGCCACGCACCTTTTGGGCCAGGATCCCCGTCAAGTGGCTGTCATGGAACGCCTTATGGACCACATCGTACAAGGCCATGGCTACGCCAAAGCGCCGTTCGATGCCGCATTCTGGGACATTCTGGGCAAAGCCACGGATCAGCCAGTTTGGATGCTCATGGGCGGCAAACTGACAGACGGCGCACCGATGTATCGCGTGGCGCCGCAACGCTCCATTCCCGAAACGGTGGCAGAGCTCGACCGGCATCGGACTGCAGGATACCGTCAATTCCAGATCAAGGTCGGCGCCGATTGGGTCACCGATATCGACCGCATTCGTGAGCTGGTCCCGCTGCTCAAGCCCGGTGAGAAGGCCATGGCTGACGCCAATCAAGGCTGGCGCGTCGACAATGCCATTCGTGTGGCCCGCGCCACGAAAGATCTGGACTTTATTCTCGAACAACCCTGCAAGACCTATGAGGAATGCCAACAGGTGCGCCGCGTGGCCGAGCAGCCGCTGAAGCTCGATGAATGCGTGACCAGCCTGCATGCCGCGCAACGCATTGTGGCCGATAAAGGCGCGGAAATCTGCTGTCTCAAAATCTCCAATCTGGGTGGCCTTTCAAAGGCGCGTCGCGTGCGCGACTTTCTGGTTGAAAACCGCATTCCGGTCGTCTCCGAGGACACCTGGGGCGGAGAGATCACCAGCGCTGCCGTCGCGCATTTCGCTGCCTCCACGCCCAAGGATTACCTGATCAACTCCACCGATCTGATGAACTACAACACCCGCTCCACCGGCATTGGCGGGCCCTCCACCGAGGGCGGCAAGCTCTATGCCGGTGACGCACCGGGCCTGGGCGTGACGCCCGATTTTGACAGTCTCGGCGATCCCGTCGCCGATTACGCGCAGCAAGAGGCTTAAAGCCGCCATGACCAACACATGTACCGCCACCCAGTTGATCGATGATGCCCGCGTCCGGGTGACCCGATTTGACTTTGAGCCGGGACAGGAAACCGGCTGGCACGTGCACGCCATGGATTACGTGATCACTGCGGTCACCGATTGCCATATGCGCCTGGAGCTGCCGGATGGCACCACACAGGAGGTCACGGTTCCGGCGGGCACCGCCTATCGGCGAGACCAAGGCGTAGAGCACAACGTGATCAACGCAGGCGACGTCCCCATGGCCTTTGTGGAGCTCGAACTGAAATGAAGATCACCCGCATCACCGTTTGGCAACTCGACCTGCCGCTGACCGAGCCCTACTGGCTTTCCGGCGGACGGCTGAAATTTGAACGCCTCGACAGCACGCTCATCCGCATCGAGACGGATGAAGGTGTATCGGGCTGGGGCGAAGGCTGTCCTTGGGGCGAGACGTATCTGCCCGCCCACGGGCCGGGTCTGCGCGCAGGAGTGCAAACGCTGGCGCCAAGTCTGCTGGGCCTGGATCCGCGCAGCATCGACCATGTGAACCGCGTGATGGATGTGGCCCTGCCCGGCCATCCATATGTGAAATCCCCGATAGACATCGCCTGCTGGGACATAATGGGCCAAGTCGCGGGCCTTCCGCTCTGGCAACTGCTGGGCGGTGCAGACGCGGCGCCTGTGCTCGTCAATTCCTCCATTTCGACGGGCACACCCGATGAGATGATCGCCCTGATCCATCGCGCGGCTGAAACCGGCTACACCGTCCATTCCGCCAAAGTGGGCGGCAGCGACATTGGGGCGGATATCGCCCGTATTGAAGCGATTTCCGAGGCGCTTCCCAAAGGTCATCGCGTCACCTTCGACGTCAATCGTGCATGGACGCCCGGCGTGGCGATCGAAGTGCTCAATTCGACGAAAGCCCGCGATTGGGTGGAACAGCCCTGCGAAACCCGGGAGCAATGCGCCCATGTGGCCGCGCGTGTACCGAACCCCATCCTCTTGGATGAATGCATGAGCACATTCGAAGACCACCTCATCGCCTGGAAAACCCAGGCCTGCGAAGGAGTCAAAGTCAAACCCAACCGCGTGGGCGGGCTGACCAAGGCGCGTCGGATCCGCGACTTTGGCGTCTCTGTCGGCTGGCAGATGCACATCGAAGACGTGGGCGGCTCCGCGCTCGCGGACACGGCAGCTATACATTTGGCAAGTTCCACGCCAGGGGCCAACCGCCTCGCCTCGTGGCTCTGTCACTATCACCTCGCTCACGACCCGGTTCCAGGCCAAGGCGCGCGCAACGCAGCTGGCACAACCACGCCGCCCTCTGTGCCGGGCTTGGGCGTGATACCCGACACAGATCACCTGGGTGATCCAATCGCTGTCTATGAGGCATAGCCCGATGTTTCTTCTGGCCAAAAATATCCTCGGGGGGAATGCACCGCAGGTGCAGGGGGGCAGACAGCCCCCGCTGACATCCGCGCAAAGAAACTGCTCATGAAAATCACGCGCATCACCCTTTGGCACGTGCCGCTGACCAGCCACGCGACCTATTACATGGCAGGCGGCAAGACCTGCGACACCGTCACGACCGTTGTGCTCCGTGTCGATACTGACGCACGCATCAGCGGTTGGGGCGAGGTCTGCCCTATCCCACACTACCTCCCGGCCTACGCGGGCGGTGTCGCGCCTGCCCTGACAGAATTGGCCCCCATCCTCATCGGCGCCGACCCGGTTGGACCCGAAGCCCTCATCGACAAACTAAATCGCCACCTTTTGGACCATCGCTACGCCAAGTCGGCCATCGACACCGCCCTTTGGGACATCACGGCCCAAGCCGCGAACCTGCCGCTCTGCGCGCTGCTCGGCGGACGGCAACAGGCCGACATGCCGCTTTACCACTCCATCACGAGCGTTGCACCCGATGAGATGGCACGCATCGCAGCGGACGCCCAAGCCAAGGGCATGACGCAGTTCCAGGTCAAATTGGGGGCCGATGGCGACTGGACGACGGATGTGGAACGCCTGGCAAAAGTGCGTGAAACTGTCGGCGATGGCCCGCTCGTTTACGGCGACTGGAACGGTGGATCGACACAGCTTGAGGCCACGCGCGTGGGTCGCGCCGTGGCGCATCTGGATATCATGCTGGAACAGCCTTGCGAAACGCTCAGCCAATGCGCCGCTGTGCAGGGGGCCACTGGCCTGCCGATGAAGCTCGATGAAAACGCCCATGACACTGCCACACTGCTCGCAGGGCATCGCCTGCGCTGCATGTATGCGGTGGCGCTGAAGCTCTCGAAATTCGGCGGCTTGTCCACCATGCGTCAGGCCCGCGATCTGTGTCTCTACCTCGGAACACGCATGTGCATCGAAGACACCTGGGGCGGCTCGATCACCACGGCCGCCGTCTTGCATCTGGCCGCAGCAACGCCCGCGCGGGCGATCCTGAACACCTGCGATCTGGCCGACTACGTGGGCCCGGATCTGGCCCATGATCTGCCCAAACGGGACAACGGCCGGATTTCCCCGCCCGAGGGCATTGGGCTTGGTATAATGGTCAACGAAGACGTGCTTGGCACGCCACAACTCATTCTGGATTAAGGAGAGCGAAGATGGAAAAGATCGGCACTCAGGCAGAGTGGATCGAACGGGCCAAACAAGTCCTGCCCGGCGGGGGATTTGGCAATTTCGACCCGTCCGTTTTCATTGCAAAGGGCCTTGGCGCGCGCGTCTGGGATCATGATGGGCGCGAATACATTGATTACCTGATCGGGTCTGGCCCGATGTTGCTGGGCCACAGCCATCCTGAAGTGATGGAAGTGGTGTTCGAACAGCTTCCCAAGGGGCAGACCTTTTTTGCCAACAACACCCTCGCCATTGAGCTGGCCGAAGAGATCTGCAATGCGGTGCCCTGCGCCGAGCAGCTCCGCTATGTCTCGTCCGGGGGTGAGGCTGACATGTATGCGATCCGCGCGGCCCGGGCGTTTACAGGACGCGACAAGATCGTCAAATTCGAAGGCGGCTATCACGGCATGTCGGCCGAGGCGCAAATGTCGCTGGCGCCGGCAAAAATGGTCAACTTCCCGCAAGCGGTTCCCGACAGCGCAGGTATTCCGCAGTCGGTTGCCGATGAAATGCTGATCGCCCCGTTCAACGATTTCGACTATATCCGCTCGCTTCTGGCAGAGTATGGCGATCAAATCGCAGGCATGATTGTCGAGCCTTTACAGAGGATTATCCCACCTTTGCCGGGCTTCCTGCAGCTTCTGCGTGAGGAGGCGGACAAATACGGCATCGTGCTCATTTTCGACGAGGTGGTCACGGGTTTCCGCTTCTCTTACGGCGGCGCGCAGGAGCTTTACGGCGTCACCCCGGATCTCGCCACGCTTGGCAAAATCATCGGCGGAGGGTTCCCCCTGGCGGCCACGGTTGGGCGCAAGGACATTATGGATCATTTCGATAAGGCCGTTGTGGGCGCCGACAGGTGGCTCATGCAACTGGGCACGCTGTCGGGCAACCCGGTGGCCGCTGCAGCGGGTCTTAAATCCATGGAAATTTTACGCCGCGACGGGCAATACGAAACGCTGCGCGCCTTTGGCAATCGCCTGATTTCTGCGGTCACGAAGGCACTTGATGAGCACGGCATTCCCCACCGTGTTGTGGGCGATCCGACGCTCTTTGAGCTGGTCTTTACAGGCCGGGATGTGCGGGATTATCGCGACGTGCTGCAGTCTGACACCAAATCGTCCAACCGCTTCAATGCTGTGTTGCGGGAGCAAGGCCTGTTTAAGTCTCCAGGCAAAACCTATCCCTGCCTGGCACTGACCGAAGACGACCTTACCCATACAGAAGCCGCCTACAAAGTTGCGGCAAAGGCACTGGCCGAGGAGATGAGCCCCGCCGTTTGACCGATGCCGCATGAGGCAATTTGGGCATCGCGTGGGTCTATGACCGACGCGGCTACACGCTGGCTTCAGCTCCCACTACCCATTGTTTTTAACCGATGCTGGCATCGTGATGTCTGGCCGCTAACCGCGTCCGTCTTTGCTGTCAAACGGCCGACTCAGCATGTCTTTTCAAAAACCGCGACGTATGAGAACCCACTTTCGCCAGTCGACAATCCCTTTGAGCTTGCAATGAACCCCGTGCATTCGACTGTTTTTTAAGCACTGCTTTTCATGTGCCTATTCAAACAGCACGCGACGCTTGCCGTGCAGGGAAAGAATTATTACCGTCATGCAAGAAAATCGATGACGGCGGGGTAATTGGCATCAATTGCTCTGCAATACCCGTTTGAATGAAAGGGGGAAAGCTGCGCATCACAGGGGTGGGTGCACCAACACTTACAACCAAAACAAAAGACCATCACGGAACTTGCCATTTGGCACGGAGGTATATGAACGATGGAAGAACAGCTCGCCGAGCTAGCGGCACAGGTTGCCGCGATTGAATCGAAGGGTAATCTGACGAACACAATGTTCGCAGAGCTCTATTATTATCTAACAATTCCGCTCATGATCATCATTCACGCGGGCTTCCTTGCCTACGAGATGGGCGCCTCGCGGGCAAAGAATGCTTTGTCCTCGGGTGTGAAGAACATCTTGGCTTTCGCATTCGTGATCCCTGCCTTCTACTTCTTCGGATGGTGGGTGTACTGGGGCTTCCCGACCGGATTTTCGTTTTCTGCAGGTCCCAATGGTATCTCCGGCGCGGAATATGCAAACTCGATCGCTTGGGCTTGGGGACCTTCGGCAGAATTCATGGGCCCCAACACCGAAGACCAGATTGACGGCGTGTTTTGGGGGGCATTCGCGCTCTTTGCAGCCACCACGGCCTCGATTTTCTCAGGGGCTGTGATCGAACGCATCCAGACCGTCGGGTTTGTGATCCTCGCGATCATTCTGGGCGGATTTAGCTGGACTTTGGGTGCGGCCTGGGGCTGGCACTCAGACGGTTGGTTGATCCAACAGTGGGGTGTGCATGACTTCGGAGCGGCAGGTTTGGTGCACGCGATTGCAGCCTTCTTTGCGCTCGGTGTGCTGATCAACCTCGGACCACGCATTGGAAAGTTCAACCCAGACGGCACAGCAAACGATATCGCCGGACACAACCTGCCCTTTACTGCGACGGGTCTTATGCTCATCGTTGTGGGCTTCTGGGGCTTTTTGATGGGCTGTCTTGTCGTCGGTGGTGAGGCATGGTCTTGGTCCGGCAACTGGAACACCATCTACGGAACGCCAAGCAACCTGAGTGCTCTGAGCTTCAACATCTTAATGGCTGTTGGCGGCGGGATCATTGGGGCTTGGGCCTTCACACGTGATCCGTTTTGGATGATGTCCGGCGCTCTGGCCGGTTTGATCTCGACAGCGTCTGGTCTTGATATCTACTGGCCATCGCTGACGTTCTTGATCGCAATCAGCGCGGGTATTCTGTTGAAGCCTGCAGCGTCGATACTGGAAAACATGGGCATCGACGACGCGGTTGGAGCGGTGACCGTGCACGGAACAATGGGCGTCTACGGTATGCTACTGCTTGGAATTTTCGCGTCAGGGTACCCAGCCTTGGGCGAAGCTGCTGCGTTCTCAGGTGACGCGGTTCCAACGATCAGCTTTATCGGCCAGCTCGTCGGCATTGTCGTCTTTGTTCTCATTGGCTTCATCACCGGCTACGTGCCATCGCTCATCCTAAAAATGCTGGGTATGCTGCGCGTTCCAGAAGCGGTCGAAATCGCAGGTCTCGACACGGTCAAAGTACCGGCTCAGGCTTATCCAGAAGGCATCGCGGTATCGCCGCCAGCCTCCACTTAAAAGGAGATAGAACTCATGGGATTTCCATTTGAACAAGGCACCTGGGAAGGTGTATCGGGCGCAATCTTTATGGGCTTCGGCACTGCGACACCAGGTATATTCACCCTGATTGCCATCGTGGTTTCCGTTGTTCTACTGGCGGTTGGTCAAAAAACCGAAGCCGCCAAGTATCGCGACCATAAATAGAGCAATCTAACGCAACACTGCGCCCCGCCGGATCCCCGGCGGGGCGTTTTACATGATTTGGCAAGGCGCGTCTGGCGAGACACGACCGGAGGGAGCGGCGAGCCGCCCTATCCCGCCCGCCAGTTATCTAAGCGATCGACAACGGTCCTATACCAAAGGTCAGCCGCGTAAAGAAAATGCGGACGCGCAAACGGATGCAAGATATGGCGCGTAAAATTCGTGGCCGTATACGCCGTCTCACCGCGCGGATCACCCACAGCCTGCCAAGCGGCTTTGGCCCCAAGATAGGGCGCCATAACGGTTCCGGACCCAGAAAACCCCATGGCATAATGCAGGCCGCGATCATCGCCAACATGAGGCATATGGGTGAAACTATAGCCCGTGTTGCCCCACCAGGCATGGCTGAGCTTCACATCTCTGAGATCCGGCCAGATTTCCGTCATCGTAGCATGCAAGCGACGCGCAGCCTCACGCATGTGAAGCGGCCTCATGGATGCGCGCCCACCCCACAGGATCCGCGTGCCATCCGGCGAAATGCGGAAATAGCTGTGGCGAGCACGCGTCTCAACCATCATGCGCCGCCCAGGGGCCAGATGACCGATCAGATTGGGCGGCAAAGCTTCTGTGGCGATGAGGTAGGACGGCAAGGGAAACACACGCGCCAGATGCCAACGAAAGGCCCGCGTGGTGTAGCCGTTCGTACAAAGGACCACTTTGTCCGCCGTCACCTTTCCTTTCGGTGTTTGAGCCACAAAGCGGTGTCCATCCCGGCGCAGATGCGTGACCTCCGCCTGTCCGGTCAGAGGGACGCCGCGCGCCTCTACCGCCCGCCGCAACCCGCCGTGAAACTTCGCCGGATGCAGCCCGCAATGCTGTGGAAACATGATCGCGCCGTGGTATTTTTTGGTCCCGATCTCCTGGCGGAAATCCGTCTCGCAAAGCGTTTGAACCGCCACGCAAGATTTCTCTGATACGGCGCGCACCAATGTGCGCTGTCCTTGCGCATGCTGAGGTGTCCATGCCAGTTGCATGCGCCCAGTCTGTTGCAAATCACAATCGATCTTTTCTGTGCCAATGAGGGCCTTGGCCCAATCGAGCGCCGGAGCGGCTTCCGCAAACACGCCATCGGCCACATCAGATCCAAACCGTTTTGAGAGTTGCGTCCAACTCAGCCGTGGATGCGCACCGAACATGCCGCCATTGCGACTGGACGCGCCGGCACCGGGATCCCCTGCATCGACAACGGCCACCTTGGCCCCCGCATCATGGGCCGCGATCGCGGCAGAAAGCCCGGCATAGCCTGCGCCAATCACCAGGATATCACACCGATCAGGCAGAGGATCCTCCGCAGACCTTGGCGGAGCCGCGTCCCACCAATAGGGATGGCCCAGCTCTGCTTCCCCGGTGAATTGAACCATGTCGCTCTCCGCGCCGCGCATCAGAAGTATCGATAGCGGAGCGGTGAAAGTCCAGCGATGTCAGTAGCTTTCAGATGAAATGGGAAGCGGCTCAAACACCGTGCCGCCGGTGCGTTCCTTTTCCTCTTCCAACGCCTGTGCCAGTTCTTTGGCGCGCTTGTTTTTCTCACGCTCTACAGCCTCTTGCGCGTCACGCTCCGCGGCTTGTCTGGCCTCTTCGGCAGCCTTCGCTTCTGCGATCCGGGCCAGTTCTGCCGCCTCTGCCTGAGCACGTTTGGCGGCTTCTGCGGCGCGCGTTTCTTCTTCTGCGCGCAACGCGGCGCGTTTGGCGGCCTCTTCTTGAGCCTGCTTGTCACGCTCAATCGTGGCCAAACGCTCTGCTTCTCGTTCCTCGGCAAGCCGTGCCGCAGCGGCGGCGGCCGTTTCAGCGACAGGTTCAGAGGCCAAGATCGGACTGACATGCACCTCTGTGCCGTCCAATTCTGCGACAGCAACGTCCGGGATGTCTATGCCCGCATCTTCCAGATCCACCTGCATGAGGCCCATTTGGCGCGCCGCCGCCAAAGAAAGCATACCGGAATCGAGGCCTTGAGGTTTTTGATAGGCCCGGATCGCGGCTTGGGTGCGCCCATCCATGCGGCCATTAACGGCGCCTTGGTAGTGGCCGCGCGCCTTCAGAGCACGCTGCAAGGTCGCCGTGAATTCCGGCGTCATCACATCATCGCACGGCGTTTCAAACCACGTATCCTCACGCGGGGTGACGATCTCTTGCGACGTCTCGGTCTGATAAACGGGTAAAGCCTTTTTTTCGAGGATCACCTGTTCGGTCACGGTCTCAATCACCGCAGGCGTTGCATCCCGGCCCCAGCATGTGCCCGGTGCCGCCCCCGGAGGTGCGACATTGCGTGAGGTCACCTCGTCTGGGATCAACTCATAGACATTTGGCGCGCACGCGCTCAGGACAAAACCCGCCATAATGGCGGTCGTAAACCGATGTTTGGACATGCTCATTTGCCTCATAGTCGCCGCTTTGGGCGTTGTTTTGAGGGCAGTTTACCCGGTTTCGACGACTCTGGGAAGTCTGTCTTCGGGCTCAAGCAACCGATCCAGCATGGGCGAGATGTCTTCAATCTCTTCGGCCACGACATGAACCACCGCATTTTCGCGCTGCAACCGCCCGGTGACGCGCAAAAGCCGGCCAGCGATGACAGCCCGGCGGAACCGTTCATAAAGCGCGCGCCAAACGACGACGTTGATCACGCCCGTCTCATCCTCCAACGTCAGAAAAATCACGCCCTTGGCCGTGCCGGGGCGTTGTCGCAGGATCACCAGCCCCGCCACAGTGATGCGCGCGCCCGCTGGCGGCTCATCCAACCGCTCTGCAGGAAGCGCCGCCGGCGGGCGGGGCCAGGGGCGCAAAGGGCTGGATGTTGGTGTGACAAAGCTCATAAGAACAAAAATAGAACATCTTGCGAGCTGCGCAAGCCCCTCCTTTTGGGCAATCCGATCAAAGCCATTCGCCTTTGACCTGATACGTCACTTCAAAACGAAGGGCGTGAACCACAGGAGTTTTGCGCCGCGTTTCGCGACACTCTGCGCGCCAGTCACATAGCAAACCGCCTGCAAAACCCATCACAGGGTTTTGCAAACACGCGCACATGCTTTAGATGGACACTAGCGGACACGGAACCCGGCAAAACGATGGCCAAGATCACTTATATTGAGCACAACGGCACCCAACACAGTGTTGACGTCAAAAACGGGCTCACGGTGATGGAAGGCGCGCGCAACAACAACATCCCCGGCATTGAGGCCGATTGCGGCGGAGCCTGCGCATGCTCAACCTGCCATGTCTACGTGGATGCCAAATGGGTCGATAAAATGCCCAGCCTGGGTGACCTCGAGGAAGACATGCTGGATTTTGCTTATGACCCAGATCCACAACGATCTCGCCTGACCTGCCAGATCAAGGTCACAGATGAACTGGACGGTCTTGTGGTGCAAATGCCGGAACGCCAATTGTGAGGTCCGCCCTCCTATGCTGTGTCTTGCTGTTCGCGGACCCGGCAGCCGGTCAAGTGCTGGATGACGCGCGTGGCCTCGAAGACGGATGCGATCGCCCTGCCCCGCCACCCTTTTCCAAAGTTGTGACATCTGAGCAAGGTCCCGTCGTATCGACCCGCTATTTTGGCGCAACGAAAGCCTATGCGCACGGCGTCCTGGGCGATGCGATCGAGGCCAGCGGGCTTCTGGTGCGCTATGATGATGGCGCCCGTGTGATATGTGATACTGTCTTGGCCGGTCCAGACCGCGTGTTTGAAGACACAGAGCCGCGCCTTGCGGATCTTGACGGCGACGGCGTGAACGAGGTGATTGCCGTTGCCTCTCATATCCATCAGGGCGCGCGGCTTGAGATCTACGGCTATCCAAAGTTGGGCGAAGATTTCCAGCTCATCGCGTACACGCCTTATATTGGCACGTCCTTTCGGTGGCTGGCCCCCGTCGGCGCCGCAGACCTCGATGGCGATGGACATGTGGAGATCGCCTATATCGATCGACCGCACCTGGCCAAGACACTGCGCATTTGGCGCTTCAGGAACAACGCGTTGACCGAGGTTGCCGCGCAACAAGGGTATTCCAACCATAAGATCGGCTGGCCCTATATTGTGGGCGGCATTCGCGATTGCGGGGCCGGGCCTGAAATGATCCTGGCCACAGGCAATTGGTCCCGCATCATGGCAGCTCGCTTACAAGACGGAGCCGTTTTTACCCGAGATCTGGGTAACTTTTGGAATGTAGAGGGGCTGAATGACGCAATGTTGTGTCGCCCCTAGTTCGAAAACTATAATTTGAACGAGCAACAGGCCCGGTATCCAAAAAAACGCTTTGAAGTTACCCAGCGTAACAACTAAGACACCTCTGCCGAAAGGCGCGCGATCAGGTACCGTAGCCCCTCGGGAGGGGGGTTGCGCGACGTCGCCATAGAAAATGGGACGGAAAACCGATGGGAGGTAATATGTCCAAAACTTTGAACCGCAGAAACTTTCTGCGCGGCACAGCCGTGGCTGGTGCCGGCGCTCTGGCCACGCCTGCTCTTGCAGATGGTCACACAACTCTGAAAATGCAGGCTGCCTGGGGCGGCGGTATTTTCTTGGAAAACGCGCAATCCTACGTGGACCGCGTCAACGCTATGTCCGGTGGGTCGCTTGTGATCGAGCTGTTGCCGGTGAACGCCGTTGTGAAAACATCTCAGATGCAGGACGCTGTGCACAGAGGCGTTCTTGACGCTGCACACTACGTACCTGCGTACTGGTACTCCAAGTCCAAAGCGGCGTCGCTGTTTGGCACGGGCCCCTGCTTTGGCTGGTCCTCTCAGGAAGTGCTGGGCTGGGTCTACTACGGTGGCGGTCAAGAGCTCTTTGACGAGCTTATGGCAAGCCTCAACCTGAATGTTGTGTCCTTCTTCAACTCTCCGATGCCTGCTCAGCCAATGGGCTGGTTCAAAGAAGAGATCAAAGACGCAAGCCAGATGGACGGCCTGAAGTACCGTACAGTTGGTCTGGCAGCCGACGTTCTGCTCGAGATGGGCATGTCCGTTGTGCAGCTGCCCGGCGGTGAAATTCAGCCTGCGATGAAGTCCGGCCTGATCGACGCGGCGGAATTCAACAACCCGACGTCGGACCGCGACTTCGGCATGCAGGACGTATCCAAGCACTACCACTTGGCATCGTTCCACCAGTCTCAGGAATTCTTTGAGGTGACCTTCAACAAAGAGAAGTTCGAAAACCTCACAGACGCGCAGAAGGCGATCCTGAAGCACGCGTCCGAGGCCGAAAACTCCAACTTCTACTGGCACAACACGCGCCGCTACGCGTCTGACCTGGCCACTCTGCGTGATGAGCAGGGCGTCAACGTCTACCGCACACCAGACAGCGTGATGCAAGCTCAGTTGGAAGCTTGGGACATCGTTGTCGATCGCATCTCGGCCGAAGACGAGTTCTTCGCGAAAGTTGTGGAAAGCCAAAAGGCCTATGCGAAAGAGGTGATGAACTACCTCAACCTGAACCAGCCTGACTACAAGCTGGCGTATAAGCACTACTTTGGCTAATCGCTTCTGCGAGACTAAGGCTACTTGGCGGGGGCTGCTCCATGCGGCCTCCGCCAGTCACGAAAAAGACTAAGATCTAAGACGGTAATTCATAGACGGAACTGGGGGGCGTCCGGTCGTGCAAAAGATCATTCACGCCATCGAAGGCTTGAGCCAATGGGTTGGCAAGGCGTTCGGGTGGTGCATTCTCATCCTGACCCTATCCGTGTCCTACGAGGTATTTGTGCGCTACGTTCTGAACGCGCCGACCGTGTGGGCGTTCGACATGATGGTGCAAATGTATGGCGCGCTGTTTTTGATGGGCGGTGCATACACGCTGGCCCAAGATGCCCATGTCCGCGGCGATGTGCTTTACCGCCTTTTCCCCGTCCGATGGCAGGCACGGCTGGACTTTATCCTTTACATTCTCTTCTTCTTCCCCGGCATGATCGCCCTCTTCTGGTACGGGTGGGAAATCGCCTCTGACAGCTGGCGCTACAAAGAGGTGAGCTGGAACAGCCCCGCGCGGATCCAGATCTACTTCTTCAAAACGCTGATCCCCGTGGCAGGTCTGCTGCTGATGATCCAGGGCGTGGCGGAGATGATGCGCTGCTGGATTGCAATGCGCACAGGGCAATGGCCCGAGCGCATCGACGACGTCAAAGAAACTGAAGACTTGCTGGCAGACAGCAACGTAGCCGATATCCTCGGCAGCGGCTCAGAAAAATCCTGAAGGAGCTAAAAGATGACTGATCCTCAGGTCGCGATTCTGATGCTATGCCTTTTCATCGTATTGGTGCTGCTGGGCTTTCCGATTGCCTTTACCCTCATCGCAATGGGCGTGGCCTTCGGCTACTACGCTTATTACACTGGCGCCCCCGACAGCATCGGGGATATTTTCAACAACAACATCTTCTACCTGCTCAACCAGAACACCTACTCTGTCATGGAGAACGACATTCTGGTTGCGATCCCGCTGTTCCTCTTCATGGGCTATGTGGTGGAGCGCGCGAATATCGTCGATAAGCTCTTCTACTCACTCTATCAGGCGGCCAGCAACCTGCCCGGCTCCCTCGGCATTGCGGCACTGCTGACCTGTGCGGTGTTCTCCACCGCGTCCGGCATCGTGGGCGCGGTTGTCACGCTGATGGGGCTCTTGGCCTACCCGGCGATGAACAAGGCAGGATATGATAAGAGCTTTGCCTCCGGCATCATTTGCGCAGGCGGAACGCTGGGCATTCTGATCCCGCCCTCGATCATGTTGATCGTGTATGCCGCGATCGCGGAGCTATCCCCCTTGCGTCTTTACGCGGCGGCGGTGTTCCCCGGTCTGCTGTTGGCAGGCCTCTACATTGTCTACGTCATCATACGAGTGACGATCAATCCAGGCTTGGCACCAAAGCCGTTGAAAGAGGATATCCCGCCGAGATCCACTGTTTACTACAACCTGCTGGTCTCCTTTGTGCCTCTGACCGTGCTCATCATGCTAGTGCTTGGCTCCATCCTGGGCGGTCTGGCGACACCGGCCGAAGCGGCGGCGATGGGTGCTCTTGGCGGTTTGGTTCTGGCGGGTCTCTACCGCTCGCTCAACTGGACCAAGGTCAAGGAAAGCGTGTTCCTAACAGCCAAAGCCACCGCCATGGTGTGCTGGCTCTTTGTCGGCTCATGGACGTTCGCCTCGATCTTCTCCTACTTGGGCGGTCACGATGTGATTGAGACCTGGGTTGTGGCGATGAACCTCGAGCCGTGGCAGTTCCTGGTGCTGGCGCAAATCATCATTTTTCTTCTGGGCTGGCCACTCGAATGGTCCGAAATCCTGATCATCTTCGTGCCGATCTTCTTGCCCATGCTCGAAACCTTCGGCGTGAACCCCTACTTCTTCGCGATGCTGGTGGCGCTGAACCTCCAGACCTCGTTCCTGACGCCGCCGATGGCCATGTCGGCCTACTATCTCAAAGGCGTGCTGAAGAAGCAGATCGAGCTGATGGAGATTTTCAAAGGCCTGATGCCGTATCTGGCGATCGTGATCTTCTGCATGGTCTTGATGTATCAGTTCCCAGGCATCGCGCTTTGGTTCCCCGACTACCTGTTCGGAACCTGGGTGCCTTAATGAGCGTTGATCTGACAACGCTTTCGGCGGCGGTTGCCGCCGAGGGCATTCGATCCGGACAGCTGACATCGGAGGCGTTGACCGCTGCATGTCTGAAGCGGATTGAAGACACGGATGGTCAGATCAAAGCCTGGGCATGGCTGGATCCCGAATACGCCATGGCGCAGGCGCGTGAGGCGGATCAGATCCGCCGCGCGGGCCGCGGCTTGGGCGCATTGCACGGTGTGCCTGTCGGCCTCAAAGACATCATCGACACACGCGTCGGGCCAACGCAGCGCGGCAGCGAACTTTATACAGGACGTGAAGCCAAGCGCGATGCGCGCCTCGTGGAGCGCTTGGTTGAGGCTGGCGCCGTGATCATGGGGAAAACCACCACCACGGAGCTGGCCTACCTCGCGCCGTCGGAAACAACCAACCCGCACAACCCTGCGCACACGCCCGGCGGATCGTCTTCTGGATCAGCGGCAGCCGTGGCGGCAAGACATGTCCCGCTCGCGGTGGGCAGCCAAACAGGTGGATCCGTTATCCGTCCGGCCTCTTTTTGCGGCACGTTTGGGTTCAAACCGACGCGCGGGTTGATCTCTCGCAGTGGTGTGCTGTCGACAGTGCCGAGCCTCGATCAAATGGGCGTCTTCGCCAATACCCTCGAAGATATGGGCCTGCTGAGTGACGTCCTCTCCGGGTATGATCAAAACGATGCCGGTAGCCTGCCCCGCCCGACGCCCGCCATGCTACAAGGCGCCCAATCGGATGTGCCGGTTGAGCCCAATATCGCGTGGTTTGATCTGCCCTATCACGACAGGTTGCAACGCGACGCCCATGACGGGATCGGCGCCGTGTTTGAAGCCCTGGGCGCTCAGATTGAGCGGTTTGATGCAGCCCCGCAATTGGCCGGTCTGACAGATGTGCACAAAACCATCTATGACTACGAACTTGCGCAGGCAATGTCGGATAAGGTGGCCACGAAAGCCGACCAAATCAGCGCGGAAATGCGCAGCGCCGTGACGCGCGGAAATGAGATCAGCTCAACTCAGTATGAAGATGCGTTGGCGGTTCAGACCTCGGCCGGTGCGTTTTTTGCCGAACATTTCAACGATTTTGATGCAATTCTGTCGCCATCGGCCACCGGCGAAGCGCCCCTGATCAGCGAAGGCACCACAGGAGACGCCTCTTTTTGTCTCATCTGGACGCTTGCGGGACTACCTTGTGTGTCAATCCCGGCGCTTGTCGGCGACACGGGCCTGCCGATCGGCATACAATTGGTCGGCGCCGCCGAAGAAGATGATCGTTTGCTGCGCACGGCAGCTTGGGTACAAAAAGCACTGGTGAACGCTGGAGCGGAACTGGAATTGGAGGCATGAGATGTCAAAAATGACCAACATCATCATGGGGCTCATCGGCACGGCGCTGATGATGATCTTCGTTCTTGGGCTGTCACATTCCATCTCGACCGGGTTCGCGGGCTTCTCGGGCGGGTTGCCATTTATGATCATCGCGATCGTGGTCATAGGCATGGCGCTCTACAATCTCTGGGAAGAGACCGTCGGAAAGAAAGATAAATGAGCGACAGACCCGTCGTCTGGATGCCGCGACGTCTGTCTGCGGCAACCATCGCTCGTGCTAAGCGGGATTACGATCTCATCCTGAATGAAGCCGACACCCCCGGCAGCGCCGAAGACATCATCGCCATGAGCGCCAATGTCGATGCGATGATGCCGTGCCACTCCGAGCACTTTTCCGCAGATGTGGTGGCCAAGCTAGATCCGCGCTTGAAAATCGTGGCCAACCACTCCGTCGGGGTAGATCACTGTGATCTCGACGCCCTGCGCGGACGCGGCATCGTTGTGACAAACACGCCGGATGTGCTCTCAGACGCGACCGCAGAGATTGCGATGCTTCTCATGCTGGGCGCAGCCCGCCTTGCCGTCACCGGCGATCGTTTGGTGCGCACGGGCGCATGGGACAGTTGGAGCCCGTCTTTCATGGTCGGCAAGCAAGTCACCGGCGCGCGGCTTGGGATCATTGGCATGGGCCGCGTAGGCCGCGCGTTTGCCGAAAAGGCCCGCGGTTTTGGCATGGAGATCCACTATTACAACCGCAAACCATTGCGGCCAGAATATGAGATGGGGGCCACCTATCACGACACGGTCGAAAGCGTGCTTGAGGTGTCTGATTTCCTCTCGCTGCACTGTCCCTCGACCCCAGAGACGCAGGATCTGATGAACGCGGATCGGTTTGCGCTGCTGCCGGATGGGGCGGTCATGGTGAACACGGCGCGCGGGGCCTTGGTGGATGAAGACGCCCTTATCGAGGCGATTTCCTCTGGCAAACTGGCGGCGGCAGGGCTGGACTGCTTCAAAGTTGAGCCCGGCGGGAACCCCGCGCTCTCAACCCACGAAAACATCTTCATGCTGCCTCATATCGGCAGCGCCACGCGGGCCACGCGCGACGCTATGGGCTTTCGCGCGCTCGACAATCTTGATGCGTTCTTCGGGGGCAAGACCCCTCAGGATGCGCTTTAACTTCGAAAGGGACATCATCATGGCAAAAGCGGCATTCCTCGGTCTGGGGGTCATGGGCTACCCGATGGCGGGCTATCTGCAGAAAGCCGGCCATGAGGTGACCGTCTACAATCGGACCACGACCAAGGCTGAAAAATGGGTCGAGGCATTCGGGGGGTCTTATGCCGCCACGCCGCGGGAGGCTGCGGATGGAGCGGATTTCGTGATGGCGTGCGTCGGCAATGACGACGATCTAAGAGCCGTCTGCACGGGCGCGGATGGTGCCTTTGCGGGCATGTCGTCAGGCACGACATTTGTCGATCATACCACGGTCTCCGCGGCGGTGACGAAAGAGCTCTATGACGTTGCCAAGGCGTCGGGCGTGGCGTTTGTGGTCGCGCCGGTATCCGGCGGCCAGGCTGGTGCTGAGAATGGTCAGCTTGTGGTGATGTGTGGCGGGGATGAGGATGCTTACGGCAAAGCCGAACCGCTTATTGATGCCTATGCCAAGAAATGCGTGCGCCTCGGTGAGAGCGGTGCCGGCCAGCTGACGAAGATGGTAAACCAGATCTGCATCGCAGGCCTCGTGCAAGGCCTGAGTGAGGGGCTGCACTTCGCCGAGAAGGCAGGCCTCGACGGCCGTGCTGTGGTCGATGTGATCGGCGGTGGGGCCGCGGGTAGCTGGCAGATGGTCAACCGGTATGAAACGATGCTGGATGATCATTTTGAGCACGGGTTCGCGGTGGATTGGATGCGCAAAGATCTCAACATTTGCCTGCGCACCGCCGATGAGAACGGGGCCAGCCTTCCCGTCACGGCGCTTGTGGATCAGTACTACAAAGACGTGCAGAAGATGGACGGCGGCCGATGGGACACGTCGAGCCTCTTCAAGCGGCTCCGTAAGCTGGACAAAGCCTGATCCAGCGACACGGGTTCCAACAAGTTACAGATACCACTCACGACGACGCGCGGCACCGCATTCTTTGAAAGAATGCGGACCGAAATCTTTCAAAGATTTCGCCCGCTTTGAAGACCGGTTAGAAATGACGTGAGCGCATCCGACAGAGCCTCTGACACGTACCCGCCTTCCTGAACGCACACCGTGGGAAGGCCCTGCGCGGACACGGCCGATCCGATCTGCGCAAACCCCTCTGTCGACACCTGAAGCGCCTGGAACGGGTCTGCCTCATGGGCGTCCAGACCAAGTGCGACGACCAACGTATCGGCACCCCAGGCACCAAGTGCGGCAAACGCCTGATCCAGAGCCTGCAAAACCGCATCCGTGCCAGATCCCATCGGCAGCGGCAGGTTCAGATTGGCCCCCGCACCGTCGCCCTGCCCGGTCTCGTCCGCATAGCCATAAAAGAACGGATAAAACGCCGATGGATCAGCGTGAACCGAAATCGTCAACACGTCACCACGGGCGTAGAAAATCCCTTGGGTGCCATTGCCGTGATGGACATCCACATCGAGGATGGCCGGGCGCCGCCCAGCCTCCAAAAGGCGCTGTGCGGCGATCGCGGAATTGTTGAGAAAGCAAAACCCGCCCGCTTGATCGGCGTAAGCGTGATGTCCAGGTGGGCGGCACAATGCGTAAACCCCGCGCGCCCCGCCCAGGATCGCGTCGCAGGCTGTGATGGCTGTCTGCGCCGACCAATAGGCAGAGCGCCAGGTATCTGCTGATATGGGACAGGCCGTATCACCCTGATGGTATCCCGCCAAACCCACGGCACCGCTGGGATAGCCCGTGTCACGCGTGCGGGGATGCACATTGGGGATCACCTCGTCCGCGGCACCAGGAAGCGCGGACCAACGCGCGTGTATTGTCTGCAAAAACTGCAGATAGGCGGTGTCATGCACCGCCTCAATAGCCCCGATACCTGCATCCTGCGGCTGGGCAAACTGACACCCCGCAGCCTCTGCCCCAGCCCGCAACAGGTCGACGCGGCGGGGCACCTCAGGGCTCGCCCGTTTGACTCCGGCTGACATAAAACTCTTGGGCGCATGCAGGCGCTGTCGCTCGTCGAGAAAGGCTTGCATATTCGATCACCCCTCGTACAGACTTTCTGGGCACGTCCAACATTGGACGCTTGCATGGGCGGATGCAACGCATGAGCAGACAAGATAATGGCAGCGCGCACCGATGATTGATACCTCGCACAGCGGATCAGCCGCGCGAACATTGATCGTTTTGGGCCTGACGCTTGAGTTTGGGCCGGTGACACCCGCGCGATTGACGGAACTGAGCGGCCTGAGCCGCACCGCTGTGCACCGCGCCATTCACGCCCTGATTGATGAAGGGTTCTTGCGCTATCAACTGGGCAAGGCCCATGTGATCGTGACAGCGCGGTTACAAGACAAATTGCAGGCTGCCTTCTTCAGCCCGCCCGGCCTTGATGGCGTGGTCAGGGCAATCGATGAGGCTCTCAAAGGTCGCCGCCTTCACTGTGAGATCGGCATCCTGACGCAAAGTGATCCCTTCCAGATCATTGAGACAACGCGCACGGACCGGCAATATCCCGAGAGTTTCTTTGAAAGTGAATTGGTGTCTGTACTTTTGTCGCGCTTTGATCCGGTGGATGTGACGCGCATCACCGCCCGCGTTTTGCGCGAGAGCCCGTCCGGCACAAAGGTGGAGAGCGACTTCTTAGACAGGTTCCGGCTGGCGCAATATCAGGGCTATCTCTGGAACGCCGATATTGGCTCTCTTTGTGTGCGTTTGGAGAAGCTCTATGAAGACAGCTCCTTGGCCATTCGCCTCACCAGCCGACAGGACCGCAAGCTCAGCCAGAAAGACGCCGCAACCGCTCTGGACGCTATGAGTATCACTCTGCCGGAAGTGTTTCCAAGGGCCTCACTGCTGGGCCTTTGACGCTGCAGAAACTGGATCTCGGGCAAAGACCATCTTTATCGTCACGACGACACGCGGCGCATGACGCGTCCAAAGCAAAAGGGGCAATCTTGCTGTTGGTGAGGTCTCAGCCTTCTATCGCTTTTCTCTTTTAGCGCCAGACAGACTGTCATGTTTCGAACCGTCAGGGTCCCGGGGAACACGAATCACTCACCGACAGTTTCAGTCCTGGATCGGGCGTTGGGTGTTCTCTGGGCATGCCAAAATTGGCGGAAAATGCGGCCAATCTAAGGCCAGTGTTTCACGACACGGCCACAATACACATGTCATTTCAACATACGGAATGACATGTTTGCAATTCCCAACCCTGGAATGTTAACAAACGGCGTTATCAGTTTTCAGCGGGTTCTGACCAGCTGATCCCCGGCTTTTGAAAGGTACCTTATGGCTAGTTTTGATCCGTCCAGCGTGTCCAACCTGATTGGACTTTGGGATTTTGAAAACGGCAACAAAACGAAAGACACCGGTCTTGATGACGGGTTGGCGCAGAACGGCACGTTCGAGTCCGACGCCTTTGCATCTGGCGGCCAAGCGAATTTCAGCGGATCGGACGACCGCTTTGACGTGGAAGGTGATAACGGCGGCCCTCTGGAAAGCGCGTTTGATCTCTCCAGCGGGACGATCGAGGTGCAGTTCTCGCAGGAAAACCATTTGGGCTCGAGCGTTGATACAATCGTCAATCGCGGCGAGTTTGCCGACCGTGATTCTGAGGGTTATTTCAGCATTGCCGTCACCGAAGAAGGTGCCGTTCAGGTGATTCACTTCTCGGGCAATGGTGAAAAGGTCACGCTGTCCACATCGGACGACTTTTTCGAACTCGGCGACACCGTCAACGTCGAATATACCTGGGATGAAACCCAAGGCGTGCAGCTCACAGTGACCAACGGGTCTGACGTTGAGGTGATCAGCGACGACACGACCGGCCTGTCACTCGACATTGGCGACAATGACGATGAGATCTTTACCTTCGGCGCACGCGAAGCCGATGACGGCAAGTACACCCAGGAATTCGAAGGCACCATCGACTACGTCGCCGTCTACGAAAGCACGCTCGGTGCGGAGGAAGACGGCATCGTCGATGGTGAAGACGAAGGCGAACTGATGGAGTTGGGATACGACGACTCCAATGATCCGACCGACGGTGGCGGGGACATAATCACCAATGATGATGATTTGATCTACGGCAACGGCGGTAGTGACACGATCGACGGCGCGGGCGGCGACGACATCATCTTTGGCGACAACCCAAACGATTCTGAATCGACGGTCCGTGAGATCTTTAAATGGGGCGATGCCGACAACTTTGGCAACAACAACCCCACTGGCGATTTCGCGCTGGACACCGGCAGCGCCAATATCAGCTTCTCGATCACCAATAACGGAAATGTCCAGAACCGGTTCGAGACGACCAAACAGAACATCGAAAATCTGGGGCCGGATATTGCTGAAAAGGAATCGTTTGAGTCTGTTCTGCGCAATGACGGCGACTCGGCGACATATGAGTTTGAGTCAGATGTGCCGCTGGAAGACGTCCAGTTCCGCGTCAACGATCTGGACGGCGAGGGCGTTGTTAAAATTCGGGCCTTCGATGCGGATGGTAACCCGATCGAGGTGATCATCTCGCAGGTCGGCTCTGACCTTATGCTGTCCGACGATGGCGGGTTCCGTGTGATCAAAAGCACAGATGACGATTACACCCCGGACAACAACCCGATCCATTCCTTCCTGGTGACAATACCCGGCCCTGTGGTCCGGTGGGAAATCGTCCATGAGCAGGACGGCGACAACGACACTGGCATCAACTTCACCGACATCGAATTCGAAGTCTTCGACGGCGATACGGATGCAGGGGATGATGAAATCAAAGGCGGTGACGGCAACGATATCATCGATGGTAGCATAGGCGATGACACCATTGACGGTGAGGCCGATAACGACACGATCATCGCGTCATCCGGCAGTGATGAGATTGATGGCGGCGAAGGACGCGACACGTATGATGCGCGTTCCGAGGGCGCTGGAAACTTCGAATCCGGTATCAATGGCCCCGATGAAGACGGCGGCGGTTCTACCCTTGGGGATGAGACGATTATCGTGACCGTCAATGATGATGGGGACGGCACTGTCGAAAAACTCAATGACGGCACGACGGACGAGGTCACGAGCATTGAAAACTTCGTGGCGGGTGAAAGCCCAGACGAAGCGGATGCCATCAAGCTCACGGACGCTGTCCTAAAATCCGACATTGCAACTGATATTTCGAACCTCGACGACACAGCCGAGGGGGTATTCACACCAGCCGATGGCGGCCCGTCGATCAACTTTGGACCTGGCACCGGCACTACCCTGAGTGACATCCTGAACGGTTTGAACCCGGTGGGTGACTACAAAATCAACGACGGCGACAGAGACGGTCAAGTCGGAAACATCTCGTTTGAGAATTTCGAGACCGTCGAATTCAGTGTGGCGTGCTTTGTGCGTGGCACAAATATTGCAACACGGCGCGGTGCCGTGGCCATTGAAGATCTCACGGCGGGGGATGATGTGATCACCATGGATCACGGCTTCCAGAAGATCCGCTGGATCGGCTCCACAACCGTTCCGGCGACGGGTGATCTGGCTCCGATCGTGATCCGCAAGGGTGCGATGGGCAATGAGCGCGATCTGCGCGTCTCGCCGCAGCACCGCATGTTGGTGCGTGGCTGGCATGTTGAGCTGATGTTCGATCAAAAAGAGGCTTTGGTCCCTGCCAAAGCGCTGATCAACGATGAAACTGTATTCCCGCTTGAGGGGGGCACTGTCGATTACTTCCACATGATGTTCGACACCCATGAACTGGTCTATGCAGAGGGCATTCCATCGGAAAGCTTCCACCCCGGCCATGTAGGGCTGGGCAGCTTCTCAGAGGACACGCGCGAGGAAATTCTGTCGCTCTTCCCACAGCTTCGGGATAATCCCGAGGGGTATTCAGAGCATGCGCGCCCGTCGCTGAAGGTGCGCGAAGCCAAGGTGCTGGCAGAAAACCCAGAGCTGATGAAAGACTAAATCGGCGCACAAATACGAATAAAGGCGCCCTAAGTTGGGCGCCTTTATGGGTATAGTCTGAGCGCTGCAAAACTTGGGGTGAATGACCAGGCGCCCTGTTTCGCGTGAACGGAAAACGCGCTACAACGTGGCAAAACCGAACCAAAGCCTGCTTTCCAGCCTGGACGCGCCCGATCATGCAAGCTCCCCGCCCCACCCGTCGTCATGTCCTTGCCGGTGCCCTTGCCGCGCCGCTCTTTTCAAACTCCGTCCGGGCCTCCTCGGGGGAGCTCAATATCCTTATGTGGTCCGATTATCTACCTGCGGCCTTCAAGGAACAGTTCACGGCCGAGACTGGCATCACCATAAACCACACGCCTGTTGGATCGAATGAAGAGATCCTTGCCGCGATTGAGGCCACCGGCGGTACCGGCTTCGATCTTGTCAGCCCGACCAATCAGCGGGCCTTGCAGTGGGAACCGCTTGGAGTTTTGCAGCCCTTTGACATGGCGCGCGTTCCGACGGACACGGTCAATCCGGCCATGTTGAAAATCGGCTCGGATAGCTGGAATTTCAACGCTGCAGGAACGCACTGGTTGCCGCATATCTGGGGCACCGAAGGGATCGCCTATCGCACAGACAGGTGGCAGCCTGAGGGCATTGCGCCAAGCTATGGCGATGTTTGGTCGGAGGCCTTGGCGGGCGCCACCATGGGTCGGGCTCAATCCATGCTCGTAGGGGCCGGTCTCTTTCTGGAAGCATGGGACGAGCTTGAACCCGGTTCCGTCTGGGCGGCCTATGAGAATGAAGACACGATGCGTCGGGTCTGGACACAGATCACAGACTGGGCTGTCGATCGCAGATCGCGGATCAATCGTCTCTGGAATGACGCCGAGACCCAAAGCGCTGCCCTTTTGAGCGATGAAATCAGCCTCGGGCAAACCTGGGACGGCCCGGCCCTGGCGCTGAAATCGCAAGGCGCGCCGGTCCATTACCAGGCCCCTGTCGAAGGGGCCATGGCTTGGGTTGATGGGCTGGCCATGCCCACAGCAGCAGCGCATGTGGAGGAGGCCTATGCCTTCATTGAGTTTGCCTATGATCCTGAGAACGCCGGTCTTGCAACGCAAAGCCACGGCTACAATTCACCCGTGCTCGGCGCTGATCGGTTTGCGGGCGAGACTTACGCTAAGAACTTCGCGGAGGCCTACCCCGCAGACAGTCTGTCTAAGCTGAACCCGTGGCCAGCTGAGGCGCCGTGGTATGCCGCGTTGCGCGCAGAATTTGTGGCCAAGTTCAAAAACGCATAGCGGACGCCGGATCCCGTTCCGTGCATCCAGTGGGACACGGAGCCGGCGCATCATGTCACTCAATTTGCACCAAGTGACCGGCAGGTATGGTCGCGTTCGGAAAGCACGCTATGCTTGCGAGTGACGACACGCTAGAGGAACGCCATGAAACCGATTCAGCCAGCAGAACGGAAGGTCGCCAACATCTTTGATGACAGCGCTTTTACACATTATGATGAGACCGGTGAAAGTGGCACATCATTTATTCAGCTGAACCCGAACGCCAAGCAGGATGTGGGCTTTTACATCTACCGCATGGCCCCTGGTGCCCAGTCCACACCGCATCGGCACGGTGGCGCAGAAGAGTTTCTGATCGTGCAGGGCGAACTGATCGACAATGACGGCACCGTGTACAAAACCGGCGATGTCGTTTGGCTCGATGGCGACACAGAACACACGTCTCACACGGACACGGGCTGCATCGTGGCTGTGTATTCTGAGGCAGAGGAATACGCGCCGGGCACCTGAGCCTCAGAGCATCTTTTGCATCAAGACCAGGTCAAGCCAGCGGCCAAATTTGCGGCCAACACCCGGCATCCGTCCCACCTGCCGAAACCCCAGTTTTTCGTGAAACGCGATGGCCGCGTGATTGTCACCGCTTATGCCCGCCACGAGAACGGCGATGCCATCATCCCGCGCTTGCGCTTCTACGGCCGCCATCAAAGCACGGCCCGTTCCTTGCCCCGACTGCCCGTTCGCTAACATCACGGAGGTTTCGCGCGTATGATCGTAACCGGGGCCGGATCGAAACACCGAGGCTGCTGCAAAGCCTCTAATCTGACCGTCATCTTCGGCCACCACGACGGTCATGCCATTGGACTGGCGCGCCTCAATGTAAGTGGTCACGTCGGCAGATGACTTTTCTGCGGTCGTAAAGGTGACGGTCGTATCGCGGATATAGAGGTTCCAAATCTCGGCGATCCGTCCTGCATCACTTTGGGTTGCCCGCCGGATGTTCACGCGAGAACACGCGGACCAAAGGGCGTGTCAAACTCGGCTCTGAGCGCGGCATCGCCCGCTTCAAATACCACCCGCGCGTCATCCATCTCATGCAGATCACGACGCAACCCATCCACATCCGGATGGCACACCACAAGACGCTTCAAACGGCATCCTGAGGGCGCAAGGCGCGCGGCCGGATGACCCGCGCTGTCCCACTGCATCACCGCAGGGTATGCATGATCATAGGGCAGCTGGCCGTTTTCCGGAACAGCCATTCGCCATTCAAGATCTCCCCGCGTGAGGGCCACAGGGACCCCCGCCTGCGGTTGCGCTTTGGTGTGCGCTGCCAGATCATTCGAACGACAGATCCACGTGGTCAGCCGTGCAAATCCTGCAAACCGGTCCAGATCAAACCACCGCGCATAGGCCGGTTTTGGCGCACTTGGATCCACGGCGATCACTTCCAGATAGAGCCCGTCTTCCAGCCCGAGCAGCATGTTATGCGTGCCGAAATGCCGGTGCTGCCCGCCAAGTTGCAGCGGCACGCCCAGCGCGGCTTCAACAGCTTCACGCCCGTCTTCAAGTGTTTCGGCTGCCACAGCCAAATGGTCAAGCTCTAACATTGGGTAAGATCTTTCCTTTGCCTTCACAGTAACTTAGCGGAGCTGCGCCATGCTCACCAGATGCGATTGTGCATCACGAAACCAAAGTGGCCAACGCCCAAAGCGCGACAAGTATCGTCGGGAAGTAGGTGCCAGCAAAGCCCGCCGCGCGCATCGCGGGCCCGTTATGACTGCCAAACCAGAAAATAAGTCGTGCCAAAGTAAACCCGATGCCCAAAACCACAATGACGCCCGGCCCATAAGGCCCCAGGATCACTGCGGCGGCTGGCCAGATTGCGGCGGCAATCACAAGCTGCTCGGTTGTGTTCTGAACAACCGACCGGTCGATCTCACCCGCCTCAGAAAGAGGCCCTGTGAACTTCCCCTTGCTGAAACGGCGATGGCTTACGCACCCGATCATGGCTGTCAGCACAAGGCCTGGACCAAAAAACGCCGTCATGATTGTCGGGATCAGAGCAAATACAGGGATCGTCACGTAAAGAGCCGCCACAACAAGCAGGGAAACCGACCACACGAGCCCCGCGATCATGCCAATCAAGACGGGCTTCCGCTCTGTCATCACGTCGGCTTCTTTCTTTTTTCAAATACCCCGGGGGAGACGTCGAAGCCCATGGCTTCGGCGGCGGGGGCAGCGCCCCCTGTCAGGCCCTCGCTTCGCGGATCAAATGCAGGATATCTTGGGCCGCATCGGGAATGTTTGTTCCAGGTCCAAAGATGGCTTTCACACCTGCCCCTTTGAGGAAGTCATAGTCTTGCTGCGGGATCACACCGCCGCAAATGACGATGATGTCGTCGGCGTCTTTCTCTCTCAAGGCGTCAATCAATTGCGGCGCCAGCGTCTTGTGACCCGCCGCTTGGCTGGAAATGCCAACCACATGCACGTCATTGTCCACCGCGTCCTGGGCCGCTTCGGCAGGCGTTTGAAAGAGCGGGCCCACATCCACGTCAAAGCCAATGTCTGCGAATGCCGTCGCGATCACCTTGGCGCCACGGTCATGCCCGTCCTGGCCCATTTTCACCACCAGCATGCGCGGGCGTCGGCCCTCATCTTCAGCAAATTTCTCAACAGAAGTCTGGATTTGCGCGAAACCTTCGTCGCCGTCATAGGCCTTGCCGTAAACACCCG
>ERZ1740067.459-NODE-459-length-32688-cov-5.523488_pt1 | contig 32688 bp, 26 predicted proteins | sample MGYA00581736_ERZ1740067 | MGnify/ENA primary metagenome ERZ1740067 (study PRJEB43018, sample SAMN04849236) | marine metagenome | isolation source: floating plastic debris | place: Pacific Ocean | collected 2008-08-27 | study: EMG produced TPA metagenomics assembly... | reverse complement strand
GGGCTAGGCGTGCCTTTAATCGCGGCGACGCGGCAAAAGCCGCCCCTTAACTTAAGTTCCGCAAAAGGTTTGATAGACGATTTCATCCGGCTTAGGCGGGTCTGTGTAGGCGTCGGCACCTCTTTGCGTGTCAAAAGGCTTGGCGAGCACGGCATGCAGCCGATGGAAAGGCCCATCGTCACCGCTATCCACCGCGGCGCGAATGGCCTTTTCCACTTGGTGATTGCGAGGGATATAGGCTGGATTAGTCGCCTGCATGGCGCTTTGTCGTGCTTCGGCGCTGGTCGCTTGACTTGTCCAGCGGTTTTCAAGGACTTTGAGGCGCGCGTCTTGCTCCATGTCGACCTTGCCTTCTGACAGACCACGGAATGTGTTGGTGAAATCGGCGCTGGTGTCTTCCATCCAGCTTAGGACACCGCTTATCAGGCTTGCATCGCCCGCTTCTTTGCTGTCGAGGCCAAGTTTTTTACTGAAGCGCGCGCGCAGGGCGTCTTCATAAATGTGTGGGAAGGCGTCTAGCATGGCTTGCGCCTGGGCTGTGGCTGCGTCTTCGTCGTCATCCAACAGGGGCAGGAGGCAAGAGGCAAAGCAGCTCAAATTCCAATGCGCGATCGGCGGCTGGTTTTGATAGGCGTAGCGGCCCTGGTGGTCGATGGAGCTGAATACTTTGGCGGGGTCATAGCTGTCCATGAACGCGCAGGGGCCATAGTCGATGGTCTCGCCGGAAATCGCCATGTTGTCCGTATTCATAACGCCGTGGATGAAGCCGAGGCTCATCCAGTGGGAGACCAGCCCAGCTTGGCGCACAATGGTTTGTTCCAGCAGAAATGCTGCTTTGTCTCGCGGGTCGAGGCCTACTTCGCCGGGGTAAAGTCGGCCAACACAAAAGTCTGTCAGGGCCTTGAGGGCACCCAGGTCCTTGGCAGCGGCGAAGTGCTGGAAGGTGCCCACACGCACATGGGCTTTGGCAACGCGGGCCATGATGCCGCCGGGCAAGGGCGTCTCCCGCAGCACGATATCGCCCGTGCGCACAGCCGCTAGCGCCCTTGTCGTCGGAACGCCCAATGCCGCCATGGCTTCACTAACGAGATACTCTCGGATGACAGGCCCAAGTGCTGATCGGCCGTCACCGCCGCGAGAAAAGGGTGTGCGGCCAGCGCCTTTCAGCTGGATATCGTAGACTTGGCCATCGCTGGCCGCTGCCTCTCCAAGCAAAATCGCCCGGCCATCGCCGAGCTGACCGGACCAGTGGCCGAATTGATGGCCTGAATAGGCCATCGCTAGGGGTGCCGAGCCTTCCGCAACTGCATTGCCGGCGAGGATGCTTAGGCCGTCTTCGGTTTTCAGCGCATTGATGGGAAGGCCGAGCACCTCGGCCAGCGGCTCATTGAGCGCGATGAGGGAAGGTGCTTTTACAGGCGTTGGCGCGAGCGCGGCAAAAAACTGCTCCGGCAGAGCCGCATATTTGGCAGTGAGGGGCAGGCGCATGAAGGTTGTCCATTCAAGACTGTCTGCCAGCGATGTGGTGGCTAGGGCCGCAGCCGTCAATCCACCATTAATCCAGAGTATTGCGGTAGCGCATTAGGCTGGCCAAGGCGAAGACCACGCAAAGGCCGGTCAGCGCCAGCAGTTGTGGCCAGACATCCATCAGCGTGGCCGCCTTTAAGATGATGGCGCGGACCGTCACAATAAAATGGGTCGTTGGAAGGCAATAGCCAATCGACTGCGCCCATAACGGCATGCCGGCGAAGGGGAACATAAAGCCAGAAAGCATGATGGAGGGCATGATGGCCATGAACGTCATTTGCATGGCCTGGAGCTGACTTTCCGCCAGGGTGGAAAAGAAAAATCCTATCAGCAAATTGACCGTGATGAAGAGGCTGACGGCAATAGCAAGGGCAGTGACATCCCACAGCATGGGCACGTTGAAGAGGAGCCCAGCCGAGGCAATGATAATGAGCGTCTGGCCGAGTCCCATGGCGATGAAGGGAATAGTCTTGCCGGCCATCACCTCCGCTGGGCGCGCTGGGCTGGCAAGCAGGCTCTCTAACGTGCCGCGCTCGCGTTCGCGCGTCAGTGCGATGGCGGTCATTAGCATCATGGTCAGGGTTAAGATAACGCCGAGGAGGCCCGGTACGATGTTCAGCGCTGTCCGGCCAGCCGGATTATAGCGCCGGTGAACGATGGGGTTTGCCCCATCGCCTTGTGCTTCCGTCACCTCGAGAGGCGCTGGTTTTCCAGGTTTGAAGGGCCGGACCGCTTGCGAAACGATGGGGCTGAAGGCGCCAGCAGCCGCGCTTGTGGCAACCGGGTCCGTTGCATCGCTATCCAGCAGGATTTGCGGCTGCTCTCCAGCAGCCAAACGCCGCTCAAAATCCTGCGGAATAGTAACAACAAACAGCGCTTTGCCTTGCCGCAACGCGCTATCAGCCTGCGCCGTGCTGGCCACCGTGCCTCTAAGGTCAAAATACTCAGAGTTTTCCAGGCCTGCCAAAATAGCCCTGGTCGCGGGGCCATCATCGCGCAATTCCACTTGGGTGGGCAGGTTGCGCGGGTCTGTGTTGATAGCATAGCCAAACAGCACGACTTGCATCACCGGCATCATCACCATCATCATCATGGTGGTTCTGTCCCGGCGCATCTGCAGCCATTCCTTGCCAGCGATGGCGCGGATGCGGGCGAAGGTTCTAGCGGCCATGTTAGGCCGTTCCTGGCGCGAAATTATCTTGTGAGCCCGCCATCTAATAGATGAAGGCATCTTCAAGCCCGGTGTCGATGGCTTCCCAGCTTACGCCATGGTCGTCGCAGGTCTGCTGAGCCGCCTGTAACAAAGCCGCCTCATCTTTGCCGGAGACATGAATGGCAGAGCCAAAGCGTGCGCGCTGCTCTACGCCCGGCAAGTCTTCCAAAGCATCATAGACAGCGCTCACGCCTTCGCCTTTGATGCGCACTGTGTGAATACCGACTTCCCGCGCAAGCCCAGCAGAGGGTGCATCAATAAGCTTGTTGCCATAGGCGATGAAGTTGATGAAATCGCATTGGACGGCCTCATCCATATAATGCGTGGACACCAGGGTTGTGACACCGCTGCGGGCCATGGCGCGTATCCGGTCCCAAAAATCGCGTCTGGCCTTCGGGTCAACGCCTGCGGTTGGCTCATCCAGGAGCAGCAGATCAGGCTTGTTGAGCGTTGCGGTAGCAAGCGCCAAGCGCTGTTTCCACCCGCCTGACAGTTGGCCGGCCTGCTGGTCGGCGCGGCTGGTTAAGTCAAAGGTCTCCAAGACCTCGTCGACGACCGTTTCCAGCGGCGCGCGGCCATGGAGGCGGGCGAAAAACCGCACATTCTCGCGAATGGTCAAGTCGCCATACAGCGAGAATTTCTGGGTCATATAGCCGACCCGCTCCTTGATGCGCGATTGCTCTGCCATAATGTCAAAGCCAAGGCAGGTGCCGCGGCCTGCATCCGCTGTTAAAAGCCCACACAGCATGCGGATGGTGGTGGTTTTGCCCGAGCCATTGGGCCCCAAAAAGCCATAAATCGCGCCGCGCGGGACAGTGATGGAAAAATCGTTGACCACCCGTTTTGAACCAAAGGACTTGGTCAACCCTTGGACGTCTATGGCGACGTCGCTCATGGTGTCAGCGCTGCTGTGATATTGGCCCAAACCGGCGTGCCGATGGGTGGCGCGGCATCATGAAACTGGGCTTCCACGCGGTATACCAGGCGCGCGCGTTCCTTATCGGAGAAAATCATGGGGCTGGTGAACTCTGCTTCGCCGGAGACCCTGTCCACCGTCGCTATTGTAGCGGCAGCGCACCCATCGCATTCGACAGTGACTTGTTTGCCAACCGAAACATGATGCCGTTGTGGCTGCGCAACGAAGAGCACTGCGATGCGTTTGTCGGCGGGCAAAAACCGAACGATGGGCGCGCCCGGCCCGGCAACTTCGCCGGGGCGGCGCAGCACGCGCTCGATGGTTCCATCGCTTGGCGCTACCAACAGCATTTGCGCTAGCAAGCGATTTTCCGCCGTAAGGGTCGCCTGTGCAGCTGTGACCTCTGCTTTCAGCGCGTCAAGGCGGTCTTCCCGCGCCGGCAGTTGCGCTAGGCTCAGCTCTTCTATCCGCTCGGCGACGCTTGCCTCTGCCTCTTGTAGGACGCTCAAGGCATCATCAAGCCTGCTTTTAGCGACCACGCCGCGTGTAAAGAGCGGTTTGACCCTGTCATAGTCTTGCTTGGCGCGCTTTGCAGTCGCTTGCGCGCGTTCCAGACGCTGCTGTGCAGCTTCTATTTCTTGCGCCCGCCCGCCGCGTTTCGCATCCGCTAGGCTCGCTGTCGCCGACACCAGCCTGGCCTTGGCCCGGGCAACCGCAGCATCTTGCACGGTCCGGTCTAAGGCGGCGATGGGCTGGCCTGCTGTCACAGCGCTTCCGTCCGTCACGTGCAAAGCACCGATTTGGCCACTCATGGGCGTAGACAGCAGGCTAAAGCGTCCCTCCGCATAGCCGTAAATGCGATACGCTTCATCATCGCAGCCCAGAAGTGCCGCCGAGAGGGCTGCAATCAGCAACAGCATGCGTCTCACGCGGCCTCTCCCAAATGGAGCCCGTCAAGTAAGATGGATTTTAGATCCTCAAGATAGACCTGCGGCGATAAAGCTGCGCTGCCGGGGATGGTAAACACATGGGTCAGCAGTACATGCGAAAGGATTGGACCCATCAAAGCCCGCATCAGTGATGCTGCGCGCACCTGCCGAAAAACGCCCTGCCGCACCCCTTCGTTCAAAACGAAGGCCATCGCTTCTTCAAAAGTATCCAGCAGCTTAGTCCGGTAGAGCGCAGCGATTTCTGGGGATCGCGGCGCTTCCGACATCACCAGACGCGGGACCAATGTGGTCTCTGGGTCGGTTGCAACGGCGATACCTTGCTCAAGCAAAAATTCGATGGCAGCAACCGGGTCAGTCCGGGCGCGCTGCACCAAAGTGTCCATGAGCTGCGCCGCCACGGTGTCTGAATACCGCGTTACAACGGCATCAAGAAGCGCGTCCTTGGATTTAAAATAGAGATAGAGCGCGCCCTTTGACAAACCGGCCTGCGCTGCCACGTCATCCATGCGCGCTGCCGTAAAGCCCATATGGGCGAAAACACGGGTCGCCGCGTCGAGAATTTCATCTGGCCTGTCGTCCGGCCGTCGTTGCTGTTTTCCAGGCACAGTTTATACTAACTGACTGGTCAGTTATTTACAATGCCATTTGTTTCGGTGTTTGCATATATTTGTCACTATTTGAGGCCGATCCTTTGAGCCCTTGTGGCTGGCTGTATCGCGCATTAAGGTTACCGCTTAAGCATATTCTATCGTGGAAAGAGGGCTTTAGCAGCTGGAGTCAGGCTTTTTGCGAGACTAAAGCCTAGCCATAGACACCTAAGTCAGACCATCGCCCCGCCGGTGTTAAGCGTGTGATAGCATTTGCATAAATCATGCTTTTTGCTCGCTGGTCGAACACTCTGGCAGGCCTTGCCGTGCTTCCTTGGTGCTTTGGCCTATCTGGTACTTCACAGAATCTTATGAAGGAGAGAGATGTCATGGACCGTAGACATTTCGTGATGGCCTCGGGCGGCGTTGCTGCAGCAGGAATGGCGAGCAGCGCAGCGGCTATGTCGCAAACCCCAGCGCAGGCGGCGGCAGCCCCGCAAGGCTGGGATACCAATATCAAAGGCAACCACCTCGATCTCAGCGATCCACAGGACACCGCCACGGCTTATGCAAAGCTGATGGCTAATTTGGATATGGAATCGACCAAATTCGGCTGGGGTGAAGGCATTGTCCAAGGCGTACGCCCGGGCGAGGCTGTGCGCGACCTGGTTGGCTTCCTGCTCCTCTCCACGGCAAAGTTCATTCCCTATCAAGGCCCTGAGCTGCCGGAAGGCTATGTTGGCTACTCAAAAGTCCTGCGCGAGATTGGCCTTTATACTGACCTTGAGACGGGTGAAGTTCTGGAAGAATGGACCAATCCTTATTTCAATGAGAAGCAGAAGGTCGTGCCGATTGCCAACGACCCCTTCAACAATCACGTTACGCCCTTCAAACCGAAAGGCCCAGCCTATGGCGGGCTGCGCAAAGAAGAGCAAAAATACGATCCGCTGGTTCTAGACTGGAAACGCAAAGGCGATGACCTGCTGCTCCATCGCTATATCAATCTCTGGTACCCCAATGCTCTGCAGCCATCGAAGTGGAAGCGCGAAAGCTCTGGTGAATTCAACCAGGTGACGGAGCACTTCCTGTTCAACATCAATTGGGCAGACATGCAAAATCCAGAGAAGACCAGCGTTGAGTATCACGGCACCTGGAGCCGCACGACGCCGTGGCTGCCTTGGATGCTGATGGGCCCAACCCCTGGCCATTGCCAATATAACATCTTCATGGGCGCCGTGGATGACATCAACAAAGTCAATCCCAAGACGCTGGAATATGTGGAAGCGAAGTATCCGAAATATCTGGTCGCACCAGACGTTTGGGAAGAGCCATCCTTGTCTTCACTGGAATGGTATTCGCGTGAGCAAAGCCCGGCGCCTGTAGCGGAAGGTCAGTCCATTCCCACCCATGCAGACCCTGAGCTGCCAGCCTGGTGGGGTGCTGCGAAAGCCCAAATGATGAAGGGCCAGGGCTAAGGCCCACATCTCTTGCTCCGCTCGTTCCATAGCGAGCGGAGCGCTCTCTATCTGTGTAAAGCTCCATGAAAATTGCCATTGTTGGTGCCGGTATCGGTGGCCTGACCGCAGCCATTGCGCTGGGTCAGCGCAGTCATGATGTCACCGTTTACGAACAGGCCCCCGCGCTGGGCGAAATTGGCGCCGGCATCACCATCACGCCCAACGCCGACCGGGTTTTTACCGCCCTGGGCTTGGGCCAGGCGCTTGCGCCTTACCAGGTCATACCGCAACGCCAGCTCACCCAGCATTGGCAGACGGGGGCTGTCCTCAAAGATGTTGAGCGCGGTACGGCAACTGCGCAGCGCTATGGCGCTGGATACTATCATATTCACCGTGCAGACTTGCACAGCGTGCTTGCTGATACCTTCCTGAAGGCATGTCCCAGCGGGATTAAATTGGGCCAGCCGGCCCACTTGGCTAGCGCTGATGGAAGATTGCCCCTGGCGAGCGGAGAAACCGTTGCGGCGGACCTGGTCATAGGTGCCGATGGACTTAAAAGTCAGGTGCGTGAAACCGCTTTTGAAACGGATCGCCCTGAATTTACCGGCCAAGTTGCCTGGCGTGGTTTGGTGCCTACGGCCAGTGCGGCTGGTCTGCCTAATATGGATACGCCAGGCGTCCATATCGGTCCGAAGCAATTGTTTTTGCGCTATCCCGTGCGCGGCGGAGATTTAACCAACTACGCGGCCTTTGTGGATGTGGGCGATTGGGCCGACGAAGGCTGGACCATCCCGTCCAGCCGGGCCGAGCTGTTGGGCTATTTCGGTGATTGGGATGCAGGTGTTGTGGCCCTGATAGAGGCGACACCGGATACCGAACTGTTCAAGTGGGCCCTGAATGTGCGCCGACCACTATCGACATGGGTCGCCGGCAAAGTCACACTTATCGGCGACGCGGCGCATGCCATGCTCCCCTTTATGGGGCAAGGTGCAGCGACTGCTATTGAGGATGCCATGGTGTTGGCCCGCTCGTTGGAGGGCAGTGACTTGGCCGAAAGTCTGTCTCGCTATGATGCCGCCCGTCGTCAGCGAACCGATGCAATTCAAGAGAACTCGCGGCTCCTGGGTCTCCAGTTTCAAGGTAAGGACCCGGCGGACCAATCTGGTCATCGCATCAAAAACGAGGAAGAGCTCGGTCTCTTCGACTATGACGCCACCAGTGTCGCGATTTGACCGCACAGCGAAAGACACTATATCCGACTCTCAACATAGGCATAGTCTGGAAAGACTATAAGTCATAATCCTGATTCAAGGTATGTGGAGGTTTATATGGGTTTAGAGCGGGGTGTACCTATTCGGGCAATCTCTCGCGGCTTGGCTGTGCTGCAGGCCGTCAACCGCAATCCGCCGCTGTCGATGACCCAGATTTCCCGTACCGCTGAGGTGCCTTATCCAACCGCCTGCCGTATTGTGCAAACCCTGCTGACGGAAGGCTTGATTGAACGCGAACCCTCCCGCAAACGCTATCGTCCCACAGCCTTGGTGAAGACCCTTGCATCGGGCTTTCATGATGAAAATCAGCTCGTCTCTATTGCGCGTCCGCACATTATTGATGTGACCAAAGATGTGGTGTGGCCGGTCAGCCTATCCACGCGTGTCGGCGCTCGGATGATGGTGCGCGACAGCACATTCGCGCTGACGTCCCTTACGCTCAACAATTACTACCCCGGCTACACCTTACCCCTTGCCGAGTGCTCTAGCGGCAAAGCCTATATGGCGTTTTGCGATGATGAGGAACGCGAGGCGATTTTGGATGGGCTGCGCGCGCTCGATGGCCCGGCAGAGAAAATGGGCGTCTTGATGCTGCAAGATGCGCGTGCGCTTGATGGGGTTCGCGAAGCTGGCTTCGCGACGCAGCCGCGCAATGTCTACACCGCCAACCCAGGCAGGACATCGTCCATTGCCGTTCCGATCTTCGCGGACGGTAAGATTCATGGAACCCTGGCGCTTGTTTTCTTCGCGTCGGCCTTATCCGTTGATGAGGCGGCTGAAAAGTTTTTATCGCGGCTGCAAGAAGGCGCTGATGCTATCGGGCGCTCGCTTGCGGCGCAGCCCGCAGCGCTTCCAGAGCCAGATTAACTAAAATCGCATCGTCCCACGTATCGCTGACCTCGCCTGACCTGGCAATCACCAGATTATTGGACGGCGAGACGTAAACGCGCTGACCGCCAAACCCATCGAAGAAGATGATATCATTAGCCAGATGCGGTACGCTTTGAAGCACCTTCACAGGGCTGGCGGGATTGTAGGCTCGCTCTTTTACATAGGGCGAAGAAAGCCACACTTGGATGCCATAATTCGGATTGGTTTTTGAGGGTGTTTTATAGGTCTCAATCCAGCCGTCTGGCATGACTTGGTTGCCCATAAAGGCGCCATTCTCGGCGATCATTTGACCCACGCGCACCCAATCGCGCACTGTTGCATCTAGATTGGCGTAAAATCGTGGATCGCCAGTTTCATCTTCAGGCCACAGCAGCGCATCTTGAGCGCCAATAGGACACCAGATTTTCTCTGACAGATACGCCGCATAGCCTGTTTTGCCCGCTGCTTTGAGGGCCCGGTTGAGCGCCGCGCCCGCTAGTTGCGAGTCTACATTCTTATACCAAAACTGGCTCCACGGCTCGCCGCGCTGGTCCATGCTGAGCGCTGTCTCCGTCACCTTGCTGGACAGCAGAAACTTTGTCGCTTCCCATTGATCGTCCAAAAAGGATGGGCTGCGCATGCCGCTTGCCATGGTCAAAAACGCGCCGATTGGAATAGCGCCGCGCGGATCATCCGCCCATTCGGTCAAATAGGTGCCAATCGGATCATCCATGCTCTCAATAATGCCGTCTGCTAAGGCATGGCCATAGGCGAGACCAAGAACAGATTTATGCATGGAAAAAGAGCGGGTGCGTGTGGTTTGGTCAGCCCCATCGCGGTAGGCTTCGCCGGCGATTTTGCCATCCACGAGCACGATCAAGCCCACACCGCCGTGCGACAAGGAATAGGCCTGCATCTCATCAATCACAGCCGCCTGAATAGGGCTCTGCGCATGGGCTTCCAGTGGGCCGATATCGCAGCCGGCCACAATGCGGCGTGGCGCAAACCGATCCACGTCCATGATCTTAGCATCGCGCGTCAGATAGACATTCTTTGCGATTGTCCAGTTCATAGCAATCAAGACGCCAATCAGGCCAAGGATTGCAAGCAAGGTCCATCCAACAAATTTCAAGGCTATGCGCATAAGTCTCTCTGATGCTGTCTTGTTCGAAAACGCATTTAGTTTGCAAATCGTCAAAGTCAGCCGACGCGTTATGGTCGATCGCTGTGCGGGCGAAATACTGGTCTAGATTTGATCCTCCGCAGCGCCAGCACTAGCTAGGATGACATGAGAACACGTCTTGTCTTCCTCTTCATCCTCGCTCTCAGCGCCTGCGCTGAACACAATACTCCGGTTGCCGACCTAAGCAAGATCGTGCCCGCTGCTGGCCCGCGCGATATTAGAGTGTCCACCGTCGACCTCGTGTCTGATCGGCGTGATACGATTCCCGTAATGATTTGGCATCCAGGCCAGGACGGCGCGACTAGCGAAGCCCTACCGGTCGTCCTGTTCTCAACTGGGGCTTTTTCCAGCCCGGAAAAATATGACGCTTTGCTGAAGCGTTGGGCGCAGGCGGGCTATGCCGTTTTAGCGCCGCTCCATGTCGATTCAGAACGCTGGACGGGGCCCAAGCCTGAGAAGCAGACGGAGGGTTTAGCTTGGCGCCGCCTTGATATGATTGCGACCATAGACGCGATCGAGCAAATTGAAATGGAGATTGACCAAGCGCTTTCCATTAGCGAGGTCGCGGCAGCTGGCCATAGTTTTGGGGCGATGCTGGCGCAGGTCTTGGGCGGTGCGCAACCCGGCCCCCTTGCTGGCCCCATCCCGCGCGTGGTTCCTGTCTCAGTTGCAGCCATTATTGCCATTTCTCCGCCTGGCCCCATTCCCGGCTACATTGAACAGGCAGGCTGGGCACGCATGGACGCGCCGCAGCTTCTGACCACTGGGTCTGCAGATATTGTGCCCCAAATGGTGCCAGAATGGCAGCTCCATTTGGCTGGCCACTACAGCCATAGCGGCAAAAGCTGGGCGCTGGTGCAGCAGGGGGTGGACCATTATTTTGGCAATGTGATTGGCCGCACTGAATATCCCGGACCTCCACAAACTGAAGCCTTTGACGAGATGGTCGATATTACGACGGCGTTTTTAGAGGCGCATGTGCGCCGTGATGCTGCCGCCATGGCGACCTTTATAAAGCCGCTGCCAACGGATGGATTTGGCTTGCGGGGCCAATAACGCCGCGATGCGCCGAGGATATATTGACGGGCCGTTTGGGCAACTCCATGTGCGCGAAGCCGGCCGTGGCGTGCCCTTGTTGCTGCTGCATCAATCCCCACTCAATAGCGGTATGTTCGCCGCGGCCAGTGCAGAACTGAGCGCGAACGGCTTTCACGTTATCGCGCCCGATACGCCCGGCTACGGTCAATCGGATGCGCCAGAAAATCCAGTCCAGATTTCCGCTTATGCGGACTGTCTGCATTCTGTTCTCAATCATTTCGGATACGAAACGGCCTGTATCTTAGGCCACCATACCGGCGCTGTTATTGCCGCCAATTTCGCTGCCCGATTTGGTGATACAGTCCGACATCTGGTGCTCAATGGCGTCCCCTTGCTGTCCGAAGAGGAGCGCGCCTTCTTCGCCACATTCAAGTTCAGCCCCCTCGACATCAAGGCCGACGGAAGCCATCTCCAAGCAGCCTGGGAGCAGCGCCTGAAGGCGTCTCCGGGCTGGACCAACTTGGCAGCGATGCATCGCTATACGGTCGACATGCTCGCCAATCCAGAGCGCTATTTCTGGGCCTTTGACGCCGTCTTCGCCCATGATTTAGCCACAGACCTAGCGGCCATCACCTGCCCCACAACGCTGCTCACCAACACCGGCGAAGATCTGTTTCAAGCCACCAAGCGCACGCACGCACAGTTCCCGCATTTCGGTTTTGAAAGCCTAGAAGGTGGCACCCATGATATTGTGGATGAGCAACCGGAGGCCTGGGCAAACAAGCTTGACCGAATCTTGGCGAGTTCTCACCCCTAGCCCAAGCATATGGAAGCGCAGTTATATATGAGCTTTTTTGAACTTTTGACCTAGTGAACGTCCATCTTGAGTTGTGGGTTCAACGGGTGGCTGCAACACACTTAGCGAAGGTTTCAGTCGGCGTTTGATAGTTCAAGGTTTTTCTGGGCCTTTCATTGAGCTGGCGCGCGATGGCGCTGAGCTTTGCCTGTGAATGGACGGACACCCCGCCTCTTTGCGTCATGCAGCGCCCTGATTTGGCGCGCGCGGCCGGATGAGCAGCAGCACATGGATTATGATCCCAAACGGCAGTTGGAAGAGCACAATCTTGAATAGGGGGGCATGGCCCAGGATCGCTTGCTCAATGGCGAACTCGATAAGCCTGAAGAACGATAGGAAGACCGCGAAGACGGTGTTGGAAAACTCGACCAGGCCAAAGAGCGGCCAGATAGGGGCGAGCGCCTGTGCAAAACACCAACCTTTGAAGAGCACGTAGGCTACGCCTTACCCAATGAATAGGACTGCAGGTGTCTTGCTAATCTGAAGAAGCGGTAGAACGCGTTTAGTGAGCGTCAGCGGGGCCACGGCGTTGATACCGGTCTCCGCCTCGATCCTCTCAATGGCATCGATATCAGCGCCAAAGTCATAGTTGCTGAATACACCTGCATTGTTGATCAAGAGATCAAGACGACCGTGCATTTCGGAGACTGATGCGAGGATGCGCTTTTTGGTCTTCGTGCTTTGCGACGTCTCCCACAATGGGGTGAAGACCATGCATTTCTGCGGCTGCATCTAGCGCTTCTTTTCGCCGTTCGCAGATGAACACCGTGTTGCCGAGCGCAGCCAATTGTTTGGACAGCTCTAGACCAATTGCGGAACCGCCGCCCGTCACGAGAACAATCAGGCCTTTGAGTTACATGGCACCCTCGATTTACATGGTTCTCTGCTTCCACCGAGGGATACGCTGGTCTGTACTCGAAGCCAGTTGCAGATCGTTCCAATGATTTGCAGATTGTGTCACACCGCTTGCGTTACGGTGAAAGAACAGCGACCAAACTCACGCCCCTAAACGGTGAGGAGGCATTGCATGACCCGTCAAGTACCAGAACTGCTGTACACCTCGGCAATTCTTTCGGGGCCGATTTGCGCCATTCTGGGTTTGGATTGGAAACAGGTTGAAATCAGGGCCGGGCTCGACCTCGAAAACGCTTATGGCGGCGGTTTTCTAGTATCTGGCGACGATTACGTTTTGCTGTGGGAAGCTTTGGTTGAGCTCTCCGATTCACCGCACATTGCGAGCGATTTGGGGCTTCGGATGGCCCAAGGCCCGGCAGTCCCCGTGTTGTTTGCTTTGTCGGCGGCCCCAAACTTTGAACGCGGCCTAAAGCGTATGGCTCGCTACAAACATTTATTCGGGCCGATGCGTTTCGCGATCTTGCAGAGCAAAAACGAATTCAGGATTCAGGTCATTGCAGACGGTTTGGTCTCAGAATTGCCAGCCACGTTCAGCAGCGCGCAAATCGTTTTTCTGCATGCGAAAGCCAAGTCTCTTGCAACGCGAGCTTACACGCCCTCTTTCGTCAGCGTCCCGCTGACTGCAAGTGAACGGGAAAGCCTGGAAGAAGTGTTCGGCGTAGTACCGAAGTATGGGCCACCCACTTTGCGCTATGCGGCATCAGACGTTCAGGTGCCGTTCGTCTCGCAAAATGATCGGCTTTGGGCAGCGACCGAAGAGGATCTTCAGGTGCAATCGTTGATCATGTCGGGAGACAGCCCTATGGTGCACCGTGTACGTGCCGCCTTGTTGGAAGCTTTTGCCACGACAGATCCGACGATTGCCCATGTCACGGCGCGCCTGAACACTAGCAAGAGCACTTTGGTGCGCCGCCTGCGCGACGAGGGTACCACTTTTCAGAGATTATTGGATGAGACGCGCAGCGAGTTGGCTTTGCGGTACATCAAAACGAGCTCGCTAAACAATCAACAGATCTCGCATCTTCTCGGATATCGGGACACCACTGCGTTTCAACGCGCCTTTCGAAAGTGGACTGGCCATACACCACAACAACTCCGCCAAACCGGGCAAGGGCCACCTGACTGGCCTGCGTCGCTAAACTAGCGACAAGATCGATCCAACGAACAATATTCATCCAACGCCGATGAGAGATTTCGGCGACCAAATACTCATTGCCTGATTACAGTTCAGAAAGGATTAGAATCGATGCCGATATCACTCAGATGGACAATCACTTTACTTATGGCCGCCACAGTCTTTCGGGCTCAGACAATACTCTTTCTTCCTGAGATAACTGCGTTTGGTGGACTTGCGCCCAACGCCTGGTTTGGTCCGTGGCTTAGCGATGCGATCATTGGATTTCTGGTGCCAGTGATGATCTACGCCCTGTGGAAGATGGAAAGCCCACGAGCTTGGGGTGCATTGGTCATCTACAATAGCTTGGGTGCATTTGATTATTCGCACGGCCTGATCACACAGTACTTTCACCCGATGCCCGTCGAGATTGCCTCAGCACTGACGGTGTATCTCGGAATTGGCGTCTTCATGGTGCTTCAAATCATCGCCATCATACTCCTATTCCGTCAAAATGTCATATCGCAGTTCATTCGATGATCTTTGAGGTAGCTAGGACACGCTCGCAATTAAACGGATCTTCATTCCGAATGGTCGACACAAAGGCCGATCGATCGACGATTTCCTGCGCATTCAATTGAGTTGGCTATGAAGACAAAAGGGCTGAGCAGTGTTTTCTTTGGTGTGCCGATTTTAGTTGATGCTAGGGTAAGCACCATCCTCTCCTAAATTTGCCTCCCATAATGCCGGTTTTCTATTGCAAAGCGGACTTTCAGCAATGGGTTTCGGACGGCAGCAATGGGCTTAAAGCTCAAATCTGGACGGAGGCTGTTCCAACTCAGCACTTGAAGCTTGAGCGGCATGCTGCGGCCTTGGCTAAACCTCAAATCTAGCTAAGCACGATTGATGCCTTAGCCCGCCGCTCAATCAAGCCAAAAGCCTTTGCGCCAATCCGCCAAAAAATGATGTATGTCAAATTAATTAGACAATGTTTCTGTCAGTATTTTTAGACAAACGGAGAGGCTGGCTATGCGCATCGTTCTGATTCACCCCAATTATCATTCAGGTGGCGCGGAGATTGCGGGCAATTGGCCGCCGGCTTGGGCCGCATATCTCTCCGGCCATTTGCGCGATGCGGGCTATACTGACCTCCACTTCATTGATGCCATGACCAATGATCTGGATAATGAGGCCGTTGCCGAACGCCTTAAAGAGCTGCAGCCTGACGTGGTCGGCACGACGGCCATTACGCCCTCCATTTATATGGCGGAAGAAACCCTAAAAATTGCTCAGGATGTTTGTCCCGGTGCCGTGCGCGTTCTGGGCGGTGTGCACGCCACCTTCATGTATAAGCAGGTTTTCTCCGAAGCGCCTTGGGTGGACGTGATTGTCCGGGGTGAAGGTGAAGAGATTTTCTTAGAGCTGATTCGCACTATTGATGAAGGCAACTGGCCTGCCAACCGTACTGATATCAAGGGCCTCGCCTTCCGCGATGGCGATGAAATTACGGCTACACAAGCCGCGCCGACCGTCAAGGATTTGGACGGCATCAATCCGGATTGGACCATCTTGGAATGGTCGAAATACATGTATGTGCCGCTCGGGGTGCGGGTCGCTATCCCCAATTTGGCACGCGGGTGCCCGTTCACCTGCTCTTTTTGTTCCCAGTGGAAGTTCTGGCGTGATTATCGGGTGCGGGACCCGAAAAAGGTGGTCGATGAGATTGAAACGCTGGTCAACGACCATGATGTCGGCTTCTTCATCTTGGCCGATGAGGAGCCCACAATTAACCGCAAGAAGTTCGTTCAATTCTGTGAGGAGCTGATTGCCCGCGACCTGCCTGACAGAGTCAAGTGGGGCATCAATACCCGCGTGACCGACATCATGCGCGATAAGGAGCTCCTGCCGCTATATCGCAAAGCGGGCCTGGTGCACGTCTCGCTGGGTACCGAGGCCGCCGCGCAGCTCAAGCTCGATACTTTCAACAAAGAAACGAAGGTCGCCGACAACAAGGAAGCTATTCGCTTGCTTCGCGAGGCCGATATCTTTGTGGAAGCCCAGTTCATCGTTGGGCTGGACAATGAGACGCCGGAAACGCTCGAAGAGACCTTCCAGATGGCTTGGGATTGGCAACCGGACCTAGCCAACTGGTCCATGTATACGCCCTGGCCGTTCACGCCGCTGTTTCAGGACCTCAAGGACCAAGTGGAGGTCTTTGACTTTTCGAAATACAACTTCGTCACGCCCATTATGGCGCCCAAGGCCATGGACCGGGCGACATTGCTTGACCGGGTGATGCACAACTACCGGCGCTTTTATTCCCGCAAAGCGCTGTTCCATTACCCCTGGCGCGGCACTGGCTTTAGGCGCCGCTATTTGCTGGGCTGCTTAAAAGCCTTTTTAAAGGCGGGCGTGCAGCGCACCTTCTATGACTTGGGTAAGGCCAATTATTGGGGCCCGCAGTCAAAGAAGAATGTGCATTTTGACTTCGATGAAACCCGCCAAATCGCCGAAGCGCAGATGGAGGATTGGCAAGCCTCCGCCGACTTGGCCGCCAAGGCCGCCGAACGGCGCGCCGCTCTAAAAGCCCAAGGCAAGGAACGCGCCAAAGAGCGGATGGCCGTGAAAGCCTGCGGCGGCGGAGACGAGCAAATGGCCGAAAGCCTTGCACCGATGAAACGGAGCATTTTGCATGACCAGCCCAGCGCTTAATACGCCGCCAAACGGCAAGATAGGACCAAATGCCGTTATCCAGCTTGGCCATGCGGTGACAGACCGGCTCGGCCAGGCTGAGGCGGTGCGTGTGTTCAGCCATGCCGGTGTGCCGGACATGCTAGAGACGCCGCCTGAGGATATGACCGATGAGCGTGTCCCGGTCGCGCTCTATCAGGCGCTTTGGCACGTGCATCCGAAAGAGGCGCCGACCCTTGCCCATGATGCAGGTGTGCGCACAGCCGACTATGTCATCGCCAATCGCATTCCTGGCTTTGTAAAGGGTATCCTGCGGCTTGCCCCACAGCGCCTGGCACAGCGCTTGCTGCTGAAAGCCATTAAGAAAAACGCGTGGACCTTCGTCGGCTCAGGCCAATGCGAAACAACGCCTGGCAGCCCCGCAATGATTACGGTCAAAGACAATCCGCTGGTGATGCCAGACTGTGTTTGGCATAGCGCCGTTTTCACGCGGCTCTTCGACCAGCTGGTGGCGCGGGGGACAGAGGTGCGCCATGTCTGCGGCAAGGGCGACGCGGGCTTATGCAAATTTGAAGTAACGTTGCCAGACGCGCCGGATGGGGAAAAGGACGACAATGGACCAAAGACTAAGCGGCTACGCAACCAGAGCCGTCCCACGGTACACGAGTTACCCGACAGTGCCGCATTTTTCACCGGACATTGGGCCTGATGACTATGCGACTTGGCTTAGCGCTTTAGACCCGCTCGACCCGCTCTCCCTCTACCTGCACGTCCCTTTCTGCAAGAAAGTCTGCTGGTATTGCGGCTGCAACATGAAGCTATCGGCCCGCTATCAGCCGATTGCAGACTATGCGGCGACGCTGCGCAAAGAGATTGGCCTGGTGGCCGGTTATCTGCCAACCCGCATGCGCGTAAGCCACATGCATTGGGGCGGCGGCACGCCCACCTCTCTGAGTGAAAGCGACCTCGGCCACGCGATGGAGGTCATTGACCACCATTTCAGCTTTGCGTCCGATGCAGAACTGGCCATTGAGAGTGACCCCAGAACGCTGTCTGGCGACATGATTAAACATCTCGCCGGCCTTGGCTTCAACCGTGCCAGCTTCGGCGTGCAGGAATTTGACCCACAGGTCCAACTCGCCATCAACCGCGTCCAGCCCCCCGATATGGTCCGCGCTTCGGTCGATGGTTTGCGTGCTGCTGGCATCGCCAACATCAATTTCGACCTAATTTACGGCCTGCCGCATCAAACGGTTGGAACACTAACCCGCACCATCGAGCTGTGCGCGGCTATGCGGCCCAATCGCGTCGCCTTGTTCGGCTATGCTCATGTGCCCTGGATGGCCAAAGCGCAGCGGATGATTGATGCCGCCGCGCTCCCTGGAGCAGCCGAACGGCTGGCCCAAGCCAAGGCGGCGTCTGAAGCTCTGGTCGCCATGGGCTATGTTGCCATCGGCCTTGATCATTTCGCAGTGCCTGACGACCCGCTCGCCCTTGCCGTGCGCCAAGGCACGTTGCGGCGCAATTTTCAGGGCTACACGACCGACACCGCCACCACTTTGCTTGGTATGGGGGCCACATCCATAGGCCGCACACCGCATGGCTATACCCAAAGCATTGCCGAGACCCGTGCTTGGACAAGGGCGGTAGAAGCAGGCACGCTGCCCATCGCCAAAGGCTGCGCGTTGACTGCCGATGACACGCTGCGCGGCTGGGTGATTGAGCAACTGATGTGCAACGGCCGCGTCGATCTGGCTGCGGCGGCAGCCCAGCATAAAGCGCCGCTGGGATGGTATGCAGAGGTCGAGACAGACTTGGCGCAAATGGAGCGAGACGGGCTCATCTATCGGGACGCGGCCCATCGCATCACCATGACGAAGGCGGGCGCGCCACTTGTGCGCACTGTGGCGGCCGTGTTCGATGCCTATCTGCGCGCAAAAGCAGCGCAGCATTCAGTCGCTGTGTAAGCAAACCGGCGGCCTGAGCGAAAAGCGCTGCCCATTTTTCATCCATAGTGTCCGTGTAATTCATGACTGCATTGTAACGGACTGGATTGACTATGACGAAAGCATCCTCTTGGCTTTGGACGGCGTTGCTTTCTGCAGCGCTTTCATCGGGCCTGGCTGTCTTGTCGGCCTCAAAGGCCCAAGACAGGCCGCCGCGGCCAACGCAAGACATGCTCAATGCCTGTGAAGACAAATCATCCGGCCAATCCTGCACCGCAAGCGGGCCGCGCGGGGAAACCATCAGCGGCAGTTGTTTCGCCCCTGGCAACCGCCCGCTTGCCTGTGTCCCCGAAGGTGGGCCAGCGGCCTTTCGCTCTGGCCCAGGCCGCCGCCCCAACCCCTTAGACAACGCCGTCGTTGCCGACGCGGACGATACCTCCGATGTGCTGTGCAGCGTCACTGAAGAAACGGAGAATGTCGAGACGGGGCTGACCAGCGAAGCCACATGGTGGTGCAGCGAGGATAAACGCAACTTAGTCGCCAACGGCGTGCCGGACCATAGCATCGGCACCTTTCCCAACAGGGGCAATCCGCACGGTGTGTCCGCACAATATGTGCGCGCTTCTGTACCGCTGTATCCCGCGCTCATTGAAGCCAGCGATGGCCAGCCTGTGAAAATCGTGGGCTATGCGTTAAATGGCGTCAAATTCGACCCCGGCACAGCAGGCCGCTGCGCGTCTAGCGCCCAGTCGCCAGCCGATTGCAGCCTCGGCTTTGGCCGCGGCCATTGGCATATCGAAGCGCTGGGCCAAGACAGCTTCGATTTCGGCGAAGACCATAACCACGCTCACGTGCAGCCCACCGGCGCCTACCACTATCACGGCGTTCCCGAAGGCCTCCTGTCGGACGACGCAAAAGCTGGCCTAGAAATGGCGCTCATCGGCTGGGCCACAGACGGCTTTCCCATATACGCCCGCTATGGCTACGGCGCTGATGGCGCCTTGCGTGAAATGCAACCCAGCTACCAACTTAAAGAGGCCCCAGACGCGGGTCGCCCAGACACGGCGGACATTCCCATGGGCGCCTTCAGCCAAGACTATGAATATGTCGCTGGCCTCGGTGATTTAGACGAATGCAACGGCCGCATCGGCGCAACCCCAGACTTTCCGGGCGGCATCTACCACTATTACGCAACCGACGCCTATCCCTTCATCCAGCGCTGCGTAAAAGGCATAAGCGAGCGTCAGGACGCGCGGCCGCGGCAAGGTCAACAACGTGGCGGCGGAAGGCCACAGAGACCACCGCGCCCTTAAGGCGGATCAAACCGATACCCGGCCCCATAAACCGACGTAATACAGCGCGCGCCATCATCGACCCGCTGGATTTTCCGGCGTAGGTTTTTGATGTGGCTGTCGATGGCGCGGTCTGTGCTTTCGGTGGCGGCTTCGCCTAGAGTGTCGAGGAGTTGGTCTCTTGTAAAGACGACGCCTGGGCGTTTTATCATGGCGGCGAAGAGCTGGTACTCAGAGGGGGAGAGATCAAGCCAGCTGCCGCGCCAGGCGATGCGGTAGCCGTCCTCATCGACCAGATAATCAACTGCATCTGGATTGGTCGTCACCGACCCCTCCGCGCGGCGCAGCTGGGCTTTGACGCGGGCGACGACTTCAGCCGGACTGAAGGGTTTGGTGACGTAATCATCGGCGCCGCAGTCCAGGCCTCCTAGCTTGGCGCGCTCTTCGACGCGGGCGGTGAGCATGATGATGGGCACGGCGCTAAAGCGACGGATTTCCTTACATAAGGTGATACCGTCACTGGCGGGGAGCATGACGTCTAGAAGTACCAAGGCTGGATTATCTGCGCGCACGGATGCCACGACGGAGCGCCCGTCGGGGAAAATCCGCGGCGCGAACGCGGCAGCCGTCAGATAATCCGCGACGAGCTGCGCTATCTTTGGGTCATCTTCAACGACGAAAATGGTCTTCTGCATGGCTATACCGCCCTTCTGGCATCTTTTGGCAGTGAGAGTGAGATCGCAAGACCGCCGAGCTCTGAGGCCTGCGCGCGGATGGTGCCGCCATGGGCTCTGACGATGGATTTGGAAACGGCCAGGCCCAGGCCGCTGCCGCCGGAGGCGCGGGCGCGCGAACCTTCAAGCCGAAACAAAGGCTCAAACAGCTGCTCCAACTGCGCCTCTGGGACGGCGGGCGCTGTATCCTCCAGGGTCAGGCGGACATCGTTCGCTGCTTCGAATAGGCTGAGCCTTACAGCGCCTGGCGCATCCGTATAGCGCAGCGCATTGGTAAGCAGGTTGGCGAGTACTTGGTCTATCCGGCCCCTATCCCAAAGGACGGGCAGCGTTTCTATGGCGCCGCACTCCACGGCCAGCGACAGCCCAGCTTGCTCCATGTCGCGAGAGAAGCGTGCAGCTACTTCACGGACCAGGCGTACAGCATCGGTTTCAGCAAAATGGCATGGCGCGGCCGTCAGGTCAGACATCGCAAGAAACTGGAGGTCCTCAATCAGCAGGGAGAGCCGGCCGGCTTCCTCCGACAGAGAGTGCACGGCCGCCGCTGTCAGCGGGCGAATGCCGTCCCGCAAGGCCTCTATTTCACCGATAAGCACGGTCATCGGTGTGCGCAGTTCATGGCCAATTTCTGCCAGCCAACGCCGGCGCGCCGCTTCCAGCTGTTCCAAGCTGGCCGCCATATCGTTGATATTCTCCGCCATGGTAGCCAGCTCATCGCTGCCGTTGACCTCGACCCGGACGTCAAAACTGCCTTTGGCAATCGCATTGGTCGCTGTTTGCATATGGCCAAGACGTTTGGCGCCGCGCCGCGCCAGCACAAATGCCGGCGCTGCTGCGGCTATAACCAAGAGACCGGCAAGAACAGCTGCGGTTTTGTATTGGCGCGATAAAAACCCCGCATCGACTGGGTCTACCATCACACCCCGGGGCAGTAACTTGGCGACGGCCACTATATCGCCGCGCACGGTGATAGGCGCTTCAAGCATCATAGTGGCCGCTAGGGGCGTTGGCGGCGGCGGCGGCCCGGCGAGCTGGTTGCCTTGACTATCAAACAGCAAAAGCCGGGTTGAGAATTTTTGGGGGGGACCCGGATTTGATCTCTGGGGCGGTGGGCCCAGCGGACGCGCGGGCTGCTCGAGACCCGGTCTGGGGCGGCGTCCCGGTGGGGGCCCGCCCATGGGAGGCCCCGATGGTGGGCTCGCCATTTGGTCCGGCCTGCCAGGCAGACCAGGCCGCACGGGCATCAGTCCATCTGGCACCAAGCGGCTGAGCAGTAGCCGAATGCCCGGCGGATTGGCACCTGTCAGCATCGTCTGCGGCGGCCCCTGCTCTGCCAAAAGCCTCGCTGCCTCTGATGCAAATGAAGCGCGCTGGCGCTCATCCTGCTCCGTCAGATAGGCAGCAAAGCCGCGAGTCAAGTTCCAAGACAAGAGCGCCCCCCTGGCGAGCACGGCGAGCACCGCCGTGGCCGCCACAAGCGCAAAGAGTTGATGAAACAGCCGTATCTTCACAGAGGCAGCCCCGCGCATTCCTCTCTTCCAGGTGCCTGGAGACTATGGAGATAAAATGGACGCTGTCGACGCTGCATTTGCAAAATATCAAGGGGCTGACATAGATAGCTGAGAAAGGCTATTTTTGTCAGATGCCATAGTACTCAACTCTTCCCGCAAACGCCCCCTTCATAAGGGTTTTGGCGGCATTCGGTTGGATAAAATGGCTGTTATGAGGGCGGCTGCGTGATATGCGTCGTTTCCAAATCGAAGCCGCGGGTTTTGAGGTTCGAGAATAAAGTCTCAATTGTCCAACGCTTGCGGTAGGCGTCGCGTGCGGCTTGGAGGAGACAAACGTGCAAGGGCGAGCAATTCCCCGGTTCTAAGCCGCATGATGACGATGCGCACGCCCAAGGCCATTGATTTGCTGGGCGCCTCTGCCTCGAGGCAGCATGTGCCTTTGAGGACCACGCTTGATTTTTTTTGCGTTATTCTTGCAGGCCGCTTTGCCCCTCGGAGATTGTCTGGCTTGGGGGCAGAGGCGCTCCCTTGGCCAGAAACGCCTTACAACATTTTAGTGCTGAATGGAAAAAGGGGAGCTGCGCGCGATAGTGTTTCGCAACCTCTGGGTCCATCAGTAGCGTTTCAAAATGCTGCGCGCCTTCGACCCTGTAGAGGCGCCAATGCGTCATATCCTGACCGTTTTGTTTGGCCGCTGAAAAATATGCGTGGGAGCTTTGGCTTGGCACAATCAGGGGGTCGGCTTCGCCATGGACAATGACCGTTGCAATACTTTGATTGCGGGCTTGGGCGGTGATGTCTTGTATGCCGTTCTGTACCCGTTTCGCTTCGGCGTTCTGGCCGGTGAAAAATGCGCGTAGGGCCAGCGCGTCGTCCAAGCTTTGGCCCATCGTTCCATTGGCATAGCGTGTCACCAAGCCACCGCCGGGCGTGAGGCCGGAATTTGCCGTCGGTAGGTGCTGGATTTCTGCCTGTGTTGGCGCGCGTGCAGGGCCGGTTTCAAGGGTCAGTAGGTTGGCATCAGCAAAGCAAATTTGTGCACCTAGAAGGCTGTCTTCCACACCAAAGCGTCCATAGGCGTTTGCATAGGCATAGCTAATCGTTGGCCAGGCTTGCATCATATGGACCGCATGGAAGAGCTTGAAGCTGGCTTTAGAGAAACCAAGCTGCGCTATTTTTTCTAGTGCGGACTGGGCTCTTTCCTGTGTGCTACGCCCATCGATTAATCCTTCCCTGCCAAGCGCCTGGGACCAGTTTGACAGCCGCGCGCTTTGACTGGCCATGATGCTGGCGTAAGGCGCGTCTTCCAGCGTTGAAGCCAGTAGCGCGGCAGGCAGATAAAGGTTCATCTGCGTTGCGTAGTCAAACAGGGGACTGGCCTGCGCAGGCGTTATGTTGGGCTCAGCGGCTACAACGGCATGGATCAGCGCATCGTGGTCGACTTCTGCGGCCCTTAAAACAGCGCCACCCCCATTCGAAACGCCCGCGGCGATGACTTGCGGTCTGCTTGCGCTTCCGCCGTCGCGCGCAAGCACATAAAGTCCAAATTTAATGGCGGCGAGCACGCAGTGCGGCCAATCGGCTTCGCTATTTTCTTTTCCGTGGAGATGTTTCAGAGCGACAATATGAGGATGTGCTGCGCGAAAGGCTTTTAAATGATCGGTATCAGCCAAGCGGAAACAGGTTGGGTCTTGCTGCGCTTGGGTGGGCAGAAAATCTGGTCCATAGGCAGTATCACAGCCGAGAATGTGGGCGCCGATGCCCGTGCCTTTATCGGTAAGCACGAGGGCATGACCTTGCGGCAAGGCCCAAGCGCCAATATCCCCAATCGCGCCGGTGACGCCGCGGGAGCCTGAGGACGGTGCGGCAATAAGCAGGGGGTGGTTCCAATCAAAGGCATCGGGGAGCAAAAGGCAGACGCTAAAGGCTTGCGTTCGCCCTGGAAGGCGCATGAAAGCGCTATAGGCCGTGCCTGGAACGGACAGAGTTTCTGGACCATAGCTTTGGCCGAAGCCGCCCGCCTCAGAAACATCGACCAGGTCACGGAAGTCTTTATGGATAGCTCGCGTTCTTGCGTCCGCATCGGGCGGAGGGCAGGGGCTGCGCAGTCCAGCTAGGCCAAGCCCTGCCGTTAGAAGGTCGTCGGACGGCCCGCAATGGCGGCTTGGCTCCGCTTCCCAAACCACTTCTCTTGGTCGGCTCGCGGCCTTAGATGTTTGTGCCATTGCGGCGGTGCCAAGCCCAAATGTATCCCATTACTCTAATAGCGGAAAATTGCCCGGATATCATAGGTCCGCGGCGCGCCATAAAACGCTGTTTCGAGGCCTGGAAACGCTTCCAGATTGAAGCCCTGAACGCGAATGGCTTCATCGCCGATATTGCGAATGCCGGCCCGTACTTCCCAGCTTTTGTCCGGGGCGCCGACGGAGACAAAGGCATTGGCAAGCCAGTAGGCATCCTGCCGCAAGTTGGGCGAATCTGTCACTTCATTGGCAAAGCTGCTGCGGTGCGCTACATCCGCATGCAGCGTCACGGACACGTCATCTGTGATGGGTTTCACATAGGTGCCGCCAAAGCTTAAGTTCCAACGCGGTGCGTTCACCAGGTCGCGATCAGACACGTCTGTCACCTCACCCGCGACTAGAATGTCAAACTCGTCATAATCGGCATCCAAAAAGCCGAGGGAGCCGTTTAAAGATAAGCCTTCAATGGGCTGTGCGACCACCTCACGCTCGACCCCCTGGATTGTTGCAGCCGCCGCGTTGGTGAAGAGATCAACAAACACGCCGGTGACGGGGTCAGCGCCAAAGGAGGTGACTTGAATGTCGGTGTAATCATTATAAAAGTAGGCTAGGTTGGCGATCAGACGGCCATCTTGCCAGCTTGATTTAAGGCCTGCTTCATAGCTCCACACGAATTCCGGCCGGAATGGCTGGAAGCCGAAATCACTATTGGCCCGACCTGAAAAGCCGCCGCTTTTAAAGCCGCGCGAGGCTGAGGCGTAGACCAGGACATCGCTGGTCACATCATAGGACAAAGAGACCCGCGGCGTAAGCGCATCAAAGTCTTCTTCGCCTTCAATAACAACGCCTGCAACGCCGACGCCTTGTAAAAAGGGCGGTGTATCATCTAGAACAGATAGGGTTGCGTCAAAAAAGTTCTCAAACCGCCGCATCGAGCTTTTATCTTCATAGGTATAGCGCAGCCCGGCACTGAGGCTCAGCCGGTCCGTGATTTCATATGTCGCATCGACAAAGGCAGCGAATGAATCCGTTACTTGATCGGTATCTGCCAAGGATGACGTGGCCAGGCCGAATGTGCTGACTGTAAATCCGAACAGGGAAGCCGCCCCGTTGTCCACCCCGCTAAAGGTTAAGTCGTCATCGTAGAAATAATACAGCCCGCCGGTGACGGCGAGTTTTTCGCCATCGTCATAGGTGAGACGCAGCTCCTGACTAAATTGTTCTTGGTCCTGTAACACCAGCACGTCCAGGAGCGGTAGGGGTGTGCCGTCGGTGTCCAATTTAAGGTCAAAATCAAAGCCGCGGTAAGAGGTGACGGAATCTAGCCGCCAGGCATCTGAGATGCGCCAGCCGACTTGGAGCGTAATGCCATAGGCATCAATGTCCGAAAGGTCGTTGGCATTTGTGTTCACATCAAAAGGGTCGTCTGGAACTGGGAAGGTTTGCAGCGTGAAGGGATCATTTACAGGGTCAGGAAAGCCGGTTCCCGGGGTCGTCAGCGACGGGCTTCGGGAGGTATCTGGTCGGTCTCGGCGGCCGTCGAATGTCAGCGCGACTTCAACATCCTCATTTGGCGTGTAATACAGCCCAATTCGTCCTGACAACGTTTCTTGATCGCCGTCATCTTGGCCGTCAAAGGCATTGTCATTGTAGCCGTCGCGGCTGGTATAAGACACGGCCACCTTAGCGCGTAAAACGCCGTCGACCAACGGACCGCTTAAACGGCCTTTGGCGGTTACAAAATCGAAGTTGCCATAGCCGCCTTCAAAATAGCCTTCTAGATCGTCTGTCGGCTTACGGGAGACAAATTTCACAGCGCCGCCGATGGTATTGCGTCCATAGAGGGTGCCTTGCGGTCCGCGCAAAACTTCCACCCGTTCGACATCAAACAGCTCTAGAAAGGCTGCTTGGGAGCGAGCGATGAAAACATCGTCGACGTAGACTCCGACCCCTGCATCTGCAAAGGCAAGCGAATCATTTTGACCAACGCCGCGCAGATAGACCACTGCGTTGGAGGCGTCACCTTCATCAAAATAGAAGTTCGGGACGGAATATTGCAGGCCTGACAGCGTGTCAGCCTGCAGTTCGGAAATACGGTTTTCGCTGAAAGCGGAGACGGCGATGGGCACGTCTTGCAGCGACTCTTCGCGGCGCCGCGCGGTGACAATGATCTCTTCAACGCCTATCTTGGTGTCAGTGTTCGCCAGCGAACTTTGCTGCGCCGCCGCCGGTGTGACCTGGCTTACCAAAACAGTGGAAGCGAAAAGGGTGGATGCAAGACGACTTGAGGCATGTGACATGCGTTTTCTCCCCATAGGTTCCTTTTGGCGGATGTCCGCACAAGGTTTTTTAGGGCTTTACCCTAGGTCTGCGTTCCGCCAGGCACCATGACAGTTGGCGTCAAGTTAGCAGGACATTTTCGCTCAGTTGCCGCCTGTAATTTGCATGCGGTGGGTTTTTGGGGTGATGCCATTCCAGGCTTTGAAGGCCCTTGAAAAGCTTCGCAAATCGGCGAAGCCAAGCTGTTCGGCGACATCTTCTAAGCTTTGACGCGACCTCAGCAATTGCTGCGATCGGCTGTTGAGGGTCTGCGCTTTAAGATCGCGGAAATTGGCATTCTCGTCGTATAGTCGCCGCCGCAAGGTTGCTACGCTCACCCCGAGCTTCTCAGCAATCTGCGGCTGGCTTTCAAGGCCGGACTCCAAGACCGCTAACACGCGGTCACGCCACTCCGCGCTGCTGCTCAGTTCTTCGTGGCGAACACAATCAAAGATGGTCAAGGCAGTATTACCATCGACTTCTTTGACAATTATATCTGCAATACTGTTGCGGTAGTGGATTGCATATGTATCGGCGCCGTAGCGGATTGGCACTTGCCAATATTTTAAAAAGGAGGGCCGTGTGCCTTCTTGATCACGTTTGGTGTGGATGCGGATCAAATCCGCATCTAGAGAGCGATTTGCGAGCTTGCAGAACAACAGGTGAAGCGACACCAAGATACTCTCAATCAGTGTTGCGCAGTCTTCCGCTCGTTGGTTGGGCGCGTAGGGAAAGCCTCGGTCATCAATGCTGTAACAGAGGCTTTTTGAGGACAGCCTCACACCATTAAATGGACCCCCGTGGGCGAAATTGTAGCCGTCGGCCAATGCCTTTAAGACGTGGATCATCGGTTCCGGACAGGCGAGGCCTCTAAGCAAATAGTTGGTCGTCCCAGTCATTAAATGTCGAGACGAGGCGGCGCAGGTTTCATCGCCTGTCTTCACAGCGATATGCTGCATAAACTTGGCATAATCGGCTAGGCTAAGGTGATCCGTTTGAGGATCCTGAAGCAAGTCCGCGCGCAATCCCATGCCCGTTAAGAGCACAGCTGTATCCAAGTCAGCGCTGCGGGCGAGACCATCAATGAACCGCACTTCATGAGCTGCTATCTGAAAAGCGTGCACGTTCTTACTCTTCCGATACTCGATTGCTTACAGTGTAGCAGGAACGACCAAGCGCCGAACGCAAAAAAAGCTATCGTTCCATGCTCTCACAGCAAGGTGTGGGGAAGTGGTCACGGCATTTGGCGGTTTTTTGCACCTAAATGCACTCTACTTTTGGCGTTTAACTCGTCCCATCTCAAACCACAAAGACTTGGGCTCTCTGTTGCGCTTGGTCACCATTATTTGTCATTTGCGATCGTTGCCTTATGGCGAATTTGGTGTGATATAACAACTGCTTGTAGATGTATGCTGCCAGTCTTAACTCAGTCAGTGCAAAAACGCTCTGTGTTTATTGACGGCGGTTAAAAAGGAGTATGCGCAGCAGGAGAATAACATGGAATTATGGACCGAAATGCGCACCGCTCTATATCTAGGCCGCTTGGGCACGGTCAAGGCTGCCGCAAACAAGATGGGCGTTCATCGCGCAACTGTCAGCCGACACATTGATACCCTCGAAGAGCAACTTGGGACAAAGCTCTTTACGCGCCACAAGCACGGGTATTCGCTAACTGATGACGGCCTCGCCATGATAAAGGCCGCAGAGAAGGCAGAGGACCTTTTTGAAGGGTTCACCTCTGACTTGGTAGGCACCAGCGGCGAGATGACAGGCCAGCTGCGCGTGTCCTCTCTGTCGCCATTGTCGGCTATGATTGCGCCTGTTATTCGCGAGTTTTCAAGGCGCCACCCCAAGGTCTCCATCCGCGTTGATTCAACGACAGATTTAGCGAAACTGGAGCGCGGCGACGCTCATATTGCCATTCGAACTGGCCAAAAGCCCAGCAACGCGGATTATGTGGTTGTCCCCTTTATGCGCTTTACTGTCGGGCTTTACGCGCATGGAGACTATCTGCGTGAATACGGTACACCGAAACGATTTGATGAGCTGGCCAGTCACCGTTTCATTGGACGCACCAAAGCGAGCGCGAAAGAGGACTTTGAGTTTCATGTTTTAAATGCTTTATCTGAGGATGGGGTTATTGTTGAGACCCCTGACCCCGTCGCGGTCCTTCATAATGTGCTCGCTGGTTTGGGAATGGGCTTTATATCGTCCTTCGACGCTGGAAACTGGTCTGAATTGGTCGAAGTACTCCCGCAAGAAAAACCCTATTGGGCTAATCTGTGGATTGTCACGCATGTGGACGTCCACAGGTCTCAAATCGTGCAGGAGTTTATAAGCTGCCTCCGCCAGTATGGGCCGCAATTGGATTGAGCTGCTTTACCCCCCAGCAAGTGCTGCGCGTTCATATTTAACGCCAAAGAATATCGAATAAAGCACTGGTACGATCACAAGCGTTAGAAGTGTCGCAAAAAGTAGACCGAAAATAATGCTGATGGCCATGGTCTCAAACATGGGATCATGGCTGATCCAGAGTGGCAACATCCCACCGACCGTGGTGCATGTTGTGAGCATGATTGGTCGTAGACGTTGTTGACAAGCTTCTATCACCGCTTCCGGGGCTGAGCGGTTGTTTTCCTCGCGCTCGATGTTAATCCGGTCAATCAGCACGATGGCATTGTTGATAATGATCCCAGCTAGAGAGATGATGCCAAGGATTGTCATAAAGCCGAAGATGCTCTTGCCGATGATCAGCCCAAACACAACGCCAATAAGCCCGAGCGGAATTGTGAACAGGATGATAACGGTTTTGCGCACCGAGTTAAACTGGGCCACCAATAGGAGGAAAATAAGCATGCCAGAGATTGGCAGTTTTTCAACCACCGATGCGCCGGCATCTCCCGAGGTTTCAAACTCGCCGCCCAATTCATAGGAATAACCGCTCGGCCAGATGTTGGCTTGCTCCTCCAAAAAAGGCAGGAATTCATTGAGGACTTCAGTTGCAGTGACGCCTGGATAGTGCATCGTTCGAACAGTGAGGGTGGGTGTTCTATCGCGGCGCATGATAACCGCGTCATCGAAGTCCAGCGACACATCGGCAACTTGGCTTAATGGAATGGAAGCGTCTGTGCCTTGCGCGTAGACAGTGAGGCCGTCTAGCTTGGACAGGCTTTCACGGTCAGTTGAAATCGACCGCAGTTCGACCGGAATAACATCATTGCCATCGCGGAACTCTGTGAGCTGATATCCAGACAAACCCGTGCTAAGCGACGTTGCCACATCGGAATTTGTCACCCCTGCTCTTCGTGCGCGATCCTGGTCAATATCGATAATGATCTTCTTGCGCCGCGTGCCCCAATCATCGTTCACATCACGCACACCGGGGATTTGCAATAGCTGTTCCTTTAGCACTGCGGTGATTTCATATAGGGTATCGGCATCATCCCCTGTAACGCGCACTTCCACCGGATAATCAATGGGTTTTCCGTTCTCCATCTTGCGCATTTTGACGATCAAGTCGGGGTATTTCTCGCCCGCGTAGGTTTCCACGTCCTGAATGATGCCAGCGATAATGGGCTCACCGGTGGTCTTAATAATCATAGCGCCGCGATGGGTGTCTTCTTGGTCTGGGTCAATGGCCAATACATAGCGCGGCGTGCCGACACCAATGAAGCCGAGGATATCTGTGATGCCTTCAGCCTCTTCATCGGTCGGGTCAACGCCATATTGCTGCAACATATAGGCCTCGACGTCGTGCAAAACTGCCTCTGTGACAGCAATGTCCGTTCCGCGCGGCATTTCAAACTTTGCGTTGATGATGGGGTCGCGCCGCTCTGGAATAAACACTTGTGGCACAAGCTGCAGTCCGGACATGGCAACAAAAAACAAAACAATCGCTATGACGATTGGAGCGAACTTAAACCGCAAGGAGGGAAATAAAATTACTCGGTAAATGCGGTACATAAGACCCTTGTAGGGCTCGCTCGTGTCTTTGTCCTGGTTGATCTTCATGATGATGGTCGTAAGGATTGGGATGAACGTCATCGCCATGAGCCAGGATGATATAAGCGCGATAGAGACAACTTTAAAAATGTCCGCCGTATATTCCCCTGTAGCGGATTCGGCTAAGAAAATTGCCAGAAAGGCGGAGCAGGTCGTTAGCGATGAAATCAGCAGCGGGATGCTCATCTCTTTGCCGGATTCAATGGCTGCTGTGATTTTGTCTTCGCCATTTTCCCTGCGTATCATGATGGCTTCTGCCATGACGATGGCGTTATCCACCAACAGCCCTAGTGCGATGATGAGGGCGGCCAGGGATATCTGGTTTACTGTGATGTCAAACACCGTCATGCAAACAAAGGTGATGACGATGGTGGTCGGGATCAGCGAAGCGACGATCACCCCTGTGCGGAAGCCCAAAAACGCAAACATCACCACTGCCACGATAACAATCGCTTGAATGAGGTTCGACATGAAGCTGTTGACGGAATCTTCAACCAATTGGGGCTGCGAAAACACGCGCTTCATTGTAATGCCAAAGGGATATTTAGCTTCAATACCGGGAACAGCGCTGACAAGTTCTTTGTCCAGGGCCAGAATGTCGCCGCCCTCCTTAAGCGATATGGCCAGCACGATATTGTCGACACCATTATAGCGCGTCATAGAATCACGAGGGTCGATATAGGTGCGTTTGATTTCGGCGATATCTTCAAGATAGACCACTTCCCCAGAGGGCAGGCGAATGACCGTGCGGCCGAGATCGCCCACGCTGTCATAATTCCCAGTGGGTTCTAAGACGATGCGCTCTTGCCCAACGCGCAAATCTCCGCCGTCTTGCAGGATGTTGGCTGCCGATAGGGCCTGCTCTAAGTCGGTCGGCGTGAGCCCGAGCTCTTGCAACCGGGCGGCGGCATATTCGACGTAGATAACTTCATCCTGCACGCCATGGATTTCGACTTTGGCTATATTTTCCAAACCGAGCAGATCATTGCGGATGTCCTCGGCGATTTCTTTCAATTCATAAGGCGAGAACCCCTCTCCCGTCAGCGAATAGAGGATGCCATAAACATCGCCATATTCGTCATTGACGATCGGGTCAAAAGCGCCGCTTGGTAGGCCGCCTTCATCCACTAAATCGTCCACCTTGCGCCGCACGCGGTCAAATAGCGGGCGCATGTCCTTGTATTTCTCTTGAAAGCTGACGGTGATGATAGAGATGCCGTTGCGAGATTCGCTTTCAATATAATCAAGCTCTGGGATTTCCTGCAGCACCTCTTCAATGGGGTCGCTGACCAGCTCTTCAACGCGGCCAGGGTTCGCGCCGGGGAAGACGGTGTTCACCACGGCGCTACGGATAATAAAGCCTGGATCCTGCTGTTTAGGCAGGCTGAAATAACTGGCGATACCGGAGAAGGCGAGCAGGGCGACGATCACTATAACGGTCACATTGTTTTGCATCGCAAAGGCCGTTAGGCCCGTTGACTTTGCAGGCGGTGTGTTGGCCGTATCCGGTGTTGCGGTGTTAGACATCGGGATATCTCACTTTTACGCCGTCCCGCAGAGCGGACACGCCTGCCGTTACAATCAGCGCGCCTTCCTCCAGACCTGAGAGGATTTCAACGCCCTCGTCGGTCAGAGCGCCGACATTGACGGCTTTGCGCTTGACGATACCGGTGCCATCATCTGCAGCTTCGACGATGTAAACAAATCGCCCGCTTTGGTCTTCGCCGACTGAGAAAGAGGGGACAATGAGTGCTTTTGCACCGTCTTGCCCCACCGTTTGAGAGCGGAATTGGAAAGTTACTTGGGCAGAAAGTCCAGCCGATACGCCTTCCCGGTCAGTATCAGGCAGGTTGACAGTTACGGGGAAGGTCGTCTCTCCTGACGTCGCAGAGATGCCCACGTCATCAACGATGCCTTCCAGCACCACACTTGGCAGGGCGGGAAAGGCGACCATGGCGGACGCCCCTTTCTGTACCTGCCCGATAAAGCGCTCGGGAATGCCAAGGTCGACTTCCAGACCCTCGCCGCAATTGGCAACCTTCACTTCCTGACC
>ERZ1740067.458-NODE-458-length-32713-cov-5.496448_pt1 | contig 32713 bp, 34 predicted proteins | sample MGYA00581736_ERZ1740067 | MGnify/ENA primary metagenome ERZ1740067 (study PRJEB43018, sample SAMN04849236) | marine metagenome | isolation source: floating plastic debris | place: Pacific Ocean | collected 2008-08-27 | study: EMG produced TPA metagenomics assembly... | reverse complement strand
GCGCCATGAAGATCCAAAGCACTGAGCGCGGCTTGCAAAGCCGATTGGCCATAATAGTCATCAAGCGGATTATGCGTCTTAAGGTGCAAGATGCGGCTTTCGCCGCTGACCGTGTCAACGGGGAAGGAAACCTTTTGATCACCGCTTGTATACTCATAACGCTGAGGCCACCCATGCACACCCGGCTTGATGCTCATTCGATCAGGACGCAGAGCGTAGAGTTCCAGCGGCCGCACGCCATCTTCGGCCACCACTTTTTCTATATAGGCGTTGCCGTGCAGCAAAAGGTGACTAATAACGGCTTCGATCAATCCAGATCGGCTGCAAAGCGGATTGGGACGTTGTATAATCGCTAAGAGCGGATCGTCCTCCAAAACAGCGTGGCGATCATGGAGCTTCCAGGCGACAGCAGCGGCGCTGTCGGTTATGAGCCTGAGACATCGCTGTGCCACAGGATTACGACATAGAGCGCGCTCTGCAGCGCTCTTATAGCTCCAACGCGGCCATGGATCAGCAGAAGTTCGCCACATAGCGTGGCCCGTGGCGGCAGCACTTGCCTTTAGCTCAGGCGCGGCGACCGGTTTTCGTCCAGCCTTTGACCAAAAGGGCATAAAGGCATCCTCTTTCTATGTCTCAATCTAACGGGTTTGGCTCAAGTTTTTGGCCAGAAGGTTTGGCCAAGGGACTTGGCCACGAGGTTTGAAAAGGGCGCGCTCGCTCCCAGGAGCGCTGGGGGAGGCGGAGCGAAAGCGCGCCCTTTCCCTGACACGTCCGGATACGTCATGCGGCAACGCGTGACCGGACGGTCAGAAGTCAGTCAGTTTTAGGGGTCGTTTTTTAGTTGGCGAATGCTGGGCACTTGATCCGCACCCAAAAGCAAATCGGTGAAGGCCCAAACCAGTGCATCTAGTCGATCTGGGCTGTGCGACTGGCCTGGGACATAATTTGTCATCTCATCTTCTAGTCTTGTAAATCGGCCACAGTGATGGATCCGGCCTTGCTCATAAAGCGCTGCGATTGGTTCCGCCCGCAGCCACTTGCCTCGTACCGCACGAACAGCGCGGTAGGGAACATTGGGCACTTGGGTTCTCAAAAGTGTTTCCACCAAATCGCCGCCCTGATTGACTTCGGCGACGAGGCGGTCAGCGCCATATGTTTGCAGGGCATCCAAAGCTGCTGCAGACCACTGCGCCGGACTTGCTTGCTCCACGCTCTCATCGGCCAAAACGTAGCCATGCCCGGCATCATCCCGAGCGGCGACAATGATGCCGCACGCATCTGACGCGGCATGGGCCGTGACGGGCGGATCAATCGCAACGACAATACGTACAAAATCGGTCGGAACCATCGGCGCTCTGTAGTGCTCAATAAGCGCATGGGTCCATAACGCGCCGGCCACGTCCTCTAAGATGGCCCCGTCAAGCTCCTGCGCGCCGAGCCGCGTGCCTCCGTAGTGCTTGTGCATATGCGCAATAAAACTGGGCGCCAAGTTGCGGGCGTTTGCCCAGGTTGAGCCACTTGTCGTGACGGTTGCTTCCTGCGCTAAAAGGTCTTTCAGGAACGGCAACGGCCGCGGCGTCGTTGTTACCATCGCTTGTGGCGGGCTGCCGAGTCGCAAGCCCATTGACAGCATGTCCCAAAAAGACGCTGGATCAAAAAACTTTGCCAATTCATCGATCCAAGCAGCACTATGCTGCGGGCCGCGCAAACTATCAGGCTGATCTCCAGAATACAGATAACCAATCGCTCCGTTGGGCCACCGCAGCATATGTTTGGACGGCTCAAAGACCGGACGTTCATGATCGGCCGAGATGTTGAGGATCCCGGATGGACCCTCCACCATAATTGCACGCGTTTCCGCAAAACTGGCGCCAGCGAGGGCTATCCGCGCATCACAATCGCGGGCCTTGTCGCGGACCCATTCTGCGCCCATGCGTGTTTTACCGAAGCCGCGTCCCGCCAAAACAAGCCAGCATTGCCAATCACCAAGCGGGGCCAGTTGTGATGGCCGGGCCCAAAAGCGCCAATCATGCTCAAGCAACGCACAGTCTTGCGGCGGAAGGGCCTGCAACAAGGCCGTTCGGCGCTCTGCACCAAGATCGGCAACGCGTTCGGCTATGGAGCGATCATCCGGCTGTCTCAAGCCCTCGCCCTCTGCCGCAGCTATGGTGCTGCCAGGCTTTGGCGCCGTCAATTGATGACGCGATCGACCAGTGCGGTATTTGCTTCAACCTTCTCCAAAGCCTGTAAAAGACGATCCAGCGCGGCAGCGCGGGCATCCTGATCTGCTTTGTCCGGCGCCTCAACCACCGTCTTAAGATCGCCATAGGTGGCTGGGCGGCGCGACTTTAGTAAAAACATAGCAAGGGCATCCGAATAGTGTCTGACTGAGCCAATTGGCTTTCCGTGATAATACTGAACATGCTCCGTCCCCTCGATGGCCCGGCGGATCAATTCCACCTCCAACGCATCCAGCGCCGACTGAATGGCCTCCTCCCACGCTGCGGCAAATACCGCGTCTCTGCGTTTGGTGGCATACGCCGCCGACCGAGATACCCCGGCGAGCTGACAGCTGGCAGACACGTTCGCGGTCTCAGACAAGGCTGCCAAAAAAGCCGCCCGGTTTTGCCGGGTGAAGCGTTTTTGGATTGGCATTTCGCTAGTTGGGTTTTTGGAAGTCACTGCTCATTGGCCGATTCGTCGACCTTGAACAAAGTTATACGGCACATAGTGACGATTGTCAATCATAATTTATCCAAATAGGATATTTAGAGCGAATAATTTATGCTGCATTTGAATGAAAGTGAATTTGAGCCAGCCCGCCGACTTAGGCACACTGCGTGCATCAAAACAAAGGTGTTGTTACCAAATGCGGTCGATGCCGTTTTGACGTGGAGGGAACTAAATGTCTTCTGATCGTTCGAACTTTATTCTTGCAACACTGTTTTTCGCCAGCGCTGCCGTTGCCTTTGCAACACCAGTGAATGCGACCTTTACAGAGGCAGATACCGTTATCGGCATCAATGCAAAGGCGCAAAGCAAGCGTGTAGCATATGACAAGTTTGTTTCGCGGCAAGCAAGCGATGCCGCGAGTACCGGTTTATCAGGAGATGCAGTTTTAGCGGTATTTGCAGCGCTGCAAAAGACCTGCAGCGGTAGCTGCGTGATGGCGCGCTGATCAGTTCACTTTTTGAGATTCTTGCCCAACCTGAGGAGCGCTTTGGCGCTCCTCTTTTTTTTGACTTTAGTAAGAGCCGTCCAGCGCGCAGACCATAAAAGTCAACCAGACGGTCTAGGCCAAATCCAAGAATGAGTTTTGCAGATCGCCTTGGCCAACACAGCTGAGCCTCTGCTTCGCTCAACCCTTCTTGTTTGCAGCATACGCGGATAAGGATATCGCTTAACCCAGACCCACAATGATCAATGGCTGCGGTCAGCCGTTCTTTGGCCCGCAGAGCGCCTGGTGGCAAATCGGGACCAGCAGGCGCGCCGCGGCGGCCCCGTTCAGGCGGGGAATCCGACCATGACATACATACACGGGGCCCGAGTTGGGCCATTTCCCAGTCCTGCCGGAGCCGTTCACCGGCTGCAAATTGCATATCGCTAATCAATGGTGCACCGGATTTGTCCTTGCGCGCCCGCAACCACCAAAGCGGCGATTCGGCCTTGTTTACGGTCACGGTCTGTTTTTTCCCGGAGACCTCTCGCACTTCGTTGCGGCGCACCTGGTGCTGCGCTGCAAAACTCTCGCCGACAGCGCCACTTTCACTTTGGGCCCTAAGGCGTTTCGCAAAGGACTGTCCGACCAAAGACAGATGAGCACGGTCTGCATTGATCTCCAAAAGCTCCGCAGCGCCAAATTTTTCTAAGACTGACGCGGGCACTGTAAGCGGACCCAGCTTTCCATGACCGCTCCTATCAAGGCGGATGCTCGCGCCTTTCGCCAAACGAAGAACGACGCGTTTTTCAAAGGACGTGAAAGGATAAGCCGCTTGGCTCGGCGTGGTATTCGGCATGTGAAAATCTCCTCTTCAGAGTCTGTGATCGCCACTAAATGGCAAAAATATCTTGTAGGAAAGATTTTTTTTGCCTATCTGGAACATGAAGCTGGAGGTGACTTATGCAAAACCGTATTCGCGCATTGCGCAAAGAGCGTGGCTGGACGCTGAGCGACCTGGCCGCCCGGATAAAACCGACCCCGCCAACCGCGCAGACGATTGCCCGCTTAGAGACCGGCACGCGCACCTTGTCGCTGCCTTGGCTTGAAAAGATCGCCGCGGCGTTCGACGTCAGCCCGCAGGATTTGTTGACGCTATCACAAGGGCCAAGCAGTCCGATTATTGGGGTATCTGGTCTAACTGCGATAAAACCCCTTAAAACGCCGCCTGAAATTGATTTATCCGTCTTGGCAGCTGATCCGGTCGCAATCGAATTTGAGAGTCAGCGCGGCACCTACGGGCCAGGAGATATTCTCGTGTTTGACCGCCAAGGGGTGCAAACAGATATTGTTATCGATGAAGCGTTGGTGGAAACCACCGACGGTCTTTTGGTGTTTGGTAGTCTGTTTCCGGAAATCGGCGATCAACCGATGCGAATGTGCACGCCGCCACCAGCCGCAGCGATGCATAGCCTAGGACAAATTAACTGGGCGGCGCGGGCAGTTTGTCTTATTAGGCGGTTTGAGCGTTAGTCCCCGCACCATTTTGTCGCCCCATCACTTTGCTGTGTTGACGCAAAGACGCGGTTTGCCCAACAACCGGAAGCAACAAGAGTATTTCAAAGAAGGAAAGACCGGCATGCTCAAAAGCCGCTCAATATATAATAGTGACCATGAGATGTTTCGCGACTCGGTCAGAAAGTTCTTCGATAGAGAGCTACACCCCAATGTCGAAAAATGGGAAGAACAAGGCAAGGTGGATCGCGACTTTTGGAACAAGTCCGGCGAGGCAGGTTTGCTATGCCCTACAGTCCCGGAAGAATTCGGCGGTCCAGGCCTGGATTTTCGCTTCAACAGCGTGGTTGCCGAAGAATTAGGCTATGCAGGTTCATCAGCTGGCCTGACGCTACAGTCCGACATCTGCGCGGATTATCTGGTTGCTTATGGCAGCCCTGAACAACAAACCAAGTGGCTTCCTAAAATGGTGTCTGGCGAAGCGGTCGCTGCGATTGCCATGACAGAGCCCGGGGCTGGGTCCGATCTGCAAGGCATCCGCACGACCGCAAAGCGCGATGGCAACCATTATGTCATTAGTGGGCAGAAAACCTACATCACCAACGGTCAACACGCTGATGTCGTCATTGTTGTAGCGAAAACAGACCCATCTATGGGCGCTAAGGGAACGTCACTGATTCTTGTCGAGGCTGATCGTGAAGGTTTTGCCCGGGGCCGTAACCTAGACAAAATCGGCCAACATACGGCTGACACCTCCGAGCTGTTTTTCGATAATGTGCGCGTTCCGATCACAAACTGCTTAGGTCAGGAAAATCAGGGCTTTATCTATTTGATGAGCCAGCTTCCCCAAGAGCGCCTCTCTATTGCCGTAAGCGCACAAGCTGGTGCGCAACGGGCCTTTGACATCACGTTAGACTATGTTCGCGATAGAAAGGCGTTTGGCAAATCCGTATTGGATTTTCAAAACACACGTTTTCTATTGGCCGACTTGAAGACCAAGCTGCAGGTTGGCTGGGCGCATCTAGATCATTGCATTCAAAAGCACCTGGCCGGCGAACTCGACGCCTTTGAGGGTGCATCCGCTAAACTCTGGCATACCGAGCTGCAATGGGAAGTGCTTGACGCCTGCCTGCAACTGCACGGCGGCGCTGGCTATATGAATGAATATGAGATCGCCCGTTTGTGGCGCGATGCCCGGGTACAGCGCATCTACGGCGGCACATCGGAAATCATGAAGGAACTCATCGGCAGATCACTTTAAGCTTACGCTTAAAGCTCCATTGACACTGCGAACTGGTCTGCTGTTCCATGGGGATGTTGATGAATAGGCGCGGATACAGCCCATGCAATTACCCATTACCATGACGCTTGTGGCAGTCTGTGCGCTTATCCTGTGCTGGCTGAAGTTTCGCACCATCGGCATGCGGACCAAATATCAGGCCTCCATGGGCGATGCGGACAAACCAGATTTGCAAATTGCCATTCGCAGTCATGGCAATTTTACTGAAAATGCGCCTATTGCTATCATTCTCGTTGGGCTTCTGGAGTTTTCCGGTGCGCCGCAAGTCTTAGTGGGTGCGCTCGCAGCTGCCTTTGTCGTCGCCCGTTTGCTGCATCCATTGGGAATGACCAAGCAGCCACCGAATGTGCCCCGCGTAGCCGGCGTCGTCATGACGACCGCTGTGTTTGTGGTCGGCGCGATCTATGCGCTCTATATGACTTGGCTATGACCACTATTGAGATTGAACACGCAACAGCCGAGGCCCTGGCGCCATTTGGCACGATTATTGGCACTGACCCCTCAATTCCGAAGCTGCCAATCACCTTTTATGATGGCCATGTGGAAGTGCGCCAACCAGGGACGTTTCAAAGCGAAGCACCGCCGCAGCTCACGGTCTGCCGGGTTAAACCGCGCCCGCTGGTCATCGATTATATGGAGCGCCATCCCAAACACACGCAGAGCTTTCTGCCTCTTGGCGGCAAACCGTTTATTGCCGTTTTTGCACCGCCTTCAGAGTCCATGCCGCAGCCAGATGCTTTGCGTGCTTTCTATTTTGATGGCAGCTCCGGCTTCATGATGAAGCGCGATGTCTGGCATGAATTTCCCTATGCTGTGGATGAAGACATGGACCTGGTGGTCTTATTAAGTTCGGAAACCAACGCGAATTTACAAGAAGACCCGAACGGTCTTGGGGAGGCAACCGGGCCAGATCTAGACAAGCGCAATTACAAAAGCCGTATTGGCAACATTCGGTTGCATTTAAAAGCGTGACGCTGATTGCGCCGGCCAGTCCGTTCTGCCTTTTTGAAGACAGCCGGGCTGGCCCAAAACAAAACGTCTTTGGCTCAGCGGGCCTCTTGTTACAAAATCCAATTCGCTCAATCATAGCCAAAGATCTCGCCGACGTTATCCCATCTTTGACCGCTGTAGAGACCGCAGCCGCTGACGGCTATTATGTTGCCGGTTGCATCAGCTATGAGGGAGCGCCCGCTTTCGATGCCAAAATGGCGGTTCAAGTCGCCCCGAGCGCCGGGCCCCTTCTTAAATTTCAGTTGTTCAAGGATGCGCAGACACTGAGTGCCAGCGAGTTGAACGACTTTTGGCGCCAATATGCATTGACGTACCCAAACGCGTCCACGTCCATACTAGAGGCAGATATTTCTGCAGACGTCTATGAAGCGCGCGTGGCTCAGATAAAAACCCATTTGGAAAAAGGGGACATTTATCAAGCCAATTTCACATTTCCGCTCTCTGTTAACGCAAGTAGGCATGCCGCTACGCTCTATGCGCGTCTTCGCCGCCAACAGCCCTCCATGTTCAGTGCTTTTCTATCCACCGAGAATGGCACTGTCCTAAGCCTCTCTCCAGAACGGTTTTTTAGCCGCAAAGGAAAGCGCCTCTATGCTGAACCGATGAAAGGGACACTTCGAAACGCGGAAGGCCACACACAAGACGACCTGAGGACCGACCCGAAGAATCGAGCAGAGAATCTCATGATCGTGGACCTACTACGAAATGATATGAGCCGCGTGGCCAAGACTGGCAGCGTCGAAGTTCCCGCCTTGTTTGACGTGCAGTCCTTGCCAAGCGTGTTTCAAATGACATCGCGGATTGAAGCTGAATTGCAAGATGGCACAAGCCTCAGCGATATCTTTACCGCGCTATTCCCCTGCGGCTCAATCACGGGAGCCCCAAAAATACGCGCCATGGATATCATCGCTGCGCAGGAAGCAGCGCCAAGGGGTCTCTATTGCGGCGCTATAGGCATCGTGTTGCCTAGCGGAGACGCCAGCTTCTCAGTGCCAATACGCACGCTGATCTCGGAAGGAGATAAGACTGTTCTCAACGTCGGAAGCGGTATCGTCGCCGATAGCAATGCAGCTGATGAATATGCGGAATGCCTTGCTAAAGCGGATTTTCTCACGGATTCATTTGAAGACTTTGCGCTTATAGAAACGGCGGCGGTCAATCCAGGGGAAGCCCCGCTCCCAAAACTTTGGGAGCTTCATCTGGATAGGCTTGAGAGGAGCTCAGCCGCACTTGGGTTTACCGCACCGTCGCGCCAGGCCCTAACGCAGCAGGTACGAGATTTTGCGGACCATTTACCGCAAAAGCTACACAGGCTTAGGCTCGTCTATGGCCGCAATGGATCTGTGAGCCTCTCGACGCGGCCAGCCGACGCTGCCAAGCCCCTGCGCGTGCGCTTAGGTGAATTGACACAAGAAACGATTCCCGATCGCTTCCTAAGGCACAAAACAAGCATGCGTTGGTTTTACGCGCAGGCCCTAACGCACGCCAAGAGGCAAGGACCTTGCGATGAGGTTTTCCTTGTCGATGAAGATGGCCTGCTGACGGAAGGCAGTTTTACCAATATCTTCTTAGAGTCAGGCGCGGAGCTTCTGACGCCGAAAGCGAACAATAAATTCTTACCCGGTATCTTAAGAGAGCACCTGCTGCGCAGCGGCGACGCAAAGGAAGCGCATTTGACGCAAAATGACCTTTACAATGCCAAGCGCGTTTTCGCTGGGAATGCTTTGCGCGGGCTGGTCCCAGTCCAGCTATTGTGACCGCTTGGCAACGCTTTCTTCAGATTATCCAGATAGAGTGCACTGTTAAGGCCGCAGTCAGTTTTGCGGTCCTACGATAGAGGCAAACCGTTGGAAACGACGGGACGCAAAGCTTCCGGTCCCAAACGCAGCATTTGCGTGCACGGATAGCGGGGCTGCCGAACAGGATCAAATATTATGGCCCAATCATACGCCCCAACCAACAGCACGTCGGTCGATGATACAAGCAGCTGGATCAAGCCCGATGAGCAGCTGGATCACATCCAAGCGCTTGCCCGCCAACTCGTTCGCCACTTGGGCGAATCAGGCGCACGTCGCACATGCCTGGATAATCATTGGAGCGGCGTCCTCTCCGCCATCGACCGATTGAATTAGTCTTTTCCACAGAAAAGATTCGCAGCAAACACTCATCGTTGCTGTAAAATTAGACACGCGCTGGAAAGCGTACGCTGACAGCCGTCCAATATGGCTGACATAGGCCTGATTTGTCCGCGTTCGTTCCGCTCCTCTCATATTTTCTCCAGCCATCTAAAATTTTTCCTTTCATTACAGACGATTTCTTGGAAGATGCGCGCTGTCTGAGCGTGAAAGAAAGATAAACACGTTTTGAGGCGAGGGGATGTTGGGAGCGGACATCGCAATTTGACGACGGTGTGGCGGGATCAATTCTGCCAAAAGCACCATCTAGCGGTGAACTCTTCTGTCATTTCGCAGTACGGACTGGCTGGTGCAATTCTCCTTAATTGCCAGCGCAGTCCATAAATGCGTTATGCGACCTCATCCCTTTTGAACATGAACCGTTTTAGGAAGACGAATGCTAATCAGAAAACTCCAAAAGTCGGTGCTTCTGAGTGCCGCAGCGGCGGCCCTTGGGCTTGCTACGCTCCCGGCAAGCGCGCAGCAGACTGTGGACAGTGTGTTAAGCGTTGAAAAACAGGCAGCCGAACAGGGCCGCAAATCTCAAGCGCGCATTGACCGCATTGATGAGGAGACACAAAACCTGCTGTCTGATTTCCAGACGGTGTCTCAGTCGATTGACGACTTACGAATCTTTAATGCGCAATTGCAGGCGCAAATCGATGGACAGGTGAAGACAATCGGTCAGCTTGAGCAATCCATTGACGACATCGCCACCATCCGGCGGCAGATCACCCCTGAAATGGTTGCCATGGTGGATGCCCTTGAGAAATTCGTTCAAGGCGATATTCCCTTCCGTCGCACCGAGCGCCTGGAACGCGTCGCAGATTTGCGTGAATACCTACAAGATGGCGGCATTACGGAAGCAGAGCGTTTCCGCCTCATCCTCGATGCCTTTACGCAGGAAGTCGAATACGGTCGTTCAGTCGAGACTTATTCCGGGCCAGTGACACACAACGGCGAACAGTATGATAATGTCCAATTCCTAAGGCTTGGTCGCGTTGGGCTATATTATAAGGCACTCGGCACCAATACATCAGTCGTTGGCCTCTACGACAAAACAACTGATAGCTTTGCCACGCTCGACAAGTCTTATGTCAATACCATCGCAGCCGGCATCGCATTCGCCAACAAGACGGCAAATGCTGAGCTGCTGATGCTCCCAGTTCCTGCTCCAGAGGGCCGCTAAATCATGAAAAAAATAATTCTATCGGCCCTTGCCGCCGCAACGATGGCATTCTCCGCGCCTGCGATTGCGCAAGACGCCAAAAGCTTGGACCAGCTTCTTCAAGACGTTCAAAAAGGCCGTTCGGCGGACAGCGCAGCCAACAAAGCGCGTGAGCGCGAATTCCAAGCCGCGCGCAACCAGCAAGCACAGCTTCTCAGCCGCGCCCGTGGCGCGCTGACTGCGGAAGAGAGAAAAGCAGAACAGCTGGAAGAAACCTTCCAAGCCAATGAACGCAAAATTGCTGAATTGCGGGCCGAGCAGCGCGAAAAAGCCGCTAACCTCAATGAGCTTTTTGGCGTTTTACAGCAATATGCGGGGGACTTCCGCAACCAATTGCGCCTGTCCCTCATTTCATCTCAGTTCCCAGGCCGGGCTGAAAAGCTTGACACGCTCATTGAGAAAACCGCGGAAGGCTCTGTCTTACCAAACATCTCAGAAATTCGCTTCTTGTGGTCAACTATGCTGCAGCAGGCCATCGAGTCGGGTGATACAGACCGGTACACAGCCAGCGTTGTTGACGGTGAAAACACAGTCGACCAGGAAGTCATCCGGATTGGCACCTTCGGCGCCGTTTCCGAAGGACATTTCTTGGAATACAACCTTCCCGCAGGTGCTGATGAAGGCCAACTTGTCGCCTTTGCCCAGCAGCCTGACGGAGCTATCGCAGCATCGGCCAACAACCTCGCAACTGGCTCGGGCAACGTGGACTTTGCCGTTGATCCGCTTCGTGGCCAGCTCTTCAAGCTGCTTGGTCAGTCGCCAAACCTTCAAGAGCGTGTCGGTCAAGGCGGTGTCATTGGCTACATCATTTTGAGCCTTGGTGCGATTGCCATCATCGTGACCATTATCAAGCTGATCTATCTCGTCATTGTCGGCGGCAAGATGAAAGCACAGATGAAGGCAACAGAGCCACGTAGTGGAAACCCACTTGGCCGGGTGCTTCAGACTTACCACGACAATAAAACTGTGGATGTGGAAACGCTTGAGCTGAAAATGGATGAAGCCATCCTGAAAGAAACTCCGAAACTCGAGTTCGGCAATGGTTTTGTCAAAATCGTTTCCGTCGTTGCACCTCTTCTCGGTCTGTTCGGAACGGTGACCGGCATGATCAACACCTTCCAGGCGATCACCTTGTTTGGAACGGGCGATCCGAAAGTGATGGCCGGCGGTATCTCTCAAGCTCTCGTGACCACGGTGCTTGGTCTGACGGTTGCTATCCCGACGGTGCTGCTGCACGCTTTCTTAGCTGGCCGGACTAAATCTCTGATCCATATTTTGGAAGAGCAAGCTGCCGGCATTATTGCGGTGCATGCTGAGAAGGAGAACACGAGTGTTTGATAGCGTTTCATACGCTGTTTTCACCTTCATAGAGCGTGGTGGTGACGTCCTCGTTCTGATCTTCCTTGTGATTTCATTGATGATCGGACTGGTACTGGAACGGGTGGTGTATTTCTACACCGCCTACCGCACGCAGCGTCAGGACGTCATTGATCGTTGGGAAGCACGCCTGGAGCGCAAGTCTTGGTACGCCCACAAAATTCGGACAGCTATGATCAGTCAGGTGAAGCTAGACCTCTCCTCGAATGTCGGTCTCATCAAAACACTTGTTGCCGTCTGCCCGCTTTGCGGACTGCTCGGCACCGTGACGGGAATGATCGAGGTGTTTGACGTGATGGCAGCCCTTGGTAACGGCAATGCGCGGGCCATGGCGTCTGGCGTCTCGAAGGCAACCATTCCCACGATGGCTGGCATGGTCGGCGCACTCGTTGGCGTCTTTGCGTCCAGCTATGTGGAAGGGGCCGCTGACAAACGGGCTGAGGAGCTTGAAGACTCCTTGACCATGGACCACTAGGCGGAGACGAGCCAATGCGATCCCATAGTAGAAAGCAAGCCGAAGAAGCCACGATTGACTTAACGCCGATGCTAGACGTCGTGTTCATTATGCTGATCTTCTTCATCGTGACGGCCACATTCGTCAAAGAATCGGGCATCGATGTCTTTAAGCCGGCGGTGGATGAAACGATTTTGCAGCTCGCCGATAAGGCCAGCGTGCTTGTCGCAATTAACGCGGATAATGAGATCTATATTCAGCAGCAAGCCTATGATGTGGATGCTGTTGGTCCGGTGATTGAGCGGCTTTTGGCTGAAAATCCAAAAGGTTGGATCGTCATCCAGCCGGATAAAGAGTCGGATGTAACGGTATACGCCAAGGTTCAGGACGCCATTGCCCGCGTCGGAGCTGAGCGCGTGGTGATGGCCACGGACAAGGGCTAAAAACCAGTTGCTGCGGTAGCGGCCAGTAGCGCCGCTGCTAACATCTTGAACGGCCTCATTTTCGGCAGAAAGTGAGACTAAGATACAAAAGCTTAGGAAGCGATTTGACCTATGCGTAGAAAATACGGCAGCCAAGAAGAAGAAACGGCCATCGACCTGACGCCCATGTTGGACGTCGTGTTCATCATGCTCATCTTTTTCATCGTTACCGCCTCATTCGTGAAAGAGAGCGGTCTTGATGTGATCCGGCCTCAAAACAACGATCAAAATGAGGACGATGACGAAGAGAACAAGAATATTCTCGTCACCATTGACCAGACACAAACAATCTCTATTGACCGCTTGCGGGTCGACCGTGGATCGGTACTCCCACGCTTGAAACAATTGCTGGCAGACCGTCCGGAAGCGGCAGTGGTCGTATCCTCCTCCGAGGGTGCCAATATCGAGACATATACCTTGATCCATGAAGCAGCCCTGCAGGCGGGCGTTGCCAGTGTGGTCATGGCGACCGAAAAATAGTATTCTCCCCATAGTGGGGATCATATGGGCTTAAGAAGGAACCTCAATTGATGCTAGTGCGTCTTCCGATTTCTATATTTATCGCGGGCCTCCTGACCTTTGGCCTTTATTTTGGCATGCAGCTCCTCATTCTGTCTGGCGAAAGCGCCCAGACTGAAGATCTCTCCTTCAAGATCGTTGATACGCGGATCCCGCCACGCGAAACGGAAGTGCAGCGCAAAGAGCAGCAAATCGAACGCCCCGAGAAAATCGAAGCCCCCGAACCACCAAAGATCGATATCGCCCGCTCCAGCGTTTCCAATGGCTCTGGCGTGAATATGGACTTTAAATTTAGCGGCGGCGTGGACGTTGGCGGCGGCATCAATTTCAACGCTGTTGATCGCGATGCTCAGCCCATCTATCGCCAAGAGCCAGAATTCCAAAACATCCGCAAGCCTGAATTTATCGTGCTTGAGTTTGATGTGCGCCCAGACGGCTCTGTTGCCGAAGACACCATTCAAGTGCTGCAAACGAGCTCAACACGCCTTCAACGGCCAGCTATCCGCGCGGTGAAGAAGTGGAAATATCAAGGTAAAGTGATCATCGGCGAGAATGTCTGGCAATATGGCGTACGCGTTCAATTCACGATCCAACCGCCTGAATAGCGCGCCAACACGCAGGTAAGACAACGCAATCTCGTGATTTCATTTGGAGGGAAACAGCAGCAGTAGGGAATAGGAGAGAGCCATGCTGATGAGATTATCGGGAAGTGTAACCGTTGCAGCTCTGCTGACAGCGATCTTATATTACAGCTTGAACCTTCTCATCGACACCGGCGGGACACCTGTGTTCACCGAAGCCCCACCGCGCATTATTCCAACGATCCATGAGTATAAAGAACCAGAAAAACCGATCCACGAACGCCCGCCAGTTCGCCCAGCTAAGCCTGTACCGCCCCCAATCATTGACTTTACAGGCCCAACGATTGATCGCCCAGGCCCACCCATCGATAAACCAATTGATCTGCCCAAAGGCGACGACGACGGACGCCCCGCCTGGAAGGAGCGGGATCGGGACGCGCAGCCGATCTTCCGCCAAGAACCAAATTTCAGGAATATCACGCAGGCGGAATACATCACGCTGCAGTTCGATGTCCGCCCAGATGGGTCTGTTGACCGCAATTCGATTGAAATCCTGCAAGCCACCTCTTCAAAGCTGGAGCGACCTGCTGCGCAAGCCGTGCGTAAATGGAAATACCGCAGCAAGCTGGTCAATGGAGAGGCTGTTTGGCAGCGCGGCATTCGCGTCGCCTTTAAAATTGCAGCCCCTGAGTGACGCTGCTTTTGCTTCGCTCTAACGAATAAGACGTTTTGTAAAACCAAAGGGTAGAAGATGAAAATCTCTGTTTCGAAACTGAAAACCGCAATCAGCGCCATGGCGCTGGGCAGCGCGCTCACCCTCGGCGCGGCCATTGTGGACGTCCCTGGAACATCGCTTGTCAGCGAAGCCTTTGCGCAGCAGGAAGCAAAGAAAAAGAAGCGCTCACAAATCATTCGCAACGACAAGCTCATCAAGGCGATGAACGCCGCGCTTGAGAAGTTGAATGAGGACGACATTCCGGGTGCATTCGCGCAGTTGCAGCGGGCACCAGCGGGCGCTGAACTCACCAGCTATGAGCGCGCGAAACTCTACCAGTTCCGCGGTCAGTTACACGCCCAACTCGACCGCTATCCCCAAGCAATCCAGGATTGGGAAGCGATGATCCGCGAGCCAGATGTATCGCCATCAGATGCAGACGCCGTCCGCTTTAACTTAGCGCAGGTCTATATGGTGGAAGGTCAATATGACCGCGCTCTGGGTATCTTGGAGAATTGGCGCAAGACGGCAGAAGTTGTGCGTGCGAACCAAGAGTTTCTGTTTTGCCAGGCCTATTTGCAAACGGAGAAGTTCCAGAAAGCTTTAACGCCATGCAGCGCAACATTAGAGAAAGCGACCGCAGAAACTTTGGAATGGCGCGAAAATTGGGTCGTCGCCAATGTCGTCGCCAACCAACAAAATAATAAATTTGAGCCTGCAACAGATCTTCTGAAATGGCTGTTGGTAAATCATCCGAAGGAGCAGTACTGGAAACAGCTATCCGGCATGTATTCACAGCGGGGTCTGGACAAAGACGAGCTTGCTTCGTTTGAGCTCGCCTATCTGCAGGGCTTTCTCGATACAGAATCTGAAGTGAAGCGCATGGCGCAGCTTTATCAATTCCATGGTGTCCCAATCCAAGCTGTTGCCGTTATTCAAAAGGGCTTGAAGGACGGCGTCTTGAAAGAAAATAAGGAGATCATGGAGTTGCTGGGCAGCAGCTATCAGCTGGCACGGGAATCTGATGATGCAAAGGGACCGCTAGCACAAGCAGCCAAGAAAGCGGCAGATTCCAAGGACAGCAAAGTGCGCAAGGACGCCGGCAAGCTGTGGGAGCGCGTCGCGCAGCTCTATATTGTTAGCGAACAATGGAGCAAAGCGGCTGATGCCTTGAATGCAGCGCAAAGGGCTGGCGGCCTCAGCAATCCATACCGTGCTAAGGTCTATGAAGGGATGTCGCTGGCATATTCCAGCAAATTCAGCGCAGCGCGCAAAACCTTCGCAGCTGCCCGCAAGTTGGCCAAGAAAGAGAAAGACCGAAAGCAGATCAACGGTTGGCTGGCCTTTGTAGATGCTGAACAGCGACGCTACAACGACCGGCGAAAGTACAATCTGAAGCCATATGGGTCTCGCTAAAGCTGCCCAGGCCTTAAATGGAAGGCTCAGATTAATATCTGGGTCTTTTTCTAGGTTCGAAGCGCGCAGCACCTAGACGGGCGGGGGCGGCACCTGATATGCAGCGCCAGTATGCGGATGTGGTGGAATTGGTAGACACGCCGGATTCAAAATCCGGTGCTCTTTGAGCTTGTGGGTTCGAGTCCCACCATCCGTACCAGATTCACCTGACATTCAAGCGCCATTAGGGTCCTCCACAACACGCGTACTATGCTCAAACGGCTTTATGATTGGACGCTGTCCCTTGCGCAGCATAAGCGTGCGCCGCATTGGCTGGCCGGTATTTCCTTCATTGAGAGCTCGTTCTTTCCCATTCCGCCAGATGTGATGTTGCTGCCCATGTGCCTGGCGCAGCCCAAAAGCGCGTTGAGCTATGCCGCAATATGCACCTTGGCATCTGTGGCAGGCGCCCTGCTCGGCTATGCGATCGGCGCGGTGTTTTATGACACTATTGGCGGGCCCATACTGGCCTTTTACGGCTATGAAGAGAAATTCTTGGAATTTCAGGCCATCTTTGCTGAGCATGGCTGGCTCATGGTTGCTGTGTTTGGACTCACCTTTCTGCCCTTCAAGGTCATCACGATTGCCAGCGGGCTTGCGGGCTTGCCTCTGCTGCCGTTTCTCCTGGCTTCGATCGGCTCTCGCGGGGTTCGCTTTTTCCTCATCGCTGCTCTCTTGTGGGCATTTGGCGCACGAATCGCCTCATTCATCGAAAAACGCTTTAGTCTATTGGTGAGCGTGTTCACGCTCTTATTGGTAGGTGGTTTTGTCGCGATAGCCTTTGTCCTATGACCCTTCGTACCCTTTTATTTGGCGCCATACTAATACCGTTGGCTCTGTTGCTTGGTGCACTGGGCTTTCAAGTCTTAGGCGGTTTGGCGCCGTGCGAGCTCTGTGTCTACCAACGCTGGCCGCATGCAATTGCTGCCGGTTTGGCGCTTCTTGGCGTGTTGGCGCTGCCCCGAAATCAAGGGCTAGCAAAGGGTAGCCTTGTTCTCAGCGCCCTTGCGATGGGCACCAGCGGTGGCATTGCCGTGTTCCACAGCGGTGTTGAACGCAAATGGTGGCCAGGGCCAGGATGCGCTGCCAGCGTTGATCCGTCATTGAGCCCAGAGGACTATTTAAAGCAGATCACGGAAGCCGCCGTGGTGAACTGCAGTGATATCCCGTGGAGCCTCTTTGGCCTCTCCATGGCAAACTACAACGCGCTCATCTCAATCGGGGTGAGCCTTGGACTGCTCACCCTCGTCTTAAGGCCATCACACAGCCGCTGAGCGAACCGGGCGGTATTTGAAGCTCACTTTCACAAGGCCATGGTCATTCGCGCCGCGCTCCTTGGGATCGTCATGATGAAGATGATCATTGTCCACAATCAAGCCATCAAATGCCCAGCGTCTACGCCGACTGTTGTCGTAAAACTCTTGGCTGAATAGGATGTGGTCGAGAGATTGGCGCACATTTTTGAAGACGTGCGTATAATAGACGTCTCGCAAGCTGCGATATTGCTGCAGGGCTTGCGCTGAATAGAGGTCGCTATCGCTGCCACCGGTCTGCAGCCCGGACAAAAGAAAATTCGGCTGCCCGGTGAGAATGTTGAGCGTGTTGGAATGCTGCCCGTCATTTACATCCCAAGCACAATGACAGGGGTATCTGTGCCTTTCATTTCCTGCGTTAAATAGACCCGCAGCGCTGCTGCTTCCGCTGTTCTGCGGATGGTGGAAATGGCGCTCCCCAAGGCCTCACGATGGTCTTTGAAGTCATCAGGATTGGCCTCATACCAGTCTTCTCGAAAGATCTGGGTCGGGGCTTTAGACTTGAAATGGCATACAAACACGGTGATCGCCTGCTCATCATCGCGCGGCTTCACTTGAAACTTCAAAACAGGGCGGGAAAAAGCATCAATGCTGACGGCGATATCCGGCGCTTGCGGGTCATCGCCCTGACTTTCCAAGCGGACGCTTTCGGGAAAGCGCCCAATCCATTCGGGTTCACCAAACAGCAAGCTCTTGCGCACCGCCGCAGCACAGACAATGCCCTGCCCGTCTTGCTCCTCCGGGACCAGCAGATCATAATCATCATCTAAATCAGCGCAGACAAAAGCGTTCTTTAGGGATTTGCCATGCCAAAGCTCCTGAAAGCCCCAGACATCCGCATCAAGGCGCTGCGGAGGTATAAGAGACTTTTGAATAATACTGCGCCTGAGACCAGCCATCGCGGTCGCGGTACATGGGAAGGCCAGGCTCATTCAGATTGTAGAGATTGAAGGTCCCAAAGCTGATTGTGTCCATGGGACCATCCTTCTTTGCAGGTGTCAGGCTTCGAGTTCAGTGTCCCAATAGAGGTAGTCGAGCCAACTTTCGTGCAAGTGATTTGGGGGAAAAGCCCGACCGTTTTCCATCAGTTGATGGCTGGTGGGCCGATAGGGCTGTATGCTTGGGAACATATGCGCCTGGGCCGGTGTCCGGCCGCCTTTTCGCACGTTGCAGGGCGCACAGGCCGTTGTCACATTTTCCCAAGTGGTCCGCCCGCCATAAGCGCGGGGTACCACATGATCGAAAGTCAAATCCTGTTTCGCCCCACAATAAGTGCACGCAAAGCGGTCGCGCAGGAACAGGTTAAACCGCGTGAAAGCGGGGTATTTTGACGGGTGAATATAATCGCGCAGCGAGATCACGCTGGGCAGCTGCATCTCAAAGGACGGGGAGCGAATGACTCGGTCATATTCACTCAGGATATTGACCCGATCTAAAAAAACGGCCTTGACAGAGGACTGCCAAGACCACAGCGAAAGCGGGAAATAACTTAGCGGTCTATAGTCCGCATTCAGCACGAGCGCCGGGCAACTATCCGGCGAAGGAAGAGGAGTGTCTGCGTCAGCCATAAAGCCCTTTCTGCTTTGCAGTGCCTCAACTTGAATGGCTCTATACAAGATACGGGGTTTCACGATGATGACAATACTATTTCTTGTTCATGACAGCGCACTTTTAGATGTCTTCCACGTTCAAAACCCGCTTTGCGCCATCGCCTAACGGCTATCTCCATCTGGGCCATGCTTTGAGTGCTTTGACTGTCTGGCGCGCGGCCTACGATGCCGGCGGCACCGCACTGCTGCGCATTGATGATATCGACCAGAGCCGCGCGCGGGATGAATTTGAGGAGGCCATCTTTGCCGATTTGCATTGGCTTGGCCTGAGTTGGCCGCAGCCAGTGCGTAAACAGTCGGACCATCTAAAGGCATATCGGGCCGCCTTGCAGGCCTTGACGGAGAAAGGCCTCACATACCCCTGCTTTTGTACGCGGCGGGATTTGAAAACCGATGAGTATGGGCATTATGCCGGGACGTGCCGCACCCTGGATGCAGCGGTGCAGACACAGCACCTAAACGAAGGCAAGAAGCCCGCCATCCGGCTGAATGCGGCACGCGCCTTGGCGACGCTTCCAAAGCCAGCGCGATACATGGACAGCGGCCGGATGGTCAGCTGCGGCGATCAGCCCCTGGAGGACATCATCCTTGCACGGCGGGATATCGGCGGAAGTTATATCTTAAGCTGCGGTGTCGACGATGCGGCGCAGGGCATCACCCATGTCATTCGCGGCCAAGATATCCAAGCTATGACAGCGACACAGGTGCTCCTGCAACACATCTTGGACCTCCCGACACCCGTCTATGTTCATCACCCCCTGTTGACGGATGCCAACCAACAAAAGCTCTCTAAGTCCAAGGGCAGCAAATCGTTGCGGGATTTGCGGGCGGAGGGGCAAAGCGCTGCCGAGGTTCGCGCACGGCTGGGGTTTTCATAAGAGCCTGGTAGTTTTCGCCCTTGCCAGCAACGCCATTACCTTGCCAACGTCGGGCATCTAGCACGTTAAAGGAGCGACCGAGATGCGCTTTGCAGGGAAAGTAGTCGCGATCACCGGCGGCGCCCAGGGCCTTGGTGCGCATTATGCTGCCCGCTTTGCGGCTGAAGGCGCCCGCATTGCCGTGTGCGATATCAACAGCTGCGACGCGACGGTCAACTCCCTACAAGCTGGCGGGGCCGAGGCACTTGGCGCACATTGCGATGTGACGAGCGCAGCGGACTGCGAGGCTTTTATCGATGCCGTGCGCACGGAGTTTGGGCGGCTAGACGTCCTCATCAACAACGCCGCGCTTTATGGCGGGCTCAGCTTTGGCCCCTTCTCGGGTATTGACGAGGCCGAGTGGGATGCCTGCATGAGCATCAACGTAAAAGGCATCTGGCAGATGTGTAAAGCCGCAGTGCCGCTCATGAAAGAAGGGGAAGGGGGCGGCAGTATCGTCAATGTGGCGTCCCTCGCCGCAACCTTCGGCATGCCCTATGGAGTGCATTATTCCGCCTCTAAAGGCGCCGTCATCAGCATGACACGGGCTATGGCACGGGAAATCGCCAAGACCGAAATAAGGGTCAATGCAGTGGCGCCGTCGCTCATCGACACGCCAGGCACGAAAGCGTTTTTAAACGATATGGAAGAGCGCATGACAAGCGCCGTGGTACAAGGCCAATCCATCAAGCGCCAAGTCGGCCAGGACGACGTGGCTGGAACCGTCCTCTATCTTGCCAGCGACGAAGCCAAATTCATCACCGGCCAAACCATCGCAGTCGATGGCGGAACCGTTATGCTTTAGGCCGCTTCTTGCCGGTCAACAATCTCGACGATATCCGCCATAATCTGCGTCAGGTCGAAATCCTTAGGCGTGTAAATGGCAGCAACCCCAGCAGCGCGCAATGTGTCTTCATCTTCTTTAGGGATGATGCCCCCAATGATGACAGGGATGTGCGTGAGGCCCAGCGTGCGCATGCGTTGCATAACATCCTGTACCAGCGGTACATGGCTGCCGGAGAGAATGCTGAGGCCAACGACATGAACGCTTTCTTCTAAAGCGGCGTTGACAATTTCTTCCGGTGTAAGGCGAATGCCCTCATAGACCACGTCCATGCCGCAATCGCGGGCGCGCACGGCGATTTGCTCTGCGCCATTGGAGTGCCCGTCAAGCCCCGGCTTGCCGACCAAGAATTTAAGACGTCTGCCAAGTTTGCCCGAGACGGTTTCCACCCGCGCCACGACATCGTCGATGCGCGTGTCTACACCGCCGCCACTGCTGGCCGCGCCGACGCCTGTGGGCGCGCGATACTCTCCAAAGATACGGCGAAGCGTGCCACCCCACTCCCCTGTGGTTCCGCCCGCCTTGGCCAAAGCGATGGAGGCTTCCATGATGTTTGCATCCGATCGGGCCGCCGCTTCAAGCGTTTCTAGCGCGGTCTGGACAGCTGCCTCATCGCGGGTCTCTCGCCATGCCTGTAGGCGCTCAATTTGTTCAATCTCAGCCTTCTCATCGACAACCATAATACCGCCATCATCACTTGATGTGAGCGGACTTGGCGCACTGTCGGTGAATCTATTGACCCCGATGACGGTTTGCTCACCCGATTCGATATCCGCAAGCCGTGCCGTATTGGATTGGACGAGAGCTGATTTCATGTAGCTCGATTCGATCGCAGCGATGGCGCCGCCCATCTCATCAATGCGCGCCAGTTCAGCCAGCGCTTCTTCCTTCAATGCATCGACTTTGGCTTGCACCACCGGACTGCCATCGAAGAGATCGCCATACTCCAGCAGGTCTGTTTCATAGGCGACCACCTGTTGTAGCCTCAGAGACCATTGCTGGTCCCACGGGCGTGGCAAACCAAGCGCTTCATTCCAAGCGGGCAGCTGCACGGCCCGCGCCCGCGCATTCTTCGATAGAACAACCGCAAGCATTTCGACCAAGATACGGTAGACGTTGTTTTCAGGCTGCTGCTCGGTAAGGCCCAGAGAATTCACCTGAACGCCGTAGCGGAACCGGCGGTATTTGTCTTCCGTGACGCCATAGCGCTCTTTGGTGATGTCATACCAAAGCTCAGTAAAGGCGCGCATCTTGCACATTTCGGTAATGAAACGAATGCCGGCATTCACGAAGAAGGAGATGCGCCCCACCACTTTCTGGAATTCATCCTCCGCGATTTGGCCACTGGCTTTGACGGTATCTAAGACGGCGAACGCTGTGGCCAACGCAAAGGCAAGCTCTTGAACCGGCGTGGCACCGGCCTCCTGCAGGTGATAGCTACACACATTGGTGGGGTTCCAGCTGGGGATTTCCTTAACGGTAAAGCCCACAACGTCGCTGATGAGCCGCATGGATGGGCCCGGCGGAAAGATATACGTTCCGCGCGAAAGATACTCTTTGATGATATCGTTTTGGACTGTGCCTTTCAGCTTCGTGCGATCAGCCCCTTGCTCTTCAGCCGTCGCGACATAGAGCGCGAGCAGCCAAGGCGCTGTCGCGTTAATCGTCATCGACGTGTTCATTTGCTCAAGCGGAATTTGATCAAACAGCGTGCGCATATCGCCCATATGGCAAATGGGCACGCCCACTTTCCCCACTTCACCCCGGCTCAGCACATGATCGGAATCATAGCCAGTTTGGGTTGGCAAATCGAAAGCGACAGACAGGCCGGTTTGCCCACGCGACAAATTTGTCCGATAAAGTGCATTGGACGCAGCGGCGGAGGAATGGCCGGAATATGTCCGGATGAGCCATGGCCGATCTCGATCCTGTTTTTTGACAGCGTCGCTCATATCGCGCTCCCTTCTCCCAGATACTTTAAACTTAAAGTGTTTTTATTAATGGTTAAAAGAAAGTTTTATACTTAAATTTCACACTAGACGACATTGGAGAAATAATATATCCCACATTGCATTGCAACAGACATTGCGCACCGCAGCATAAGGTCGACTCTAACCCTATGTTGCTATAGCATAGTCTTAAGCGCCTAAAGAGCAACATAAGGCAAGCGGCAACGGGCGATGCGCACGCATTCGTGGGGCCAGCGCGCCGAGGGAGATACAATATGCGCCCAACCGCAGCAGCGACGTTGGTAGATCCGGCCCCTATAGGCTGGGACGGTGTTGAGAAAGATCTCTACGAGGTTGGTGAAATCCCACCTCTCGGACATGTGCCAAAGCAAATGTATGGCTGGGTGTTGCGGCGTGAGCGTCATGGCGCGCCCGATAAAGCCATGCAAGTTGAAGTGGTTGATACGCCCGAAATCGACCCCGATGAGGTGCTCATCTTGGTCATGGCCGCCGGCGTCAATTACAATGGCGTCTGGGCATGCTTAGGAACGCCGGTGTCGGTTTTCGACGGCCACAAGGCGGACTATGCCATCTTAGGCTCCGATGCGGCAGGCATCGTTTGGAAAGTCGGCAGCCGCGTAAAGCGCTTTAAAGTAGGCGATGAAGTCGTCGTTCACTGCAATCAAGACGATGGCGATGATGAAGAGTGCAATGGCGGCGATCCGATGAATTCGCCCAGCCAGCGCATTTGGGGCTATGAAACCGCGCATGGCTCTTTCGCGCAATTTGCAAAAGTCCAAGCGCGCCAGCTGATGCCACGGCCAAAGCACCTGACGTGGGAAGAATCAGCCTGTTACGTCCTCACCCTGGCCACCGCCTATCGCATGCTGTTTGGTCATCGCCCGCATATTCTGCGGCCTGGCCATAATGTGCTTGTTTGGGGCGCCTCTGGAGGCATTGGCTCCATGGCCGTGCAAATTTGCGCAGCGGCTGGGGCAAATGCCATCGGTGTGATCTCCGACGAAACCAAGCGAGACTTTGTCATGTCGCTTGGCGCAAAAGGCGTCATCAACCGCAAAGATTTTGATTGCTGGGGCCAGTTACCGCCTGTCAGCGACCCGGAAGTCTATGGCGACTATATGAAGCGTGTGCGCAAGTTCGGCAAAGCCATTTGGGATATTACTGGCAAAGGCAATGACGTTGACGTTGTGTTCGAGCATCCAGGCGAAGCCACGTTCCCTGTATCAGCCTTCGTTGTGAAACGCGGCGGCATGGTTGTGTTCTGCGCGGGCACGACCGGCTACAATATCACCTTTGATGCCCGGTTCGTTTGGATGCGGCAAAAGCGGATCCAAGGCAGCCATTTCGCCAACCTGAAACAAGCCAGCCAAGCCAACCAGCTTGTGATAGAACGCCGCATTGACCCAAGTATGTCAGAAGTGTTTGGGTGGCGCGATATTCCTAGAGCGCACAACAAAATGCTCAACAATGAGCATAAGCCAGGCAATATGGCTGTTCTGGTGAGCGCCAAAGTGCCCGGCCTTCGGACTGTCGAAGACGCTATCGAAGCCGGTAATCAGTAATTGTAGAGGAAGGCCCCACATCATGGCGACACAAGCAAAAGATCTAACGCCTGACCTATTCGCAACCTGCGCAGCAGCCTGCTCAGCTGCGGAAAAACTCGTGGACGCGGCTCGGGTAGCCATTTCTGCGAAAGTGCTGAAAGAGGGAAAGGTGGATCGGTCAGCGCTGGAAACGCATCAACGCGCCGCGCATGGCTATGCATGGTACGCCACTTATGCAGAGGCGTTAAAACAGACGCTGGCCTGGGCAGAAGCCTTAGCGGCAGAGGACAAATTTGGGCGCCTTGAAGAACTCATTTTAGAGATTGGGTTCGGCGAATATTTGTCCCAACTCGAAGGCGGTGTGCCCATGAGCCAAGGGGAGATCGTCCGGCCCGTTGATCTCTTCTTGTCATGGGAAACCGTGAAAGACTTCATCACCGAGGACGTGCATCACCTCCAGCTAAAGGCCGCCAATCCAGCTATACGGGCTGAACTAGCCTCCTTGATCGAGGGCGCTCTCGACAACAATAGCTTCGGGTCGCTCGGTCTTGACGAAACGATGGAGATGATCGCGGATCAGTTCCGCCGTTTTGTCGAAGATAAAGTGACGGCAGATGCCCATGAATGGCATCTCAAAGACGAGCTCATTCCAGATGAGATTATTTCGGAAATGGCCGAGATGGGCGTTTTCGGTCTGACGATCCCAGAGGAATTTGGCGGTTCTGGCCTAGGCAAGATGGCCATGTGTGTGGTCTCTGAAGAGCTGAGCCGCGGCTATATTGGGGTCGGCTCTCTCGGTACCCTCTCTGAAATCGCTGCAGAACTCATCCTGTGCGGCGGAACGCAGACGCAGAAAGAACAATGGCTCCCAAAACTGGCCAGCGCAGAGATTTTACCAACAGCGGTTTTCACAGAGCCAAATACCGGGTCCGATCTTGGGTCCCTCAAGACGCGCGCTGTGAAAGACGGCGATACCTATCGCATCACTGGGAACAAGACATGGATTACCCACGCAGCACGCACCGATGTTATGACGCTGCTCGCCCGCACGAATTCAGACCAGGCAGGCTATAAAGGCTTGTCCATGTTCCTCGCCGAAAAACCACGCGGAAACTGTGAGCACCCCTTCCCCGCCCAAGGCATGACTGGCGGCGAGATTGAAGTGCTCGGCTATCGCGGCATGAAGGAATATGAGCTCGGCTTTGATGACTTCGAAGTAAAGTCTGAAAACCTACTGGGCGGCGAGGAGGGCCAGGGCTTTAAGCAGCTGATGGCGACCTTTGAAAGCGCCCGCATCCAGACGGCAGCGCGCGCCGTCGGCGTCGCGCAAAATGCCCTTGAGCTCGGCCTGCGTTATGCCTTGGACCGTAACCAGTTCGGCAAGTCTATTTATGGCTTCCCCCGCGTGGCCGACAAATTGGCATGGGCCGCTGTGGAAATTATGATGGCGCGCCAGCTCACCTATTTCTCAGCGCGCCAAAAAGACTCTGAAAAACGCTGTGACTTGGAAGCTGGTATGGCCAAGCTTCTTGCAGCCAGAGTGGCTTGGGCGACCGCGGATAATGCCGTGCAGGTCCATGGTGGCAATGGCTATGCGCTGGAATATCCCATTTCCCGTGTCTTATGCGACGCGCGGATTTTGAATGTGTTTGAAGGCGCTGGTGAAATCCAAGCCAATGTGATCGCAAGCCGCTTGCTCACAGTCGGCCGAAACTAAGATCTACCGGCGAACGTCCCTTTTTCAGATTACTCCGCCGGTTGGCTCATGCTGATCGGCGGGCCCAGTCTTTTGCGGCGGGTTAGACCAAACACCGTAAGCTGCAACGCCGCAGCAATGGCGACAGCCGTCATGAGGATGAGCCCAAAGGCCGACAAAAACAGGGATAAGAGTGGAATCGGCAGAGTGGATACTACACCGCAAACAAGCAATCCCTGACCGAATACGCCAAAGGCCACGCTATCGAGCGCGGTTGATTTGCCAACGCGGCGATTGGCTAAGGCCGCGATGAATGCAAAAGGCAGGGCAATCAAGACGAGCGCTGGCATTTGCGCTGTTGCCCCGTAGCCAGCTGAAAACACGGCAAATAACCAAAGACAAGAGACGACAAGCGCCTGAAGACAGAGGTCTTGCGAACGATGGGTGAGCCGCAAATCCTGCAGCATGTGCAAGCGATGACCCAAATCAAAGGCACCCGCCGCGAATAGACCGATTGCTGCGCCAAGCCAAACCCATCCAAAGGTGCCAAAACTCAGCATGACGAGCAGCAATAAAAAGCCGATACCTTGCCAGCCGCTGGGCTTCAGATTGAGGGCATGGTTGAGGAGACGTTGCACTTCCGTAACACGGTTGGACCGAACAAACCGATCCAGGCCAGGCAAGGACTGCCAAACATCTTGGTCCATTTGGTCTTCCTTATCGAGCCCAACAGCAGGGTCCAAATAGGCTGCCTTGGCAATGGTCTGGGCCTTGCCGCGACCAAAGGGCCAGAACGAACGGCCGAAAGGAGCATTGAAAGCGCCTAAGCGCCAAAACTGAATTTGAAAAGGCTGCCAGCCAGCTGTTTCTTGCCGACGGAACTTTGCAAGGGCTGCCGCGGCATCTCCACCTTCAACATGAAGGGCTGCCACGCAACCTCCAAAATAAGCGCCTTGGCCTGGGAAAGCTGCAAGTGCCGTGAGGCCAGAAAACTCAAACAGAACATCCGCGCGCAAGAGCAACAAACTCGACCCCGCTGGAATATCGCCGAGGCCAAAAACCTCCTTAATGCGCAAGGCATCCAGCTGCCGCCGGATGCGCGCAAGATTTTCAGTCAACTGCAGATGTGCCGTCTCTTCCGTCCCAAAAGTCTGCACCAGTGCGCAGACCGGCGCCCCAACTGTGTTCGATAGGCCATTAAATAGCGGCGCTTGATAGGTCATATCGCCCGTTCCATTTTGGCACAAAACTGGATCGTTTCATGCGCGAACCATAGGAATCTGCCGAGTCGCGCACAAGAAGGAAATAAAAACCCAATAGTCTCAAGGCGTTCTGTGACACTTGAACAACACAAAGGAGGCGCATAAAGCAATAGAAAGGGGTTTACGGTCTTGGAAAAGGAGCCAGCAGAGCTGTGCAGATATCCGCGCTCGAGCCGCACCGGCTAGATATCAACATTGACCCCTGCCCGAAATCTGGCGGTCGCAATGTCTTTTTCAGGGGCGATTTGACAATTGCCACGAGTTCAGAAGCAGATAGCGCGATGGATACCATCGATTGCGGGCAGCAAGAGAGCATTTGCCTGAATCTCACAGATGTTCGGCGTTTCGATACCGCAGGAGCATGGTTGATTTATAAGACCATGCGAGATTTGCGCTTTGAAGGAGGCAAGGTTTCCTACACCGGTGCAACCAACGAACAAGAGACACTGATTGAGCAGGCGCTGATCAATGATGCACCCTGCGCCGTATCACCGCCTGTGCGCAACTCTTTGCTGGCCCAAGTGGAGGATGTTGGCGAAGCGACAGTTGTCATTGCCGAGAATCTTGGCAGCTTTCTCTCCTTCCTGGGCCTTGTGCTTATGCGCCTTGGTCAAGAACTGGTTGACCTGGCGAGATGGTTTTTAACGGCAATCCCAGCGCGGCTCGGCCTGGCAAAGCAGCGCAAACCACGCATGCGCATAACCTCACTGTTTCATCATATGGAAATGGTTGGCCTGCGCGCTGTGCCTATTGTTGGGTTGATCTGCCTGTTGATCGGGGTCGTGATGGTGCAGCAGGGCGCCTACCAGCTGCGCCAATTTGGTGCTGAGGTGTTTGTCGTAAACTTGATTGGCATTGCCGGCCTTAGAGAGCTGGGCGTTCTGCTCACGGCAATTATGGTAGCCGGACGGTCAGGCTCCGCCTTCACTGCGCAAATCGGCAGTATGAAGCTGAATGAAGAACTAGATGCCATGCGAACCATTGGCCTCGACCCGATCGATACGCTGGTTATTCCTCGGCTTCTGGCACTGTTCATCATGCTGCCCATCCTGACTTTCTTTGCCGACATCATGGTGCTGTTCGGCGGCGCACTGCTGTCTTGGATTTCCTTAAATATTTCACCAAGCGCTTTTCTCAGCCAGTTGAAAGAAGCGGTTCTGGTGACTGACTTTCTTGTCGGCATCTTAAAAGCGCCCGTATTTGCCATAATCATCGCTGTTTCTGGCTGCTTTAATGGGATGTCGGTTGGCGGTGATGCGGAGAGTGTTGGGAATAATACAACGCGGGCTGTGGTTGAGGCGATCTTTCTCGTCATCGTTGTCGATGCCATGTTCGCCATCTTCTTCACATATATAGGCTGGTGATGGGCCAAGAAGACTTTGCCATAGACGTGAAAGGCCTGCGCACTCAGTTTGATGACTTCGTGGTGCATGACGGACTGGATTTGACGGTCAAGCAGGGTGAAATCTTGGGCGTTGTTGGCGGCTCCGGCACTGGGAAAAGCGTTCTCCTGCGCACCATCATCGGACTCAATAAGCCTGCGGCCGGCACGATCAAGGTCTTCGGCCAGGAGACGGAAGGCTATTCCGGCGAGGAATATCAGCGGCTACGGCAGAATTGGGGCGTGCTCTTCCAAGATGGAGCGCTTTTCACCTCCCTAACCGTGGCCCAAAACGTCCAAGTGCCACTGCGGGAATACTTCAACATGCCGCAGGACCTTATGGATGAGATCGCCTCTTACAAGATATCCATGGCCGGTCTGCCGCCGGATGCAGGCCCTAAATTTCCCTCAGACCTTTCAGGCGGGATGCGCAAGCGGGCAGGCCTCGCGCGCGCCCTCGCGCTTGATCCTAAAATCCTATTTTTAGATGAGCCAACAGCGGGGCTCGACCCGATTGGAGCGGCCGCCTTTGATGAGCTGGTTGTTCGGCTGAATCATACCTTGGGGCTCACCGTATTTCTGGTCACACACGATCTCGATACGCTGCACGCCACGTGCGATAGAATCGCTGTGCTTGCGGAAAAAAAGGTATTAGTCCTTGGAACGATGAAAGAAATGATATCATTTGACCACCCGTGGGTTTGGGAATATTTCCACGGCCCACGCGCACGCGCTGCAATGCCATAAGCGCCGGAGTGGTCAAGAGCGGGGAAGCATGGAGACGCGAGCGCACCATCTGTTGATTGGGTTTATAACGCTGCTAGGCATCGGCGGCGCGCTGGGCTTTATCATCTACCTGGCGCGGCTTGATGTGAACCGGGAATACCAAACCTATAAGATCTTTTTCACCGACTCCGTTGTGGGTCTCAGCAACGGCGCATCCGCGCGCTATAATGGCGTGCCTGTCGGAAGTGTGACATCCATTCAACTCAACCGAGACGACCCCACCAAGGTCCGCGTCTTGGTTCAAATTGACGAAACCGTTCCCATAAACCAGGGTATCCAGGCAGAACTTGGCGCGGTTGGCTTAACCGGTGTTGCCTATGTCGAATTGACGGGCGGGGATTCCACCAGTGCTCCAATCCTGAAAGCTCCGGACGATGACTATCCTATCATCCCAGCGGGCAAATCGGCGCTGCAAGAGGTCTTCCGCGGTGCGCCAGACCTTTTAAGAGAAGCAACAGTGGCCGTGCAGCGAGGCAGCGCCTTATTAGATGAAAAGAACCAGGCGGAAATCGCTGGCATTTTGGAGAACGTCAACACCTTCACGGCCGGGATGGCAAGCAGCACCGACGAAATCCAAAACATCATCAAAAACATGGATGAAACGATTGAAGATTTCCGCAGCGCCGCCCGCGCCATCAACAATCTGTCTTCTAGCGCCGAACAGGTTCTCACTGAGGATGCTCAACTGCTCATCGACCGCGCCGAAGGTGCCGTGGCGCGGGCCCGGGAATTGATGGCGGAGTTAACCCAGGCGGTTGCAGAGAATAGATCTAACATCAAGCAGTTCACCAACTCCGCCTTGCCAGAAGCAACCAAGCTGATGGCAGATATCAGGCGCCTCACCGCATCGCTTCAAGGGGTGGCAGAGCGCCTGCAAAATGGTATCGGCGACGCACTTTTTGCAAAACAGGTTCCAGAATATGGCGTCGATGAATAAGGCGTTTGCTGCTGTAAGTGGTCTCGCCCTGGCAATTGCGGGATGCGGACCCCTTGTTGATCTTGGCGGCGAAAATGGCCCACCCGCCCGTATTTTTGATTTGGGCACTGCAACAGGCGACAGCACGCGCCTTCAGCTAATCAAACAGGTGATCGTCTATGTAGAAGAGCCTGTAGCCAACGCCGTCCTTGATACAGATCGCATGGTTATCCGCATGGACGGTGGCGAGGTCAAGTATTTGCCCGGTGCGCGTTGGTCAACGCGGCCAACCAGAATGATCCGGCTCGCGCTGCAGCAGACATTAGGGCAAGTGGATAGATTAACAGCCGTAGGACGCGGTGCCTTGGATATTCCAAGCGACTATCGGCTAAAAGTCAATTTGCAAGGCTTTGAAGTGGATGGCACCGGCGCGGCAGCATTAAGCTATGTGGCCATTACTGTGTATTTGATCGACAGCTCCGGTAAGCTTATAGCCAGTGAGAGTTTTAGGGATCGGTCAATGCTGAGCATCGCAGACCCGGCCTTGGTGGCAGAGAATTTGAACACATCGCTAACGCGCGTGGCCACGGCGCTAGCTCAATGGCTTACGACCAACATAGATAGCGCCAGCTAGAGGCCCGACGTTTTTCAAGCGTTTTCCGCTTTTGTCGGCAACTATTTATTGGATACGATGAAACAACCTTGCCCGGCCGCTTTCAGGGCTTTACACGCTTCGCGTGCTTCTGACTTTGTCACGAAGCCGTTGGCGTAAAGCCTGTAGAAAATGCCGCGCTCACCTAAATCAGCTTGGACCACATCGGCAGATAAGGATGCCAGAACATCGCTGTGTTTGCTCGCCACCTGATCCCAAGCGGAGCGGGCCTTACTTTCAGAAGAAAACGAGGCGAGCTGAAGCTTAAATGCGTAGGCAGCCGCATCTGCAACAGGCTCAGATGCAAAATCGACATCCGGCGCACTATAGTCGGGCTCTGGAGTCGCGGTCTCGACAGCTGCCGTTTGGACGGTTGACCCCGCCGCTGCCGCTGTCTCGGTCGGCGCCCCAGGCGCTTGCGCCTCAACCTGCGCAACTGCAGGCTCAACACCCTCTTGAGTAAGCGCCGGGTCGGTCGGTGTATCATCCACAGGCTCAGGAGAAAGCGAGGCTAAAGGCTGTACGCTTGTGACAGAGGCCGTCTTGGCAGTTGCAGGATTGATTGGTGTGCTAGACCGCTCAAATTGAACCGGCATTGAGTTTGGAAACGCACCCGTTGGATTTACCAGGGTGGAGGAAATCTCCCGCGCATCTGCAACTTGCGCAGCCGTCATATGTTTCAGCATGGATGTTTCTGCTTGGCTTGCCTCAGGAAGACCAGCGGAGGCGGCAAGGCTCATCCAGGCATATGCACGCGTCCAATCGCGGCCAACAACATCTCCATTAAAAAACAACACGCCGAGCATATATTGCGAGCGAGCATCTCCATTGGTGGCGGCTTCCTGCCACCAAGAGACTGCTTTTTCCTGATCCTTGAGAGCTGTATCTTCAGCAAAGAAGTAAAGCGTTCCTAGGTTACCTTGTGCAGAAACATGGCCAAGCCGGGCGGCCCGCTCATAATAGTTGCGAGCAGCGGCCATATCCTTCTCTACGCCCCGGCCTAAGCGATAAACTTGGCCAAGGTTAAACAGCGCATTGGGATCATTTTCAGAAGCGAGAGGCAACCAATCTTGAATGGCGCCTGCATAGTCGCCTGCTTCATATTTTACCACGCCCGCTTGCACGTCGGCCAGCGCTTGACCAGCAAAAGCTGTGCTTGCAGCCAAAACCATGCCAAGGCATGACGCTTTGAAGTTAAGCTTAATGTTCCGCACCATCGTATTTCTGTCCCAAAGCGGTTGCTGTGTGTGGCGCAATTTATGAGCCATTAACCTTAACCAATTCGTTAACAAACGCAAATCTATGTGGTGTGCTGAGATACGCCGATCACCGCAACAACGCACGCCAGTTTTTCATTGAATTTGAAATAGTTCTTAAGGGCTTCTTAAGCGGGCGCGGACACTTTTTGCAAGGTATTGCAGCGGCTCGTTTTGACACGGGGCACTGCGTTTAGAGTGAAGGATGGGCAAGGTTATGCGCGTTATCGCATTCGCCTCACAGAAAGGCGGCTCAGGAAAGACTACATTGTCAGGCCATATGGCGGTCGCGGCTGAAAAGGCGGGCTTTGGACCGGTTGTTCTGATTGATACGGACCCACAAGGCTCGTTGTCTGATTGGTGGAATGAGCGCCAGAGCGACACCCCAGCTTTTGCCCGGACGAGCATTAACCGCTTGGCGCAAGATCTAGAGGCGTTACGCGAACAAGGCTTCAAGTTGGCGGTGATCGACACGCCGCCTGCCATCACTGTTGCAATTCAGGCCGTTGTGTCGATCGCAGACTTGGTGGTTATCCCAACCCGGCCAAGCCCACACGATCTGCGCGCAGCTGGGGCCACAGTGGAATTGATCGAGCGC
>ERZ1740067.457-NODE-457-length-32724-cov-42.090453_pt1 | contig 32724 bp, 35 predicted proteins | sample MGYA00581736_ERZ1740067 | MGnify/ENA primary metagenome ERZ1740067 (study PRJEB43018, sample SAMN04849236) | marine metagenome | isolation source: floating plastic debris | place: Pacific Ocean | collected 2008-08-27 | study: EMG produced TPA metagenomics... | reverse complement strand
GGATCACGTCATGGACAAGGGCCGCCACCGCCCCCAGCGCAAACTGCCATTCAAAGCGCAACCAGATATAGATCAGCACCGCCCCGATGGCCAAAAGCACCGCAATCGCCGCCGTCTGGATCAACTCGCCCGACACTTTCGGCCCGACGGATTCGACCGATGGAAAGGTCATGTCCGGCACCACAGCCGTCAGGGCCGCCTGCACTTCACGGATGGTCTCGGGCGTCACCGCCTCCTGGCCTTCCTGCGCCTGAATGCGGATCATCGCGACGTTCTGATCAGCCTCGAATGTCGGGTCGAACACTTCCGTGATCGAAACATCGCCCAGTCCCAGCGGGGTCAGCGCGTCGCGGTAAAGCCCGATATCCACCGGCTCCGCGCTTTGGGTCCGCACGGTCGTCCCCCCCCGGAAATCGATTCCGTAATTCAGACCCTGCAGCCCGAAGGACACCAGCGCCAGAACCATCATGAACATCGAAATGCCCAGCCAGACCTTCCAGCGCTTGAAGAAATCGAAATTCGTGCCTTGCTTGACCAGTCTCAGCCGCATCATCAGACCTCAATCGTCCTGGGCTTGCGCCGTTCAAACCAGATCACGACCATCAGGCGTGTGACGAAAATCGCCGTGAAGACTGATGTCAGGATCCCCAGCCCCAACGTGATCGCAAAACCGCGCACCGGCCCCGACCCCATCGCAAACAGGATGACGGCCGTGATGAAGGTGGTGATGTTTGCGTCCAGAATGGCGCTCAGGGCCTTTTCATAGCCCAGTTCAATCGCCCGCGCCGGGCCTTTGGCCGATTTCAACTCTTCCCGTATCCGCTCGAAGATCAGCACATTGGCATCGACCGCCATCCCCACGGTCAGAACAATGCCCGCGATCCCCGGCAGGGTCAGCGTGGCGCCAATGAGGCTGAGCAGCCCGAAGATCAGGCTGATATTGATGATCAGGGCCACATTCGCAAAAAGGCCGAACAGCCCGTAGCTCAACCCCATGAAGACCAGCACGGCGGCAAAAGCGACCATCGTCGCAATCCGCCCCGCATCAATACTGTCCTGCCCAAGCTCCGGCCCGATGGTCCGTTCCTCAAGGAATTCCAACTCCGCCGGAAGCGCACCCGCCCGCAACAGAATGGCAAGGTTTGTCGATTCCTCGACCGAGAATTGCCCGGTGATAATGCCCGACCCGCCCGGAATATGGCTCTGGATCACCGGCGCGCTGACCACCTCGTCATCCAGCACGATGGCAAAGGGCTGGCCGATATTGTTCGCCGTGTAATCCCCAAACCGCCGCGCACCCGTCGTATTGAAACGGAAATTGACCGCAGGCCGCCCGTTCTGATCGAAGGATGGCTGCGCATCCACCAGATCCTCACCCGTCACCACAGGCGCGTTCTCGATCACATAAAACAGACCCGGCTCGTCCAGCGACGGGACCAGATTGTTGCCCACGCCGGGGGCTTCATTGGCATCCGACGTGCGCGAAACCACAGGGTTGAATGTCAGTTGCGCGGTTGTCCCGATGATCTCTTTCAGTTCGGCCGCCGAGCCAATGCCCGGCACCTGGATCAGGATCCGATCCGCCCCCTGGCGCTGGATGGTCGGCTCGCGCGTGCCCACCTCGTCGATCCGACGCCGCACGATTTCCAGCGATTGCTGCACCGTGCGCTCGTCGCTCGCCAGTTTTTCGGCCTCGGACAGCTCCACAATGATCACGTCGCCCTCCGCGCGCGCCACGATATCGGTCTCAAGCGCGCCCGTCAGGGTCTGCACCGGCTGGGCGATCCCCCGCACGACTTCCAAAGCGCGCGGCATGCCCGCCTGCTCACTGATGCGGATGCGCAATTCGGCCGGGTTGTCCGGATCCGAAGGTTGCAGACGGATCGTGCCAATCGTGCCGCGTTCGGGCCGCAGTGCATCGCGGATCTCGGGCCAGCTTGCCTCCATCCGGGATACGTAGACATCGGCCACCTTCACTCCGGCCAGCAGATGCGCCCCACCCCGCAGGTCAAGACCAAGGTTCACAAGCGATGACGGCATCCAGTCCGGCCATTGCGCGACCTTCGTGCGCATATCCGCAGTGTCCTCGCCCAGCGCAATCGCCTGCACGGCGTCATTGTGCTGTTCAACCCGCGTGTAAAACCCGTTGGGCAGCGCGAGGATGAGACCCAGCGCGCAAAGGCTCCAGATCAGCACCCGTTTCCATGTTGCGATCTGCAGCATGGGCTACTTGGCCGGTTCGGTCTTGGAGCGTACATCCGCAATCGTGCTCTGCACCACGCGCACCTTCACGCCCTCCGCGATCTCCACCTCGACCTCGTTGTCGTCCTTGACCTTCAGAACTTTCCCGATCAGGCCGCCCTGCGTGACCACCTGATCGCCCCGGCGCACCGCCGCCACCATCGCCTGATGCTCCTTCACCTTCTTTTGTTGTGGCCGGATCAGCAGGAAATACATGATCGCGAAAATGAGGATCAGCGGAACAAACTGGGCAAATGCTTCCATCGGGGATGCGGTCCTTGTCTTACGTCAGGCCCTTGTGATGCAGGCCTGAAAAGTTTGGCACGACATAGGCCCCTCCGGCACCCCGCGCAAGTCGCAATGCCGCGATTCCCGCCCCTTGGGTCTGGACATGGCCCCCTTTGCCCGCCACCGTGGCCCCACCACCACGCTGATCAGGGTCCATGCGCGCGCTTCTCCTCCTTCTCCTTCTCGCCAGTCCCGCCCTCTCTCAGGGCCGCTTCATGCCCACCCTCCCCGAGGCCGCCCAGCGCGACTGGCCCGCCATCGGCCGCATCAACCAGGCGGGCTTCAAAACCCTCAACATGTGCACCGGCACCCTCATCGCCCCCGCCATCGTCCTCACCGCCGCCCATTGCGCCCCCCATGACAGCAAGACCGCCGACGACCTCAAGACCCGCCGCTTCGTCGCAGGCTGGGTCCAGGGCGATTACGCAGCCGTCCGGGGTGTCACCGGCGGCGTCCGCCACCCCGCCTACCTGCCCGGCGAAGGCCACGATCCCCGCTTCGACATCGGCCTCGTCTTCCTCGACGCCCCGATCAAGGACGTCCCGCCCCTTCCCCTCGCACGTCCATCCGCCCAGAACTTCGCTGTCATCGGCTACCACCGCGAACGCCCCCAGCTTCCCTCGGGCGACATGGCCTGCCCCCTCATCCGCGCCAATGAAAAGCTCATGCAACTGGGCTGCCCCGTGATCTCCGGCAATTCCGGCAGCCCCGTCCTCGAACGCATCGCGGGCCGCTGGCACATCACCGCCGTCCTCAGCGCCCAGTTCCAGGACACCGCCCTTGCCGTCAAACTCATGGACTGGGTCGAGGAAGAAGTCGCCAAACGCACCTCCGGCGGATAGGCCGGGCAAATCTGCGCGTCACCAATGACCCGGAACAAGCGCCCCGCGCCGGTTCAGCGGCGGCCCGTGGGATGGCGCAACAACACCAACCAGACCTCCGCCGAGGCGTCAGCCGCGGATCGCGACCGACCCGCCCCGTTTTGCTCCAAGCAAACCTATCGTTTGACGCGCGGTCGCGATGCGCCCACCCTCGGGCCGGCCACGATCCTCAATCCGAATGGTCCAAATGTGAACAAGCAGATCGAACACCTCCTTTCCCATTGGCAAACCTCACAAAGACCGCCATGGTTGTGCGTGGGAAAACGGAAATGCCAATGGACCTCTCAACGCCAATCCCTCTCGGGGACGTGCTCGTCGCCGGAGCCATCGCCGCCCTCCTCGCCCTCTCCCTCTATGGGCTGAGCCAGCGCTGGCAACCGTCCGAAAACTCCAGTCTCAACAAACTCAAAACCGATCTCGGCTTTGAAAAACTGCCCTCCATCCTCTTCCTGATCGCAGCCCTCATCTACGCCGCAATCGCCCTCCTGCTGATCGGCGGACTTGTCGGACTGATCTGGAAGGTCATCTCGGTCGGATGGCCGCTGAGCGACAAGGAACAAACCGAAGCCCTCTTCCACATCCTCCGCCTCGCAGGCCTAACCACCGTCCTCGGCGCCGTCATCGCCCTGCCCATCACAATCACGCGGCTCAGGCTCACCGAAAAGCAAACCGCCACAACAGAAGAGTCCCTCTTCAACGAAAAGATCAACGCCGCCTCCAACGACCTGCACGCCCAGCGGCAGGCGACGCGATGGAATAAGAAAGAAGGCCACTACTCTGTCTGGGAAGACGACGTCACCAAACGCAACTCCGCCATCGACCGGCTCGAAGGGCTCGCCAAGGAATACGCGACCGAGGAAAGCGACCGCTACGGCGCCGCCGAACGCATCGCCCGCCTGCTGTCCGTCTACGTCCGCGAACTCAGCCGCGAATACAAACCTATTGAAACACCATCGGACGCAACCCCGGACGAACTCCGTGCTTGGGCTGAGAAGCTCAAGCCCGCCCGGCCGGATATGGAAAAGGCCGTCCAGACCCTGCGCCGCATCCGCCCGCTCGTTGCGCAGGATCAAGTCTACAGCGCCATCGACCTGACCGACGCCAACCTGCAAGGCTTCAGGCTAAACGGCGGGGATCTCAGCAATGCCAATTTTTCGGGCGCGCATATGCAAGGGGTGCGGTTGTCTGAAACGAACCTCGACAAAGCGGACCTCAGAGGGGCGAAGTTGCAGGGGGCGGTCCTCAACTTGGCGAAGTTGCAGGGGGCGGTCCTCAACTTGGCGAAGTTGCAGGGGGCAGACCTCACAGAGGCGAAGTTGCAGGGGGCGGACCTCAGAGGGGCGAAGTTTGACGCTTCAACAGCCTTCACAGTGGCTACTCTTCGAGGTGCCACTGTGAAGGCTGTTGATTTTATTGGTGTATCACAGATCGAGCCGCATCTCGACGACATCTTTGGCGATGCGTCTGTCACGCTCCCGAATGGCGCACGTCCAGGCGATCCCGGCTGGCCCGTCCATTGGTCACAATCCGATGAGCCGTTAGACTACCATGAATTCGACAAAGCATGGCGCGCCTGGCAAGCCACCCTCCCCGAAGGCTGGGACCAACCCGACGTCTAGCCCCTCCCTGCGACATATCGCTCAGAATTAACCGCTTCGCCCTGCCAATTCCGGCCCAACACCGCCTCATGTACATCTCGCGCCCCGAACCCTACAGCAGCGCCGCATCCACTCCGCGCGACCACCGGGCCCATGTACGCCTCACCCCGTGAAACCTACATCCCGCGGCCCGCGCACTCGGCAAACCCGCCCGAAAACCCGGCATTAACGCACCGTGCGCGGCACCTAGCCGCGCCGAGTTTCACCCCCTATAAGCACGCCACGAATCCACGAACGGGACCAGATCCATGCACGATATTCGCGCCATCAGAGACAATCCGGACGCCTTCGATGCGGCCCTGAAACGTCGTGGAGACGCCCCTCTATCTTCGGAAATCCTGAAACTGGACGCGGCCCGCCGCGCCAAGATCCTCGCCGCCGAGACAGCACAGGCCGAACAGAACAAGGCCTCCAAAGAGGTGGGCGCGGCCAAGGCCAACGGGGACGAGGCAGAGTTTCAGCGCCTGCGCACCATCGTGGCCGAAAAGAAAAATGAAATCAGTCAGATGCAGGACGAAGCAAAGGCTCTCGACGCGGAACTGACCGATATGCTCGCCCGCATCGCCAACGTGCCCGCCGAGGATGTGCCCGACGGCGCCGATGAGGACGACAATGTCGAGGTGAACCGCTGGGGCAATCCGCGTAATTTCGATTTCGATCCCAAGGAACATTACGAAATTCAAGGGGTTGTGCCCCACATGGATTTTGAAACAGCGGCCAAGACCTCGGGCAGTCGCTTCGTCATGCTCCGGGGCGCGATCGCCCGTATCCACCGCGCGCTGGCGCAGTTCATGCTCGACATCCACACGACCGAAAACGGCCTTACGGAAGTCAACGCTCCCGTCCTCGTCCGCGACGAAGCCATGTATGGCACTGATAAACTTCCGAAATTTGGCGAAGACAGTTATCGCACCGAGGACGGCATCTGGCTGATCCCCACATCCGAGGTCACGCTCACCTACTCCGTGGCGAATGAAACGCTGGACGAAGCGCAATTGCCGCTCCGTCTGACCGCGCACACGCTCTGTTTCCGGTCCGAGGCAGGCTCCGCCGGGCGCGACACAGCGGGGATGCTCCGCCAGCATCAATTTGAAAAAGTGGAAATGGTGAGCATCACGCATCCCGACGACTCCGAGGCCGAACAGAAGCGGATGCTGCGCTGCGCCGAGGATCTGCTCGAACGGCTCGAGATCCCCTACCGTACGGTGATCCTCTGCACCGGTGACATGGGCTTTGGCGCCCGCCGCACCTACGACATCGAAGCCTGGCTCCCCGGCCAAAACACCTACCGGGAGATCTCGTCCGTCTCAACCACAGCGGACTTTCAGGCCCGTCGCATGAATGCCCGATTCAAACCGGCAGAGGGCGGCAAACCTCAATTTGTTCATACACTTAACGGATCTGGCCTTGCCGTTGGTCGATGCCTGATCGCAATACTCGAGAACGGCCAACAGACCGATGGTTCCGTCAAACTGCCCGACGCTTTAGCACCCTATCTGAGTGGGAAAACGACACTGTCAGCCATCGGCGCGCTGATCTGATATGGCCGTTGTTGTTCTACTTCTCGCCCTTGCCTTCGGCGCATCGCCATTTTTGGTACCTGACTTTGGCGGCTTCGATCCGCAAGCCTTTCCGATTCCGCAAAACAATCCACCCGTCCAGCCAGCCGGATACGCTTTCGCGATCTGGGGCCCGATCTATTTGTGGCTGATCGCGGGGGCCTTTTTCGGCCTTTTCAAACGCCACGACGATCCCGACTGGTCGCCAATGCGCATCCCTTTGGCTGTCTCTTTTGGAACTGGTGCAATCTGGCTGCCCGTTGCTTTGCTCAGCCCGATCTTGGCAACGATACTGATATGGGTCATGCTGATCTTTGCCCTCTTCGCGCTATTCCAAGCGCCTGAAAAAGATCCCTTCTTCGCCCGCTTGCCCATTGGCCTCTACGCAGGTTGGCTAAGCGCCGCAAGCTGCGTGGCGGTGGGACTGATCCTTGGTGGATATGGTTTTTTATCTCTGAACATAACGGCTTGGTCGATGATCGGGATCGCCGCGATCGGAGCTACATTTATTCAGATCAAGATTGCTGCCGTCCCAACCTATGGGTTGGCCGTGATATGGGCTTTGATCGCTGTCGCCGTTCAGAATGAATTCGGTCTTGGCGGGCCAGCACTTATGGCACTCACTGGTGCAGGAACTGTTGCTTTCGTGATGCTCCGTAGATTGATCCAGAGGGCCGTTTAACCTCTCCGACCTTCCTTGTGCTTACGCAACTTGGACGGCGCCGCCTTTTTGCGGCCCTGGTAAGGATTCTGATCCCCCTGCCCGCGCATGAAGAGGCGGATCGGCGTACCCGGCATGTCGAAATCGAGCCGCAGGCCGTTGACAAGATAGCGGTTGTAGCTTTCAGGCATTTTGTCGGGATGACTGCACATGACCACGAAGCCGGGCGGGCGCGTTTTGGCTTGGGTCATGTATCGTAGCTTGATCCGTTTGCCTTGTGGCGCAGGGGGCGGATGCGCCTCCATCATGCCCGATAGCCAGCGGTTGAGTGCTGCAGTGGGCACGCGCCGGTTCCAGACCTCATAGGCGCGCAGGATTGCAATGTGCAACCGATCGACCCCCCGGCCTGTCTTGGCAGACACGGTCACCAGCGGCGCGCCTCGCAGCTGAGGCAAGAGCCGTTCGAAACTTTCGCGAAGGTCGCGCAGTTTAGCTTGCCTGTCGTCTTCGATATCCCATTTGTTCACTGCCACGACGACCGCACGCCCCTCTCGTTCAGCAAGGTCAGCGATGCGCAGATCCTGCTGTTCGAAGGGGATCGCCGCATCAAGCAGGACAACCACGACCTCGGCAAATTTCACAGCGCGCAAACCGTCCGAGACGCTGAGTTTTTCCAACTTTTCCTGCACCTTGCCCCGTTTGCGCATGCCTGCCGTGTCGAAGATGCGCATCGGCGTGCCATCCCATTCCGTGCTCAGAGAGATCGCGTCGCGGGTGATCCCGGCCTCCGGACCGGTCAGCAGGCGGTCTTCACCAATGATCCGATTGATCAGCGTTGATTTTCCCGCATTGGGACGGCCCACGACCGCGACCTGCAAGGGCTTCGATGGGGTCGGGATGCGCGCCGCATCATCATCCTCATTGATCTCCACATCTGTTTCGGGCGTGTCGGTTTCCGCTTGTTCTGCATGCAGATCCGCCAGTGGTTGCAGCACCTGATAGAGATCCATCAGGCCCTCACCATGTTCGGCGCTTAGCCGGATCGGTTCCCCCAATCCGAGAGAGTAAGCCTCGATTACACCGGCATCCGCAGCGGCCCCTTCGGCCTTGTTGGCGGCTAGTACCACGTGATCCGCACGTTTTCTCAGGATGTCGACAAAGACTTCATCGGTTGGGGTCACGCCCGTGCGCGCGTCGATCATGAACAGGCAGATGTCGGCCATATCCACTGCGCGTTCGGTCAGACGTCGCATGCGCCCTTGCAAGCTGTCATCTGTGGCCTCTTCCAGCCCTGCTGTGTCGATGACGGTAAACCGCAGGTCAGCGAGGCGCGCCGCCCCTTCACGCAGATCGCGGGTGACACCGGGTTGGTCATCGACCAAAGCGAGCCTTTTGCCAACCAGTCGGTTGAACAGGGTCGATTTGCCCACATTCGGGCGACCAACAATTGCAAGGGTGAAGGACATGCCTCCGGGCTCCGCTTGAGATCAAAGCGCGGGCTTAACCCATCCGGACCTTAACGGAAAGCGTAAAGCTGTCCGTTTCGACCCACAACATAAAGGACACCGCCCGCAACGACCGGGCCCGTGGTTGCCCCCGAGGGAATCTCGACCGAACTGAGCAATGCCCCGTTGGTGGGATCAAAGCTGCGCAATTGTCCATCGCCAGAGGCGACGATCAGACGTCCTCCTGCCAAGATCGGGCCGTGATGCGCAAAGACTTCGGATCGGCGACGCGGTCGGTCCTTGGTGAAATTCGGAAGCGGTACACCCCATATCCGGCTGCCATCATTTGCATCAAGGCGCAAAAGCTCATTCCTGTCACTGACCAAGAAGACACTGCCGCCCACGGGCAGAACATGATCAATCGCCCCTTCACCCGTGGTCCAGATCCGCTGACCCGACCGACCGTCGACAGCAATCGTACGGCCCGCCTGGTTGCCCGCGTATATTATGCCACCTGCAGCCACGGGTGTGCCGGTCACATCGTCAATCTTTGACAAGGCGCGTCCTTGACGCTCTCCTAAGACCGATGCGTCCCAACGGCGCAGTCCGCCCTGGCGAAAAACAGCCTGCAATTCACCCGATCCAAAGGCAAAAACAGTCAGGTCATCCATCACGATAGGCGCGGGCGCGCCAAGAACATTGGCGACTGACTCGGCCCCCGTGATTTGCCAGGCGATCCGGCCATTGTTCTTGTTCACGGCCCAGCCCGTGTCATCACCCGCCATCAGGTAGATCAGGTCACCAAAAACGGTTGGCTGGCCCGAACCTGTCGCGTCAAGATCCTGGCTCCACTTCTCGGCACCTGTCGCGCCATCAAGGGCTACGAGGCGCCCTGCACCGATGGAGGCATAAATCGTGCCGTTATCAAGTGCGAGGCCGCCCCCCGTGCTCTCTCCATCCCGCTCAGTGTCGGGCGTCAGGTCGACAGCCCAGACCTGCGCACCAGCAAGCGATGTCGCCGTCACGGTCGAGCCTGCGTCAAGCGTATAGATCTGGCCATTGCCGACAATGGGATTTGCCGTGATCCTTTGCCTACGGCTGTCACCGGCACCGATCTTGGCGGCCCAGGCGAGGCTAAGGCTGGATCCGAGGGCGGCATGATCCGTTCTGTAAGCAGGAGAACCGATGCCCTGCGTCCAGCTTGGATTGTTTCGCGCAGCCGGCAAAGAAATTACTGCTGCTCGGTTTTCCCCGACCGTTGTGTTGGTCGCCAGAGCAAGACCCGTTTCGGTCTGGAAGACCGCGCTGACTGGCTCTCTTTTACCCGGAAGGACCTCCTGACGTTCGGCACAGGCCATCAGCGTCATAGCCAAAACGAGCCCGGCAAAAGGAAGCCGCGTGTTTAAGTGTCGCGGGGACAGGGGACGGAACATCCGTTTCATACTTGATCTTGCTCGTCTTTTTGCGGGCCAGCGCCCCTAATTCGATCGTGGGACAAGACCCGACAGGTCAGGCTCGCCTCCGAGCGCCACAATCACCTGTAGAGCGCGCTGTTGCAAGTCCGCTGTCGCCTCGGCATCGGCGATAAGCGACTGAAGTCGCTCAATAGCCGCACGTTTCTGACCTTCTTCGATGTCGATCAGGGCCAGTTGCTCTTCGGCCAGCGTGCGCATTGGATTACCAGGCGCTGCAAGATCCTCAAAGCCAGCGCGCCGTTCTTCAACCGTGCGTAGACCGGACGACAGCGTCAGCGCCTTGAAGCTGGCCAATTGCCTGTAGATCTGCGGCAGTTCGCTGCTTGCCACGATGCTTTCGAGTGCCTGCGCCGCAGCTTCTGGATTGCTACCCGCCTGCTCACCTGCAGTCAGAAAGGCCAGTACGGCTTCACCTTCCGGCGTTTCTGCAGTGACTGCCGACAGAGCATCGGCCCGCGCCGCCGGATCATCCGTTTCGAGTGCAGCCAGCATCGCGTCGCCCAAAGCCTCTGCCTGCGCGCGGTCCTGCGCCTGACGGTATTCATTGAACGCGGCACCACCAACGATCAGCAAGATCAGCAGGACTGCAATCCAGCCGTACTTGCGCACCAGCGCATAGACGCGGTCACGCCTGACCTCTTCGTTCACCTCATCAATGAAGCTGTCTGTATTGCTCATGTGGGCTCCTGCCACGATGTGTCAGTCTGGAGGTCTATTATCGCGCCAATCCGGCCAAGAAAAGGGGCAGTTGCCCAGGCTTTCGGAGGCGAAGTGAAGCCTGTTTTCAAAAAATGTCGATTCTGAACTGGTTAGTTTAGTCACTTTGACACTATATACGAGAAAACGCGATATTGATCGCGATCAGGACGCAAAAGGACAGCAGATGCGACTGTTTCCCATTCTATTGGCTGCGCTCGTGGCAATCGGGTTCTATTTTTTGGTGATTGATCGGAGCTGGACGCAGGCAGCTTCCCCCGATCCGAGCGAAACGGAAGAGATCGAAGCGACCGAGGAAGACCCCGACAGCCTCATCCGTGTGGTCGTGCAGAAATCCCAGGCGCAGAACATCAACAGCGCGGTCATCCTGCGCGGTCAAACCCAGGCCGCACGTACGGTCGAGATCCGCGCTGAAACATCCGCCACAGTCCTATCGGAGCCCTTGCGCAAAGGTGCCTTCGTCGAAGCAGGCGACATCATGTGCCAGCTTGAACCGGGCACGCGCCCAGCCGTTCTTGCCGAAGCACGGGCGAAGCTGATCGAAGCGCGTGCCATGCGAATCGAGGCCGACAGCCGCATTCCAGAGGCCCGCGCGCGCCTTGCCGAAGCGCAGGCCGGTCTGGCCGAAGCGCGCGTGAACGAAAACGCGGCCGAACGGCTTAGTGAAGATGGGTTTGCATCTGAAACGCGGTTGAAAAACGCTCAGGCCGCCGTGGCATCGGCCGAAGCAGCGGTCGAGACGGCAAATGCCGGTCTGATCGCGTCGCAATCGGGTATTCAGGCTGGCGAGGCTGGTATTGAAACCGCCGCAGCCGCCGTTGCAGCTGCCCAGAAAGAGATTGAGCGTCTGGAAATCCGCGCGCCCTTTTCTGGCCTTCTTGAGACGGATACAGCCGAACTGGGAAGCCTTTTGCAACAGGGCTCCCTTTGCGCCACGGTGCTGCAGCTTGACCCGATCAAGCTCGTTGCCTTCGTGCCCGAAACCGAAGTCAACCGGGTTGAGGTGGATGCCCCGGTCGGGGCGCGCCTGGCCGCGGGAGGCGATCAACTTCAGGGCAATGTTACTTTTCTTAGCCGCTCGGCAGATGAGACGACCCGGACCTTCCGCGTTGAGATTTCCATCCCCAATCCAAACCTCAGAATCAGGGATGGCCAAACCGCTGAAATCGTCATCGGTTCGGAAGGGGCACCGGCGCATCTGCTGCCTGCTTCGGCTCTGACGCTGAATGATGATGGTACACTTGGCATTCGCGCCGTTGACGAGAACAGTCAGGTCGTCTTCCAGCCCGTGACGCTTTTACGTGACACAACGGAAGGCGTATGGCTTTCAGGCCTGCCAGACGATGTGAACGTCGTCGTCGTCGGCCAGGAATACGTGACAGAGGGTATCAAGGTCGCAGCAACCTTCAGGGAGCAAACCCAATGACCGGGATCGTCGACTGGGCGGCTTCACGCGCCCGTATGATTATGGCCTTCATCGTGCTGTCCCTGACGGTCGGGGCCTTTGCCTACATAAGTCTTCCCAAGGAAGGTGAGCCGGATATCGAGATCCCCGCGATCGTAATCTCGCTTCCTTTCCCGGGCATCTCCGCAGCGGATTCTGAAAAGCTGTTGATCAAGCCGATGGAAACCGAGCTTGCCGACATTGACGGACTTGACAAGATGACCGCGACGGCGGCCGAAGGCTACGCCAACATCGTCATGGAGTTCGAGTTTGGTTGGGACAAAACGCAGGTCATGGCCGATGTACGCGACGCCATGGACAAGGCCGAAGCGGAATTTCCTGCAGGGTATGAAGCCTATACGCTCGAAGAGTTCAACTTCTCCGAATTCCCAATCATCATCGTGAGCCTAAGCGGCCCAGTGCCCGAACGGACGGTCACACAGATCGCCAAGGAATTGCAGGACGATCTGGAAGCGCTGGATGCCGTGCTTGAGGCGGCACTCGCTGGGAACCGCGACGAGATGCTGGAGGTCGTGATCGACCCGTTGCGGCTTGAGGCCTACAATGTAACGGCGACCGAGTTGATAAATGTGGTTCAGAACAACAACCAGCTGATTGCTGCAGGTGAAGTTCAAACCAATCAAGGCACCTTTGCCGTAAAGATCCCTTCGTCTTTCGATGAGCCGCGCGATGTCTATGCACTGCCGGTCAAGACCAATGGCGACAGGGTCGTGACACTGGGGGATCTCGCAGAAATCCGACTGACCTTTGAAGATCGCGAAGGCACCGCGCGGTTCGACGGCGAAGACACCGTTGCCCTGCAGGTGGTTAAGCGGAAGGGCTTCAACCTGATCGACACGGCGAGCCTGGTAAAAGAAGTCGTCGAGCGCGAGAGTGGCGAATGGCCCGACGGGCTGAAGGCTGCGGTGGATGTCAGCACCTCAAACGATACCAGCCGCGAGGTCCGCTCGATGGTGGATCAGCTTCAAGGGTCGGTCTTCACGGCGATTTCGCTGGTCATGATCGTGGTGCTTGCCGCCCTGGGTCTGCGTGCAGCACTGCTGGTTGGCTTTGCGATCCCAACATCTTTCCTGCTGTGCTTCGTTCTTCTTGCACTGATGGGTATTTCGATCTCGAACATCGTGATGTTCGGACTGATCCTCGCCGTGGGTATGTTGGTTGACGGGGCCATCGTCGTCGTCGAATATGCCGACAAGCGACAAGCCGAGGGTGTGGGGCCGATGCAGGCTTACACCGACGCGGCCAAACGCATGTTCTGGCCCGTCATATCCTCCACGGCGACGACGCTCTGTGCCTTCCTTCCAATGCTCTTCTGGCCCGGTGTCCCGGGCGAGTTCATGGGCATGCTGCCCGTCACGCTAATCTTTGTCCTGTCAGCCTCCCTGATCGTGGCGCTGATCTATTTGCCTGTCATGGGTGGTGTGTTCGGCCGGTCGGAGCGCTGGCTGACCCAGCAGATGAACGACATCGCTGGCCTGGGCATCGCGGTTCATCTGGGCCTTTTTCTTGGGGCCGCTGCGGCTGCCATCCTTGGGGCTATCATGATCCCGCCGCTCGTGATGCTGGTGCAGGCCGCCTTTGCAGACATGGATACACAGAATACATTGGGATCGGTTGTACCGACATTCGGTACAGTGTTCATGATCGCACTTGGTGTGGTTGCCGCGGCCGCGCTGGCCCTTGCCGGGGCGGTTTTTACGCTACTGACGGTTTTTGCGTTGTTCACGAGGCTGGGTCGCCTCGGACGATGGATTGTCACAAACGTGTTTGGACGGCGATCCAGCCGGGTCAAGGCAGGATATCGTCGCTCTGCCTTTGGCAAGTTCACAGAATTCATCGCCGGCAACCCGATCATGCCGCTGGTCACGGCTGGCGTGGTTTTCATGTTTGTCGGTACAACGCTGATCTTCTTCGGTAACAACAACCGCGGCGTGGAGTTCTTCGTCGAGACCGAGCCAGAGCGCGCCATCGTCTATGTGCGCGCGCGCGGCAACCTCTCGCTGGGCGAAAAGGACGACCTCGTCAAACAGGCCGAGGACATGGTGCGCGCGCATCCGGGCATCTACAGCGTCTTTTCCTTTGCGGGCAGCGGCGGGCTGAACGCAAATACCGGCGGTGCGCAATCGCCTAAGGACACGATCGGGCAAATCCAACTTGAAACCATTCCGTGGGAAACCCGCCCGAACCGAAGCGAGCCGTGGTTCACCATTCCTGGCACAAGCTGGACGATCAACCGTCAGGTCAAAGACCCTGACTTTGATGGCGACGTTGTCATGGCCGATCTGACCGAAGCGCTCAGCGCGATCCCCGGCATCAAGATCGAGGTTCTGGACGTTGCTCAGGGGCCCGCGACCGGCAAGCCTGTACATCTGCGCCTCAAAGGCAACAACTGGGACGATCTGATGGAATCTGCGGGCATTGCACGGCAGGCATTCGACGGGACATCGGGGCTGACACTTGTGGAAGATACACGGCCCCTGCCAGGCATTGATTGGCAAATCGATGTCGACGTGGAGAAAGCGGGCCGGTACGGCGCAGACGTCGCCATTGTCGGGGCGATGGTGCAGTTGGTCACACGCGGCATTCTGCTGGATACGATGCGGGTCGACAGTTCAGACGACGAGATCGATATCCGGGTGCGTCTCCCTGAAAACGACAGGGTGCTCTCAACGCTTGATACCCTGAAGGTCCGGACGAGTGACGGCCTTGTGCCGCTTTCGAATTTCATCACACGGACCCCGGTGCCCTCATTGGCCCAGATCAACCGGATCGGCCAGACACGCTACTTTGATGTCAAAGCTGATGTGGCGCCCGGCCTGATGAAACTCGTCGAGGGAAGCGGGCCAGCCGCCGAAACGGTCGCCGTACTGCGTCCTCGCCCAAACGGCAATATCCTCAGCGAAGATGGCGGCCGTTTTGCCGTTCTGTCCTTGGAAGAAGACGGGCGCGACCGCAATCTGGCGCAGGAAGTTGACCGTGGAACATTGCGCATGATCCCCGTCAATGCCAATGAACGGATCGCTGAAATCAGCAAATGGCTGGAAACCGATCCCTTCCCGGCAGGGATCGACCATGAATGGACAGGTGATCAAGAGGATCAGGCCGAAAGCCAAGCATTCCTCAGTTCAGCCTTTGCCGCAGCACTCTTTCTGATGTTCATCATCTTGCTGGCGCAGTTCAACAGCTTCTACAACGCCGTTCTGGTGCTGATCGCTGTTGTACTGTCTACGACAGGCGTTTTGATCGGAATGTTGGTGATGGATCAGACATTCTCGATCATTATGACAGGGACCGGAATCGTGGCCCTTGCGGGTATCGTGGTGAACAACAATATCGTGCTGATCGACACCTATCAGGAGTACGAACGCTACATGCCGCGGATCGAGGCAATCATCCGCACCGCACAAGCGCGCATCCGACCCGTTCTTCTGACGACAATCACGACGATGGCGGGCCTTGCGCCAATGATGTTTGGGCTAAGCCTCAACTTCATTGATGGGGGCTACACCGTCGACAGCCCGACAGCCCTCTGGTGGAAACAACTTGCCACGGCAGTTGTCTTTGGTCTGGGAATCGCGACAGTTCTGACGCTGGTCGTCACACCGTCCATGCTAGCGATCCGGGTTTGGGCATCGACCTATGCGATGTGGTTCTCGCAACTTCTGGCGAAGTTGTCGCTTGGCCGGGCCAGCAAGGCCGCGCGTGACTGGGCGCTGATCAGAGACGCGCGCCGTGTCGGCGCGACAGAGATCGTTTGGGACGAAGATGAATTGCGTAATCCTGACCTGGCGCGCGACCCTTTGGATCCACATTTGCGCGCTGCCGAGTAAGCTCGTTACCGCCCAATCGCGGCAAAGTGTTGCCACAGAATCCCGAAAGTGGCAGACGCCACTGCCCGATCGGGTAGTGTCTTGGCATGATTAAAATCAAAGGATCCTGTCCATGTCACGTTTTTATCCCGCCATTCTTGGTGTCTGTCTTTCCATAAGTCTCGGCCTGCCCGCATTGGCCGACACGCTTGTCTCAAAAACCAGCCCCCACGACGTTGCCACAACGGTCGACCGGCTGGCTGCGGCGGTCGAAGGTGCGGGCGCGAATGTCATCGCCCGCGTAGATCACGCAGGAGCTGCGGAGAAAGCTGGCCTAGAGTTGCCCCCGACACAAGCTTTGATCTTTGGCAATCCCGCCCTCGGATCACTTGTGATGCAAGACAATCCTGCCGCAGGACTTGACCTGCCAATGCGGGTCGTCGTGTTCGAGGATGAAGGCGGCGCGGTTCAGGTCGTTTACCGTGATCCATCGGAGCTTCGGGCCAGCCATGATCTGCCAAGCGATGCGGAATACCTCAAGAAAATGACCGGGGCGCTTGGCAAGCTGACAGATGCAGCCATAGCTGCAGAATAGGGGATCTGGGGCGGGCCCATAGGCCCGCCTTAGCTACGCACGCTTTCAAAGAATGGCGCCCATAGACAAATCGATATGTCGCGTTTGGCAAGCAAGAGATTTAGGCTTCTGATTGCTGGCGATGCCACAGTTGCGCGTATCGCCCGTTATTGACGAGTAGCGCCTCATGTGTGCCTGTTTCCACAATCTCGCCGCGCTCCAGCACGATGATCTGGTCGGCCTCAGCGATGGTGCTGAGCCTGTGGGCGATTGTCAGCACAGTGCGTCCTCTTCCAGCGGCACTAAGAGCTTCCTTAATGTCCTGTTCAGTCTCTGAATCAAGCGCACTTGTCGCCTCGTCAAGCAACAATATCGACGGGTTCTTCAGGAATGTCCGTGCGATCCCCACGCGTTGCTTTTCGCCCCCAGACAGTTTGAGACCACGTTCACCAACCTGAGTGTCATAGCCACCAGGCAGATTTGCGATTAGGTCGTGGATCTGTGCCGCTTGCGCCGCAGCGATGATCTCATCCTCATCAGCGTCTGGGCGGCCATAGGCTATGTTGTAACGGATCGTGTCATTGAAAAGCACCGTGTCCTGCGGCACCACCCCGATTGCCGCATGCAGGCTGTCTTGTGTTACATGCCGCACGTCCTGACCGTCGATGCGCAGGGCCCCACCGCCGACATCATAAAACCGAAAGAGCAATCGCCCAATCGTCGACTTCCCGGAGCCGGTCGAGCCAACAATGGCAACAGTTTGGCCGGGTTCGGCGTTGATGGTGATGCCCTTCAGGATCTGGCGCGCGGGATCATAGCCGAATTGCACATTGTCGAACTCGATCCGGCCGCCCGACACCTCAAGCGGTTTGGCGTCGGCTGCGTCTTCCACGTCTGCGGGCTGTTCCAGCAATTCAAACATTTCGCCCATATCGATCAAGGCCTGTCGGATTTCGCGGTAGACCGTTCCCAGAAAATTCAGGGGCATCGTGATCTGGATCATGTAGGCATTCACCATCACAAAGTCGCCTACCGTCAGGTCCCCGTTCTGAACGCCTATGGCGGCCAATACCATGACGACAACCAAACCGCTTGTGATCAGAAATGCTTGCCCGAAATTGAGAAATGCCAGAGAGTAATTTGTCTTGAGCGCTGCAGCCTCGTACCCCTCCATCGCACGGTCATAGCGCACAGCCTCCCATTGCTCGGCTCCGAAGTACTTCACCGTCTCGTAGTTGAGCAGACTGTCAATAGCCTTCTGGTTTGCGTCGGTATCCTGATCGTTCATCTGACGACGCAGCTTCACCCGCCATTCAGTGACTCGAAAGGTGAACCAGATGTAAAGCCCGATTGTGACAGCGACGACGGCCATATAGCTGACATCGAACAGCACGACGAAAATCACCGCGATCATCAGCAATTCCAGCACCAGCGGCCCGATCGAGAAGAGCAGGAAGCGCAGCAGGAAATCGACGCCCTTCACACCGCGCTCGATAATCCGCGACAGCCCTCCGGTCCGGCGGGTGATGTGGTAGCGCATGGACAATTGATGGATATGTTTGAATGTCTCCAGCGCCAGCATGCGCAGGGCGCGCTGGCCGACACGCGCGAATACTGCGTCCCGCAATTGCTGGAAACCGATCGTCATCAGGCGCGCGATGCCGTATGCAACCGTCAAACCGATTGCACCAAGAGCCAGCGGCGCGACGCCCTCTCCGGCCAGCGCATCGACCGCCCATTTGTATACGATCGGTGTTGATACTGCGATCAGCTTGGAGATGATCAACGCCAGCAATGCAAGACAAACCCGCTGTTTCACCCAAGGCTGGTCAGCGGGCCAGAGATAGGGCGCGACCCGGCGGATCGTGCGCCAGCCAGAGCGTCGTGCCTGTGCTTCGAAATCCAGCGTCTCGCCCGACGCAGCTGCCCCGTTCGCCGTTCTGTCGGCTGCCATCAGATTATCCTATCCGTCCTGCTTCTGATTTAGAGCCCACAGGCCGGACTTGCCAGCGAAGGATCACTCGGGCAGTGCGAACACTTGGCCAGGATAGATTAGATCGGGGTTGCGGATCGTGTCGCGATTGGCCTCAAAGACCTGCACGTAAAGCGCCCCATCCCCATAACGGTCCCGGGCAATTGCCCAGAGCGTCGCTCCGGTTTGCACGGTAATGCTGCGCGCATCGGGATCGGCGGCAGTCGCCGCAGCAAGCACATCAGGTGCCTCACGCTTGAACGGTGTCTCAACACGGCTTGTCACGTCACCTTTGGCATTCAACTCATCGACGCGCAGTGTGTAAACGCCCGCATCGACCTCGGGCAGATCGCCCGTCCAGCGGCCACGCTCATCGACATCAATCACCGCGATTGGGTTATTGTCGAGGTAGATCCGCACTTCTGCCGCATCCTCCTGCGCCCGACCGGCCAGTTGCACCGCGCCCCCGTCTCCATAGCTTATCGTGTCAATGGCCACGTTGTCCTGAAACTCGGGCGCCGGGTTCAGAAGCTCGATCCCCTGTTGGGTACTTTTTAGAAGTGCAACACTGCTCTGCTGCGGTGGGCTTGGTGGCTGTTCCGCATCGGCAATCCTATCGGCAGGCGCGACGGCGGGTTTGTTATCTGATGCCTCTTCCGTTGGTTGGCCGACCGAAGCTGTATCCGTGGCGGGAGGCGTGGCTGGTTTGTCGACCTCAGCAACAGCGACGGCCTGTTCAACGGGCGCAAGGATCACCTCGTCTTGCGAAGTGGTCTCGCCCGCTTCGGTTGTCTGCAAAAGGCTGAGAACGCGCGGTGCGGTGCTGGGCGCAATCTCTGTCAGGGCAGCGAAAGCGCCAGAGCGGTCCACATCGACGCTGGTCATTTCTTCACCATCGAGCAGTACCGCAATTCTGCTGCCCGCCAACGCACGACCCGCGATGATGGTAAGACCGTCGGGCTCAAGCCGCACCTCGTCGATGGTCGGTGCGTCGGGGGTGGTCGTTGCCTTTGAGGTGGTGGCTTCTTCTTCGTCCGTCGACGGTGCCACTGCCACCTGCTGTTCTTGCGCAGGCTCCGTCGCCACCAACGGTGCTGGCTCTGATGACATATCCGGTCGCCCGAGATAGATCGCAGCACCGATGGACAAGGCGCACAAAGCCCCCGCGACCACCAAAAGTGCGGTATTTGATCGATCTGTCATTCGTATCTGGCTTCCCTGAACCGGTCATTTCGCCGGTCAATTGAGCTTGCATAACAGCCGGGCTATCAAGGGTCAAAGCCCCGCAGCGGCGGAAAAGATCAATTTAAGGTGCAAAAGGTCTTGGAATGAACGGATTTTCAGTCTGCGTCTATTGCGGGTCCCGAGCAGGGAGCAGCCCAGCTTTCGAGGCCGACGCCAAGAGGTTAGGCGAGGAATTGGCCAAGAGAGGTTGGCGTTTGGTCTATGGGGCTGGCGATATCGGCCTGATGGGTAGCGTTGCCCGTGCGGCCCAAGCAGCAGGGGGTGAGACATTTGGCGTGATCCCTGCCCACCTTGTCTCACGCGAGATCGGCAGGACAAATCTGACCACATATGTGGTGACCGAAACCATGCACGAGCGCAAAAAAGTCATGTTCATGAATGCCGATGCGGTGGTGGTTCTGCCAGGTGGAGCCGGATCGCTGGATGAGCTTTTCGAGGTGCTGACCTGGCGCCAACTTGGCCTGCACTCAAAACCCATTCTCATCATGAATACAAAAGGTTACTGGTCACCTCTAAAGCATCTTGTTGATCACGTGATCAACAAGGGCTTTGCCGATGCATCGCTTGGCAAGATGCTGACCTGGGTGGATGGGCCGGATGAGGCGATAGAAATTCTGCGCAGCGCCTCATAACTGCCTTTCTGGGCCCAGCGTTCCGCTTCCGCGGCGACCCGGACCGGGTACATGAAGCGTTTCACCATCAGATCATTGGCTGCACCGTAGGCGTCAGGCAAGTCCATGCCCAGTTCTTGATTCAGCAACATTTTCCCCGCCTGAACCGCTTAGGCGCGCCCCGAAGCCAGCGTTCTCGCGAAACCCAAGACCTCGTCGTCAAGTCCGTCAGGCTGGATCGCGCGGTTGATCAAGCCGGCAAGCAGGATCCAATCCGCATCGAAGAGTCCAACGGATAGTGCCATTTTCATCACATGTCCGCGCCCGATACTGTGCGAAGCCGAAACGGCCAGTTTCGCGCAAAACCGGCCATTCTGCACGCCAGGCGGACAGAAACTGGTACCTGGCGTGTCATAAGCCAGATCGCAGGCCGCCAAGAGTTGCAGATCCCGCCGCCTTCGCATTGCTTGGCTTGGGTGACAATGCAAGCGCCTGCATTACCTCAGCATGGGCCATGAACCGATCTTCGACAAACGCACGCTCCTGATCCGCATCCTACCGGTGGCGCGCCATTTGCTTGAGATCGTGACCCGCGCAAAAGATCCGCCCAGGACCATGCAAGACCGTGACTTTAGCAGCCTCGTTGTCCGCAACCGCGCAGGCGATGCGCAGCCCATCTATCATCGCGCGTCACAACGGGTGGGCATGCCGTGTTCCCAATGTCAGCTTCAGCATTCCGTTATAAAGCGTTTCGCCAACCAGATCCACGGCCGAAACCCTGTTCATTTGCGTGGTCCTTCTGAAGACCAAAATGAAAAGCGTCAGGCTGATCTTGCAAACAAAAAACCCCGCGCCCTGCGGCCCGGGGTTCTGTTCTATCGGGTGAGGCCCCCTCACATCCGGGAGGCCACATTCTCCCAGTTTACCAGATTGTCGAGGAAATTGGTAAGATAGGCCGGACGCTTGTTGCGGAAATCGATGTAGTAGGAATGCTCCCACACGTCACAGCCCAGCAGAGTTGTCTGACCGAAACAAACCGGATTCACCCCATTTTCCGTTTTGGTTACTTTCAGCGATCCGTCGGTGTCCTTCACAAGCCAAGCCCAACCCGAACCGAACTGACCTGCGCCCGCCGCCGAAAACTGCGATTTGAACTCATCAACCGAACCAAAAGCGTCGTTCAAAGCACTTTCCAGTTCACCCGGCATCTTACTGTCGCCTGGCCCCATCATCTCCCAAAACTGGTTGTGGTTCCAAAGCTGGCTGATGTTGTTGAAGATCCCGCTCTGTGCCACAGCAGCGGCATCATAGGTCCCCTCTATGATCTCTTCCATCGATTTGTCGGCCCATTCAGTGCCTTCGATCAGCTTATTGCCGTTATCGACATAGGCTTTGTGGTGCAGATCGTGGTGGTATTCCAGCGTCTCTTTCGACATGCCCTTGTCGGCCAGAGCGTCGTGAGCATAGGGAAGATCGGGAAGTTCAAAAGCCATGTCAGGCCCCCTTCAAAAGTCATTGCAGGTCGTGACTGACAGATTGGCCAGTCTCCTGCAAGATCAAGGGTTGAGGGGCAAAATGGTTCCGAGGCCAACCTAAATGCTAGTTGCGACGCAGCCGCCGGATCGCGTCACGGCTGGTTGGTTTGCATTGAGCTTGGGCGCTGATCACGTTGTCAGCCCCACTGATCTGACCATTGATGATCAACCGACCGCTTCGAGAGTTGAAATTCGCACGCATGTTAAGATTGACAGAAGCGCGGCTGCTTGTGGGCACTGCCTTCACAAACCACTGCAACTTCCAGACTGTTTCGTTGCGCTTGCGAATAGACGCCTCGACGGGCGTGCCATGCACCGCCAGAATGATCCGGTCTGCGACAACGCCCCTGTTTTCCTGTGGGTTGATCCCCACAAACATGCGATCCCCGACAAAACCGCTGACATCTTTTGATTGCATATTGCAATCATAGGCCTGCTGCTGGGCCTGCGCGCTACAGGCCATCGTGGCTGCTGCTGCGACTGCTGCCAGAACAAAGCGTCTCATTATCATCGATCCCCTCTTTACTCAGAAACTATCACCAACGACCAAAGTTCTCGTTACTTCACGCGCTTGCAGGTGCCCGATCCGCCAATGTGGTTATCGTAGCCCGCGATGAACCCGGTAAGGCTCAACCGTCCGGAGGCCGTGTTGAGCATCGCCCGGTAGCGCAGCGATGCCGTGCCATTCGCTGTGGGAACCCTTTTGAGACCCCAACGGAAGATCCAGATCGCGTCATTGCGCTTGCTGATATCAGCCGTAACAGGCTTATCCGAAACTGTGCGCGTAATGCCGTCCATGACGGCCCCAGCACCAGTAATCCGATCAAGCAGGAAAATCGACTTCGACCCAACAAATCCGCCACCGCCTCGGGCAGCAAGATCACAATCGTAACGCTCTATCGCTGATGCGTTGTTTGCCAACGCCAAAAACATTGTAACTGTCAGACCAAATGCCTTTTTCATACTTCCACTCGTTACGAACTTACTATTTCTTGCCTTTTAAGGGCACTCGCTAAAAGCGTAAACCGCAATTCACACTCAACTAAAATGACAACAGAAACAATTTGTTTCTATTGCGAAACCAGAAGTCTGCGCATCGTCGGACGGCAGCAAAAACATCAAAGCAAATTTACTTCAGATCCGGGCGCAGCTGCTGTTTTTAGTAGGTCAAACACATATTGCGCATGGCTACGGAAACAGACGATCTGGACCATGTGGTCATTGCACATCCAGAAGGCTGCCGGGACTTGTGCCATGCGGGTCCGCCGGAACATGCCGTCCTTGAAGGCCTCGGTCGACAGATCTACAGGCACGAGTTTGGCCAAAACCTCCCGCACGTGATCGCCTGAAATACGGAACGTCGCGCGCGCTTCCGAGACATCAACCGCTAGTGCATGCGCATCGCCAAGACCCTTCTGGATACGCTGAAGGTTCATCGCGACGTCCTCGTAAGAACAGAGGATCAGCAATTCGTCCGGCGACATCCAGCAGATCCCGCGATCTGCAACGCAGTTCGCCTCGCTCTGTCCAGGCATGTCGACCGATGTGACACCCGTCGCCAAGTCTTTGATCGTACCGCTGCCAAGGTCGCCACGCAAAGTGATCATGCCTTGTGGTCCGACCTCTTCGATCCGGGCGATGCCCTGATCCCAGACCAGGCCATCCAATGCCGATACCGCCTCAGACATTCTGCTTCGCCCCATCAGGATCATAGAAGACCGGACTCACAATCTTGGCCTTGTAGATGGCGCCGTCCGTGCCGGGGAAACTCAGCACCTCTCCCATCCGATCTGGTCCCTTATGAACAAGCCCCATGGCAATGCCGCAGCCAAGCGTCGGCGAATGATAGGTGGAGGTCACGCGGCCTTGTGTCACTCTTTGCCCATTTGCGTTCGTGCCGGATCCGACAGCATAAGCGCCATCTGGCAGAACTGACCCATCCAAGGTCGCAAGTCCCACCAACTGCCAGCGATCTGGGTCGGTCATATGCGACCGTTCCTGTCCGCGCTTGCCGATGAAGTCGTCCTTCTTCTTGGAAATCGCCCAATGCAGGCCGAGATCCTGCGGAATGACCGTGCCGTCGGTCTCGTCACCGATCATGATAAAGCCCTTCTCGGCCCGCATGATATGCAGCGCCTCGGTCCCGTAGGGCATAATGCCCAGATCTGCGCCGACTTGCATCAGCGCATCCCAGAAAGCCTGACCTTGGCCTGCCCGCACCGCAATCTCGTAGCTTAGTTCGCCCGAGAACGATATCCGGTAGACGCGGCATTCAAACCCGCCCAGCGTCCCGTCAGCCCATTCCATAAAACCAAGCGCCTCGTTGGAGACATCCATACCGCCGAGCCGCTGCAACACCTCACGGGCCTTCGGTCCCACCACTGCGATCTGAGCGTATTGCTCTGTCACGTTGGCCACATAGACCCGCCAGTCCCACCATTCGGTCTGTAGCCACTCTTCCATATGCTGATGGATCCGCTCTGCACCGCCTGTCGTGGTATGACAAAGCCAAGTGTCGTCGCTGATGCGCGCCACGACCCCGTCATCCATCAGAAACCCGTTTTCTGAACACATGAGCCCGTAGCGGCATTTGCCTGGCTTTAAAGTCGACATCATGTTGGTATACATCATGTCCAGGAACTTTCCCGCATCGGGACCCCTCACGATCAACTTGCCCAGGGTCGAGGCGTCCAGCAGTCCGACATTCGCTCGCGTATTTCTCACCTCGCGCATCACTGCGTCATGTGTATTTTCACCGTTTTGACGGAACGCATAGGGCCGTCGCCAATGGCCGACTGGCTCCCATTCGGCCCCGTTTTTCTCGTGCCAACCATGCATCGGCGTACGCCGAATCGGCTGGAACACCTCACCACGCGCCTCGCCGCCGATTGCACCCATCGAAATCGGTGTATAGGGTGGCCGGAAGGTGGTGGTGCCGACCTGCGGAATATCTTCTTTCAAAGCCTTCGCAAGCACGGCCAGACCGTTGATATTGCTGAGCTTGCCCTGGTCCGTCGCCATGCCCAACGTCGTGTAGCGCTTTGCATGTTCGACGCTTTCAAAGCCTTCCTGCGCAGCCAGCTGCACGTCCGAAACCTTCACGTCGTTCTGATAATCGAGCCACGTCTTCTGGCGCAGTTTCGGTCCAGCACCCTGCGGCATCAACCAGATCGGATGAAGCGGTTCTTCATCGTATTCGACGACAGTGGGTACCTTCGGCATGTCCCGTAACCTTATACCCTGCCTCTCACAAACGGAAATGGTCGCTTCAACTGCCCCACGCAGCGTATCGAAAAGGCTTAAGCCTTCGAAGTCAGTTCCCGTGATGGGTCCCGCCGCGCATCCAACGGCGGTAACAAACGGAAGTCCGTCCGCTCCCGTCGGTGGATTTTCTAAGTCGGGCTGAAACAGTGCATAGTCTTTGTTCCAAACCAACTTGCCGCCGCAATGAGACCAAAGGTGCACGACAGGCGACCAGCCGCCCGACATGGCCACACATTCGCAGCGGATCTGTTCGAGCACAGCGCCCTCGCCTGCTTGGGCACAGACTTCAATGCCGCGTACGCGCTTCGAACCGAGCACCTTTGCAACGGCCTGCCCCATGAGAACACGGATGCCCATCTCTTTCGCTTCTGCCATCAGTGCGCTGTCCCCGGGCAGCACACGCGCGTCAATGATCGCAGGCACCGATAGCCCCGCATTCTTTAGCGCAATCGCGGTGCGGTAGGCGTCGTCATTGTTCGTCACGACAACCGTCCTGTCCGCGGAACAAACCCCGTAATTGATCAAATAGTCCCGTACTGCCGAGGCGAGCATTACTCCCGGCACGTCATTCCCAGCAAAACTCAGGGGGCGTTCAATAGCCCCCGTCGCCGTAATGACCTCTGCCGCCCGGATGCGCCAAAGCCTGTGTCGAGGCGCTCCTCTCACCGCTTGATCAAGTTGCTCATACCCAAGCACATAGCCATGATCGTAGACGCCAGCCCCCATGCAGTGCAGGCGCATGGTGACATTTGGCATTCCGGACAGTTCCGCGACCATCCGGTCCACAAAAGCCTGCGGGCTTGCCCCATCAAGCTCGCCACCATCAACCGGTGCGCGCCCACCCCAGTGCGCCGCCTGTTCGAGCAGCAGGACCTTGGCGCCCGCTTTGCCAGCGACATGGGCTGCCTGCAGGCCGGCCACGCCACCGCCAACAATCAGGACGTCGCAGAAAGCGTAGAAATGCTCGTACGTATCAGCATCGGGCTGCTGAGGTGCCTTCCCAAGCCCGGCAGATTGGCGGATGAACGGCTCGTAGACGTGTTTCCAGAGGGGCCGGGGATGGATGAACATCTTGTAGTAGAAGCCCGCTGGCAGAAACTTCGACAAGGCCGAATTGATCGCACCCACATCGTATTCGAGGCTTGGCCAGTGGTTCTGCGATTCCGCTTTCAGCCCTTCGAACAGCACTGTCGTCGTCGCTCGCTGGTTTGGTTCGAACCGTGCAGCTGATCCCATATTCATCAATGCGTTCGGCTCTTCCGCCCCGCTTGCCACGATCCCGCGAGGGCGGTGGTACTTGAAGGATCGCCCCACCAGCATCTGGTCATTTGCCAAAAGCGCCGAGGCAAGCGTGTCGCCTGCGTAGCCCTTCATACGAACGCCATTGAAGCTGAAGGTCATCTGCCTGGCGCGGTCCAACAGGCGCCCTCCTGTCGTCAGACGATTACTCATTCGCTGCCTCCGCCAGGTATACGGGCGATCCAGTCCGGTCGCCTGCTCTTGATCTTGGCAAGGATTTCTTGCGGTGGAGTCGTGACATGCGCCTCATAGGTGCCGAAGATCTCCAGTGTCATAGTGCACCGCGCGACATGGAACCACTTACCGCAGCCATAGGTGTGCCGCCAGCGTTCGAAATGCACGCCCTTCGGATTGTCGCGCAGAAACAGATAGGCCTCGAAATCCAAATCGGATGTGCCCGGACCATAGCGTTTCAGATGCGCCTCGCCACCGTTCGTGAATTCGGTCTCTTCTCCTGTCACGCCGCAGCACGGGCAGGTCAGCATCAGCATGGGATCATCCTTTCCGCAGGCTGGACATTAAAAGGGGCGCGCATTGCAAAGCAGGCACCCCGGTCAAGTCTTGATACTGAACGTCGATTGGCCGTCAGTCGCAGTGATCGCACCTTCGACGGATGGGCTGACGCCGTCCGGTCCGCAGATGCGCTCCGACCCGACAAAGAGAACAACGCCCAGCAACGTAATGGCGGCGACACGTGCGACGCCGATGAAGGCGAAGTCTGCATTTCCGCTTGATTGGGTGATGTTGTTTGTCCGGTCTGCCAAGGGCTTGCTCCCTTTCTTCGATACTCGATCGAACAAAAGCACGCGTGGCAGGTTTGGCTCCATGGCCGATCAAAGCGGCAAGCAAAAGTGGCGGACGCCGAAAGGCGCCCGCCACCGGCGGCCCTGAGAGGGAGGAGAAGATTATTCGGTCGGGACCACCGGCGTTGATTCCGCAGCCGGCGCGGTTTCGGCAGGTGCAGCCCCTTCGGTTGCGGCGCCTTCTGCGCCAACCGCTGCGGGGTCTGGTGCTTCGGCCAGCATTGCCAGGCCAAAGATGAATGCCACGATGACAAGTGCTGCGATAAGCAAGCCTTTGGCGCCGACACCGTCCGCGCGCTGAGCGTTACTCTGTGTGTTATAGTCAGACATGATGTCGCCTCCTTTATGGATAAGCCAATCAAGTCACGCCCACGCCGCCAAACAACATCTGCTCGTATTTCGGGCATTTTTGCGCTGCCCTTCGCCTGAATCCACCCCATACGCCGGTAAATCCTTGCCGGTTTCCGCCCAGATTCGATGATTCGCCCGATATCGGCTATAAAGATCTGACACGTGGTTGAAAGGAGGGACCCATGACCCAAACCACCGGTGCAATCATCGTATTCGGCGTGATCGTCGCGCTGGTTCTGATGATGCTTTATCTCGAAAGGCGCGGCGTCGCACAGCGCAGGGCCGCGCGCGGCGGGCGCGAGGTCGACTTGGGCGAGATTTTCACACCCGACGGCCCTCTGAAGCAGAAAGACGCACGCGAAGGGCGTATCTGACCCCGGCCTTCCATTCATATCTTCGCCGAACTCGGTCAATGTGCGACCCCTGCGGCGACGCTTTCGTCAATGAATTTGCCTTCGCGGAAACGGAACATTGAAAAGTCCTCGGCCAGCGGTGACGCGCCCTTGGCCATTAGTTCTGCCATCGCCCAGCCGGAGCCAGGGATCGCCTTGAACCCTCCCGTGCCCCAGCCACAATTCATGAAGATGCCCTCGACGGGCGTCCGCGAGATGATAGGCGATCGATCCCCCGTCATGTCGACGATCCCGCCCCATTGGCGCAGCATCTTGAGGCGCGAGATCATCGGGAATGTTTCGATGAGCGCGCGCACGGTTTCTTCTATGTGATGGAAACTGCCACGCTGCGTGTAATTGTTGTAGCCATCGGCACCACCGCCGATAACCATCTCACCCTTGTCGGACTGGCTCATGTAGCCGTGGACCGTATTAGCCATAACAACCACGTCCATGCAGGGCTTGATCGGCTCGGATACCAGCGCCTGCAATGCAACCGACTCAATCGGTAACCGGAACCCAGCCATGTCGGCCAAATGCCCTGAATGTCCCGCGACAACGATCCCGAGTTTGTCGCAGCTCATATCGCCGCGTGTCGTTGTGACACCTGTGACCCTGCCGCCTTCTTGTTGAATGCCGGTCACTTCGCATTTCTGGATCACGTCCATGCCCATATCCGAGCACGCGCGGGCATAGCCCCAGGCCACCGCATCATGCCGTGCTGTCCCCCCGCGCGGCTGCCAAAGCGCACCCAGCACCGGATAGCGTGGCCCTTTGAGATTGATGATCGGGCAAAGCTCCTTGACCTTTTGCGGCCCAATATATTCTGTTGCCACGCCCTGAAGTGCGTTAGCATGGGCCGTCCGCTGATAACCGCGGATCTCGTGTTGCGTCTGGGCCAGCATCATCACCCCGCGGGGCGAGAACATGATGTTGTAGTTCAGGTTCTGGCTGAGCGTCTCATAAAGGCTTCGCGATTTCTCATAGATCGCAGCCGAGGGGTCCTGCAGGTAGTTTGAGCGGATGATCGTGGTGTTCCGACCTGTATTGCCCCCTCCGAGCCAGCCCTTTTCCAGGATCGCCACATTCGTTATCCCGAAATTCTTGCCAAGGTAATAAGCGGTCGCAAGACCGTGCCCGCCTGCCCCGATGATAATGACATCGTAACGGGCCTTCGGTTCAGCCTTGCGCCAAGCCCTTTCCCAGCCCTTGTGACCGCGCAAGGCTTCACGGGCAATGGCGAAGGCGGAGTAGCGTTTCATCTGGCAAGGTGTCCGTCAAAGGGTTCGAGAAGGCGATCACCTGATTGTAATGCGGCTTCATGCGCAAAAAAAGCACGGCGCACGCGGCATATCCGACTGATTTTGCGACATGTCCCCCAGATGCGTCATCGGGGCACAAGGCAAATCAAGCCTCTTTTTTGTCGGGGCCACACAGACTACATCATGCGCAGCTATTGAAGGACAGCCATGACATTCTGGATCATCACAGGCACCATCACGCTGGCAGTGCTGACGTTGATCGCGCTGAGCCTTTATCGCGGGCGAGCGGATGTCGAAACAGTTGCGGCCTATGACCTTCAGATCTACCGAGACCAGCTGTCCGAGGTGGACCGCGACGTCGCTCGCGGCGTTCTGAGCGAGGCAGACGCAAACCGGGTTCGCACCGAGGTTTCCCGCCGCATATTGGCGGCGGATGCAGCGCTAAAAAATGCCGAAAGCCGGGTCACCAAAGGCGGTCCTGCCGGGATCGTGCTGGTCTTTCTGATTGTGGCAGGCGTGGGCAGTTTTGCGCTCTACAACCAGATTGGCGCACCGGGTTACGGTGATCTTGGCCTTGCGCAAAGGATGGAGGCAGCTGCCACCTTCCGCAGCGGTCGTCCCGATCAAGCCACGGCAGAGGCCAATATGGAGGGTAGTCGCCCCGGTGTTCAGGTCACCGCCGAATATGTGGAGCTTGTCGGCCAGTTGCGCGTCACAGTCGCCGAACGGCCCAATGATGTGGAAGGCCACCGATTGCTCGCCCGAGCCGAGGCGCGCCTCGGCAACTTTGCCGCCGCACATGAAGCGCAGAACCGCCTTCTACAGCTTTTGGGCCCTGACGTTCCCGTGGTCGCTCTGATGGACTATGCCGATATGCTGATCCTGTCAGCTGGGGGTTACGTCTCCCCCGAGGCCGAGCAGGTGCTTGAAGTCGTGCTCAGCCGCGATCCGAGCTCCGGCCCCGGCCGCTACTACTATGCGCTGATGATGCGGCAAACCGGACGCCCCGACATTGCCTTTCGCATGTGGGACAGGCTTTTGCGGGAAGGCCCCGAAGACGCAGATTGGATCCCTCCCATTCTGGAGCAGATTCAAGAAGCCGCGCAGCTTGCCGGCGTGAACTACCAGCTTCCCGCGATCGGACAGATCCGTGGTCCCACGCAGGCTGATATCGACGCGACCGAAGACATGTCGCCTTCCGAACGCATGCAGATGATCGAAGGGATGATCGGAACGCTGTCAAACCGCCTGGCAACGGAAGGCGGCCCGCCCGAGGATTGGGCGCAGCTCATAACCTCTCTGGGTGTTCTGGGGCGCATGGATCAGGCCAGCGCCGTCTTTGTCAATGCGCAAGAGGTTTTTGCAGACGCGCCAACCGCAATGGATCTTATCAATCGCGCAGCCGATAGGGCGGGCCTGCAGTGATCATTGACGACACGACTGCGTTTGCCCGAGCCCTTCCCGCAAAGACCGCGCTTATGGGGCTGGATCTTGGCGAAAAGACGATCGGCGTCGCTGTCTCCGACAGCCTTCTGTCGGTCGCGACCCCGCTTGAGACCGTCCGGCGCAAGAAATTTGGGATTGATGCCGCCCGCCTGCAGGACCTGATCAGTGCCCGATCCATCGGTGGGATTGTTCTGGGCCTACCGCGCAACATGGACGGCACCGAGGGGCCGCGCTGCCAGTCGACACGAGCCTTTGCGCGTAACTTCGAACGCCTCTGGGACGGCCCCATCACCTTCTGGGACGAACGATTGTCTACTGTTGCGGCGGAAAAGGCCCTGCTTGAGGCTGACGCGACCCGCAAAAGACGCGCTGAAGTCATTGATCACGTCGCCGCAAGCTATATCCTCCAAGGTCTGCTGGACCGGCTGCGGGTCATAGGGAATGAGACATGAGCGACGAAACGTGGCAACGGGATGAGATCGAAAGCCCCTGCGTGCAGATCTGCGTGGTGCATCCTGAAACGCGTCTTTGTACCGGCTGCGCACGCTCAATCGACGAAATCGGTCGGTGGTCGCGCATGACGCCCGAGGAGCGCAGCAGGATAATGGCGGAACTGCCCGACCGGGAACCTGCTCCAAAAACCCGCCGCGGCGGTCGCAAGGCCCGCATGGCCCGTTAGTTGTTCTGACGCCAACGGCTTTTTGGCTTCAACTGTCTGGTAAGCTACACATCAACACATTCTTCAGCTTTCAAGGTTTGCCCAAAATCATTGCGCACATAATCTGCCCGACTAGGATTTGGTCATGCGCCTTTCCGCTCTTTCCCTGATCGTCCCCGACTATGACGAGGCCATAGCGTACTATTGCGACATACTTGGCTTTCGCTTGCTGCAAGACATAGATCAGGGACGAAAACGCTGGGTGCAGGTCTCTCCTGGTGAGGGCTCCGCGGGGTTCATTCTGGCTCGGGCCGATGATGCCAGACAGGCAGAGATGATTGGGCATCAAGGAGGTGGACGCGTCTGGTTGTTCCTGGAAACAGATGATTTTATTGCAGACTACGAAAGGTTCAGCGCCGCAGGCGTCGTCTTCGAGGAAACCCCCAGACATGAAGACTATGGGACGGTCGCCGTCTTCCGCGACCTTTATGATAACAGATGGGACTTTATCGAATACGCCAGAACGCCCTGATCAATTTTTGAAGTTCTCCAGAACCGAACCAGTCGTGTCGATCTTCGCCACCACGCACGCATCGGCCTGCACGATGAAGCCAAGGCCAATGAATGCTGCAAGACAGGCGGTTTTTAGGGTTATCAATGTCATGAGCCAACTCCTCTGTCTTATACAGAACGCGCCACGCTATCCTTTCCGTCGCGAAAAGAGGCATTTTTGCCTGATGCAGACACTTTCCCCTTGCAGAGCCGCCGAAGCGTTTGTATCGACGCGTCACCCAATGGATGCGGGCGTAGCTCAGGGGTAGAGCATTACCTTGCCAAGGTAAGGGTCGTGAGTTCGAATCTCATCGCCCGCTCCAACAAAATCAAGGGCTTACCTGCACTTGTTGTCCGCATATCTTTGGCAGATCATTTGTCTGTTCACATGCAGGTATGTGAACGCCGATACATTTTGATTCTATGTAAACTTGGCGAGGTGCTCGAAGCGAGCTTCGGCAAGAATGGCTCTACTCCTGAGCTGTGCCCGCATGACGATGGATGTTATGCGTTTCGGATTGCGCTGATGAGTTGTCTGACAAGGAAGCGGATGTGATCGGA
>ERZ1740067.456-NODE-456-length-32807-cov-8.369290_pt1 | contig 32807 bp, 34 predicted proteins | sample MGYA00581736_ERZ1740067 | MGnify/ENA primary metagenome ERZ1740067 (study PRJEB43018, sample SAMN04849236) | marine metagenome | isolation source: floating plastic debris | place: Pacific Ocean | collected 2008-08-27 | study: EMG produced TPA metagenomics assembly... | reverse complement strand
CGTCATTTGTCGCGCGCGATGCATTCGTCGTCGTTGATGTCTCGAAACGGCCTGACGCGACAGAAAATCCCGCAACTGATTTAGTGCGTCTAAGATGGCCTGAGAGCGATGTTCGCCTTTCCTTTCCTGGCGCAGCAACAGGCGAACAAGCACCGGATGAGATTGTCGATACGGCGAGGTCGAACGCGATAGACTATGCAAGGCAAGAGAGCGCGCCTGATGTTCTTGGCAGCCTCGGCGCCTTGGTTGCGGAGGAAAGTCAGTCAGAGACGGGATCGCTGGATGAACTTGCCGAGGCTCAACAGAAGCTGGCACATCGCGTCGCAGTCGCGGCAACACAAGGAATACTCGCGCCCACCGTTCGCCAAATCGACCTACCTCTTGGCAAGATGCGCGCGCAAATCGACACCGATGTCTTTGATTCCTCGGTTCCTTACCTCGCCGACGATTCAGATACCGCCCAACCCAACAGTTTGAACTTGAGGATCACAAGCAGTTCTGACTTGCCAACGCGATCCGTCGCCGCCGAACTGCAATCGACTTCGATGGGCGTCCGGTGCATCTCACCCGATGCGGTCGCTGTCGACACGTGGAGCACCAATGTTCCGCCGGCCCAACAAATTTCAGAGTTTCGCGCCGGGTTGTTTACGGAGTTTGATCGCTTGAACCATGACGTGGCGTTGGATTTGGCCAAGCTCTACCTTCATTATGGGTTTGGGGCCGAAGCACGTCAGGTCCTGTCGATCGACGCAGATCTTGCACGAAAACACCCTGCTCTGATCGAAATGTCCGACATTATGGAGTACGGTGATGCCCGCGACGGCGACTACCTTCGGCATTTCGCCGACTGCGGCAATCGTGCAGCGCTTTGGGGAATTTTAGCGCAAGCGCGTCTGGACCCGTCGCAACCGGTCAATGCGGACGCAGCGCTGCGCGCAACAACCGCCCTACCGCTCCACTTGCGCCGGATTGTTGCGCCGAAACTCAGCCGTCGGTTTTTGGAAATTGGCGATGAGGCACGGGCCGAAACCGCGCTGCGCAGCATCGACCGGGCGCCTGAAGACGCAACGGGACCCGCTGATTTGGCCCGCGCCGAGTTGCAAATGGCAAAGGGCGAAACAGAAGCCGCGCAACAGACTCTGTCCGGGATTGTCGCGTCAAACGAGGCGCAATCAGCCGAAGCACTTATCCAATTTGTCGACTCGCATTTGGCCGCGGACACGCTCATCGACGGCAGCGTCGCAACGCTGGTTGAAGCCTACGCAATCGAGATGCGTGGTCACCCGCTCGGCGCGGAGTTGAAGCGAGCGCATGTGCTCGCCTTGGCAAAATCCGGGCAATTCGACGAAGCGTTTGATGCACTGAGACGGCTCAAGTCGCGAGATGGTACAAAAACCGAACGAGATCTGCGCGTACTCCTGCTTGGCATCGTAACACGCAACGCGCCAGATGTCGTGTTCTTGGAGCGTGCTTTTGACTATGGTCGTGACGCGCAGGCAATCACCAATGCCCTCACTAATTTTGCAATGGCAGAGCGGTCTGCGGCATTGGGCTTTCCTCAATTGGCGGAACTCATCGCAAACAAGGCCGATGGACTGCCGGTTTCGGCGAAATCAAAGGAACTACTTGCACGTATCGACCTTGATCTGGAGCGTCCTTTCGAAGCCGAAGAACATTTATTTGGAGTTGAGACAGACACGGCCAACAGACTGCGCGCCCGGGCAAATTCCATGACGCAGAACTACGAGACCGTCGCGAGCATCTTTGCGCAACTCGGTGAAGAAGACCGAAGTCTGCGCGCCGCGTGGCTTGCAGGGGACTGGAGCAGTCTCGACCGTGATGAGACGCACCGCTTTGCCCCGGTGACAGATTTGATTGAGACACAAATGGATACCTCGGAAAACCTGGATGGAATGCTCGGCCGGATGTCCGAAGCCCTCCGCGAGAGCGCGGAAGCGCGCGAAGTCATTCAATCGTTACTCACGAATGCGCGCGAGGCTGACGCCGCAAACGAACCTTGAATTCCGAAGCGTGGTTACCAATCGTAAAGGGCTTGGCGGATAGTCTCATGGCACATCACAGAACGTGATTGGGAGCCATAATGTACGGAAAACTCTTGGCAAGCCTCACCCGTATCCGGGTTGTGGGTGTGGCAAGCGCCGCAATGCTTATTCTGATCCTTGGCCAAAACGCGTATTCGGCCTCCGATACGTGTCGCGACGCCGCAGATATCGCGGCGTTGGAAACGGGGGTCCCGAGCGAGGTTTTGCTACACCTCAATGCGCTTGCGGCGGTAACCGGTTCAAAGGGCGCATCACCCTGGACTGTCACAATCTCTGGCCAGTCCCCCGCGCGCTTTGCAACGGAAGATGCGGCCGCCGCTTACCTGTTCAGCCGTTTCATACGTGGGTCCCGTCACTTTTCTGTCGGCTGTTTCCAAGTGTCCTACGCCATGGATGGACACGCCTTTGCCTCTATAGAAGGCATGTTCGATCCGCGTCAGAACGCCATTGTTGCGGCACGCAGACTCCAATCCCTGCACCTACACGGTCGATCCTGGAACGAGGCAGTCTCCGCGTACCACGCGCGTGCCTTGAGCCTGGCGGCCCTTCAACCAAAAATGGATCACGGTGCATCTGAAAACGCAGTGTTGAAACGCGTCGCCGGTAGCTCGCTGCCCGTCAACACATCATCTGAAGCGTCATGAGCCAAGCCAAGTTCACACTGAACGCCCGCGCGCTGTTCAATCCCACTGTTCTGCTCGCCGTCGCGCTGATGGCAATCATCGTTATGATGATTTTGCCGATGCCAGCATGGGTATTGGACATCGGTCTGGCAACGTCATTTGCACTGGCCATTCTGATCTTTACCATCACGCTGTTTATCGAGCGGCCACTCGACTTTTCGGCGTTTCCAACCATCCTGCTGGCGTCACTGATGCTGCGCCTGTCGCTCAACGTCTCTTCAACCAAACTGATTATCGGGCAGGGCCATACGGGCACGCATGCTGCAGGTGATGTGATCGAGGGGTTCGCTCAATTCATCATGGGCGGCAGCGTTTTCCTTGGGCTCGTGGTCTTTTGCGTGCTGCTGATCGTAAATTTCATGGTGATCACGAAGGGCGCGACCCGCATGGCCGAAGTTGGCGCACGCTTTGCGCTGGATGGCATGCCAGGTAAACAGCTTGCCATCGACAGTGATATGTCCGCAGGCGCCATAGACCACCAAGAAGCAAAGGCGCGGCGCGAACTGGAGCAGGCGGAAACCACTTTTTTCGGCTCGTTGGACGGCGCATCAAAATTTGTAAAGGGCGACGCGATCGCCGGATTGCTCATAACCTTGCTGAACCTGGTTGCAGGTTTGGTCATGGGCATAGCCGTTCATGGCATGGCCTTGGGCGACGCGTTCGAAACCTATGCGATCCTCACCGTTGGTGACGGCCTCGTGTCGCAAATCCCGGCCGTTATAATTTCCATCGCGTCCGCCCTGCTATTGGCGCGCGGCGGCGCAAAAGGGGCGACGGATCTGGCAGTGTTCAACCAGTTGGGCAAACACCCGGCGGCGCTGACAACCGTCGCCGTCTTGATGGGCCTTTTGGCACTGGTGCCTGGATTGCCATTCTTGCCCTTCATGCTGGGCGGTGTCGCGCTTGCCGTCGCGTCTGTCCTGATCCAGCGCAAGCTGAAACAGGAGGCGAATACGCCGTCACACACCGAGGAGCCGGCACCGCAACCGGTCGAAAAGTCCTTGGGCGACGTGCTGGAACTTGACGATATTCACGTGGAATTCGCACCTGATCTCGTCAACATGGTGCTTGATCCGGGCACTGGCCTCGATGCGAGGATCGCCAACATGCGGACGCATGTGGCGTCGGTGTTCGGCTTGATCTTGCCTGAGATCCGGCTGACCGACCACCCTGGGCTCAGTACGGGCGAGTACATCTTGCGCATTCAAGGCGTTGAGCAAGGCCGCGGGATGCTCCGCCCCAACGACGTGCTGGCGCTGACACCGGAAAATGGCATGGACCTGCCCGCAGGTGTCGATACGACAGAACCAGTATATGGCGCTCCGGCGCGGTGGATTAACGACCGCGCTCAAGACGGTGCGGCGCTGTCTGGGGTGACCATCGTCACCCCGACCGAGATATTGGCGACACACCTGCTCGAGGTCATCAAAAGAAACTTCAGCCGGCTCCTGAGCCTGAAAGCACTGCGACGCCTGCTGACAGAGATGACGAACATCACCGATCCAAGCCGAGCCGAAGCAAACCGAAAACTCCTCGATGAATTGGTGCCAGACAAGGTGCCGGTCGACGTGCTCCATGCAGTCTTACGCCTGTTGCTCGACGAACAAGTGTCGATCCGCAATTTGCCTCTGATCCTCGAGGCGACGGCAGAGGCCCGCGCGCAAAATGCGCAACCCGAAGCGATTTGCGAACACGTCCGGCAACGTCTTGGCTTTCAGCTCGTCGCCGAGATCAAACGCAAGGACGGCTCAGTGCCGCTGGTTCAGCTTGCGCCGGAATGGGAGGACGTCTTCGCCAGTTACCATGTCGAGGCGGATCGTGGCCTCGATGTTGCCCTACCCCCCGACATGTTCAACAGGTTGGCCGCAAACATGTCGGAGCGGTTGAAGGATGCAAGCGCGCAAGGCGTCTATCCGGCCGTGGTGACCAGCAGCCGGCGACGCCGCTTCCTCAAAACGCTTATGCGCGCCAAGGGAATGAGCAATCCGGTATTGTCGTTCGAGGAAATCGGGATCGACGCCCAGCCGTCGCTTGTCGGCGTCGTTGCTGCATGACGGATGCGATGGGCCTGCTGTCGGTCGTGGAGGAAGCGTTGTGGTTGGGGTTTCTGGTATTCCTCCGGGTGGCCGCGACTGTTTCGTTGTTGCCGGCTTTCGGCGAACAATCCGTCCCGATGCGGGTCAAACTGGTGCTCGCCCTGGCATTCACTGCGATCGTAGCGCCCGCAGTTAACATCACACTGCCGGGCGTAACCGTGACAAGCCTCGCACTCTTCGCGCTCACTGAAACTATTTACGGCGTTATGCTTGGACTTGGATTGCGCCTGTTCATCTTGGCCTTGCAGACAGCCGGAGCAATCGCCGCGCAATCAACATCATTGTCGCAGATCATGGGAGGCGCGGCGGTCGAACCACTGCCGGCCATGGGTTACATCCTGACGGTCGGGGCCCTTGCACTTGCCGCACTCAGCGGGCTGCACATCAAGGCTGCAGAGTTTATGATCTTGTCGTACGACATCCTGCCGATTGGCTTGTTCGCGGGCGGCCATGACATGGCGCAATGGGGCGTGGCCCAGATCAGCCGCGCCTTTTCATTGGCTTTCGTGTTGGCCGCCCCCTTTGTCCTGATGTCAGTGCTTTACAACCTCACGCTCGGCGTCATCAACAAGGCGATGCCGCAGTTGATGGTCGCCTTTGTAGGCGCGCCTGTGATTACACTAGGCGGTCTGTTTATTCTGTTCCTCGCAGCTCCAAGCATGTTGGCTGTCTGGTTGGGTGCGCTTGACCGTTTCATGGCCGCCCCATTTGAGATCGCCCCATGAGCGACAAGGATGAGGGCCAGGACAAGTCGTTCGAACCGACACCGCACAAGTTGCAAGACGCGCGGAAGAAGGGTGACATCGCCAAGTCCGTCGATCTTCAAACCGCGGCGGGCTATGCGGGCCTCACACTAGCCCTGATTGCGGCAGGGACGCAATCGCTCACGTCGCTGGGTAGTCTTTTGATGGGCATGCTCTCGCAGTCAGAAGACATCGCCCGATCAATTTTTGACGGTGGACCTGTTGCTGGCCTGAGCGGTTGGGCCTGGAATGTGAGCCGAGACTTGCTTCCGATCTTTGGCCTACCAGCGCTCACCGTCTTGGCCGCCATTCTCGCGCAGCGCGCTTTCGTGGTCACGCCATCAAAACTTCAGCCCAAACTGTCGCGCATTTCCCTGCTCGAGAATGCGAAACAGAAATTCGGACGCAGCGGTTTTTTCGAGTTTTTCAAGAGTTTCGCCAAGCTTTCGATCTACTCACTGTGCCTTGCACTCTTTCTTGCAGCCCGGCTGCCCGACATGATTGCCGTCATTCAGTCCGAGCCGGGCACGGTCGTCCTCCTTTTGGCCGAGTTGTGTATCGGCTTTTTGTTTGTGGTCATACTCGTGTCTTTCGCCATCGGCGGGATTGATGCGGTGTGGCAGCACCAAGAGCATATCCGCAAAAACCGGATGACACGCAAAGAAGTCATGGATGAGGCCAAGAACACCGAAGGCGATCCACATCTCAAACAAGAGCGTCGATCACGCGCACAGGCCATTGCCGCGCGGCAGATGATGGCCGAGGTGCCGCAGGCCGATGTGGTGATTGTGAACCCGACGCATTATGCCATTGCGCTGAAGTGGTCGCGGGCGCAGGGCACCGCGCCGGAATGCGTTGCAAAAGGTGTGGATGCACTTGCGCTGCGCATGCGCGAGATTGCAATGGAGGCCGGCGTGCCCATTCGGCACGACCCTCCAACAGCCCGTGCGCTGCATGCGGTCACCGAAATTGGTCAGGAAATTGCGCCTGAACACTACGCTGCTGTCGCGGCGGCCATTCGATTTGCGGACACGATGCGTGCCCGTATGCGACAGGGGATCTAACGGTTGGACCTCCGGACGCTGCAAACGCTCACAGAGCTCAAGTACCAAAAAAGCCTGTCTGGCTTGTCCGATATCCTCGCTCGTGAAGCAAAACTGCGCGGCGAGCTCGCGCAATTGCGCCGCCACACTGTCGAGGCGCAGTCTCTGCCTGTCGCCGCACATTCGATGCGAAACATCGGTGCTGACGTGATTTGGCTGCAATGGGTGGCCAAGGCGACGCGATCATTGAATATCGAGCTCGCCCAAGTCCTCGCCCAAAAGGAATCTCTGCTCGCAATCCAGCGCCGTGCATTGGGACGGCGGACTGTTGCCGCCAACCTTGCCAGCGATGCTGACACGCGCAAACAGGCGGAACGCAAGGCATCTGCCTTGCAGCGCGCGATCGCATATGATGTCGCGCGGAGATTACAGGATCAGTAGTCCTGGCGCGCGATCTCTACGATCAGCACGTCGCTGATTTGATCCCCGATGTCCCTCTGGGCCACTTCCCGCAAAGCGCCTCGCAGGACTGCAAGGTTATTGGCATTTGTGAAAGCGCCGTCAAAGCCGCCAATATTGGCGTGGTCAAAGAGCACTTGCAGAAAACTGTCGCGCAGTTTGGGTTCGACCGCATAAATGGCGTCCTTCTGTCCGACGGGCACTTCGACACTCAGGGACATGACCACCAGTGCTTGCACCTGATCCCGCTTGATGACTGGCACCACAAATTGATTGCTCATTTTGAAGTATTCGTGGTTGGTGGGGCCTTCATCCTCTTTCTCTTCGGCTTCGACCTTTGCCGTTTCGTCCCCGTCCAACATGACCGACGGCGCAGGCTCGGGACGCAGAAACATACCAGCGCCAATACCCGCACCGGCGCCGACAAAGAGCAAAACCAAAGGAAGAAGCTTTTTGATCATCAAACGGTCCTAGAACGGCAGCACGGCGTCGAGCACCTGCTGACCCAAACGGGGTTGTTGCACATCGGAAATCTGGCCACGACCGCCGTAGGACACGCGCGCCGACGCAATTTTGTCGTAAGTAATTTCATTTTGTCGCGAGATGTCCTCGGGGCGCACATATCCGCTGACGAGCAACTCGCGCAGTTCAAAGTTTACACGCAGCTCCTGCGATCCTGAGATCGACAGCACCCCATTCGGCAAAACGTCCAAAATGGTGGCTGCGACCCGCAATGTCAGCTTTTCTTTCCGCTTCACCGATCCATCGCCGCTTGAATTGCTACTGGAATTGATCGAGACAAGGTCAGCACTCGACGCCCCCTCGGGCAGGTTTTCGTCCAAACGTTGCGGCAGGCCACCGAGTTGCGGAATGCCAAGCGCCTCGGATCCTGACCGAGAGCGTTCCGTCTCGTTCGAGATCTCGGCGCTTTCGTCGATTTCGATCACCACAGTCAGGATATCGCCGCGTTGCACGGCCCGCCGATCCCCAAGCAACGATCCACGCTGACCGGACCAAAGCGAGGCCTGATCCAGCGGAATATCTTCTTCTATGGTGCGCGGTAGCGTAGCAGACACCATCGCCGAATGTTCCTGTGTGGTCAGTGGGTTCGAAAACGAGGGCGCTTTGCCCAGGTGATCCGAACGTCCGCAGGCAACGAGCGCGAGACAGCAGGCACTGACACATGTCAGACGCGTGAACGAGCGATTTTTCATTGTGTCACCTTGATTGTGCCATTTGCCTGAACGAGCCCGAACAGCGTCGCACGGGATTGCAAATTCATGATCCGGATACGGTCCCCGACGCCTCCACGCTCCATCGCGCGGCCGTCGGTCGTGATGCTGAGGCCGGACGTTTCAAAGCTGAGCGGTACGATCTGGTTGCGGTTGACGATGGCCGGCGGACCGATAGCCTCAAACGGAATTGGGCGGCCTGCATAGAGAGCCACGCGCGCCTCCTGCCCAGCGACATCGGTTATCCGATCAAATGCGCCCACTTGCAGGCCATCGCGGATCGTCAGATCCTGCGCGGTGATCAACGTGCCCGGTCGCATAGTACGCGTAGGCGTCACCACATCTGCCGCGACCACCTGCGCGCTAAAGCAAAGTGCCAAAATCCAACGTATCATCTGACTTGCGCCATCGCCCCCATCATCTGGTCGGCTGCGGAAATGACTTTGGAATTCATTTCGTAGCCGCGCTGAGCTGCGATCAGGTCTGTGATTTCGCGCACAGCATCAACGGAGCTGTCTTCGAGGAAGCCCTGGCGTAATGTGGCCAGACCGTCTTCGCCCGGGGTGGTCAACAGCGGTGGACCGGATGCTTCGGTCTCGACAAACAAATTGCTGCCCAACGCTTCGAGCCCTTTGGCATTTGCGAAACCCGCAATGTCGAACTGACCAATGAGTTGGGCTGCGGTAGCGTCGGCGAAGTAAACGTATACCTCACCATCGGCATTGATCGACACACTGCGGGCATCGTTCGGGATCACGATTTCCGGAGAGACGGGATAGCCATCCGATGTAACGATCACCCCCTCTGCCGTGCGCTTGAGCGCGCCGTCCCGTGTGTACGCATTCTGGCCGGAAGGTAGCGTAACTTCCAGAAACCCATTGCCATCCAATGCGACATCAAGATCGCCGCCCGTCGCCGAAAGCGAGCCCTGTGCCAGGTTCACCGAAACGGCCGACGGTCGAACGCCAAGGCCCAGCTGGACCCCGGTTGGCAAGACCGTTCCATCGGATGCATTGATGGAACCTGGCCGGGTCATTTGTTGATAGTGCAGGTCGGCAAACTCCGCGCGTCGCGCATTGTAGCCAGTGGTGCTCATGTTTGCGAGGTTGTTCGAGATTGTCTCGACCCGCATCTGTTGGGCCAACATGCCCGTGGCAGCAATTTTAAGGGCGCGCATCAAGCTCTCCTCAGTTTGATTTCATCATCGCATCCATGGCGCGACGTACACGTTCATCTTCGGAGTCGAGAAAGTTCTGCCCCATCTCATAGGCCCGTTGGATCTCGATCATCCGCGCCAATTGCGAGATTGGATCAACGTTGGACGCTTCGACAAAGCCCTGCAGGACGCGGGCGTTTTCCGCGGGTTCGAACCCGCCATCGGCACGGAAAAGCACGCCGCCTTCGCGCACCAGATCATTGGTCTCGATAGGTTGAACAATACCCACTTGTCCGACCAGCAGCCCATCGGCACTGATGGTTCCATCCGGAGAGACCGCAATACTGCGCGCGTCCGGCGGCACAAAGACCGGAGCGCCGCCTGCGTCCAACACACGGTTGCCGTCAAACGTGACCAGGTCTCCTTCTGCATTTGGAGAAAAGCCGCCAGCGCGCGTCAGGCGTTCGCCTTGTGTAGTTTCGATCAGAAAAAATCCATCGCCCTCGATCGCCAGATCAAATGTACCGCCTGTCTGGTCCAGCGTGCCTTGTTCGAACGATGTGCGTCGTACGTTGGCCTGCCCCATCGACAGTGACGGCGCGCCCTCGACCGAACTCACATATTCCGAGAACACGACCCCTTCTTGCCGGTACCCGGTGGTTGCCGCATTGGCGATGTTGTTCGCCACGACCTGCATTTCCCGCATTAACCCGTTTTGGCGCGTCAGCGCGATGTAACCGGTGCTGTCCATGTTATCCTCCGATGATCAAAGGGATGAGTTGGTCCTGAAAAAACGACACCATTGTCTGGGTCATGAACCCCATCGATATCCAGAACACGGCGACAATTGCGGCAAGCTTGGGCACAAAGGTCAGCGTCATTTCCTGGATTGACGTGAGCGCTTGCACCAACCCGATCGACACACCGGCCAGCAACGCAACAGTCAGGATCGGCACCGACACGATGACGGCGATCCATAGCGCATGGCGCAGTGTATCGAAGAAGATGATCTCTTCGATCATCAGACCGGCATCCGCAGAATTTCCTGATAGGCTTCCACCACACGATTTCGTACGGTTACGGCTGTTTCCACGGCCAGTTCCGTTTGCGCCAGCGCCTGCACCAAAGCATGCGGGTCGACATCACCGAGCATGGCGTCTTGCGCCACCGCTTCGCTTTTCGCAAGTGTGTTGGCAAAGTCGTTGGCCACTTGGCCGAACATGCTATTTCCCGCACCTTCGCCAGGTTGCGTGGCGGGGCGGGACGACGCATAGCCCTGCGCCGCCGAGACGATCATCGATTCCATTCTGGAACTCCTTGTTTTCGCGCTGGCCTTATCGGCGCAGCAACTGCATCAAACCCGAAGACATTTGCCGGGCCTGCTCGAACATTTTCAGATTGGCTTCGTAGCTGCGCTGCGCCTCGCGGGCGTCGGCCAGCTCGATCAGTAATTCGACATTCGAGCTTTCGTAATGCCCGGTGCCGTCGGCCATTGGATGGCTGGGGTCGAACACACGCTCCAATGGGCGGTCGTCGAGAGACATGCGCCCTACCTCGACCTGCGCGACGCCATCCCGCATCCGCACATCAAACGGAATGGTCTTGCGCCGATACCCGGGCGTGTCCGCATTCGAGATGTTTTCAGACAGGTGGCGTAAACGCGATGCCTGCGCCTGCAAACCACTTGTCGAAATGCTGAGGGCTTTGCCAAATTCGCTCATCTGATAAGTCCCTTACTGCCTGCCGAGGCTGCTGCGCAGCACAGTCAACGCAGAGCGGTAAATGGCCAGGGATCGGTCGTGCTGACGCTTGGCATCCGTGCCGCGCAGCATTTCCGCATCAAGCGAAACGGAGTTACCGTCAGGCGACGCGAAGCTGTGGTCCTTTTCCAGCATCGTTTGCGGATCTGAGACCCGGCCATGCATGTGACCGTCTCGCGTGGCGCGCTGCAGCGTGCCCGAACCATCTGTCGGCGCATAGACATCCTTGAACGACGGCAAGTCGCGCGCGACGTAACCCGGCGTGTCAGCGTTTGCGACGTTCTGGGCCACAACGGCCTGCTTCTGACCGGCATGCACAGCCATCGCGTAAGAAGTTTCAAAAACTTTCAGTCCTTGGAACATCGGGGCTTCTCCCTCGATTGATTTCAACCAAGGCTTAAGGGTGATTCCTTTAAAAACGGTTTGCGAACATTTGGAGAACCCAATGAACAAGCAGCAGGCCCTGAAATCGCTCACAACGCGTTTGTCGCAAATCCGCCCGGAACAGGTGATGGGCCGTGTTTCCGGGGTTGATGGCGGCATCGTGCGCGCCCGCGGGCTTGAAACGGCTGCGCGGCTCGGTGACAGGGCTCAGATAACGAATCGTGACGGTGTCAAAGTGCCGTGCGAAGTTGTGCGGCTGTCGGAGACCGGCATTGTACTGTTGCCCGATGCGACGCTCGAGGGCGTGTCACTCGGGGATCCCGTGACGTTATCACGGGGTGGCCAGATCGCGCCCAGCGACGCCTGGATCGGTCGATTGATCGACCCGGATGGCAATCCACTCGACGGTCGTAGCTTGCCGGGCGGGCCGGTGGCGCGCAGTTTGCGGGCCAAGCCGCCAGCGCCGGCGGACCGCCGCCCGCTGGGTGAGCGGTTGGCGACAGGGCATCTCGCCTTTGACACGGTTTTGCCGATTGTACGGGGTCAGCGGATCGGGTTGTTCGCGGGCTCCGGCGTCGGCAAGTCGAGCCTTATGGGTCGCCTGTCGCAACGGATGGAAGCGGATGTGGTGGTCATCGCTTTGATTGGGGAGCGCGGGCGCGAAGTTCGGCACTTTGTCGATGACATCCTTGGCCCGGACGGTCTTGCGCGCAGCGTTGTCGTGGCGGCCACATCGGATCAGTCACCGCTCGTGCGGCGGCGGTGTGCCTGGACCGCAATGACAATCGCCGAACATTTTCGCGACGCTGGCAAGTCGGTGCTTTTGGTCGCGGATTCGATCACGCGATTTGCTGAAGCGCATCGCGAAGTGGCAATTGCTGCGGGAGAGGCGCCCGTCCTTCGCGGCTATCCACCGTCGACCGCGCATTTGATCATGTCATTGTGCGAAAGGGCGGGGCCGGGTGCAGGGCCGCAAGGCGACGTTACCGCTGTCTTCAGTGTCCTGGTGCCCGGGTCAGACATGGAAGAACCAATCGCCGATATTCTGCGTGGCGTTTTGGATGGGCACGTCGTTTTGGAGAGGGACATTGCGGAGCGCGGGCGTTTTCCCGCCGTGGATGTTCTACGTTCGGTTTCACGTAGCCTGCCACACGCCGCGACCGATGCGGAAAACAAGGTGCTTGCGCAGGTACGCAAACATCTGAGCGTTTACGCCAAAAATCAGGTCATGATTTCCGCCGGTCTCTACAGCAAGGGTGCGGATCCTGACATCGATGCGGCGATCGACATCTGGCCCGACCTCGATGCGTCACTTGGCCTGCAACACGAACAAGGCATCGCGCACAGTTTTGACCAGCTTCGGCTTATTCTGCGGCGCTCTGGTCGCTTGGGCAGCGATACACCCAAACGGCATTTGGGGTAGCGGGTAGTGAGACCAAACACACCGCAGCGCCAACTGTCCAAACCGGCGGAATTGATGGAGCCAAATTGCGAATACGAGGACAGCTTCAGTTGGACAGCAAGGTCAGTGCGATAGATGCGCCCGAAGCACCAGCACCGACACTTTCGAGCTGCGCCCGCGCCAAGTAATTGGTGATCAATTGGTCCAACATATCGGGGTCGGAAAACTCCGCCGGGTCCGAGACGCCAAGTATCCGCTCCGCCCGATCTTTGAATATGTCGAGTTGCTGGTCGATGTCGACTTGGCCGAATTCTGTTGGCAAGCCGAGAGCGGTTTCGAATACCTCCCGCAACGGCGCTTGCCCCATGATCGAAAACCATTTCTGGTTCTCTGAGGTTTCAGCGGATGTAATCTCCGGCACAACCCGCTCTGCATAGAGAGCCAAACGCATCGCATCGTCTTGGGCACCAGTGGCAATTTCAAAGCTTCCCGCCTGATACCGCGCCACGATGTCATCCGCGAAACCCGGTCGCGTTGCTCCACGGGTTTCGCCAGGGCCTAGCCCGAACGCTTCTGACAAATCCCGATACCGAGAATCGGCGAACCGATTGGCCAACGCGTCGTCCGCAGTGGTCCCTTCTTCGAGCATCTTTTGGATGAAAAACCGATTATCCAAGTCGTCTTGCAGACCAAATGCGCCAAGGGCAACCGTCAGCACTTGGCGGTCGGATACCAGCGCCTCAGCGCTGGTGATGGAACCAATCGTTTCGGCAAAGTGATCTGTGTCGCGCTTGATCAAAGTGGATTCATTAAACGTAGCAATCTGCCGGTCGTATGTGGCCTGTAGAAACTGCCACCCGGTCAGACCATTGGAGACGAGGACGGGTTGAAACATTTCAGTTACGCTCCAGCGGCGAGCAGGCGTTCTTCCCGCGGAAGCAAAGTCCGCAACGCCTTGAGGCACCGGTAGTGATCTTGCTGAACCAGAGCATGCGATGCCGCATCGAGATGTTTGCGGCTGTCCCCGTCAATGAACACCTGGCTGAGCTCTTCGATGCTCCGCAATAAGCTACGATGCGCATCCTGAGGCGGAGTATCACCCGACAGAACAAGCTGCACCGCGTAGCAAACGCGTCGTACCGGAGTCTTGGCGTCTTCGGGATGAATGGCATCACGCAGGCGCAAGATGTTCGCTTGAGGGGTCATGATCGTCAGTCGGGATCGGCGATCGCCGTTTTCAATGACTGCACCATTGATCAAGACCCGCTCCTTGGGGCTGAGTTTCAAGACGAGGCCGCTCATTGTGCGGACCCTTCCGATTTCAGACCCCGCATCACCGCCATGTTGATCTCAAGAAGGGGCATCACAGAGGCACCTTCGCGCAGAACCTTGCGTGTATGCTGTTGAGTGAACTCAGAAAGATAGATCACCCGCGCCTTCAAATCCGAAGGCATTGGATTCTCGGGATCTGCAACATCGACAACCAGGGCTGTCCACAGTCTCCGATTCAAGTGCAATGCCTCGGTGTATGCAGGGAAATTCGATTTGGCTCGGGTCGCCGTATCACGGAGCATCTTGGTCACGCGCGCAAAGACGTCATATTCGGACCGACGCGCATTGCGAGTGGTAACGGCGTTTTCTGCATATCCGCGCATTGCGAGTGATGTTGCGTTCACAGCTCGAGCCCCTTGGTTTTTGTTGTGTGAATAGGAAGGCGCCCTTCACGAGCGCCTTCCAAAGTCGATTTATCGGAACAGCGACAAGATCGTTTGCGGCGCCTGGTTGGCGATGGACAGCGACTGCACGCCCAACTGTTGTTGGGTTTGCAATGCCTGCAGACGGGCCGACACTTCTTCCATGTCCGCGTCCACGAGCGAGCCGATCCCAGACTTAAGCGAGTCCGTCAGCTGGCTGATAAAGTCGGATTGCGTTTCGATCCGACCTTGGGCGGAACCGAACGCCGCCGCAGCGTCGATCGACGTATCGATCATTGTTTCGATGTTGGACAAGGCGTCCGAGACACCTTGATCCGTGGTGACATCGATCCGATCAAGGCCGAACAGGCCACCCGTCGCAGTACCGCCAGCAGCACCATCCACCTCAAGCGCAATTGCCGAACCGGAATTGTCGAGTTGCAGGGTCCACTGATTGTTCTCGAACTTCACATTGGTGGTGATGTCATCGAGGCCGCCAGCATCGATTGCAGTCTTCAGACCTTTGGCCACGTCCTCTGCAGTTTCACCTGCACTTGCAACATAGTCAAAGTTTGCGCCGCCGATGCTCACGCGATATCCGTCACCAGCGGCGACTGAGGTGTTCTGAGCGAAGGTCACTTCAGACGCGCGGCCTTGCAGCTCAACAGCTGAGAAGCTGGTGCCTGCAGCACCGGCTGCCGCATTTGGCAGGTCAGCTTGCAGGGTACCAGCGCCTGTGGTCTGCCCAGAGATGGATGTTGTATCAAACGCTTCGGTACTGGTGATGGTCAGGACGCCGCCCGTAACGCTGGCGGTGATGTTATCGATGCCTGCGCCCGCGATCTGTGCTTGGAGGCCGGATGCAACAGCGGCGGCCGTCGTGGTTGCGCCAACGGTAAAGTCGACCTGGCTATCGCCAATGTTCAGGGTGTAGACATCAGAAGTAGCCGCCGTGCCGGCGAATGTGATGTTCATGGCGTTGCCGGAGCTCGAAAAGTCCTGCGTGCTCGAATCGTCTGCAACTCTGTTCGCACCAGAGACGACTGTCACGGCGCCGCCGGAAACATCAGTATCGCCCGCCGTCAGAGCGGTACCGCCGACCAGCGAAGCACCGGTGCCCAGCGTACCTGCGTTCGAGGTCAGGTCCTGCCGCTCGATCGTGATCGAATTCGACGCCACCGAACCGTTTTCGCCGCGGTCAAGCGACGAGAGCACGCTCACGCTTTCAGCACCTGCCACTAGGTTCAGACCGTTAAATTGCGCGGCACCGGTCACCGAACCCACCTGACCGACAAGTGCGTCGATGTCTTCCTGGATCTTGGTCCGGTCCACGTTTTCTTCTTGTGCGGCGACAACCTTTTCCTTGATCTGCGTCAGCAGGTCAGTGGTTGTTTCGGACGCGTTCCGTGCCACGGCAACGGTCGATTCGCCCAGAGACAGGCTTTCCGAGATGGCTTTGAAACCAGCCACGTCCGATTCCATGACCTTCGAGATGGCCCAAACCGCAGAGTTGTCCTTGGCGCTCGAAATCGACTTACCCGTCGAGATTTCGTTCTGCGTCATCGCCAGGTTTTTGTTGATCGATTTGAGGGTTTGCAGCGCAACCATTGCGCTGTTGTTCGTGAGAATGCTCGACATTTGCATTTCCTTTTGTCGCGGCGCTTTGCGCCAAGGTTTGACGTCCCGCCCCCAATGGGACGAGCCAATGCCGTTCTGACAGTTGCAAAGCCTGATGTTGGCCGTGCGCCACCCATTCCGAGTGCAGGGGCACCATTGCGCCGCAGTGCCTAACGTTTTCCTAAACCGTCACCCCCGAGTAGGTCGGATTTGAATCATTCAAACTCAAGCACGCTTTTCGACGGAACGTTCGACACCGATATCAACTGATGTCTTGGCGCCGTCTTCATCATAGTAGTCAAGCGACTGCTTGACCCGTCGCACCATGGCGAGGCGTCGCGCAACGGACCGTATACCGGCGAGCGCACTGTCAAGAAGCGCTTGGTTTCGGGTCAATTTACGATGAATGCCGCGCAACTCTTCGGTCGCTTCTACAGCGTCCAAACGGCCTAATTTGTCCAACAGCGCTTCTTTACGGCTATGCATATCGCTCATGCCGTCGACATCCCCGGCAAGCAATGCGGCGCGTTCTTCTTCCAAAAGTTCGTCCAGGGCATCAATGATGGCTGTTGTCGGGTCATGCGCCATTTTGTCGGTCCTTCAATGCGTGATAAAGGTGTTCAGCCAAACCAACGCCGCCTGATTGCACCATCATTTCCGCCTGTGCATCCACCAGGAGTGATGCAAATTGCTCTTCACCCGCGCCGCCGCCAAAGGATTCTCGCGCTTCGCCGTAGCCCGCAGATTTCAACATTTCGGCCAGGAAGCTGGCCTCGAGCTTCTGAGCGGCTTTCATGAGTTTCGTATCGTGCGGCTCAGTGTTCGGCACATGAGGACCGGTTGAGATCGGCAATTCCATTCTGGGTTTCCTTCAATTCGAACGATTTTTCGCAGCATGAATCATAATCGGTAAAGAACCGGTAACTCTGTGCAGTCATGTTGCAATCAGCGCGGAAGAATTCCCGGAGTAGCACATGCAGCCCACCCTCGTATCCAAAGTGACCACGTCGCAGCCGTTGGAATCGCCTGTCGCTGTCAAGCGCGCGCCACAAGGCGCTACCCCGGCGGTGAACGAGGGTGCCGAAAATATGGATTTCGGGGCCGTCTTTACAGCCGAAGGGGTTGTTAAGCCGCGGGTCGACAGGGCCACAAATTCGGTTCTCCCAATGGTTGAAGACGCCGAAAACGAAAGCGCCGGTGATGTTCGCGATATCCTTCCGACGGATGTGGATGCCACGGTAACGCCGCAGGACCGCGAAAGCGCTTCACGGCTTCAGGACATCCAATCAAACGATGCTGATCTTTTGCCTGAGGAGGCCGGAAAAGCTGCGAAGTCGACGGATCATTCTCAAGGTCCAGTTCAGGACTCGGCGCGCCCAACAGCGGACCCCGACGGCAATCATACCACGCCAAAGGTCAGCGCTGCGCCGACTCAAACCGTTGCCGAAACCGCGCTCCGCGTCGCTTTACCGATGGATGCGCCAAGCCAGAAAATCTCCGCTCAAGTGCCAGCTCATGTGCTCCAAAGCGCGACACTGGCAGAGTTCCCACAGGTCGAAATGGTATCTCGCCACCCTCTCGTGACGTTGAGAAATGAACAAAATACTGTGCCGGTGCTGGAGGCACCCATCGTTTTGCCGCGGATGGTGTCAGAGAAGGTTGTGCCGCCGCCAACAGACGCACCAAAATTGATAACGCCTGCGCAAGCGAATGCTCTTCATCTCAGCCAACCGGGACAGACTACGCCGCCAAAGCTGCCGATGCCTATAACTGACGGCGCGACAACGGAACGGCGCGCGGATGCGCGAGATGTTCGCATATCGGCGCACCCGACGGAGGCAGCAGAAACAACACCCACCATCACGTCGAAATCGTCGACCCAACCCAGCGTTGCGCAGACTGTTCTGTTTGCCCCGATCGAGAAGGCAACGCCAACAGCGCAGGACGCATCGAAGATGTTGCGTGGTGATGCAGGGGAGATCGTCCATTGGGATCTTCGCGGATCGCAGTCGGCTTCGCCGTCGCAGTTAGCGCATGTGCAAATTGCGCAACGCGCGGACCTGCCGCCTCATATTGCGCAGCAATTGGCGGTTGCGATGCAGAAAGCACCCGACAAACCCGTCGAGATCGCGCTGAACCCGCCCGAGCTTGGGCGTGTACGGATGCTCATGACGGCGACTGAAACCGGCGTTGTCGTGCAAGTTCTGACTGAGCGCACCGATACGCTGGACCTCATGCGGCGCAACATAAATGAGCTCGGCAACGCACTGTCGGAACTTGGCTACGAGGACATCGCATTCAGCTTTGGTCAGAGTGATGGCCAAGATGACCGTCCTGAGACCGAAACTGACAGCAACGACGCGCTGCAGCTCGACATCACAGAGGCGAGCGCCGCCCATCCGGCAGCTCAATCAGCAATGCCGGCCTTGGCCATCACACATGACAGCATAGACATAAGGCTCTGACACCATGGACATTTCGCAGATCGCCGCAAGCACCCCAGTCACAAACAGCACCACCACATCAAACAGCGTCTTGAGCTCTGACTTCGAAGTTTTTCTTCAGATGCTGACGGCGCAAGCAGAGTATCAGGACCCACTGGAACCCATCGATTCATCGGAATACGCGGCGCAATTGGCACAATTCTCGATGGTCGAACAGCAGGTTTCGACGAACGATCTGCTGGAGCAGATGCTGACATCCTTCGGCACAAGCGACATGAGCGGTGCGGCCAATTGGATCGGACTGGAAGCGCTGGTCACTGGCCCGGTAAGCTACACCGGCTCGCCCATCACAGTGTCGCCCAACCCACCTGTTGCCGCGGACACGGTTGAGCTGGTGGTCTACAACGCTCAAGGCTCCGAAGTGCAGCGGCGCACCATGCCGACAAGCGCAGAGCCTTTCGTGTGGGACGGCCTGAGCGACAGTGGCACTCCTCTCCCACACGGCGAATACACATTGAAGATCGAGAGCCGCGCAAACGGGGAAGCCCTCGCCGAAGATCCGGCGCTGAGCTACACGCGGGTGACCGAAGCGCGCATCGAAAACGGCACGACGCTGCTGGTCCTGCAAAGCGGATACATGATCGAGGCGGCCAACGTCATCGGCCTGCGCGAACCCAGCTAGGGCCAGCGGTCAGCCAGCGCAAAGCCAGCATAGATCGGCGGCATCAACAGCCGCCGGAAGCGACCGAGCGGAAACCGAGCGGGCGGCACTTGCATCGCTTCGGGCAAGGCATCAGGCTGCTGTCCCTGTGCGAGCGTGGCGAGGCACGCACCGGCAAACGTGCCCATAGCGACCCCATTGCCGTGATAGGCAAAGCCGGCCAGCACCGAGGGCACATCCGGCAATGGCCCGACAAATGGCAAGCGCCCGCGTCTGAGGCAGACGAGCCCGGACCAGGCATGGGTCACCTCGACGTCCCGCCATGCGGGAAACATGGCCCGAAAGTCACGCAGGACGGCCGCCCGCGCGCGCGCCTCGGACCCGGGACCGCTGCGCAATCCGCCGCGCATCCCGAACAAAAATCGCCGATCCGGCATCAGGCGGAAGTAGTGCAAAAGGCGCCGTGTGTCGTACGCCATTTGCGCAGATGTCCATCCTTGTGCCGATAACTCTGCGTCAGTGAGGGGCCGCGTCACGAGCACATTGGATTGGGTCGGCATGTAACGTCCCCGCATCCCACCCGGCACATCCTCGCTGCTGTACCCGTTGGTCGCCACGATCACACGCTCGGCCCGGACCGTCCCTTGAGACGTGCGCACGGTCTGACGTTCAATGCTCAAGGCCGCGCTCTGTTCGAAAAAGCGAACGCCCAGTGTCTGTGCAGCTGCCACAAGACCTGCGAGGTACTTGCGCGGGTTCAGTGCGAAGCCAACGGGAATAGTGAGGGCCGCATGAAAAGGGCCGCCAAAACCCGCTTCGGCCGGCGTTTCAATACGGGCTGACACATCGTAGCATTCTGAAATCCGAAGTGCCTCGGCCTCGAACGCAGCGGCGTCCCGCGCCCGGTGAGCGAGCAGCGTTTCGCCAGCCGAGTGTCGGTCGACATCCAGGCCCAGCCGGTCGATCAGGTGCGCAACGCAATCCACAGCATCCCGCTCCGCCCTGCGCCACGCCTGGCGCCCTGCCGGACCAAAGCGGCGGTCGAGTTGTGCATCCGATGCGATGCCGCCCCCCAGACAGCAGAACCCGCCATTTCGGCCGGACGCACCCCAGCCCAGCTGCTGGGCCTCAAGAACGGCAACCGAAATTCCCGCCTCCGCCAGATGCAGCGCTGCGGACACGCCGGTAAAGCCTCCGCCGACGATAACAACATCGCAGGCGATGTCCCCCTGAAGGACTGCACCGCCGGGGATATCGCAGGTCTCGTCCCACCAACACCCATCGCGCGGCCCCGACCCATAGGCATATTCGGGAAAGATGCGTTTCATGCCGCGCGGGCGGCGGCCTGTTCATCACGCGCCGCCTGGACCGCTGCCCGTTTCGTGGCCAAGGACGCAACCACAACGCCGATGGTGACCAGACCGATCAGAATGGTGCTGAGCGCATTGATTTCAGGGCTGACGCCAAGGCGAACCGATGACCAAATCTTCATCGGCAAAGTCGTTGCGGATGGCCCCGAGGTGAAGGACGCAATGACCAGATCATCGAGGCTGAGCGTAAAGGCGAGCAGCCAGCCCGAAATCACGGCAGGGGCGATGATCGGCAGCGTCACAAGGCGAAATGCTTCAAAGGTCGAGGCGCCCAGATCCAGCGCGGCCTCTTCCAGCGATCGGTCAAACGTCACCAATCGCGACGAAACGACAACCGACACGAAACACATGGAAAACGTACTGTGCGCCAGGACGATGGTCAGCACACCACGGTCCAGCCCGATGCCGATAAAGAGCAGCAGAAGCGACAGGCCGGTGATTACTTCGGGCATCACCAACGGCGCATAGATCATGCCGGAAAACAGCGTTCGACCATAGAACCGTCCACCGCGCACCAGCACATAGGCCGCGATGGTGCCCAGCACGGTGGCGATGCTCGACGAGATCACGGCAACCCGCAAGGTGACCCAAGCGGCGTCAAGGAACGCCTCGTTGCGCAACAACTCGCCGTACCATTGCGTTGAAAACCCGGCCCAGACGGTGACCAGCTTGGACGCGTTAAAGCTGTAGATGACGAGGATCAGCATCGGGATGTAAAGAAATACGAACCCCAGTGTCAGCGACACCACGTTGAAAGGAGACATGCGGTTCATCCGCCTGCCTCCGTCTGACGCTGCTGGTTGCGCTGGAACAGCACCAGCGGGACCACCAGGATAATGAGAAGGATCACCGCAACCGCCGACGCAACGGGCCAATCGCGATTGGAAAAGAACTCTTCAAAGAGCACCTTGCCGATCATCAGCGTACCGGAGCCGCCCAAAAGGGATGGAATGACAAACTCGCCCAGTGCGGGAATGAACACCAGAAAACACCCCGCGATGATCCCGTTTTTCGACAGGGGCACCGTCACCAGCCAGAACGCCTTGAGGCGCGAGCAACCCAGATCTTCGGCAGCCTCGATCAGTGATCCATCAAGCCGGTCGAGCGCCGAGTAGATCGGCAGGATCATAAAGGGCAGATAGGTATAAACGATGCCGATATAGACAGCCCAGTTGGTGTTGAGGATGGTCAGCGGTGTGTCGATGATCCCGATCCACAGCAGAAACTGGTTCAGGAAGCCCTCGCCAGACAGAATGCCCACCCACGCGTAGACGCGGATCAGGAACGAGGTCCAAAAGGGTAATATCACCAGCATCAGCAGCGTGGGCCGCCAGGCCTCGGGCGCGCGCGCCATGGCGTAGGCCATGGGATACCCGATCAGCAATGTCAGCACGGTCGAAATCGCGGCAATCTGCATTGAGCTGAGATAGGCACGCCAATAGAGATCGTCTTGCGTGAGAAAAACGAAGTTCTCGAAATCGAGCTGGGACAGCATCGTCCAGATGCCATCTTTGGCTGTGGGCGTGTAGGGCGGTATGGCCAGCGCAATGTCTGACAGCGAGATCTTGAAGACCACCGCAAACGGGATCAGGAACAGCACCAGCAGCCACGCATAGGGGATCGCGATCAGAACCGCGCGCCTCATCTCTCCAGCACCACGCCCGCCGTCCCCGACCAGCTGACCCAGACGTCATCCTCCCACGTGATGTCGCGGCGTGCGATCCGACGGGTATTGGCGGTTTGCGCCTTGATCATCGTGCCGTCTGCCAGTGCCACATGGTACGTCGACAGATTGCCCAGATAGGCAATGTCGATCACCGTGCCCTGCAGCGCGTTGACGACCTGCGGCCTATCCTTGGATATGGCGACCTTTTCAGGTCTCAGGGCCAGCTTGACCGGTTTGCCGTCCAGCGCGTGGTCGCCATCTGCGGCAATCAGGGGCGGTTGGCCATCGGCCCAGTCGATCGAAATCCCGCCTTCGGGAATGTCTGCGGGTGCGGCCGCCACGGGCGTTTCGGGGGCTGGCAACTGTCGGACGATGTCCTTGCGTTGGCCGATAACGGGGGCCAGAACCTTGTCATGCAACCAGATGCCCAGTGCATTCGGTTGAGGTGCCCGTATGGCTGCCTGCGGCTCCGGCGTCGCCACGGGTTCGGGCGTTTGTGCTGCTGACGCGCGCGCGCGCGCCGTTCCGGCGATCAGGGTCACATCACCAATGAAATCCGCGACATATGCTGAATTCGGCGCCTCGTAGATGTCCGTGGGGGTCGCGACCTGCATCACACGCCCCTCATCCATCACCGCCACGCGGCTGGCGACCGTCATCGCCTCTTCCTGGTCATGGGTGACGATGACAAAAGTCGTGCCGGTCTTTTCCTGAATATCCATCAGCTCGAATTGCGTCGCTTCGCGCAGCTTGGCGTCGAGGGCGCCCAGTGGTTCATCCAGCAGCAAGAGTTTCGGCGCCTTGGCCAGTGACCGAGCCAGCGCCACCCGCTGCCTTTGCCCACCAGAAATCTGATGCGGCTTGCGACGAGCAAATTTCTCGAGCCGGGTGAGCTTGAGCATGTCTTCGACACGCGCGGCAATCGCCGCTTTGTCGCTGCTCTCGCGTCGCAGACCAAACGCGATATTGTCCCAGATCGTCAGGTGCGGAAACAGCGCATAGGACTGAAACATCATGTTCACCGCCCGCTTGTTGGCAGACACCCCGGCGATGTTCTGACCAGCCAATTCAATTGCGCCTTCGGTGGGGTCCTCGAACCCGGCCAGCATGCGCATCATCGTGGTCTTGCCGCAGCCCGACGGGCCCAGCAGGGCAAAGAACTCGCGTTCGTAGATGTCGAGCGTCAGGTCATCAATCGCGACGAATTCGCCAAAGCGTTTGGTGACATTGCGAAACCGGATCAACGGCTTTTCGTTGGGATCATCCCAGGGGGCGAAAACACATTCGGGCAACGGATTAATCCCTGCTGGTCAAGCCGGGGCGCAGGGAACCCGCGCCCCGAGGTCGGATCAGGTGCCCGATTTGATCCGCGTCCACGCGCGCGTCAGGTTGCGCTGATCACGCGCGTCCCATGGGGTCACGGTATAGAGGTTTTCCAGCGCCGCCTCGTCCGGATAGATCGCGGTATCGCCGATCACATCCTCGACGAGGAACTCCTTGGAGGCTTCGTTACCATTGGCGTAGTAAACATAGTTCGACGCCTGCGCCATGTTCTGCGCATCCATGATGAAGTTTAGGAACGTGTGCGCACCTTCGGGGTTTGGCGCATCCGCTGGCACGGCCATCTGATCAAACCACATCAGGGCACCCTCGGTCGGGGCGGTGTAGGCGATGTCGACGCCATTTTCGGCCTCGGCGGCACGGTCGCGTGCCTGAAGGATGTCGCCGGACCAGCCAAAGGCCACACAGATATCACCGTTCGCCAGCGCATTGATGTATTCGGAAGAATGGAATTTCTGCACATGCGGGCGCACGGCCATCAGCACCTCTTCGGCCTTGGCCAGCGCGTCGGCATCCTTGGCGTCGGACGGCATTCCAGCATAGGTCAGCGCCGCCGGGATCATCTCCGTCGGGGCGTCGAGGAAATGCACACCGCAGCTGGCAAGCTTTTCGATGTTCGCGGGATCAAAGATCAGCGACAGCGACCCGATGGGCGCATCCTCGCCCAGGATTTCCTGAACCTTGCCAACATTTACACCCAGCCCGGTTGTGCCCCACATGTAGTTTATCGAATAGGCGTTGCCGGGGTCGTAGGCTGCGGTACGCTCTTCGATGACGCCCCACATGTTTTCGATATTGGGCAACTGCGCCTTGTCCAGCGGTTGGAACACGCCAGCCGTGATCTGGCGTTGCAGGAACGTGCCGGTCGGCACCACCACGTCATAGCCAGAGGATCCGGCCAGCATCTTGGTCTCCAGCACCTCGTTGCTGTCGAACACGTCATAGACCAGGTCGAGGCCGGTTTCCTGTTCGAACTTTTCCAGCAGGTCTTCGTCGATATAGTCGGACCAGTTGTAGACCCGCACTTCGTCGGCCAGCGCAACACCCGATAGGGCAAAAGCGGCGACGGTGCTCAGCATCATGGCTTTCATGTAAAACTCCCGTGTCATGCCCGGTTGTCCCGGGTCAGGCGAAATAAATACAAGTTTTGCCCCTTGCGTCCAGCAAGATTGCCCATGTCGCATTGACGACCGGCCGCTTGCTCATATTGTCGGCACGTCTGACAGTCTGAGGGTCCGCATGCCAGCCATCACCAACCACCTGCCCACGTCCGAGCTGCAGGCGCTGGACGCGGCACACCATATGCATCCCTTCACCGCCGGAGGTGAGCTGGCCCAAAAAGGCGCGCGGGTGATCACGCGGGCCAACGGCGTGTTCCTGCATGACAGTGACGGGAATAAAATCCTGGATGCGATGGCGGGCTTGTGGTGTGTGAACATCGGCTACGGCCGGGGTGAGCTGGCTGATGTGGCAGCGCGCCAGATGCGCGAACTACCCTACTATAACACGTTCTTTCAAACGACCCACGTACCGGCGATTGCGCTGGCGCAGAAACTGGCAGAATTGGCACCTGGCGATTTGAATCATGTCTTCTTTGCCGGATCCGGGTCAGAGGCGAACGACACCAATCTTCGGATGGTCCGCACCTACTGGGCCATGAAAGGTCAACCGGACAAATCGATCATCATCAGCCGCAAGAATGCCTATCACGGGTCGTCCGTCGGGTCAGGCTCGCTGGGTGGCATGACGGGCATGCACGCGCAGGGTGGCATGCCGATCCCCGGCATCGTTCATATCGGTCAGCCGAATTGGTGGGCCGAAGGCGGCGACATGACACCCGATGAGTTTGGCATCGCGCGGGCGCGCGAACTGGAGGCAGCGATTGCCGAACACGGGGCGGACCGCGTCGCTGCGTTTATCGCAGAACCGATCCAAGGGGCAGGCGGCGTGATTGTCCCGCCTGCGACCTACTGGCCCGAGGTCAAACGCATCTGCGACGCGCATAACATCCTGTTGATCGCAGATGAAGTGATCTGCGGCTTTGGCCGGACCGGCAACTGGTTCGGGTCCGAAACCGTTGGAATAGAGCCGCATATCATGACAATCGCCAAGGGGCTGAGCTCGGGGTATCAGCCCATTGGTGGGTCTATCGTGTGTGATGAAGTGGCGGACGTGATCGGCGGGGGAGAGTTCAATCACGGCTACACCTATTCGGGCCACCCGGTGGCGGCGGCCGTCGCACTCGAGAACCTGCGCATCCTGGAAGAAGAGAATGTTCTGGACCACGTGCGCGACGTGGCAATCCCGGCCTTGCACGAGATGTGGCATGGGCTGGCAGATCACCCGCTGGTCGGTGAGACGACGATTGTCGGCATGATGGGCTCTCTGGCACTGACACCGCATAAAGAAAGCCGCGCCAAATTCGCCGCAGAGGCGGGCACCGCCGGGTTCATGACCCGCGAGCGTTGCTTTGCCAACAATCTGGTGATGCGGCATGTGTACGACCGGATGATCATTTCGCCGCCTTTGGTCATCACACCGGATGAGATCAGCCTGTTGGGTCAACGGGCGCACCTCGCGTTGGACGAGGCCTATGCCCAGCTCAAAGAACACGACTTGCTGAAACCAGCGGCCTGAGCGGCGTGAGGGGCCAGCCCCTCACACTTCGCGGAGTTTATCCTGCAAGATGAACCGGGATCCTCAGGGCTTTACGATCATGGGTCGTGATACGTTGCAGAGGCATTCGGCCGGGCCATCTTCGGTGATGCGGATGCTTTCTGTGATGGCAAGGCCCCAGCCGTCCATCCAGAGACCCGGCATGAAATGAAAGGTCATATTCGGCTCTAACACCGTATCGTCAGTGTCTCGGAACGAGATGGTGCGCTCGCCCCAATCCGGCGGATAGCTGAGGCCAATGGGATAGCCACAGCGTGCCGTACGCGCGATCCCGACCTTTTGCAGGGCGCCATTCAGAGCGGCGGCGACGTCCCGCGCCTGATTGCCTGCGCGCGCCGCATCCAACCCAGCGGCGAGCCCTTCGAGCACAGCCTCTTCGGCACGCTTCATCTCCTCCGGGGGATCACCGAGGAAGATCGAGCGGCAGAGCGGCGCATGATACCTGCGATAGCAACCAGCGATTTCGATGGTCGTCGCTTCCCCTCGGCGGAAAGCATCGCCGTTCCACGTGAGATGCGGCGCCGCCGCATCGGCGCCCGACGGCACAAGCGGCACTATCGCGGGGTAATCGCCCCAATCGTCGCCAACACCACGGATCGCATCGCGGTACGCGTCGCCGATCACCTCATTCTTTCGCACACCGGGCGCGACACGTTGGGCCATCCCGGCAATCACCGCCTCGGAAATGCGCGCGGCCTTGCGTATAAAGCCAATCTCGGCCTCTGACTTCATCGCGCGGCACCAGTTGGCGATGCCTGTTGCGTCGACCATGGCAACACCTGCATCCGCCAGCACGGCATGCGCCTTGGCCGAGTAGTAGTAATTGTCCATTTCGACCCCAACGCGGCCCTTGAGGTAACCTGCCAGATCCTCTATCGGGTGACGATCCGGTGTTTGGATAAAGTGTTCGGCGTAGCCGAGGCAGCGCTCCGCAGGCATCCAGACCGTTCGATGGGCGCCCGCCACATCCTGCGCCCTGCCCCACCAGATGGGATCGGCGTCATGGGTCACGATGACTGCCTGATGGACGTAGAAAGACCAGCTGTCGTAGCCCGTAAGCCAGCCCATGTTGGACGGGTCGGTGATCACCAGCATGTCCAGATCTTGCGCCGCCATCGCGGCACGGACCCGCGCCAGACGCACCTGATATTCATCCAGATCAAAGGGCAACGGCATGATTCTGTTCCAATATGTGATCAAAGCTGCGGGAACATTGCCTTAAATCGCATAGTCTTGCAGTCAAAACGCCTGTTCGCTGGGCCTTTGCCGCATTTTCCAGCCTACTTGGTTGCAATGCTTGGCGCGTCCCGGTTTAGTTCGGCGCAACATGGCGAGACAGCCACGAGACACACACGGGGAGCCACGTTTGGCCGATACTGCAGACGATCAGGCGTTCGTTGAATTCGAACGCGTGCAGAAAAGTTATGACGGCGAAACGCTCGTCGTCAAAGACCTTAACCTCTCCATGCCACGAGGCGAATTTCTGACGATGCTCGGGCCGTCCGGGTCGGGCAAGACGACCTGCCTCATGATGCTGGCAGGGTTCGAGACGGCGACCCACGGCGACATACGTCTGGGCGGCACGTCCATCAACAATATCCCGCCGCACAAGCGCGGCATTGGCATGGTTTTCCAGAACTACGCCCTGTTTCCGCATATGACGGTGGCTGAAAACCTCGCCTTTCCGCTGGAGGTCCGCAAGATTGGCAAGTCCGAGCGCGAGGAAAAGATCATGCGCGCGCTTGGCATGGTTCAGATGCAGGATTTTGCCGGGCGGCGCCCTGCGCAACTGTCGGGTGGTCAGCAGCAGCGGATCGCGCTGGCCCGCGCACTGGTGTTCGAGCCCGAGTTGGTGCTGATGGACGAACCGTTGGGCGCGCTGGACAAACAGCTGCGCGAGACGCTGCAATTCGAGATCACGCGGCTGGCCCACGATCTGGGCATCACAACCGTTTACGTGACGCATGACCAGACGGAGGCGCTGACCATGTCAGACCGTGTTGCCGTGTTCGACGATGGCCGCATCCAGCAGCTTGATCCGCCGGACACGCTCTACGAGGCGCCGCAGAACAGTTTCGTGGCGCAGTTTATCGGCGAGAACAACACGCTGATGGGCAAGGTGACCAAGATCAGCGGCGACCATTGCGAGGTCACGCTGGATCAGGGCGAGGTGATCGACGCCATGCCCGTCAACGTGACCGAGCTGGGCCAGCGCACCCGCGTGTCTATCCGCCCGGAACGGGTCGAGATGGACAGGTCGCGCCTGCAGCCCGATGTGCACACGCTCAAGGCCGATGTTCTGGAATTCGTCTACATGGGCGACATCTTTCGGACACGGCTGCGCGTCGCTGGAAACGATGATTTCGTCATCAAGACACGCAATGCCCCCGATCAGGTCCGCCTCACCCCAGGTGAGCAGATCGAGATCGGGTGGCTGCCACAGGATTGCCGGGCGCTCGACGCCTGAGCATGCAAGAAGAAGGCTGCATGCTGCGCCCGTGGCGCGGCCTTCACGAAACCCAAAACGGGCGTAGCAAGTGGGAGAAACACTCATGAAACTCACCAAGACCCTGATGGTCACGACCGCGCTGACAGTCGCCTCCGGCACTGCCTTTGCCGACGGCCACATGGCCTCTGACATGACACTGGTCAGCTGGGGCGGCGCATACCAAGCCAGCCAGCAGAATGCCTATGTGGCGCCTTACATCGAGATGAACCCCGGCGTGACCGCGGTATGGGACGAAAGCTCGGCCGAAGCTGTGGCCAAGCTGCGTGCCATGAATGAGGCGGGTAACGTCACATGGGACGTCGTCGACGTTGTGGCCGCTGACGCGATCCGCCTGTGCGACGAGGGCCTCGCCCTGGAAATCGACGCGGACGAAGATCTGGCCGCAGCCCCCGATGGCACGTCCGCTTCGGATGACTTTGGCGACCTGCTGGTCTCCGAATGCTTCATCCCGCAGATCGTGTATTCGACGACGTTCGGTTACCGCACGGACCTGGTGGGGGACACGCCGCCCACAGAAGTTTGCGCCGTCTTCGACACCGAAACCTATCCCGGCAAGCGGTCGCTGGAAAAGCGTCCGATCAACAACATGGAATGGGCGCTGCTCTGCGACGGTGTGGCCAAGGACGACGTCTATGACGTTCTGGCGACCGAAGAGGGCCAGCAACAGGCCCTCGACAAGCTCGACACGATCAAGGACGACGTGATCTGGTGGTCTGCCGGTGCCGACACGCCCCAGCTGCTGGCCGATGGCGAAGTCATCATGGGCTCGACCTATAACGGTCGCCTGTTCGCCGCGATCGAAGAGCAGGGCCAGCCCATCGGCATGCTCTGGGACGCGCAGGTGTTCGACCTTGACGGCTGGATCATTCCCACGGGCCTCAGCCCCGAGCGTGAAGCGCGTGCGCGTGACTTCATCAAGTTCGCGACAGACACGCAGCGTTTGGCGGATCAGGCCAAGTACATCTCGTACGGCCCTGCGCGGGCATCGTCCGCACCGCTGGTCGGTCAGCACGCGACACTGGGTATCGACATGGCACAGCACATGCCAACCGACCCCGAAAACGCCAAGAACACGTTCCTCTACAACTACGAGTTCTGGGCGGATTACCGTGACGACATCGACGCCAAATTCCAGGCGTGGCTCGCACAATAAAGCGATCTCTGAGGTGGGCGTACGCGCCCGCCTCACCTCAAAGGAGGCAACCATGCCCAAAGGCTACATCATCGGCCACATCACGGTGAACGATCCCGAGGCGTACAAGGAATACGTCGAAAAGGACACGCCGATCCTGCTGTCCCACGGTGCTGTGCCCCTTGTGCGTGGCGGCGACGCGCAGTCGATGGAAGGACCGGAGTTTTCTCGCCATGTGGTCTTTGAGTTCCCGACATACGAGGCTGCCCTGGCGGCCTACAATGACCCCGACTACCAGGAGGTCATGAAAATCCGTCATCGTACCGCGACCTCGATGATCGTCGTGGCGAAAGGCGCGTAAGCGATGGCCGAGGTGATGCAAGCCGCTGATGGCACGCCCCTGAAACGCAGCCTTGCGCGCGCCCTGCGCCGCCAGAAACTGCGCGCCCTCGGGCTGATCGCGCCGCTGCTGCTGTTCGTGTTGATCACGTTCATCGTGCCCATCGGGTCGATGCTGTTCCGGTCGGTGGAAAATGACATCGTCCAGAACACGCTGCCCGACACGATCCGCATGCTGATCGCCCGCGACGAGACGGGCGTGCCGGATGAGGATGTGTTCACCGCGCTCTACATCGACCTTTTCATCGCCGAAGAACAAAAGCTGCACACCCGCCTCGGCTCACGTCTGAACTACGAACAGACCGGCGCCAGCTCCATGTTCCGCCGTACGGGCCGCGCGGTGGGTCGGTTTGACACCGACACTTATACCGATGCCATCACCGACGCGAACGCAGCCTGGGAGGAGCCGGCGCATTGGGTCGCAACCCTCTCCGCCAATGCCGATGCCCTACCCCGCACGGCAAGCGCTTGGGCGCGCTGGAACGCGGCATTCGCTGCTCAGGGTGACGAGGTCGGCGCACGCGATCTCGAGGATTTCCTGTTCACCGCCCTCTACCTTGATTTGCGCGACAGCGCGTCGGCCCCCGCGGGTCTGGAAGCCGCCTATGCCGCCGCGCAGGCGACGGACCTTGTGTCGAGCAAGGACGCTTTTATCGAGGCCGACGAACGGTGGGGCAAAGCTGAAATCTGGGAAACCCTGACGCTCTACGCCCCGAAATACACGCCGGGCTATTTCCTCAACTCGGTCGATTTCCAAAAGACGACCGAAGGCTTTGAACAGCGCCCCGAAAACGAACAGATCTACATCACACTTTTTGGCCGCACGATCTGGATGTCGCTCCTGATCACTTTCTCCTGCATCGCTCTGGGCTATCCGATCGCGTGGCTGCTCGCCAACCTGCCCATGCGCAAGGCCAACGTGCTGCTGATCCTCGTGCTGCTGCCATTCTGGACATCGCTCCTGGTCCGCACGTCCGCCTGGAAGGTCATGCTGCAACAGCAAGGCGTGATCAACGATGTGCTCGTCTGGATCGGCCTCGTGGCGGATGACGGCAGGCTTATCATGATCAACAACCAGTTCGGCACCATCGTCGCGATGACCCACATCCTGCTGCCGTTCATGATCCTGCCGATGTATTCCGTGATGCAGACCATCCCGCCCAGCTACCTGCGCGCGGCCAAGTCGCTCGGTGCCACCAACTGGACCGCGTTCTGGCGCGTCTATTTCCCGCAATCCGTGCCAGGCATAGGCGCAGGCTCCATCCTCGTTTTCATCCTGGCCATCGGCTACTATATTACCCCGGAAATCGTCGGCGGGACCAAGGGCGTCTTCATCTCGAACCGGATCGCCTATCATATCTCGTCATCGCTCAACTGGGGCCTTGCCGCAGCTCTCGGCACCATCCTGCTGGTGGCGGTGCTGGTGCTCTACTGGGCCTATGACAAGATCGTGGGCATCGACAATGTAAAGCTAGGATAGTCCATGGGCTTGCCTCCATACGCCACACTCGGCCAGCGCATCTGGCACTACGGCTTCCGCGTCATTTGCGGCCTGATCTTCTTCTTTCTGGTCGCACCCATCGTCGTGGTCATGCCACTGTCGTTTAACGCCCAAGACTTCTTCACCTTCACGCCCGAAATGCTGCGGCTCGACCCCGAAGGCTACTCGCTCAAACACTACGAAGACTTCTTCACCAACCCGCAATGGCAGCTGGCGCTGAAAAACTCGCTGATCATCGCGCCGCTGGCGACGATCATCTCCGTATCGCTCGGCACACTCGCCGCCATCGGCCTCAGCCAATCCCATGTGCCGTTCAAACGCGCGATCATGGCGGTCCTCATCTCGCCCATGATCGTGCCGCTGATCATCTCGGCCACCGGCATGTTCTTCTTCTACTCATCCTTGGGCAACTGGATGGAAGGCACGCTGGGCCTCGACAAGAACTTCGTGGGCTACGTCAAGGTCATCCTCGCCCACGCTGTCCTCGGTATCCCGTTCGTGATCATCACCGTCACGGCGACGCTCGTCGGCTTTGACCGCTCGCTCACGCGCGCCGCCGCCAATATGGGCGCAGGGCCGGTCACGACCTTCTTTCGCGTGCAAATGCCCCTGATCCTACCCGGTGTGATCTCGGGTGGCCTATTCGCCTTCATCACCTCCTTTGACGAGGTCGTCGTCGTCCTCTTCGTTGGCTCGGCCAGCCAAAAAACCCTGCCCTGGCAGATGTTCATCGGCCTGCGCGAACAGATCAGCCCGACAATCCTCGCCGTCGCGAC
>ERZ1740067.455-NODE-455-length-32828-cov-6.992402_pt1 | contig 32828 bp, 25 predicted proteins | sample MGYA00581736_ERZ1740067 | MGnify/ENA primary metagenome ERZ1740067 (study PRJEB43018, sample SAMN04849236) | marine metagenome | isolation source: floating plastic debris | place: Pacific Ocean | collected 2008-08-27 | study: EMG produced TPA metagenomics assembly... | reverse complement strand
AGTCAGCGTGACCAGGCGTATCGACAATATTAATCAGCGTTTTGCCGTAGTACACCGCTGTATTTTTTGACAGGATGGTAATTCCCCGTTCCCGCTCCAGGTCGTTGGAGTCCAGTACGCAGGTTGGCACGGCTTCGTTATCACGGAAAATACCGGATTGCTCCAGCAGAGAGTCAACCAGGGTCGTTTTGCCGTGGTCTACGTGGGCAATGATAGCAACGTTGCGAATGGGAAGGCTCATAAGGAGTCTGAGGGGAAAGTCTACAGGGGTGCGTTTTCGTCAGTGTTGTAGCGTTCTGGGGACGAAAGTTAACACCCCCGGAATAAATATTAAACAATTGTAACGTATCAGAGCGTGGATGCACTGCATTGGATGGAGGTCACAGTGGAGAGGCTGATCTGATTGAGATATCTTCAGGTTTCGGATAGGCAACGGCTTTTACAGTAGGGGCGAAGAATGCGTCACAGAAAAGAAAATCAATGAATTTTAAATCAATGAATTTTGCACTGTTGATGAGATAACTTTTCCTACGAACGAAGCTAATAGCAAGATTGGGAAAAGCTATTTGAGAACACTGGCACAGCAAGACAAATCAACAGTCTTCAGGCAAAGGCAATACCCTAAATAGATTGGGTAATATTTACTGATTACAGAGCCGACTCAATAGCCACCGCTCGCACAAGCACAATCTAGGAAAACTCAGCCTTCACACTACTCTCGACATTCGCATCCTCTATAGCGACACCCTCCACCACTGGCAGTCTTGTTCCACATCGACGGCAAAACTTGGCATCTTCTTCATGACCAAGCAGCCCACACTGCGAGCAGGTGACGCGAACCGAATTTTGCGCCTTGGTGAATTGCTGAATAAGCTTGCCGACTTGAGTAGGGATCAAGGCAATGCCCGTAAGAATCATGGCGATGGTCAGCCCCCGGCCAGCCTCAGAGACTGGTGTGATATCGCCAAACCCCACGGTAGTCATGGTGACTACCGCAAAGTAAACTGCATCCAAAAAAGTGCCAAAGTTTTTGGGATTGGCGCTGTGTTCGGCCTGATAAATCGCCCCGGCGTAGATAAAAATAATCGAAAACAAGGTAAAGAGAATGCGACCAAAGATTAGCCCCTGATAGCCAATCAACCGAGCAAACCATGTTTTCTTTTCGAAGAAGCGAGAAAGTCGCAAAATCCGCAGCCAGCGAATCAACGGAACCGGTGGGATATTAATCGCACTGAACAACAGTGGCAAGATCGCGATTAAGTCAATCACCCCATATAGGCTAAAGACAAAGCGCAGCGGCTTCTGGGCAGACCACAGCCGCAGCAAGTACTCCACCGTGAACACAACCAGAATCACCTGATCGGCAATCTTGATACCAAGGCGAACGCGATCGGGAATTGGATAGGTTTGAATCGCGAAGAAAGCAGCAGAGAGAAGGATAAGGAACGCGATCGCCCCTTTCACCGCAACCCCAATCCAATCGTCACTTTCATCTAGCGCGTGCCTAACCTGCTCTCGTAAAGTCATGTAGCGAGCCTATCCAATACTTTTTTGCAAACGATAAAATCACTAAGTCCACAAAAGAAAGGTATACCGGGGAAAGTCCGGTGCCCCACCAAGCTTGGGTATTCCGGCACTGTGCCGCAACTGTAAAAGTCAGAACGCCTGGTTACCTGTTTTTTATCACTCATGCTCGCGTCGCACGAGCAATGAGCAACACTCTATGGCTTTCATTCAAACATCTGACACACTCACTACCGCGTCTGTAGCCGATGCATCTTTGTCGAACCTATCGCCAACGGGCACAGTACTCAACTCAGATGCGCCCAACTCAAATGCCACTAATCCGGATCTAGAGGCAATCGCACCATCCAATCGCTCTCCTGAACTTCAGTTCATTCTCAACAACATTAATCTCCCATCACTGCCAATCAAACGTCCGCTGCTTATGGTGGGCCATGGAACCCGCAACCCGAAAGGTCGCCAAGACCTGATTGATTTTGGCATCCTCTATCACCAGATTGACCCTTCGCGCCCCGTCATTCCATGCTTTTTAGAACTCACAGGTCCCAGCATTCAAGACGGCATCGATCAGTGCATTGCCCAGGGCTACACTGACATTTCGGTGCTGCCCATTCTGCTCTTTGCCGCCCGCCACAACAAATTTGATGTCACCGGCGAACTCGATCGCGCCAAAGCTCGCTATGCCGACACCCATCCCCAGCTAACTTTTCACTACGGTCGCCACTTTGGCATCACCCCAGCCATTCTAAACTTGTGGAAAAACCGCCTGACCCTGCTTGATAGCCCAGAGCACAACCCCAACGGCATTTCCCGCGAAGACACAGTCCTCCTCTTCATTGGTCGCGGCTCTAGCGATCCGGACGCTAACGGCGATGTCTACAAACTCGCTCGCATGCTTTGGGAAGGCAGCGGCTACCACACGGTAGAGACCTGCTTTATTGGCATTACCCATCCCCGCTTGGACGAGGGATTTAGACGCGCTCGACTATACAACCCTAAGCGCATCATTGTGCTTCCTTACTTTATGTTTACTGGCGTACTCATGGAGAAAATTGGCGCGATCGCAACTCAACAGCAAGTCAATTATCCTGATATCAGCATCGCCACCCTTCCTGAAATGGGCATCCATCCCCAGCTACTTAAGGTGCTGCGCGATCGCGAAATCGAAACCCAGCTGGGTACAGTTGCCATGAACTGCGAACTCTGCAAATTTCGCCTCGCAGCCACAGGCGACTCACCGCAGACTGCCGGCCACAGCCACAGTCATAGTGGTCACAGTCACACTGACCACAGCCATTCTCATGGCCACCATCACCATCCAAACACCCCAGTCCCCGATCCCTATGCTCAGCCGGAGAAATATCACAATCGTATCTGGCAGGTTCCTTAGCTATGAATGTTCAGAACATCACGCCCATTCTCAACGTTTCTAACCTAGCCGAAAGCATTCAGTGGTTTGAGAAGTTAGGTTGGCAAAAGCTTTGGGACTGGGGAGAGCCACCGACCTTTGGCGCCGTCGGGATTGGGGAGGAGCATCAGATCTTTCTCTGCTTAGATGGCCAAGGCGGACGAGGCAAAGGCACTAACGAACACACCTTCGGCCCCCATGGTGATGAAACCCAAGATAAAGGCGTCTGGCTCTCTATTTTTGTAGATGACGTCGATACGGTATACGCCACCGCCAAAACCGCCAATATCGACATTGTCTTTCCGCCCACCGACTGTCCTTAGGGAATTCGCGAGTGTCACCTGAGACATCCCGACGGTCATGTCTTCAGAGTTGGCACAACTCTTAATTAAATCTCGCTACTCCTAAATCTCGCTACCACCTAATTCAACATCACCTAACCTATGGCTGCTTCCTTCAATGTCGGCGATCGCATCCGCCTCCATACCCGTCCGCCCTACCTCAAGAGCGCAGAACCGATGCCAATGCTGCGCCCCCCAGATCTTGTGGACATTGGCGAAGAAGGCACTATTCTCTCTCGCAAGCCGGGCGGATACCTCGGCATTCGATTCGCCAGAGGCGCATTCTTAGTCGATGCCCAATATATAGAGGCCGTCGAAATAGAAAGCGCCGAACCGCCCGATACCCATCCAGAAGAATAAAAAGTTTTTTACGATACCGTTCGCCTCATGTGCTACATTTAGTTACCGTGCGGGACACACAGAGAGCCCGCATTTGCTGTGTGTAAGGCAATTGTGCACACACGCTACATAAAATAGAGGGTCGCTAGCTCAGTGGTAGAGCATTCGGCTTTTAACCGACTGGTCCTGGGTTCGAATCCCAGGCGACCCACTTTTTTGAAAGGTTCGCTGCTTCAGAGTTGTCTGGGGGAGCGTTTTTTATTGCTGATTGCTACAAAAAATTAATCTTCGAAGGAAGGAAAAGTTCCCCGTAACAAAAGCGTCACCCCGCACCCTTTAGCAATAGGGATCAGCCTTCAGCCTAAATACGTAGCCAGTCCTAGTAAAGCAATGGGTTAAGTAAAACAAATCGTCACAGTTCAATGTTTTACCTTAAGATGAAACTGATAAGAACCTACACCTATCGCAACTTTAGGTAACACTTTAGCTCAGCAGGTGGGTTACCATCTCGCAGAAAATATTAGGAGGATATGGAATGGCGCTTGTACCTATGAGGCTGCTACTTGATCATGCAGCGGAAGAAGGATACGGGATTCCAGCTTTTAACGTTAATAACATGGAGCAGATCCTTGCAATTATGCAGGCTGCTGACGAGACTGACAGCCCAGTGATCTTGCAAGCGTCTCGTGGCGCACGCAAGTACGCAGGCGAGAAGTTCTTGGCTCACTTGGTTGCTGCAGCAGTTGAGACCTATCCTCACATTCCCATTGTGATGCATCAGGACCACGGCAATGGCCCAGCAACCTGCTACTCGGCGATTCGTAACGGCTTCACAAGCGTCATGATGGATGGCTCTCTAGAGGAAGACGCTAAGACACCTGCTAGTTTTGAGTACAACGTAAACGTCACTCGCAAGGTTGTTCAGGTTGCTCATGCTGTCGGTGCCAGTGTGGAAGGTGAGCTGGGTTGCCTAGGTTCACTCGAAACTGGTAAAGGTGAAGCGGAAGATGGCCACGGCTTTGAAGGCGCACTAGACAAAGACCAGTTGCTGACTGACCCCGAAGAAGCGGCTCAGTTTGTAGAGGCGACTCAAGTAGATGCTCTCGCGGTCGCAATTGGGACTAGCCACGGTGCGTACAAGTTTACTCGCAAGCCTACAGGCGAGATTCTGGCGATTGACAGAATTGCAGAAATTCACAAGCGCCTGCCAAACACTCACCTAGTGATGCATGGTTCTTCTTCTGTCCCTCAAAAGTGGCTGGAGATGATCAACGCACACGGTGGCGCAATTCCTGAAACCTACGGTGTACCTGTTGAAGAAATTCAGAAAGGTATTAAGAACGGCGTTCGCAAAGTGAACATCGACACCGACAACCGTTTGGCCATCACTGCAGCTATCCGCGAAGCGGCTGAAGCAGATCCTAAGAACTTTGACCCCCGTCACTTCCTCAAGCCTTCTATCAAGTACATGCAGCAAGTATGTACTGATCGCTACGAGAAGTTTGGCACAGCTGGCAATGCTTCCAAGATTAAGCAGGCTGGCGTTGAAATCTTTGCGGCTAAGTACGCTGCTGGCGAACTCGATGCCAAAGTTAAAGCAACTGCGACTGTTTAATCCTTTGTTCGGCTAAGTTGCAAGCAACTAGCTGAAACGGCAACGGATTGATTGTATTTCCCCAGAAGAGCGTTCTCTTCTGGGGAAATGTTTTTTGGGTATGTATGATGACTCAGCAAAAATATTTGCCGCGACAGTTGCGGGCAATCGCATCTAGCTACCTGATTCGTCAAACGGCGGGAGCTGAAAGAGTAGGCGGGTTGGAAATCTATATCAATCGACTGTCTGAACCCAAGGGTGAAATTCGAGTGGTAAAGACTTTTCTAGGGCCAGATGAGGTGTGGAACGAAATCGGCAATGTAGGCAGAGAAGCCACAGCAGGCATCGTTGAGTATGCGAAAGAACACAATATCAACCTGGCGTGGTGGGATATCGAGCTGCGCAAATTTTTATTCCATCCCGTGAATTCCAGAAATGAGATGTACTTTTTTGCCGCGCAAAACGCTTTTCAGGCTGCTTTAAACGCTTGCAACGCCCCTCTGTCAAAGTAGAGGGGCGTTGATAAAGGAGAAAGCTCTTCTGGTCAATAGTAGATAGAGGCGCTCTATCTACTACTGTGTTTCTCTAAGCTGCTTATTTCGTCCCCTGTGACCGTAAAATTCCAGCATGGATGATTCCATGGATTTTCTGGTGTCTGTGCTTGTATCCGCTTCCGCCGATGTTTCTGATGCGGTAGGTTCTTCGGTCACAGATGGCGCTGAAGGCGAAGATTTTTCTGTTGTGGTGTCAATGCTCTCAGCAACCGCTGTCCCGGCTAGCTTCTCTTGAATGACAGCGTCATCTGCGGCAAACAGAAAATGGTTGGCAAGGGACATATTCAGGCTGTAGCAAAAGCAAATGAGTAAACCAAAACTAAGGATACTCTGTAGCCAACGTTTTTTAACCAGGTTCCAACTAGTTGCCGCCAGCAGACCGATAAATGCGATCGCGCACAGTACTCCTACCAGGAGGCTAAGCCGAACATCCCAAGAGAGCACACCCGTCACTGCAAGCAACCCAAAACAAAATGCGGCGGGTTGCCAACCGCTGTAGAAATATCGAACGACCCAATTTCTAAGTCGTGTTTTAACAGAACGCTGTCGCCAAGAAACCATCGCTACCCCCCACCACGTTAGGAAAAGACGGTTTTAAATTACCCGCGCCAGCTTTGGCAGACTACGATGCTTCACAAATGTAATGAGTAGAGCGAAAAGACCCTGTCGAACTTCGGCTATCGGCTGGTCTCGTGCACTGTATACTGTCCAAATCTGGTGCTGTATTTAGCAGCCACAGATCAAATGGCCTAGGTTGGTCTTCTAAGGCCGCTGCCAACTTTTCTGTAGGCGTATTTTGATCCGTTGGCGTGTCTACCGTAATGATAAATTTCGGCTCGCTTTGCCATTCGTCTGCCCCAAGACCCTTTGCCAGCTGTCGTTGCACTTCCCACGCCACCGATACAATTTCATTGCCAATAACGCTGGGCTGATCGCCAACAATGGCATTGATACCCACCACAGCAGGATAAGTGGACGTCGCCCGCACCTTGTTCACAAATCGATCAGCCTCATAAAACTTGAGATGAGTGAAGTCATAGGCAATGACCTGTGCGCCCAAAAAGCCAATCACAACCACGGTTGTCACAAAAGCACGGCCACTGATGTGCCGCTTGAGGAAGGGAAGTTTCATCTTCGGTGTGGCTGGCTGAGATGAGTCAGGCCAAAAGTAAGCCAAGCCTGCGCCCACTGACACAATAATGCTGGGGAAATAGGCAAAGACATATCGGTGACCCCGCGTAATATCGAATCCGACGACGTAGCAAATCAATAAATAAAGCGCATTGCTGACCACAAAAAATCCGCCAATGGTCAGCAGCCCAGGCCGCAAATCACGCTGGGCCCACTGTTGCGTGAGGCCTCGCTTTATGGAGCGCAGCAGCCATGGCGTGTACAGAAATAGCAGTACTGCCGATGTGATGACGATAGCGGTCACTCGCTGCCAGCCAAAACCGCTCGTAATGGGGGCAAATAGCGCGTATAGCCAGCCCACAATTGACTGCACAATTGGCTCAACCCAAAACTTCCAGGTTCTAGTTTGAGCCTGTATGTAGGTGGTTTGTGGACTGCCGTAAAAATTCAACAAAATCGGTAGCCAAACCAAGGCACCGGCCAAAGACCCCATCGCTATCACATAAATTTTGAGCCAAGGACGCTGCCGCCAACGACCCACTGTGTTCCTACATTGGCGCACCAGCATAATCAGCAGCAGTAGGCCTTCTGCGCAAATGGCAATGCCGCAAAAATAATGCACCGCAATGCTGAAGGTGTTAATCACAATCCAGGCAATCACCGTTGTCCAGCCAAGAGAATTGCTAAAAGCGGATTCGTCAGGGGCAAGGGCAGATTTGGACCATACTGCTTTCACCGCCAGCGCAAAGCAAACCAAAGAAGCGATCACCATGAGAATAGCTAGCGTATAGTGACGCGCTTCCTGGGAAAGAAACACGCTGTAGGGAGACACTGCCATTAGCGCTGCACTCACTAGTCCAATTGAGCGCACCTGTGATGGAGACTGAGTAGACGATCGGCGCAGATCTCGAAAGCTAATCCAGCTCAAAATATAGGTAGCAGGAACTGCCAATGCGCCGAAAAACGCAGGCAGCGCCCTGGCAGCCCAAAGTGATGCGTAGCCATCGGCACTCCCTTTCAGCACATGGAAAAGCTGCATCCACCAGTGCGCAATCATAAAGTAGGCTGGCGGATGATTGTTCTCTTGGAGTAAATAATTGGCCGCATCCATTGCGGTCGCCTCAGGCCGTAACCTCAGGCCTACCAGTATTTGGTTGAGGTCAATGACCTGGTCAGTAGGGATAAACCGCGATGAGTTGCCCAGGCTAAACATTACGGTGGAGACTTCGTCCATCCAGGCAGGCTTACTGGCCAGGTTGGTAAAGCGGACAAGCAGGGCGATCGCAAACCAAAAAGCCAGCCACCCCAACACCGATGTCGAGGCAAACATACTGTTTTTTTCTGGGCCGGTTTCTTCTAGTCCAGAGTCTTTGTTGCCATGAGTTTTATGGGTTGCTGAGTCAGTGACTGTATTGCCGTCTACTGAAAACTCAGAGGTGGTTGCCGTAGTTCTATCGGGATTTTCTGAGTCTAGATTTTGTGAGTTTGTATTATGCAAGCGGGTCATTTCTCTACCGAGCCTTACAGATGCTCCCCGCACACGTGGTCACGGCCAGCTGTAGTTCATCATATAAGGACTAAAAGCCATCTGCTTCAACAAAAAGCAGAAGCTGGATGACGGAGAGGGTAAGTGACCCCAAGAAAAAGAACATCAGCGTGCAGCTGAGACCACCACGCCACCACCTTCTTTTGGTTAGGTTCCAAATGGTGGAACCTAGGAAAAAGGCAAAGAATAGGGGAAGCGCTGTCAGAATAAGGGTCCCCACTGTGATCGCAGCTGACTCAATCAACCCAGGCAAAGACCACAGCATTGTCGGACCGATCATCGCGATCGCACTCAGGAGCAGCCCAAAACAAATAGTGCCAGGGAGCCAACCGCTGTTGAAATATTTTGACAGCGCTCGCTTTAGGCGATCTCCAGGGCTTTGGTGGCGGTACAGCCGCCGCATTCTCATTTTTCTAGTCAGCTGACGACGACGAATATTAGCCATAATTTCAAGCACCCAATTTGAAAATAGGCTGTCTCATATTTCCCGCCGGGGGGCACCTGCGATAGCTCATAAAAGAAAATTTATCGATTTAGTTACATATAGTGTGTTGAATCGTAAGCACCCGTACTCATAATGCCAGAGAGCGATCGCACATAGCTGTATCGCGTATAGCTTTACGGACAGGAATTAGCACCTCCACCTCACTTCAGTATTCAAACTCAAATGCCCTAAGCCGGTCGATGCTGACATAAAAATCGGAACGCTAAATGTAGCGTCACCGTCCAGGAAAAAATGTCCAATAAAAACACAAAAGGAGGGGGAACAGCAATGTTCCCCCTCCTTTTGATTTGAGTGAGCTTGATTTGAGCTAACTTTTCTTCAGTGGCTACCGAGCAACCGCCATTGCTGGGGTCTGAGCTGTTTTCTGCATTTCCGCCAAAATAGCCGCTACATTTGCCTTGGCATCGCCAAACAGCATCTGCGCGTTATCCATGTAGAACAGCGGATTATCTACACCCGCATACCCCACAGAAAGGCTGCGCTTCATGACAACGACATTAGCTGCGTTCCACACCTCCAGTACGGGCATGCCCGCGATGGGACTGGTGGGATCATTCAGTGCACTTGGGTTCACAGTATCGTTTGCACCGATAACGAGCACCACGTCTGTTTCAGAAAAATCATCGTTGATTTCGTCCATTTCCAGTACGACGTCGTAGGGGACGTTGGCTTCTGCGAGCAGCACATTCATGTGTCCGGGCAAGCGCCCTGCTACGGGGTGAATGCCAAAGCGAACGTTGACGCCGCGATCGCGCAAAATTTTCGTAATATCGGCCACCGCGTGCTGCGCCTGCGCCACTGCCATGCCATAGCCTGGCGTAATAATCACACTGCTCGCTGTGTTCAGTAGCTCCACAGTCTCTTCTACAGTTGTCGAAGTCGCTTCGCCGCCTGGCGCAGCGCTACCAGAGGCACCAGAGGCCGCACCCTGACCAAAGCCGCCCAAAATCACACTGATGAAAGAGCGATTCATTGCCTCGCACATAATGATGCTCAAAATCGCACCACTGCTACCCACCAGCGCACCGGTCACAATCAGCAAATCATTCGAGAGCATAAAACCTGCCGCTGCTGCTGCCCAGCCAGAGTAGCTGTTCAGCATGGAAATAACGACAGGCATGTCTGCCCCACCAATGGCTGCAACCAAATGCATCCCGAGCAGACCCGCCAAGGCGCACATGCCCAGCAAAGCAGGCAATCCAGCTGTGCCTTCAGCGCCCATAAACACAAACCCAAGGGCAACCGTACCTACTAGCAGGCCAATGTTTAGGAAGTGTCGTCCGGGGAGCGTCAATGGCTTACTGCTAATTAGGGCTCTCAGCTTACAGAAGGCAATGACTGACCCCGTGAACGTTACCGCACCGATAAACACACCCACATAAATTTCCAGCATGTGAATGGTTTCTTCCGCGCCGATCAGTCCAGATTCGGGCTGCAAGTAGTTGCCGATACCCACAAGTACCGCCGCTAGGCCCACGAAGCTATGCAATACAGCCACCAGCTCGGGCATTTCGGTCATCTCTACGCGAGCGGCCAGAAAAGCCCCAATCACAACGCCCGGAATAATGACAGCTACCAGTGCACCGTAGTTGGTCACACCCGCACCAAAAGCTGTGGCACCGATGGCCAAAGCCATGCCCGCCATCCCGTAAAAATTACCGCGCTTGGCCGTCTCTTGATTCGACAGGCCACCTAAGCTCAAAATAAACAAAACTATGGCCGCAATATACGCGACCGTCACCAAATTCTCGGTCATAGATAAATTCCTGAAAATTCCTGAAATGATTGCACGCCCACGCCTCCCCCTTGTAAAGGGGGAACCTAAGGGGGTTTACTTCCGAAACATCTTGAGCATTCGCTGCGTGACCAGGAAGCCGCCTGCGATATTGATGGTGCCAACTAGGATAGCGATCACACCGAGCGCCATCGTCGCACTCCAATTGCCACCGCTGTTCCCTTGAAGCTGAAGCAGTCCACCGATGATGATGATGCCGCTAATCGCATTCGTCACACTCATCAGCGGCGTATGCAGCGACGGGCTCACATTCCAAATCACCTGCCAACCCACAAAGCAGGCCAAAATAAACACCGTAAAGTGGGAAAGGAAAGACGGGGGCGCACTCAGTCCTATCGCGACGATGCCACAGGCCAAAGCAATAAATCCTATCAACCTCACAATCCCAGGAGAGGATGCCTTCGTCTCTACAGCAACAAGAGGCGTCTCCGGCGCAGCTGGCTTTGCAGCAGGTGCAGGGGGTGCTGGTGGCGGATCCTTTTTAGGGGCGGGCCAAGTGACCTCTCCAGCATGTGTAATCAGCGCACCACGGACTGCTTCGTCTTCAAAGTCAACTTTGAAGTCTTCCGACCCGCCCATGTCACTCAGGAGGTGATACAGGTTAGTGCCATATAGCTGGCTGGCCTGACTGGCCATGCGACTAGGGAAATCGGTGATGCCGACAATCGTCACCCCACGATGGCTATACACTTCGCCTGGTCTGGTCACCGCGCAGTTTCCGCCCTGCTCAGCCGCCATATCTACAATTACTGACCCCGGCTTCATGAGCTCTGCAGTTTCTTTGGTAATGAGCAAAGGTGCACGCTTACCAGGAATGAGCGCCGTTGTGATGATGATGTCGACCTCTTTCGCCTGCTCGGCAAATAGCTCCATCTCCGCCGCGATAAATTCCGGGCTCATGGTCTTGGCATAGCCGCCGGTGCCCGTGCCGTCTTCTTCAAACGTCAGCTCCAAAAATTCGCCGCCTAGGCTTTCTACCTGCTCTTTCACAACAGGTCGAGTATCAAAAGCCCGCACGACTGCGCCCAAGCTCTTGGCCGCACCAATCGCTGCTAACCCAGCGACACCCGCGCCAATCACAAGCACCTTAGCGGGGGGCACCTTGCCTGCTGCCGTAATCTGCCCGGTAAAAAATCGACCAAACTGATTGGCCGCTTCAATCACTGCTCGGTAGCCAGCAATGTTGGCCATGGAGCTGAGCGCATCCATTTTCTGAGCCCGGCTAATACGGGGGATGGCATCCATCGCCAGTACCGTAGCGTGCCGATTCGACAGCCGGTCTACGAGGTCGGGATTCTGCGCTGGCCAGATAAAACTGATAAGCGACTTATCGACACCCAACATATCGGCTTCGTGCTGGCCGTTGGGATGGTCTTGAGGTGGCTGCACCTTCAGCACCACATCAGCACGGGCCCATAGCTCGGTTGCTGTGTTTACAATTTCACAACCCGCCGCCTGATATACCTCATTGCTAAAGTCCGCGTCTACGCCAGCTTCATTTTCAACGAGCACGTCGAAGCCGAGCTTTTGTAATTTCTTGACAGTGGCAGGGGTTGCCGCGACCCGTCGTTCTCCAGGGGCGACTTCTTTGGGAATGCCAATTTTTTTCGACTGCTTGGGCTGATCTTCACTGGCCAGCGATGGGTCCTTATCGATTGCTAGGGTCATGGCAGCTCCTACTTCTAAACAACTAGCTTCTTAAAGTGAGAAGCCCTCTTCATCTAAAGAGAGCTTCTCGAACGTGGTGCGTAATCTCATTGAGTATTTAATGAGCGTTTAAATTTTGACAGAAGGGAAATTGAGTCCCACGGCGCTCACAACAAAGGTTGACGTCTGTTTGTAAAAGTTTTTGAAAGGCTTTGCGACTCTACACACTTGAGAAGCCATTGAAAGGGTCCCAAAGTGTGTCAACACACTTGAGAAACCGTCCACCGGCAGACGCTTGTGCGTACGCGACAGTGTTAAACGTAATATAAGAAGAGCAGCCTATTAAGATTTGCAACCAGTAGAGTCCCCATCGTTGGGATTTTTACCTAATCGTTACGAGCTTGCTGGGGCTGCTTTGAATCTCGTTTTGAAATCACCCCTTTTGTGTGAGGAGTTATCACGAATGTCTGCTAAGCGTTCTATGTTTCGGTTATTGTCTGGGGTTGCCTTGGCGAGTGCGGCAATGGCTACAACTCTAGCTACGCTGCCTGTGGGGCCGAGTATGGCACAAACCAATCAAGGGCTAACTATCTTTGGCGGTGTCGGTTCAGAATTCCGTCTGCCCTACACGCTCAGAAATAATTCGCCCCGTAACACGCGTGCCCACTTCTTCTTGCGTGTACCGGGCACCCGTATGGAAAGGGCCGCTTCTAAGCTACGTATCAGCTATCCTGAAGCGTTTACCAATCGCAGTGGTTCTTTTGATACTGAAAGGATCGAAGTCCGTCGCGGCAGAGGCACCGGCGGCCGCGAGATTGAGGTCGATGAGATTGTTTGGATTCCTGAAGCGAGCCAAATAGAAATTTATATGGCTGAAGATATTCCAGCCGATACAAGCTTCGTGATTGCAATGTCTGGCATCCGTAACCCCAACCGGTTTGGGATGCATCGGTTCAACTTGCAGGCTGAATCCCTTGGCGATGTGCTTCCTCGCTACATCGGAACATGGGAACTGTTGGTTGCTGAAGAAGATTAGATGGCGGCTTTCTATGGGTTCTGTCCAATAGAATCCAACCCAATCGAATCCTAATTGAAGATAGCTATCTCGACCCGTTTTTACGAATAGGTCGAGATAGTTATGTTTAGGCTCCTCAGCCGATTCTCTGTGTTTTTTCTGTGCTGAAAATGCTTTGGGCTTGGGTTGCACAAGAGAGTAGGAGCCGGTAAGATATAGAGTCCGTGTCTATTTAAGAGAACGTAGCACTAAGAGGTTTAATAACATGACGAAGCGTACCCTCGGCGGCACTTCCCGCAAGCGCAAGCGCGTTTCTGGATTCCGTGCCAGAATGCGTACCAAAAATGGCCGAAACGTAATCAAGGCACGTCGCAGCAAAGGCCGTGCTCGACTTTCCGTTAGCTAATATTTATTTGTAAGCAATTTTGGCGCTTCCTCAGCACAACCGGCTGCGTTCTAATCGTGACTTCAATAGGGTTCACCGCAAGGGCAAGCGAGCTGCCACACAACATTTAGCGGTCAGAGCATTAAACTACCACCCACAAGTCTTAACAGGGCAGGGTGCGGGTAAAAGTCTTAAAGCTAGTATCAGCGACGGTCAATCGCACAAAGGTGTGAATCGTCGCAGTAATCGCCAAAGCGCAGATGGGCTCCTGTTTGTGCCACTCCCATCTGCAAAAAGCTCATCTAAAGAAAGCTCGTTTGAAGAAACGACTCAGGCGATAGGCCCGCGGTTTGGCATTTCTATTAGCCGTAAGGTTAGTAAGCGAGCGGTGGTACGCAATCGTATCAAGCGTCAGCTCAAGGCGATTATTCGTGATCACTTCACCACTATTGAACCCACTTGGCAAATCGTTATTGTCGTAAGACCCCCAGCGGTAGAGTGCAGTTTTGCCGACTTTTTGAGAGAATTAGAATATCTGTTACAAAAGTTAGCGATTGTAAAGCGCTAGGAGAGGTGTTCCATGGCTGTTAAGGAAGATGTGTACTACGAAGGTGGCCCGCACATTGGTGAGCTGATATTCAACATCGCTCTCGCTTTCACAATTATCTGCATTCCTTTGACAGTAGGTGCGATTGTGAGAGCTCTATGGCTGCGCTATTGCATCACTAGCAGACGTATCTCTGTAACGAGTGGCTGGATGGGACGAGATCGCACCGTTATTATCTATTCGGAGATTGCGAAAGTCGTCACCGTTCCGCGCGGCCTCGGCGCATGGGGTGACATGGTCTTTACGCTCAAAGATGGCAGCCGCATTGAGCTACGCGCCGTTCCCAACTTCCGCGACGTGTTTGACTACGTTACCGATAAGCTCTCGCCCAAAGCGAAAGTAGCCAGTGGCGCGGTCGGTGCGGCCTAGGATTGCTCGGCTGGAGATAGTGGCAAGCGTGCACAGGGTACGGTTAACCGAAAGCGAAACCTCTGTTTACGCTTGCCAGATTGCTTGTTTCCCCAAAATTGGTGGCACCTTCATCGTCAACGCCCCCAAAATTCAGATAAATTGAACTTAATAGCCTTCATAAAAGAGCGCGCATGGACTTCGGTATCGGCTTCCTTTCAAACAACGTAATGCTGCCAATCCTAGATTTTTTCTATGGGATTGTGCCTAGCTACGGGCTGGCGATTGTCGCCCTCACCTTGGTAATTCGCTTTGCGCTTTATCCGCTCAATGCTGGATCGATTCGCAACATGCGAAAGATGAAGGTTGCCAATCCGATCATGCAAAAGCGGATGGCTGAGGTCAAAGAGCGCTACAAGGACGACCCGGTCAAGCAGCAAGAAGAAATTAAGGGGCTGTATTCAGAATTTGGCAATCCGCTGGCAGGTTGTTTCCCCGTTATTTTGCAGATGCCGATTCTGTTTGCGCTGTTTGCCACGCTGCGAGGATCACCGTTTGCCGATACGAGTCTGCCTGTAAATCTCAAGCTAGTGCCCCAGGAAGCCATTGAGCAGGTAGAGCAGGCACCTTTAGTTAACAAGCCCAGTAATATTTTTGTCGCCGATGGTGAGCACTTCCAGGTTGGTGCAGTGGTTCCAACCGGCAGCAAGCTAGCAATTGGCGATACCACAAAGATTGAGCTGCGTTCAGTCGATGACAAGTCATTAGACGAGCTGGCCGTAGAATATAGGGAAGAGGGCGTCGATATTACACCTCAATGGGAAGTCACAAAAGGCGAGGACCTAGTAGCAATCCAGCCCGATGGCACAATCAAGGCCCTAGCACCTGGCGATATTACCATTCAGGCAAAGATTCCTGGCTTAGCGGCTGACAAAGGGTTTCTCTTTATTGAGAAGCTAGGTCGCATTGGTGTCACAGGTGAAGAAGGCGAGATCCACTGGGACATCCTGGGCATGATTGTCTTCTTTGGTCTGAGCCTGTACGTTTCTCAGCAAGTGACCAACTCCGGTAATGCGGCTAGTCCCGACGGTGAGAACGATCAGCAACAGGCGATCGCAAAATTCACACCCATCATCTTCTCCGGCATGTTTTTGTTCTTCCCACTGCCTGCTGGTGTACTGATGTACATGGTGATTGCTAACATTTTTCAAACTGTGCAGTCCTTTATCCTCTCCAGAGAGCCCCTTCCCGAAAACTTGCAAAAGCTGGTTGACTCGCAGGCAAAATCTGTTGGTAAGGGCAGTAGCGACAACCGCAAAACATTAGCCTTTGAGCCAGGTGCAGCTAAGCGTGCAGCCAAGGCTGAATCCAGCAAGGGAAAAAATAGCAAGAACAGCAAGTCGAATAGCAATAAGGCTACTTCCAAGAAGAAGGCATCCAAGAAAAAGGCTGCAAAGTAGCATCCAGGCTAAGTTCTAGTATTCTGGCTAAAATATAGAGTAGAAGGCCTATCTGTCTAACAACGGATGGGCCTTTTCATATCATTAAGGTTGAGGATGGCAATCGCCCTTTGGTCTGGATATAAGCGAAGTACACACTGATATAGTATGGATGTTGCGAATCGACATCTATACCGTTGCGTCAACCACAACGTATAGCAAGTGTACGGATGCACATCCGGGGAATAATACCCGATGGCAAACGCACTCAAGCAGATAGGCCTCAGAGCAGATAGACGAAGACTATGGAAAAGAGCATTGACTGGCTAGAAAAATTGCTGAAGCTGCAAGGTCTAGAAACGAGTGTGAGTGGTGCCCAAACCACTGGAGACCTAGGGGATGACAGCTACTGGCTCACAATTGACACAGCCAGCCTTTCAGAAGAGCAGGTCAATACACTTATAGGCGATCGCGGCAGTGTTTTGGACTCCATGCAGTACCTGGCTAACACCATTTTGAACATGGGAGTGGACAAAGAAGAGCAGCATTCCTACACCATAGAAATCAACGGCTATCGCCAAAAGCGTCAGGCTGAGCTCAAAACGCTGGCAGAAGATGCCGCCAAAGAAGTACTTGAAAATGGCACTGCTGAGCATGAGATCAAAGGGCTTTCTTCTGCAGAGCGCAGACAGGTGCACGGCTTACTCGGGGACTACGAGCAAATAGAAACCTTTAGCCGGGGCAGAGAACCCGAGCGACACTTGGTTGTCAAACTTGTGAAATCGGCAGAGCCTGTCGGGGCAGAGACAGAAGCCGAGTAGCTGTTTTCAATTCATTGTCTAACGCTACTCACCGATCCAACTCACAACCTCACGCCTCGAAGCCATGAGAGCTATCCATATCCCGCAAATTGTTAACGCACCGAACAAAACAATTGCGTTGGACGTTGCCGAGCATTTACCGCAACTAGAGACATTAACACCGGTCAAAGGTGAGCTGAGCGTTGCCCATCGCGGCACTTTTTTGGAAGTGCGCGCCAAAGCGAGCGCGATTATGACACTAGAGTGCGATCGCTGCCTACAAAGCTACAACACCCGCGTTCAGGTTGACACCTCAGAAATTCTCTGGCTAGAAGAGCCTGTCGTAGACGACCCCGTGCTAGAAAAAGAAGTTGAACTCGAAGACCTGGTAGAGTCTCTGCCGCCCCAGGGATACTTTCGTCCTGGTGAGTGGCTCTATGAGCAAATGTGCCTTGCCATTCCCCAAAGACAAATTTGCGATACTAGCTGCCCTGGCATTGAAATCACCAGCAATCCACCAGAAACCGAAGTGGATCACCGCTGGGCTGCGCTCTCTCAGCTAAAGCAGCAACTGGCGGACCCCCTTAGTCCTCCTTCGCAAGGGGGAGGTTAGCTCAAATGCCAGGCATTCCCACAAAGCCAGGCTGCTGCTTAACTCGCTCAATCCAGTTCATGACCCATGGATACACCTCAAGGGGAACTTTCCCATCGCGGGATAGGGCAATGTAGGGGAAAACGGCCACATCTGCAATCGTGAGCCGCTCGCAGGCCAGCCAATCCCGTTTAGTGAGGTGCTGCTCTAGCTGCTGCATAATAAAGGTCGACTTCTTACGGGTTTGCTCAATGTCGATGGTGGAGACATTGAATAGATGATAAAGTCTGGCGAACTCAGGGCCCTGACGGACTTCGCCAGCAGTGGTCGATAGCCAGCGCATCACCTGTGCCATTGGCAGTGGGTCTAGAGGAAGCCATTTTTCTGCTTTTTCGCCACCATACTGACGCGCCAAGTAAACCAAAATAGCCTGCGCGTCTGCCAAAACGGTGTCGTCGTCTTTCAAAACCGGAACCTGAGCAAACGGGTTTAGCGCCAAGAAAGGGGGCTGCTGATGCTCTCCTTTTTCTAGAGCAACGTCGATATTTTTGTAGGTAAGCCCCAAGAAAGCCATCAGAAGCTTTACTTTGTAAGCATTGCCGGAGAGCGGATGGCTGTAGAGCGTCAGCATATAGCAGTGGTAAGGATTGATGTAGGTTAGGCAGCTGAGCTCTCATTTTAAACCGATCGTTCGGTATAGTGTCAATCAATAGAGTGGCACATCAAGTGCGATCGCTGGTATGGCTCCCTCAAGAATTTTATGCCTAAGGAATCCCTGCTTCCCATTTTGTTTCACCTTTTTCGTCAGTATGGCTATGACGGGGTTAGCCTCAGCAAAATTTCAGAAGCAACAAACTTAGGGAAAGCCAGTCTGTATCATCATTTCCCCGGGGGCAAGACGGAAATGATGAGCGCAACACTGACCTATTCACAACAGTGGTTTGAAGAGAATGTTTTGCAGGCGCTTACCAAAGACGCACCCCCCTTAGACCGGTTGCAACAGATGTGCGATCGCCTTAACGAGCTTTACGGTGCAGGTGAGCAACCTTGCTTGCTTGCCACACTGACTGTTGGATCAGCGCATAGTGCGTTTCGTGAGACGGTGAAAGGCCGACTAGAGCGTTTTGTCGGTGCGATCGCACATGTTCTCCAGCAATCAGGACTGCCGCCGACCCTAGCTCAGCAGCGTGCTGAAGATGCGGTGATCGCTTTGCAAGGTTCGCTGATTTTATCGAGAGGACTCGATAGCCCAGCACCATTCAAAAGAGTGATTGCTCAGCTCCCACAGGGTTTGTTGTGAACAGGTCGCCCTGTAAAAAAAGTTGCTCTGCAAAATAGCTGTGTGAAATAGCTCTGCAAAATAGCTGTGTACGAAGGAGGTATCCCTAAAGAGCACTATCAGAATCCAAAAAAGAGTTATTAGGGCTCTGTTAGAAACATGTCTGTTCTATTTTTTGCCTTCTACAATCAGACGCGTCATCCGGACAAATAAAATAAAATTTGGATTTTATTTCCTTATTACGCTTTAGCATCAACTATTTGAAATCATGATATGCCGTGCGACAGCTCTTTTTCTAACTATCTTGCTGTTCTCCCAATTTATACCGAATAAAATTGGTCAAGTTCATACTTGGTAACACTTTGTGTACAGCTTAGGGGCATGTGTCATTTGTTACTGACACATGCAGCCAAAGTGTCCTTCACCACACTTTTATTGAGAGAGTATGCCCTGGGAGATGGTGAAACGCATATATATCAAGGGCCCGGAAGTTTTTAGTTCCCTCTAAAAGCAGAAGTCTTATACCCGTATCTGTAAAGTTGACATAAATTCTAATCAAGGTTTGAATAATGACAGTTCAAATAAGGGCAGTTCAAGCCGTCCGACTCGATCGTCGTCACTGATTGAGTGCATCTCCGAAATTGTCATTATCGAAAGTCTTATCTGATCTGCTCACAGCCCCGAAATAGCACCTGTTGGCAAACTGTGAAATCGTCCCTGCTTGATGTCTGTTACCAGGCGCGGCGTTTGCCTCAGTATCAATAATTGGATATTTCATTAGCTTTCGTCGCCAAACGCTCCCTTGTGCGGTGCTGTAAGCGTGCGTCTTACAGCTTTTTGTCACGACTATTTTGTCTGCAGTTTTTTGCCGACGTGAAAAGACCAGTTCCAGTATGTGCTTGTTCGCTGAGTAGGTGCGCGGTTTCTGATGGCTAGCTGTTGGCAGAGCCTTAATTCAGCTACCACGAGACAGCAAGGAACGTGCAGAAGCAACAAGAACACGAAATCTACAAGGAGACGTGGCGCGCACCGGAGCGTGCGTTCATAGCCACGCATATCAGGAGAATCATTCAGTATGAATAATGCATCAATGAACAGTGGCATGATTCACGGTGGGATGACCCACGGTGAGATGAACCATAGCGGCACGAATCACAGTGGAATGAATCATGGCGGCCCTAAGAAAGGCAGCTTTGTAGATCCGATGGATCACATGAACGATCCAGTGCAAAAGCTGATCGATACGACTCGTCACACTCACGTTGCTGTCAGAAACGGTGCTTGGTCGAATCCTAATACCTGGAGCAACGGTAAAGTTCCCGGTAACAATGCAAAGGTTCTAATCAGAAAAGGGACCGTAGTGACCTACGATCAGGTCAGTGATGTTCGCCTGGAAACGGTTTCGGTTGAAGGGAATCTCAAATTTGCAACAAACAAAGATACGCAGATTAAGGTTAAGACTATCCTCAATGGTGCCAGTGGTCGGTTGGACATTGGTTCAGCTGGACAATCTGTTGCAGCTGATAAGCAAGCGCAAATTATCTTCACCAGTGACAGTGGTATCGATACTAAGTGGGACCCTAAGCAGCTGTCCAAAGGACTGGTTAGTCACGGCATTGTCAATATATATGGTGCGGATAAAGCAGACAAACTAGAGCTAGCAGGTGATGTCAAAAAGGGCGATAGCGTACTCCGATTCAAAGAGACGCCCAAGGGTTGGAAAGTTGGCGATCGCATTGTTCTCGGTGGCACTCAATACATCTTCCGAGGCAAGGACAGCGACAACAGTCGGTTCCAAGACGAAGTCCTCACAGTCACCAGCATCAAAGGCAAGGAAGTTCGCTTCGTCAATGAAGATATTAAATCAGGCAAAAACAACGTCACGCGCTACGACCATACTCGTAGCCAGTTAGCAAGCTCTGCCGACAAGCTCAGCCTGTATGTCGGCAACCTCAGTCGCAACGTCTCCTTTGAAACTGAAAACGGCAAGAACGTGCCCATCAACCGTCGGGCCCACGTTATGCTGATGCACAACCCTAATGTGAAAGTTCTCAATGCGGGCTTCTACGAACTGGGGCGCTCAGACAAATCTAAGCCGGTGGACGACGTTGGTAGAAACGTCGATGGGTCAAAAGGTAACGGCACCAATGTTAGAGGTCGCTACGCCCTGCATTTGCATCGTACGGGTGCAGACGATATCAATGGCCAAGCCGCCATCCTGCGAGGAAATGCAGTAGAAGGGAGTCCTGGCTGGGGCATTGTGCAGCACGATAGCCATGCTGGACTAGAAGACAATGTAGTGTTTGATGTTGTCGGTGCGGGTATCGCAGCAGAGTCTGGCAACGAAATCGGCTGGTGGACCGATAATCTCACCATCAAAACAACAGGCATTTCATTAGGACAAGCGCAAAAAGAACGAAATATTCGCGAGCGACGCTACGACTTCGGCATTCAGGGAACAGGTTTCTGGGTGCAAGGTGCGGGCCTGATCAAAAACAAAGACAACGTCGCGATTAGCTCTAACCAAACCGGCATGGAGGTCTTTGGCAGCGTCTTAGAACCCCACCTGTTTATGCGCGATGCGACCACACTCAAGGTCAACAACCTGCCGCCTGAACTCAGAAAGCTCTTTCCTGCAAGCCAAAAAGAGGTGGACATTCGCGATGTGCCCATGGCCGAAATTGATGGCTTTGAAAGCTACAACGCCTCAATCGGTCTGCGCATTTGGGCCCACAACACCAACTTTGACGGGGAGTTATACTTCAGCACGCCCTATCCAAAGACTGCGCACGAAGGGCGATCACTGATCAAAAACGCCAAACTCTGGGAGAACCGTTTTGGCGGTGCATTTGTTGAATACAGCAGCAATGTCGATATCAAAGACAGCTTGATTCTGGGTCGAGACAAGGGACCTTTGCTGGCGGGGGGCCAAGGATTGTTCAATAACCAGGCTAGCTATGGTTCTGAATACGATAACCTCACCATTGCAGGCTTTACCGAAGGTATTGACTTTGACAATCCCAACACGGACAAGGCTCATATCACCACCTCGCTGAGCAACAGCACGGTCATTGGTAATGCTTACAACTTGGGCAAAGTGGGCGGTCCTATCCAGCAGGGTGTCCCCGACGACTATGCAGCCTTCGTTAAATTCAAGAACAATAGGTTCTCCGATGCGAAGAACAATAAAGCGCCTATTGCCAGATTTAAGACGAAAGCACTGGGCGGTCTGGCCGTGGAGCTAGATGCCAGCGCTTCCCAGGACCTCGATCCGCTGCGGAATAACAACGGCTCGCTGAAGAAGCTAGCTAGCAAAGGAATTGCTGGCTATGGGTGGGATTTGGATGGCAATGGGTCTATTGATGCCTTTGGTCGAACCATTTCTCACGTTTTCGATAGGGCTGGGAACAAGAATGTCGTGCTGACCGTACTCGACAGTCAGGGCAAGGCCACCCAGCTTAAGCAGACAGTCAAGGTTCAGCCTTCTGCCTATGTCAATGCCTTTGAGGATGGCGACTTTGGTCGTGAAACGAAGACTCAGGGACGCAGTAACTCTCAAGGGTCCGATCAAGGCTGGTTTGTCAGCAACGGGGTACGGGTTAAAAATGGGTTTGCTCAGCTCTCTAAATCGGGCGATCGCAACAACTTTATGGGCCAAGTCACCCGCAACGATAGAGTACATCGTGGCCAGCAAACCCTCAGCTTCAAGCTCAAGAACCTCGAAGGCGCCGCTGCCAACAAAGCCTTTGAACAAAATGAAGTCACCGTCAGACTATGGGGCATCAACGGCCAGTTCAATAACGACAGGCCGAGGGCCGGAGAAGGGCCTTCCCAGGTTGGCACGCTACCCATGCAGCGCACAGCCCTAGTGACCAAAACCTTCACTAAGCAAAACGGTGGTTTCTTTGACTGGAAGAAAATCTCGTTGGATGTCAACTTGGGCAAGGGGTACGACTACTTGATGGTTCAAGTGAACGCCGACAAGTCGAACCATCCCAAAGACTTCATCGCCATCGACGATATTTCTCTGATGGGTAAGGCAAATGCCATCGGCGGCAATCCTCTGCCACCCGGGGGCGGTGGCAATCCGCCTACCCCACCGACTGAGCCACTGCCACCGGTGAATCCGCCGGTTAACCCACCCAGTAACCCACCTAGCAACCCCAAACCACCGACTCAAAACCCAACGCCTCCCGGAGACATTGAGCCGGTGGTGCGTCTTAGCTTTGACGAGAACAACGGGATGGTTACGGCTGTTGATAGCTCTACAGCTGGCCAAAAGAACAATGGTCGCCTGATGGGTCCAGTCCGTCGTCAAAACGGCAAGTTTGGCAAAGCGGTGACCTTCCAGGGCAACAACAGCCGCGTCGCTATCAATAATTCCGAGGATATCAACCTGGGCATTAACCCAGAGCGCACCATCTCCATGTGGTTCAAAACCAACGATGCCTCTTCTGATAGAAAACAGGTGCTCTACGAAGAGGGCGGTCGCACTCGTGGGTTGAACATGTACGTCAAGGATAAGCTGCTCTACTTCGGTGGCTGGAGCAACAAAGGCAACTGGGGCGATGGCGACTGGGTAACCACCCGGCCTAATCAGGTGAAATCTGGCCGTTGGCATCATGTTGCCCTGGTGCTCGATGGCGACGATAAGCTGAAACCCAATACCCTCACGGCATACCTCGATGGCAGAAAAGTCGGCAGTGAGCAGGGGACACAAATGTGGCGGCACGTCGATCGTATTGGTATTGGCAATGTTAACGGCAGCACCCGGTTTGCCGATGGCTCTCGCGGGAACCGATGGGGACTGATGGGCAGCGTAGATGAATTCCATCTCTACAACGATGCGCTGAGTGCCAGTGATGTCCGAAAGCTGGCAGATAACACTCCCTTCTTGTAAAAGCCCTTCTTGTAAAAGTCGCGGACAAACACGAAAGGGATAATTGTTGGATATGAATGACTCATCTATGAACCACGATATGACCGCTCACTCGGCTGGGATGAACCACAGTGGTAAGCATTACGAAAAACCGAGAAAAGGAAGCTTCGTAACACCGATGGATCATTCAGAAGATCCGGTTCAAAAGCTGATTGAGAACACTCGTCATACCCATGAGGCGATTAGAAACGGGAAGTGGTCTGATTCGAGAACTTGGCGCGATGGGCGCGTGCCTGGGAAAGATGCCAATGTCCTCATCTCTGAAGGCGTGTCGGTCATCTATGACGAAGACAGCGACACGCCTTTGAGAACGGTATCGATTGAAGGGACACTCAGTTTCGCAACCAACACAAACACTCAGCTGAAGGTAGAGACTATTCTCAACGGTTCGAGTGGACAGTTAGATGTGGGGTCTGCAAAGCAGGCGATCTCAGCTGACAAACAGGCCCGGATCATTTTCACCAGTGATCGCGCCATCACCAGCAATGCCCAGTGGGACCCCAAGCAACTCACCAAAGGGCTAGTCAGTCATGGTGTTGTGAATATCTACGGTGCGGATAAAGCCGATCAGCTAACGCTGGTCGGCGATGCCAAAAAGGGCGCTAGCGTCTTGAGGTTCAAAGAATCGCCGAAAGGATGGCGTGTGGGCGATCGCATTGTTCTCGGCGGCACCCAATACAACGCCCAGGGCAAAGACAGCAACAACTCCCGCTTCCAAGACGAAGTCCTCACCATCACCAGCATTAAGGGGAAAGAAATCCGCTTTGTCAACGAAGATATCAAAAGCGGTAGACGCGATATTCTGCGCTTCCCCCATCTTCGCAGCAACATTGCAGGCTCTGCCGACAAACTCTCTTTGTACGCGGCCAACTTATCTCGCAACGTTTCCTTTGAAACCGAAAACGGCAAAAACGTGCCCATCAAGAATCGGGGCCACGTGATGCTGATGCACAATCCCAATGTGAACGTGCTCAATGCGGGCTTTTACCATCTGGGTCGCTCAGACAAAACCAAACTGGTAGACGATGTCGATAAAAATATCGATGGGTCCAAAGGCAACGGCACAAACCCTCGGGGACGTTACTCCCTGCACCTGCATCGCACAGGAGTAGACGACATTTATGGTCAAGCTTCGATTATTCGCGGCAACGCGGTAGAGGGCAGTCCTGGCTGGGGCATTGTGCAGCACGATAGCCACGCTGGCTTAGAAGATAATGTTGTTTTTGACGTAGCAGGTGCTGGGATTGCCTCCGAGGCGGGCAATGAAATTGGCTGGTGGACCAACAATATGACGATTAAAATCACCGGGATTCCCACGGTGGAGTTCAATCGTCAGACGTATATTCGCGATCGCCTTTACGACTTTGGTGCCCAAGGCACGGGCTTTTGGGTACAGGGCGCAGCCCAGATCAGAAGTTCTGGGAACAAAGCCATTAGCTCCAATGCCGCAGGGCTCGATCTCTTTGGCGGTGCGCTCAACCGCACCTACCTGCGCGATGCCACCACCCTCCAAATCAGCAAACTCCCCGCAGACCTGCAAAAGCTTTTCCCCCCAGACCAAAAGGAAGTCGATATTCGTGACGTCCCTATGGCTACGGTGGAAGGCTTTGAAAGCTACAACGCCAATACCGGCATTCGGGTGTGGGGCCACAGCACCGATATCGACGGAGAGCTGGACTTTAACACCTCTGATCCGGTGACAGCGCACAAAGGCAGATCCGTCATCAAAGACTTTAAGGTTTGGGGTAACCGCCTCAGAGGAGCGGCTGTCCAGTACAGCTCTAATATCGACATCAAAGACGGTTTGGTGTTGGGTAATGACAGCGGCAAACTGAAAGCCTTTGGCGCAGGTTTGCTGAACAATCAGGCAAGCTATGGCACCGTGTTCGACAATTTGACCGTGGCCGGATTTGAAGTGGGCGCGGATATTGCCGATCCCAATACGGACAAAGAATTTATTGCCTCTACTATCAGCAACAGCCGGTTTTCAAACAATACCTATAACCTGAGCGAGGTCGGCATCCGCACAGCGCAAGGCGGACTCAATGACTTTGCAGCGTTTGCCAAGCTCAAGAACAACAAGTTTGCTGCAGCAGGGGGTAACCAAGCGCCCACCGCGAGATTTAGCGTTAAAGCGCTAGGGGGCTTGGCATGGGAGCTGGACGCCAGCGCTTCTTTCGATCGCGATCCGCTGCGAGGAGGCAATCCAAATCTTGCGAAGCTAGAGAGCAAGGGCATTGCGGCTTACGGCTGGGACGTGGATAACAATGGCAGCATCGATCGCTACGGACGCAATATCACCCATATTTTTAATGGGTCTGGGAACAAAACGGTCGGCCTCACCGTGTGGGACAGCCAAGGGCAAACAATAACCTCCAAACAGACGCTGAACGTCAAACCGGCGAACTATGTCAATGCCTTTGTGAATCCGGCCTTTAACAGCACGAAGATTCAGGGGCCCGGCAACGATAATTCTCAGTGGGCCGATCGGGGTTGGTTTGCCAGTCGGGGAGTGAAGGTCGTTAATGGGGATGGAAAGATCTCTGTTCAGGGCGATCGCAGCAACTATATTGGCCAGGTCGTCCACAACAAAAAAGTGCACCAGGGCAAGCAAATCCTCAGCTTCGATCTTAAGAATATCGATGCCAAGAAAAGCCCATTTGATGCCAACGAGGTGACGGTGGACTTCTGGGGCGTCAACGGCCAGTTTGAAAACGATACCGATGGCGGCAGGGGGCCTATTCAGGTCGGCACGCTGCCCATGGAGCGGACCAAGCTGATGACTCGGGTCTTCAATAGGCAAAACAACGGCCTGTTTGACTGGAGAAAGATTTCTACAGAAATCGATCTTAAGCAAGGGTTCGACTATCTGTTGTTTGAAGTCAAGGCGCTACGCGCTGACGATGCCAGAGATTTTGTTGCGATTGATAATCTCTCTTTAACCGGTAAGGCAAACAACAGCAATCCTGCCCCCAGTAATCCTGCGCCGAACAATCCTGCGCCTAACAATCCTCAGCCAAACATCCCTGCCCCCAGCAATCCTGTCCCGAGCGACCGCGCACCCGCTCCATTGCCCACCCCTAGGTTCCCGGTTGACCTTGAGCCAGTGGCTCATCTCAGCTTCGATGCGTTCAAAGGTCAGGTGGCTTTAGATACCTCCTCAGCGGGGAGGCAAAATAATGCTCGGTTAAAAGATACCAAGCGCATCAATGGGAAACTAGGCAGGGCGATCGCATTTTCCGGTAAGTCAAGTGGTGCCAGGCTTGCGAACACACCCGATATTAACCTGGGTACGCACAAAGAAAGAACAATCTCGATGTGGTTTAAGGCGGACGATATCACCACCGACAGAAAGCAAGTGCTTTACGAAGAAGGTGGACGGACCCATGGCCTAAACATCTACATGGAAGACAAGCTGCTCCACTTTGGTGGCTGGGGCAACAAGCGGAATTGGAATCAGGGAAACTGGGTTACCACCAAGCCTAATCAGGTAAAGGCTGACCGATGGCACCATGTGGCACTCGTGTTAGATGGCGATAATCAGCTAAGGCCAAATGCGCTCACAGCGTATCTCGACGGCCAAAAAGTAGGCAGCACTAGGGCTACGCAGCTGTGGCGACACCAAGATGGTGTTGGCATTGGCAACACCAACGGCAGCACCCGATTCGCTGATGGCGCTAGCGGACCGAGAAAGGGCTTTATCGGCGGCATTGACGACGTACAGATTTACAACGATGCGCTCAGCACCAATCAGATAGAGGCATTGGCAAACGGTGCGATTTTGTAGATGTCATGTTGTAGAAAGCGGTGCTCAGCACTAACATTTCACTCAAAATCTTGCGAATCTAAATTTTTCGGATTGAAGGGCTTATGATCTACTAATAAAAGAGAATATAAGCCCCCGGTGCCATGAGTTTTCGCGAAGATCTGAGTCTGCTGATACGATCACGCTACCCGCTAATCTATATCCCTACCCGAGAAGAAGAACGGGCCGAAGGAGCGATCGCTGCCTGCGCCCTCAATAGTGGCAACCGCGCCGTATACACCTGGGACTATGTCGACGGCTATCAAGGCAATCCCACCGATAAAGGCTTTGGCCGCCGCAACCCGCTGCAGGCCCTAGAACTGATCGAAAAAGTCCCCGCTTCTGCCGCCGCGCTATTCGTCCTGAGAGACTTTCACCGCTTCCTAGAAGACATTGCCATCTCTCGCAAGCTGCGCAACCTGCTGAAACTGCTAAAAGCCCAGCCCAAGAACATCATCATTCTCTCCGCCGAACTCACCGTCCCGGATGAGCTTAGCAACATTGTCACCGTTCTAGAATTTCCGCTCCCTGAGGCCAGCGAGATTCGGACTGAAGTGGAGCGCTTGCTCAGTGCCACTGGCAGCAATCTCTCCGCCCGCGATACGGATGAGTTAGTCCGCTCCTGTCAGGGCCTTGCCCTAGAGCGTATCCGCCGAGTGCTCGCCAGAGGCATTGCGGCCCACGGCACCTTTGAGCCCGACGATATTGATCTCATCCTGGAGGAAAAGCGACAGACCATTCGCCAAACCCAAATTCTGGAGTTTTATCCGGCCAGCGAAAGTATTTCAGATATTGGTGGCCTCGATAGCCTAAAAGATTGGCTGCTCAAACGAGGCGGCGCGTTCTCAGAAAAGGCCCGGCAATATGGCCTGCCCCATCCACGCGGGCTTATGCTGGTGGGCATTCAGGGGACAGGCAAGTCGCTGACAGCAAAAGCGATCGCACACCACTGGCACCTGCCTCTTCTCCGGCTAGACGTTGGCCGCCTCTTCGGTGGCCTCGTGGGCGAATCCGAATCACGCACAAGGCAAATGATTCAGCTAGCCGAAGCCCTCGCCCCCTGTATTCTCTGGATTGACGAAATCGACAAAGCCTTTGCCGGGTTCGACGGACGTGGTGACTCCGGGACCACTAGCCGTGTCTTCGGCACATTTATCACCTGGCTAGCTGAGAAATCCTCCCCTGTCTTCGTTGTGGCCACCGCCAACAATATCCAAGCGCTGCCTCCAGAAATGCTACGCCGGGGCCGCTTCGATGAAATTTTCTTCGTTGGCTTACCCACGCAGGAAGAACGCGAGGCCATTTTTTCTGTGCATCTCTCTCGCCTGCGCCCTCATAACCTCGCTAGCTACGATATGCAGCGCTTAGCCTACGAAACGCCCGATTTTTCTGGGGCCGAAATCGAGCAGTCCATCATCGAAGCGATGCACATTGGCTTTAGCCAAAACCGCGACTTTACCAGCGACGATGTCCTCGAAGCCGTTAGCCAAATCATTCCGCTAGCGCGGACAGCGCAGCAGCAAATAGAAGCGCTGCAGGACTGGGCAGCGGCAGGTCGAGCGCGATTAGCGTCTAGGCAAACGTCGCTATCGGAGCGCATCGAGCGTCAGCGACAAGATAACTAAGGCTTGAGGATTTAACTAAGATTACTTTTGCATAATCGATTGGTTTTGGCTTCGACTCCGCTCAGCCATCGGAGACACCGAGAACCGAACCCTGAGCGGAGTCGAAGGGTGGCTGGTTGAAACGGTCAAGTTATTACATCCCCGAGACCAAGAATGGGTAATTGACCGCTTTACCAATCAGCCCGTTCACGCTATAAACAAAAGACTTTGATATATGCTGCGACTGCCACGGTGATGAAATGGTGATGAAAAACTTTTTACTGGGTCTAAGCAAATTCGTTCTGGGTCTCATTTTGGCCATGCTCATCATGACGCTGGCTGGGGCTTCCATGCTGCGCTACTTTATGGCCCGGACGGCGGAGCCTCCCGAGCGCCCCATCTACGAAAATGACCTGCCAGAGGATCGTGCAGCTGCGAATGCGCCCAGTGCGGAAAGTAGTGACAGTGCGCCTGTGGACGACATCGCGCCCGAACCCGAGCTAGCGCCCGAACCTGAGCCCGAGCCCGAACCAGAACCTGAGTTTTCGCCTGAGGGTAGCTACGCGGCCTATGTGACACAGCCCGTGGGATTGATCCTCAGAGATGGCCCAGGGATAGACTATGCCAACGTAGGCGGCATTGGCTATCAAGAAAGCATTACTGTGCTCTCGGAAGAGGGCGGCTGGCTAAGAGTGCAGCTCGGCAATGGTCAAGAAGGATGGGTCAAAGACGGTAACACTGCGCCCGAGTAAACTGGCCTGAAGTAACTGGCCTGAAGTGAACTGCTTTCAGGCAAGATAGGCCCTTGTCGGGCCAATTTGCCTAAAAGATGAGGAAACTATTAAGAAAGCTTGCTCATTTCAACGGTTGGTTACATCTAAGTGCTAATGCAAAGGTGTGGACCAGCCGGATGATAGGGTGAATGTGCGCGTAGTTTACGTTGGCTCGACATGCTGGGCCGCATCTTCCATGCACAACAACGTTCAAAAAGATTGGCTGGGTTCCCTTGTCATTGCAGCGCTCGGCGCTGGCGTCATCACTTCATTCGCCGTAAATCAAGGTCAAAACCCCTTTGTTGGATTGGGCATTACTGTGATCGCAGCCCTTTTCTCCGTCGCTCTCGACAGTTTGCTGTAAGCTTTTCCTGATCTAAGCTTTTCTGCCATTACTCTATGTTGTTCGTTACCAACCGTGTGCTAGAGCAGGGCCTTACCCCGCTACCCACAACCGGTTCAGAGTTTCGTCTTGCCCGTTCTGTCAACTTCGTCCTCGAAAACAATCAGGCTGAGCAGTCTTTCTATTGCTGCCGCCGCACGGGGCCCTACGGCTACACAGAAATTGGCAGCGCCAACTTTTTCGACGAACTCAAAGGGCTCAACGCCGACCAAATTCTTTTCTTTATTCATGGATACTCTAGTCTGCCGGAGTACGCTTTTGAGCAGACCGAAAAGCTGCAAGCCTTGCTAGATGCGCTTCACCAGGTGAATCAAAGAGGCTCTGGTAAAAGCCCTAAGATCGCGGTTATTCCCCTCATTTGGCCATGTGACAACGATTTTGGCCGTGTCAAAGACTACTATGACGACCAAAAAGCCGCCGATGCCAGCGGTTTGGCGTACATGCGCCTCCTGCAAAAATTCCTCGAATGGCGTGAAGAAAATAGTACCCTAGATAATCCTTGCCTCAAGCGAGTCAACGTGCTGGCCTACTCCATGGGCAATCGGGTCTTGCGCGGGGCGCTTCAGCTCTCGGCGAAGTACTACCCTCAAAGTGGACTGACGCTGCTATTTCGGAATGTGTTTATGGCGGCAGCTGATGTGGTGAATGAAACGCTAGAGCCGGGGCAAGCAGGTAGTGTGATTCCGCCGATGAGCCGGAATGTGGTGGTGTATTACGCAGCAGATGACCTGGCGCTGAGAGCGAGCAAGGTGGCTAATGTGAATAAGGCGGCGTCTCGTCGGTTGGGGCATACGGGGCCGCAGCGGATGGAGAATGTGCCAAAGAATGTGTACGCCATTGACTGCGACGACTTTAACAATGAGTACGATCGGCTGGGTCACACGTATTTCTTGGAAGATCCCAGTTCGGGGGATGCGGGGCTGTTGCTGCGCCATGCTTGGATTTGTATGCGGACGGGTCGGGTGCCGGTAACGTCGAGAGCGATTCCAGAAAACCGAGTTGAAATCCTGAACGACCGTCAGATTTAGCGGCTAAAAAAATAACGCTATCCGGTAAGTTCTACGTCGCATACGCTTAATCGCAGACGTGGTAGTCTCCAAGGAACGGCTCTAACCGGATGGCAATATGACTGGATCGGAACTCCTGATAGGCGCGGCGGCAGAAGGTATCGCTGCGCTGATTACCGATACGACGAAAGCAAGAAGTAGCAACGCCATTGTCAGCACGATTAAGGGTATTAAAGCCAAGAGTCAGCAGGCGATTTTTGATGCTTCGCGAAAATATATAGAGACGTATCAGAAACGGCACTGTCAGCTGAAGGTATTGGGCATGAGAGAGCCTGTAGACTTAGCATCCGTTTACACAGGCGTAAAGCTGCTCAGTAGCAGAGATATTTTGAAGTTTGCCCCAGATGCTTTAGAAGAAACGTTCCGTCAAAATCGCCTTCGCGGATACAGCGGTAGAGGATGCGAAGAAGAAAAACATTCTGGTATCGATATTGCGAATCAAAAGCAGTATCTGATGGTGTTGGGTGGTCCGGGTGCGGGGAAAAGCACGTTTTTAAGGAAGGTGGGATTAGAAGCGCTGCGAACGTTTTATTACGAAGATGCGATATATAAACTGCGAGTGATTCCTGTATTGCTAGAGCTAAAGCGCTTTGATAAGGACGATATAGATATTGCCACGTTCATCACAGCTGAGTTTGAGACCTGCGGTTTTCCAGAAGCAGAGGCATTTATGCAAAATGCGCTGAGCCAGGGAAACTTGTTGATTATGCTAGATGGCTTGGATGAAGTGCCCAGTGTTCATCTCGATAATGTACTGAATACGATTAGAGACTTTGTCGACCGCTATGATGGTAATCGGTTTATCGCTTCTTGCCGGATTGCAGCGTCCGGCTATCAAGGCGACGCGTTTAAGCGCTTTAGCAATGTGACGATGGCTGATTTTGATGATGAACAGATTGAGCAGTTTATTGGTAATTGGTTTAGTAGTGAGCAGGACATAGAGCGAGGAACGTCTCAGAAATGTTGGGAAGTATTGAGAAAGCCAGAGAATAAAGCCTCGAAAGAGCTGGCGCATACCCCTTTACTGTTGACATACCTGTGTTTGGTGTATGACCTATCTCAGCGGTTTCCGAATAATCGCAGCAGTCTGTATAAAAAGGCATTACGCATATTGTTAGAAGAGTGGGCAGCGGAAAAAAGAATTTTACGAGACGAGATTTATGAAGGACTCAGCATAGAACAAGAAGAGATTTTGCTTGCTGAGATTGCTTACGACGGCATAAAAGATGACCAACTTTTCTTTGATAAGCGATCGCTCTCCAGACAAATCAAAGGCTTTTTATCAGGAAACTTAAACGCACCGAAAGGCTTAGATAGTGAAAAGGTGCTAAACGCGATAGAAGTGCAGCAGGGCATTTTAGTAGAGCGAATGGAAGAGAAATACTCTT
>ERZ1740067.454-NODE-454-length-32911-cov-8.241691_pt1 | contig 32911 bp, 32 predicted proteins | sample MGYA00581736_ERZ1740067 | MGnify/ENA primary metagenome ERZ1740067 (study PRJEB43018, sample SAMN04849236) | marine metagenome | isolation source: floating plastic debris | place: Pacific Ocean | collected 2008-08-27 | study: EMG produced TPA metagenomics assembly... | reverse complement strand
CGACCTCTCGATTATGAGTCGAGCGCTCTAACCAGCTGAGCTACCGCGCCATGGAGGCGTGACCTATGCCAGCCCATGAGAGTCGTCAAGCACGAAAGAACGGCTATCCGCCCCGCACTGTCTCGATCATCAGGGTGACATTCTCGGGGTCCGCATCCGGCGTGATCCCGTGGCCCAGGTTAAAGATATGCGGCCCCTTGGAAAACGCCTGCACGATGGCCCGCGTCTCGTCGACCAGCGCCTGTCCCCCCGTCACCATATGGGACGAGGCAAGGTTACCCTGCACGCAGCCATCCACCTGCACATGCGCGGCGGCCCAGTCCGGCGCCACCGAATTGTCCAGCGCTACACAGTCGACACCCGTCGCCGCGTGGAACCCCACATACCCCTCGCCCGCCTCACGCGGGAACCCGATGACCGGGATGTGCGGATGGCGCGCCTTGAGCGCGCCAGTGATCTCGGCGCAGGGCAGAACGGCGTATTTGTGGAACGCCTCGCCCTTCAACGACCCGGCCCAGCTGTCAAAGATTTTCACAACCTCCGCGCCCGCCTCGATCTGCGCCGACAGATACTCGATCGTCGCTGCCGTGATGCGGGCCAGCAGCGCCTCGAACAAAGCGGTGTTGCCGGTCATCAGCGCATGCGCAGGCCCCTGATCCGGTGTGCCCTGCCCCGCGATCATATAGGTCGCAACAGTCCACGGCGCCCCGGCAAAGCCGATCAATGTCGTCTCTTCGGGCAATTCCCGCCGCAGGATGCGCACCGTCTCGTAAATCGGGTTGAGCGTCTCGTGGATGTCTTCGACCGGTTTCAACGCATCGAAATCCGCTTGCGCTGTGATCGTCGACAGCCGCGGCCCCTCACCCGTCACAAACCAAAGATCGGCCCCAAGCGCCTGCGGCACCAGCAGGATATCGGCAAAGAGAATCGCCGCATCGAACCCGTAGCGGCGGATCGGCTGCAACGTCACCTCGGCGGCAAGCTCGGGATTGTAGCACAGCGACAGGAAATCCCCCGCCTGCGCCCGTGTCGCCTTGTACTCCGGCAGATACCGCCCGGCCTGCCGCATCATCCAGATGGGTGGCGTCGGCAGCGTCTCTCCCGCAAGGGCCCGCAAAATCGTCTTGGTCTGCACACCGTCTTTCATCGCATCGTCCTTGCGTGGTGGATTCTGGTTGTCAGGATAAGTTGACACTTCTAAAAGATAAACCCATGACAGTGCGACTTCCAACCCCCGCGGCACCCCTCAAGATTGGCACGCGAGGATCCCCCCTCGCCTTGGCCCAGGCGCACGAGACGCGCAGGCGGCTCGGCACCGCGTTTGATCTGCCCGAAGCGGCGTTCGAGATCTGCGTGATCAAAGTCACAGGCGACAACCGTTCGATGATCGCCGCCGACCGCCCACTCAAGGAGATCGGGAACAAGGGCCTCTTTACCCGCGAGATCGAGGACGCGCTGCTCGAGGGCGCGATCGACATCGCCGTTCACTCGATGAAGGACATGCCGACGGTCCAACCGGACGGCCTCCTGCTCAACACCTACTTGCCGCGCGAGGATGTGCGCGACGCCTTTGTGTCCCCCGCCCTGACGTCCTTGCAGGACCTCGCCGAGGGCGCCACAGTGGGTACGTCATCGCTGCGCCGCCGGGCACAGCTGTTGCACAAGCGGCCGGATCTGAACGTCGTGGAATTTCGCGGCAACGTGCAGACACGGCTGCAGAAACTTGCCGACGGTGTGGCCGATTGCACGTTTCTGGCCTGTGCCGGTCTCAATCGGCTTGGTATGGACGACGTGCCCGCGACCCCTGTCGAGACGAACGACATGCTGCCCGCAGTCGCCCAAGGGGCCATCGGCATCGAACGACGGGCGGACGACGCCAATACCGCCGCGATGCTCGAGGCGATCCACGACACGCCCACCGGCCATCGCCTCGCCGCCGAACGCCAGTTCCTGTTGACCCTCGACGGCTCTTGCGAGACGCCCATCGCCGCCACCTCAACCATCGACGGGGGCGCACTGACGCTGCAGGGCGAAGTGCTGCGCCCCGACGGGTCTGACGCGCTGTCGGGGAGCCGTTCGGGCGCCATAGCGGACGGCCCGGCCATGGGCACGGACCTGGCACGGGACCTGTTGCAGCGCGCGGGCAAAGGCTTTTTCGACTGGCACTGATCGCCTTCTGGCGCGGAGCACCGCAATGGACGCCCCGTCTTGACGCGACCGCCACAGCAGGCGCAGGCTGAGCCCATGTCAGACCCACGCGCGGATTTGCCAACCCACCGGGTGGAAAACCAACCGCCCGAGCCCCAGGATCGCGACCTGTGGGCCAGCGACCCGGTGCTGCGCAGCGCCGTCGCGCAACCCGGCGGCCTTGCGCATTACGGTGCAACCCTTGGCTGTGCCGAGACCCGAGCCCAGGGGCGGCAGGCCAACAGACACGGCCCTGAACTCCGGCTGTTTGATACCGGTGGACGGCGGCTGGATGAGGTCGCGTTCCACCCGGCCTACCACCAGCTGATGACGGTAAGCCAAGAGGCGGGCTATGCCGCGACCGCCTGGGACGGGGGCAGCCATGTGGAACATGCCGCGATGGTGTACCTCGCCAGTCAGGTGGAGCCGGGGCATTGCTGCCCGCTCACCATGACGTACGCCGCGGTGCCCGCGCTCGCCGCTGATCCCGACCTGGCCGCCCGCTGGACGCCCAAGCTGACGGCGCGCGCCTACGACCCCCGCACCTTGCCCATAGACGCAAAGAGTGCCGTGACACTCGGCATGGCAATGACCGAAAAACAGGGCGGATCGGACGTGCGCGCCAACACCACGACAGCCCAGCAGGATGGCGCGCAGTGGCGGCTCAGGGGCCACAAGTGGTTTTGCTCGGCGCCCATGTCGGACGGGTTTCTTACGCTGGCGCAGGCCCCTGCGGGGCTCACCTGCTTTCTGGTGCCCCGCTGGCTCGACGGTGAGCGGAACGCGATCCATCTGATGCGGCTGAAGAACAAGCTGGGCAACACTGCGAATGCGTCAGCCGAAATCGAGTACCACAATGCGCTCGCATATCAGCTGGGCGAGCCAGGCCGCGGCGTGCAAACGATCATCGAGATGGTGCATCACACCCGGCTCGATACCGCGATGGCCCCTGCGGGGATCATGCGCGGGGCGCTGACACAGGCGATGCATTGGGTGCGCCACCGCAGCGCCTTTCAACGGCGGCTGATCGATCAGCCGCTGATGCGCGCCGTGCTGGCCGACCTGATGCTGGATTGGGAAGGGGCGACGCGGCTGGGCCTGCATGTTGCCGCAGCCTTTGACCGGACCGGTCAAGAAGACCGCGCTTACGCCCGCATCGCGGTGGCTCTGGCCAAGTTCCTCAACAACAAGCTCTGCCCGCGTGTCACCTACGAGGCGATGGAGGCGCTGGGTGGCATGGGGTACATCGAAGACACGCCCATGCCGCTTTACTACCGCGAGGCGCCGCTGAACGGGATCTGGGAAGGGTCGGGAAACGTCATCTGCCTGGACATCCTGCGGACGCTGGCGCGCGAACCCGGCGCGCGCGAGACGCTTGATGCCCAACTGGACGCGGTTGCAGGCACCGACCGACGCTACGACGCGGCGCTCGAACAGCACCGCGACACGTGGCGCGGCGTGCCGGACGAAGTCGATGCGCGCCGCTATGCCGAACGGACTGCCCTTCTGCTGACCGCGTCCGTCTTGCTGGCCGACGCGTCACACCCCGTCGCAGACGGGTTCATCGGATCCCGGATTGCCGAGGCGCGCGGCCACATCGCCGGAACCACACCCAATCTCGACACAGCAGCGATCCTGAACGGGTTCGACAGCTAGACCCATTTGGCCAAGGGCGGCAGGCTCATCAGCACCGCGTTGGCGTCATGCCCGGTCTCTAGGCCGAACTTCGTCCCCCGGTCGTAGACCAGGTTATACTCGGCATAGAGCCCCCGGTGCACCAGCTGTGCCTCCTTGTCCGCATCGTCCCAGTCTTGCACGCGCCGCTTTTCGACCAGCGGCACATAGGCCGGCAGGAAGGCTCGCCCGATATCCTGGGTGAGGGCAAAGTCCGCCTCCCAATCGCCGGTGCAGTGATCGTCCATGAAGATCCCGCCGACCCCCCGCGCGCGCTTGCGGTGCGGGATATAGAAATACTCATCCGCCCATGCCTTGAGCCGCGGATAGAAATCGGCGCCGTGCGGGTCCAGATGCGCCTGCTGCTGGACATGGAAATGAGCCGTGTCCGCATCGTATTCGATGCAGGGGTTCAGGTCGGACCCGCCCCCGAACCACCAGGCATGCGGTGTCCAGAACATGCGCGTATTCATATGCACAGCCGGGCAATGCGGGTTCTGCATATGCGCGACCAGCGAAATGCCGGAGGCCCAGAACCGCGGATCATCCTTCATCCCCGGCAGGCCCTTGCGCGCCATCATCGCCGCCTGCGCCCGGTCGCCCAACGTGCCATAGACGGTGGACACATTTACGCCGACCTTCTCGAACACCCGACCGCCGCGCATGACACTCATCAGGCCGCCGCCCGCGTCCGTACCATCCTCGGCCGTCCGCTTGGTCTCGCTGACCTCGAACCGGCCCACAGCCGCTTGCGCCATCGGACCGTCGGCGTGGCTGTCCTCCAACCCTTCAAATGCGGCGACAATATCATCGCGCAATTGGCGGAACCACGCGGCGGCGCGTGCTTTTTGAGTGTCGAAGTGTTCGGTCATGCGCACTGTCCTGTTTGGTTGACAGGTTTTAACGCGAGATCCCGCACGACGCCAAGCCCCAACACGCCGCATCCCCTGCTTCATCTTGCAAAATAAACCGCCCCCGGAGGGTCGGCCCGCCAACAGCACCACGCGCCGGTCTAATGCGCCGGTGCATCCACGGGATCCAGCAGGCTGCGCCCACCATCCACAGTCAACACCTCGCCCGTCACAAATCCTGACCCGTCAGAGGCGAGGAACTGCACCGCATCCACCAACTCGGTCGGGGCCGCGATCCGGTGCAATGGGGTCTGCGTTTCAATCTCTTCGCGCCACTCGGGATGGTCCCCGATCGAAGACTGCAGTGACGCCGACATAACCGACCCAAAGGCCACAGCGTTCACCCGGATCCGTTCAGGCGCGAGGGCAAGCGCCATGGACCGCGTCATTTGCTCGAGCCCGGCCGAGGCAATGGAATAGCCCAGCAGTTCGGGTCGCGACTGGTGCGCGGCGATCGAGCTGAGGTTGACGATCGAGCCCACGCACATCGCATCCGTATTCCCCTCGGCTTGTTTGATCATCCGCCGGGCCACCTGCTGGGTGAGGCGGATCGCTGTCATCAGGTTCTGCTCCAACAGAACCTCGACACTTGTGTCTTCGGGGTTGAGCGCATCGGTATGCATCACCTGGCGCGAGGCATTCACCAGGATGTCCACCTGATCGAAGGCATCGATCGTGGCCGACACAAGGTTAGCAATCGTCAGGCGCTGCCGCAAATCCCCGGCAAAGTAGCGGATGTTGCCCTCTTCGGCGACGTCGCCCAACTCATCCGCCAGCTTTTTCTCGTCCATGTCGGCGCACATAACGTTTGCGCCCCGGTCGGCAAAATGCCGGGCGATGGCCAGGCCGATCCCGTTGGCCGCGCCTGTCACGATGGCCGTTCTGCCGTTGATGGAAAATGACATGGCGCTATCCCTTGTTGCGCTTGGGCCGTTCGGCCCGCACCAGTTTGAACCGCGCATCGCCGTCCAGATCAACCACTTTGGCAAAGCTCCGGACCAGCGCGTCCTCATAGGGCAGGTGCCGATTGGCCACCATCCAAAGCGCACCGTGCGGCCGCAGGATGCGGGCCGCATTGGCGATGAATGCCCGGCCCAGGCCCGGATCAGCGGCGCGCGTCTTGTGAAAGGGCGGGTTCATGACGACCGCATCCACCTTTTCGGGCGGGCTCCACGTCGTTGCATCGGCCCAGTGAAACTGCGCGCGCGGATCGGTGACATTGTGGCGCGCGCATTGCAGCGCCATATCGTGCGCCTCGACCAAATGGACGGCATCGACCCGGCGCGTGAGGATATGCGCCGACAGGTACCCCCACCCGGCACCCAGATCGGCCACGCTGCCCACCAGTGCCTCTGGCAAAGCCTCCGCCAACAGGGCAGAGGCCGGATCGATCCCATCGGCGGAAAACACACCCGGCGCGGTCCAAAATCCGCCGGCATGCAACTCCGGCCCGGCATGCCAATCGGTCAGGTCCGCACCACCGTCGATCCAGTAAATCTTGCCATGCGCCTTTGAAATCGGCGCGCTCAACTTACAGCGCTGGCGCAGCGCCTTGAGCATGGAATCCGCCCCGTCGGTCTTTTGCCCATCGACGATGACCGGCCCGTCGGTCTGCGCCATGGCGCGCGCCACCAGCGCCTGCGCCTCGGCACGCGCCCGGGTCAAACACACAAGCGACGCCGCAAACCGGCCGTCCAGCAGTTCGGCAGAGGTCGGATACCCGCGCGCGGCAAAGGTCTCGCAGACGGTCACAAGGGGTGAGATGACGTGAACCCGGTCCTTGGGCAGCGCCGACAGGTCAGCGTCCTGCGCAGGATGCAACACGGCCAAGGGGCCACGCTCCGGAAGCGCAAGCGCGTCCAGAGCCAAAGGCAATCGGGCCCCGATCACCTTACTCTTCTTTCTCCATTGTGCATTGCAGCGGGTGCTGGTGACGGCGTGCGTAATCCATCACCTGCGCCACCTTTGTCTCTGCGATCTCGTGGCTGAACACACCCACGACCGCGAGCCCCTTTTTGTGGACGGTCAGCATCAGCTCGAACGCCTGCGCGTGGTTGAGGCCAAAGAATCGTTCCAACACGTGCACGACAAATTCCATCGGGGTATAGTCGTCGTTCAGCAGCATCACCTTATACAGCGGCGGCCGCTTGGTCTTGGGCTTGACCTCGGTGACGACGGTCGTGTCGCCGTCATCGTCCTGCTTGTCTGCCATCATCTGCCAAACAGAGTGCATCTGCGCCTCTTGATCCGGGAATCTACTGGAGTGTCTTGGGCCCTGCTATATAACGCCTCTGTCGATTTAGAAAAGAGAAAGCGCGCGTCATGTCGCAGGGTGGCTCATCCACAGGTGCGTTGCCCGACGCCTTGCGCTGCATCGCCTTCGACGCAGACGATACGCTGTGGCACAACGAACGTTACTTTCGGCTGACACAACAACGGTTTGCCGATCTGCTCGCCCCGCACACGGATACGCCTGATCTCGACGCTCGCCTGATGGCCGCCGAACGGCGCAACCTGGGCCATTACGGTTTCGGGATCAAAGGCTTTGTCCTGTCCATGATCGAGACCGCGCTCGAGATGACTGAAAACGCGGTGCCCGGCGCGGTGATCTCCGAACTGATCGCGGCAGGGCAAGAGATGTTGCAGCACCCGATCGATCTGCTGCCCCACGCGCAAGAGGCGGTGCATGCGGCCAAGGCCCGCGCGCCGGTTGTCCTGATCACCAAGGGCGATTTGCTGGATCAGGAGCGGAAGTTGGCGCAGTCGGGCCTCGGGGACCTTTTCGACGGGGTCGAGATCGTGTCAGACAAGGTGCCCGACATCTATAGGCGCATCTTTGCCCCGTTCGGCGGAACCGCCCGCGGCGTCATGATCGGCAATTCGATGAAATCGGATGTGCGCCCGATGATTGAGGCGGGTGGATACGGGGTGCACGTGCCCCACGACCTGCAATGGGATTTCGAGGCCGCGCAGGCGCCTGTCGATCACCCGCGCTTTCGCGCCATAGCGGATCTGGGAGCATTGCCCGCATTGCTGGGCTGACAGGCGGTCGGCCGCCACATTCCCGCCACAATCGCCGGTATAGCGGCGCGCATCCGGGCAGCCGCTACATGTTGAAATGCCGCTACGCAGAAAAACGGAATCGTGAGGTGCATCAAGGCTTTATCGATTTCAGCGTTTATGCTAGCGTTCCATCATAACAAAACGGCCAGTCGAATAATCGGCGGCCAGAGGCAGACATAGGCAGGTTTATCGTGAAGGTTCGGCGCACACAGCCGGCCCGTTTTGGGCTGTTCGTTTTCGCGGCACTGTGGATGTTCATCATCCTTCCGGCATCCGTCATAGCGGCGCCCTATGCCGCGATGGTGATGGATGCGCGCACCGGCGAGGTGCTGCACGCGCGCAATGCAGACACCCGGCTGCACCCCGCATCGCTGACCAAGATGATGACGCTGTATATCGCATTTCAAGCGGTGGAACGGGGCGAGATCTCACTCGACACCAAGGTCAAGATTTCCAAGTTCGCCGCGTCCGAGCCGCCCTCGAAACTTGGCCTCAAGCCCGGCCAGCGCATCGCTTTGCGCTACCTCATCCGGGCGGCGGCCGTGAAATCGGCCAATGACGCCGCGACGGCCATCGGCGAGGCGATCTCCGGCTCCGAAGCGGCCTTTGCCCGGCGCATGAACCGGACGGCCAAGTCGCTGGGCATGACGCGCACCACGTTCAAGAATGCACATGGGCTCACGGAATCGGGCCACATGTCGACTGCGCGCGACATGACCCTGCTCGGGCGGCACGTGCTCTACGACTATCCCGAATACTACAACCTCTTCTCGCGGACGACGACCCATGCCGGCGTGCGCGAAGTGGCCAACACAAACCGCCGCCTGCTGGCCAATTACCGTGGCGCCGACGGCATCAAGACGGGCTACACCCGCGCCGCAGGCTTCAACCTTGTTGCTAGCGCCGAGCGCGGCAACGAGCGCGTCATCGCAACCGTTTTCGGTGGCAAGTCGACGGCATCGCGCAATGCGCGGGTGGCCGAACTGCTCGACATGGGCTTTCGCCGCGCCCCCAGCCGTGCGCCCCTGCGCAAACCGCAAAAACCTGGCTATGTGCCTGATGACGGCCCCGTCATTGTTGCGGGCAACAACACTGCGCCCACAGGCGCGGGCAAAATCATCCGCCTGACCGGTGCGGTGAAAACGTCGCTTCGCCCGCAGTTGCGGCCCGGCGCCGCGACACCGCCCGTCCTCGTGGCCGAGGCGGCAAGCGATGAACCGGCGGTTCAGGCAAACGATATTCTGACTGCGCTCGAAGTGGCCCAAGCCGCAGCACCCGCACCAACCCCGATCGTCATTCCCATGAAACGCCCCTCGGCACGGCCCAAGGGTGTGGTACTGGCCCGCGCCGAACCAGAGGTGGTCACCCGCCTGTCCACCTCGGGTGGGCGGCACTGGGGCGTGAATGTCGGTCGCTATCCAAGCCGCTACAAGGCCGAAAAGGTGCTGCTGCAAACCGCTCTGACCGAAATGTCATCCCTTGACGGCTCGCTGCGCAAGGTCGTGCGTAGGCCGCAAGGATTTGACGCCAACTTCATGGGGCTCACGCGCGAAGGGGCCGACCTCGCCTGCCGCCGCTTGCAGGCCCGCAACGTCACCTGCTTTACCATCGGCCCGCAATCCTAGGCGACTGCGGGACGGTGGGCGGGGCGTCTTTGGGGTTGCCGGGCGCAGCCCGGCGGCGCCAAACAGCGTCCGCACGCCGTCACGGCTTGGGCCGGTCATCCCAGGTTTCATCCAGGATCCGACGGCTGTCCCCCTCAGGATCCTCGTACTGACGGCTCCGCAGCGTATACAGAAATCCGATCAATCCGACCGCACCCAGCATCAGGGACACCGGGATCAGATAAGCCAGAACATTCATCGCCAAATCCCTCGCATCGCGTTCAGGGATACGGTAATGGACGAGGCCGACATGGCCAAGGCCGCGATCAGCGGCGTTGCCAACCCCGCCACGGCCAGAGGCACGGCAATGACATTGTAAATCGTGGCAATCCGGAAATTTTCCGTGATCCGGCGCCGGGCGGCACGCGCGCAGCGCAGTGCCTCGGGCAATGCGTCGAACCGCGCGCCAAGCAGCACCATGTCCGACGCAACCCGTGCTGCATCGAGCGCCGAGGCCGGCGACAGGCTCACATGGGCCGTAGCAAGCGCACCGGTGTCATTCAACCCGTCGCCGACCATGAGCACACGCCGCCCGTCCGCGTGCAGCGCCGCGATCCGCGCCACCTTGTCTTCGGGCAGACACCCGCCATGCGCCCGGTCGATGCCCGCGGCACGCGCCGTTGCCGATACCGCCACCTCCCGGTCGCCCGACATCATCTCGATGTCGAGCCCGGCGTCGCGCAACGCCGCAATCGTCTCTCGCACGCCCGGGCGCAGCGTATCGGCAAAGCGGATGCGATGGGCGGCACCGTTGCCCAGCTGCACCCAGGTACACAACCCCTCATGTGCGTCATCCTCTGGCCCGGCCCAACCGGCGCGACCCAAACGCACGGGCATGCCATTCCAAGTCCCTTCAGTGCCATACCCAGCCACTTCGCGGACGCGCCTGACCCGCGCCGCCGCGCCGCCCTGCCCCGCAATGGCCACGGACAGCGGGTGCGTCGACCCGCGCGCAAGGGCCAGCGCGACGTGGCGCGCCTCTTCGGGCACATCGTCCCAATCAAGCACCTGCGGCACGCCTTCGGTCAGCGTGCCGGTCTTGTCAAAGACAACCGTGTCAACCTCCGCCAACCGCTCCAGGGCGGTCGCACTTTTGATCAAGACCCCGCGCCGGAACAATGCGCCGGAGGCGGCCGTCGTCACCGCAGGCACGGCAAGACCCAACGCGCAGGGGCAGGTGATGATCAGCACGGCCGCGGCGATATTCAGCGCGACACGCATGTCACCGGTCCAAAGCATCCAGCCCGCCCAAGCCAGCACCGCAAGGATATGCACCCCCGGCGCATAAAGTGCCGCCGCCTTGTCGGCGAGCGGGGTGTAGCGCGCGCGCCCAGCCTCCGCCACGGCCACCAGATCCGCGAGCCGGTGCAGCGCGGTATCGCGCCCGACCGCCGTGGCCTCGATGGTCAATGGGCCGCTTAGGACCGTCTCCCCCGCCGCCACGTTACTGCCTACTGCGGCCGGCATTGGGATGGTCTCGCCGGTCAGCATCGACCGGTCCAGCTCTGCCGCGCCGTCGCGCACGATGCCATCCACAGGAATGCGACCGCCCGCGCGCACCAGAATGGTGTCGCCGACGGAAAGGTCCGCCACCGGCACCTCCAGCGGCACACCGCCAATGATGCGCGTCGCGCGCGGCACTTCCAGTGCCGTCAGCTCCTCTGCCGCAGATCGTGCGGCCGCACGGGTGCGAAACTCCAGATACCGACCGGCCAACAGGAAAAAGCACAATGTGATCGCAGCATCGAAATAGGCGTGATGACCCGACAGGGCCGTTTCCCACAGCGATGTGCCAAGCGCCAAAAGGATCGCCAGCGCAATCGGCACATCCATCGACAGCCGCCGCGCCGACAACGCGCGCCACGCCCCGGCAAAGAACGGTTGACCACAGAACGCCACTGCAGGCAGGGCGATGGCCGCGGAAATCCAGTGGAACATGTCGCGCGTCGCATCCGTCGCACCGGACCAGACAGCCACCGACAGCAACATCACGTTCATCGCCGCAAACCCCGCCACGGCCAGGCGCATCAACAGCGCGCGCCCCGCCGCCTCCGTTGCCTTGCTTTGCAAGGCGGTCGGATCGAGCGGGTATGCCACGAGACCGGCGCTGGCCAATGTGGCAACCAGTGCGTCCGCATCCACATCGCCGACGGGCGTCACGTAGGCACGTTTCAAGGTCAGGTTCACACGCGCGCGCGCCACGTCTGCACGGTCCATCAGCGCCGCTTCGGCGCTGCGGATACAGGTGTGGCAGTGGATCTCGGGCAGTGACAGCAGGATGTCGTCGGGCTGCGCCACGGGCACAGTCGTGTCTGCCGGGACGGCAGCACAACCAGGGCAGGCCATGGGCCGGGGATCGGGAACCGCCGTCATGACCGGATCAGCCTTTCACGAACAACGGAATGCGCTGTTCAAACAGCGTCCCGTCCGCGGCAACCGCAGACAGGCGCACCTGCCAGTGCCCGGCGCCCAGATCCAGCGGCGCGCGCCATGCGCCCCCGTCGAAAACCAGCTCGGGCGTCACGTCCGCCGCCACATGGGTCGTTCGCCCCACAGTCACGTCCATCGTGGTGACCGCGGCAGGCAGTGCCTGCGCATCGGTCAGGCGCACCTCGAACGCGCCGCGCTCATAGGCGGCGACGGCCTCCCAGCCCAGCGCCTCCTGCGCGTTGCGCTTGGTCTCGAACTGTTGGCTGGCAACGTAGGAATTGCCGACCACCAGCCCAGGAAAGGTTGCCACCGCGTTGAAGGCAAGCGTCAGGTTCACCGCGATGATGATGCTGAAGCCAAAGCAGAACATGGCCGCCACGTGCCAGCCCTTGAGTTCGCGGATCATTCTGTGTTCCTCCCGTTGAATGTTGTGTCGCGATAGGCGCGGTCGCCGCCGCCCAGTGCCTCGACCCAGATGCGCACCTCGCTGCTGGCGCGTTCGGCTGGGGCCGCACCGGCGGGCGCCACAAGATACACCCGCTGCAGATATGTTGAATCGGCCGGTACGGCGATGGATTGATAGGCCGTCCCCTCGAGCTGCACCCGGATCGCTGGATCGCCCTTGGCGGTGATGCGCATGGTTTGCGCCTCGGCCGTCTTGTTGCGCAGGCGCACGTCGTAGACGTTGCGCACCGACCCGTCCGACAGGGTGATGAACGTGGGATTGCGCACCGGTGCCACGGTCAATTCCACGTCCGAACGGATGAACAGCGCAAAGACGAGGCCAAAGCCCACAAGCGCCCAGAGCACCGTGTAAAGGACGGTGCGCGTGCGCAGCACGTGGCTCCAGATCGGTTTGGGCGCTTTGCCGGAACGCTCGGCCTCTTCGTCGGTCAACGCCATATAGTCGATCAGGCCGCGCGGCTTGCCGATTTTGTCCATGATGTCATCGCATGCATCGATGCAAAGCGCGCAGGTGATGCATTCCAGCTGTTGCCCGTCGCGGATGTCGATGCCCGCCGGACATACGTTGACGCAGGCCATGCAGTCGATGCAATCGCCCTGGCTTTCACCCTCGGGCACGCGATGCTTGCGCGGCTCGCCCCGCCATGCGCGGTAGCCGACGGTCAGCGTATCCTCGTCCATCATTGCCGCCTGAATGCGCGGCCACGGGCAGGCATAGTTGCAGATCTGTTCGCGCGCAAACCCGCCGAACAGGAACGTGGTGCCGGTCAGGATCGCCATCGTGGTGTAGGCCACGGGATGCGCGTTCAGCGTCACCAGATCGTGCAGCAGCGTCGGCGCATCGGCAAAGTAGAACACCCAAGCGCCCCCGGTCGCCAGCCCGATCACCAACCAGATTACCCATTTGGTCACGCGCAGGCGCGCCTTGCGCAGGTCCCACTTTTTTTGCCGGTGCAGGCGCAGGCGGGCGTTGCGGTCGCCCTCAACCCAGCGTTCGACCGCGATGAACAGATCGGTCCAAACCGTCTGCGGGCAGGCATAGCCGCACCAGACACGACCCAACGCCGAGGTGAACAGGAACAGGCCCAGCCCCGCCATGATCAGCAGACCGGCGACAAAATAGAATTCGTGCGGCCAGATCTCGATCCAGAAAAAGTAGAACCGCCGGTTCGCCAGATCCAGCAGCACCGCCTGATCCGGCAGCGCCTCGCCCCGGTCCCAGCGGATCCACGGCACGAGGTAGTAGATGCCCAGCGTCACCAGCATGATCCACCATTTGAGCGTGCGGAACTTGCCCGACACCCGCTTGGGGAAAATCGGCTCGCGCGCGGCGTAAAGGCTCGGGGCGGGTGTGCTGTCGGACACGTAAGGAAACCTTGGTCAGGATATCTGACCTCCGTTCTCGCAGCACCGCCGCGCAAGCGCTTTGACTCAGGTCAAGTCTTGAGCCGCACGGCGGATCCATTTCACAAAGGCGCGCAGCGGCGGCCGCTGCACACCGGGGCGGGTGACCAGGTGGTATCCCGCGCCCGCCTGATCCTCTTCTTCGAGCACGACAAGGCGGCCGGCCCGAATGTCCGCCTCGACGAACAAGCGGACCGTCACAGCCAAGCCCTGCCCGTCCCGTGCGCCGTCGATCAACAGGTTGCCCGGCACCTGGGTCAGCGGGCCCTGCACGCCTTCGGCAATGCCGCGCTTGCGCAGCCAACTGGTGCTTTCGGTGATCCCGATCTCTTCCAGCCAGGGCAGCTTGCTGAGGGCCAGGGCCGATGACGTATCGCGCCCGTCGATCAGGCATGGGGCCGCAACGATCACCATTGGCGTGGCGATCAACAGCTCATCCGCGACGCCGGGCCAGCCACCCAGGCCATAGCGAATGGTCAGATCCACGTCCCCCGTCGCAGGTTTCACCAGATCAGAGGTCGGATTGAGCATGATGTTGATGCCGGGATGGGCCGCGCGAAACTCGGGCAAACGGGGCATGAGCCACGCTGCGGCAAAACTGGGCGTGGGCGAGATGTGCAAGGGGCGCGCCGCCTCGGCCCCGGTGATCAGCGCAACGGCACGGGCAATGGTGCCAAAGCCGTCGCTGCTGCCCTGGGCCAGGATCTCTCCATCGGGCGTCAAACGCATGGCACGGCCCGACCGATCAAACAGCGTGACGCCCAGATGCGCCTCGAGCCCGCGCAGTTGCTGGCTGATCGCGGCATGGCTGACGCCAAGCGCGTCACCCGCCGCGGTCACGTTCCCTTCCTCGACAAAGGCGTGGAAGGCGCGCAGGGCAGCGAGCGGAGGCATATCGCGCCAGTTCATATGTCATCCAGACTTACATGATGCAATTCCTATTGAGTCGCATGAATCGTAGAAAAGCTCAATATGGATGACAGAACACAGCTTCAGGAGATCAAGCCAATGTTTGACATCTATGCCAGAACTTTCATGACTGCGACCCGCAACCGGCACATCGAACGCCCCTGCATCCCGGTCAAGCCGGCAACGCGCCGCGGCTGGTTGGGCCGTCAGACGCGCTGCATCAACCTCGACAAGCTGTGATGCGTATCGCCCTCGCCACGCCACGGGTTGATGCGATTAGATGGGCCGCCTCGGTGGCCCAGATCGCAGGCTATGCCGCTACGGCGGCCGGGGCGACGCCCAGGAACATCTACTGCTTTCTGTTCGGCATCCTGGGTTGGTTCATCGTCGGTGTGCAGTGGAACGACCGGGCAATCATGCTGCTCCACGTCGTCGCGCTGGCCGCGATGGTCGGCGGTCTGATCGCCACATGACAAGACGCGGACGGGGATGCCCGTCCGCGTCGCCACAGCCTCTCATGTGCAGCGGTTACTGCCCACCTCCCCGGCTGTGGACGTAGAGCGCGACGGCACGCACCTCGGCCTCGCTCAGGCGGCCCTGCCACGGGGGCATGACGCCAAAGCGGCTGTAGGTCACCGTCTCGATCAACGTCTCGGTGTCACCACCATAAAGCCAGATGGCATCCGCGAGGTTCGGTGCACCCTGATAGATGTCGCCCAACCCCTCATCGCCATGGCACGCCGCACAATTGTCGAGGAACAGCTCTTCGCCCGCCGCGGCCAGTGTCGCATCATCCGGCGTGCCGGACAGCGATTTGACGTATTGCACGACCGACAGGATTTCCTCTTCTTCGAAGATCTCGCCATAGGCCGGCATCTGGGAATAGCGGCTGTCGAGGTCTTCCTCGTTTCGGATGCCGTGGGCGATGGTCAGGTGGATGTCCTCGATGGTCCCGCCCCACAGCCAGTCATCGTCAAGCAGGTTGGGATAGCCCGAGGCCTGTACGCCCGCCCCGCCCGAACCGTGGCACTGCGCGCACCAGGTGCGGAACACCGCCGCACCGGATGAGGTCGCGTATTGCATCAGCTCAGGGTTGGCACTGACCTCGGTCAGTTCGGTCTCGACCAGGCGCGCGTTGATCGGGCCGTTGGCCGCTTCGACGGCGGCGATGTCGATGGCGACCTCGGCCCGTGTCGAATAGCCCAGCACACCGGCTGTCGCCTTGTTGATCATCGGCCATGCAGGATAGGCGATGGTGTAGCCGATGCCCCAGATGATGGTTAGGTAAAAGCACCACAGCCACCAGCGCGGCAGCGGATTGTTCAACTCCTTGATGCCATCCCACTCGTGACCGGTATTGCCGATTTCCTTGTCGTGTTCGGTTTCTTTACTCATGATCGGTCCTCCTCTGGACCAATGGGCGCGTCGTCGTGCCGGAACGGGATTCTGGAGGTGTCGCGATACGTTTCGCTCGCTCCGGGGCGCATCACCCAAAAGAAGACCCCGACAAAGATCGAGAACAGCACCAGAAGCATCCAACTGTCAGCGAATTCACGCAGCAGGCTGTAGGTTTCCATGATCTCTCCTCCTCTCAGCGGCTGGCATCGGCGACAAAGGTCGAAAAATCGACCAGCGTGCCCAGCATTTGCATGTAAGCGATCAACGCGTCGGCCTCGGACACGCCGGGCTGACCATCGAAATTGCGCACCTGCGCACCCGGATACCGTTCCAGCACCCCGTCAAAGTCACTGTCGGGGTCGGCCTGCGCCATGAAATCCGCGCGCGCGTTTTCGATCATCTCGTCGGTGTAAGGCACGCCGACAAAGCGGTGGGTGGCCAGCAACTCGCCGATATACTCACCGTCGATCTGCGTCCGTTCGAGGAAATCGTATTTCGGCATGACCGATTCCGGCACCACCGCCTGCGGGTTGCGCAAGTGCACCAAGTGCCAGTCGTCCGAATAGCGACCACCGACGCGGGCAAGGTCAGGCCCCGTCCGCTTGGAGCCCCACTGGAACGGGTGGTCATACATCGATTCCGCCGCGAGGGAGTAGTGGCCATAGCGTTCGACCTCGTCCCGCATCGGGCGGATCATCTGGCTGTGGCAGACATAGCAGCCTTCGCGCAGGTAGATGTCGCGACCTGCCAGCTCAAGCGGGCTGTAGGGCCGGACCCCTTCGACCTCTTCGATGGTATTCTCGAGGTAGAAGAGTGGGGTGATCTGCACGAGCCCCCCGATCGTGACCACCAGAAAGCTGAAGACCAGCAAGAGTGTGGCATTGCGTTCGAGGATCTGGTGCCGGTCCAGGATGGACTTGCGCCGGGGCCTCTCGCCCAAGCCGGTGGCACCGGTGGGCATTGGGGGTTTCTTGTCGTCTTGTGACATCTGTCCCTCCTTCATTCGGCAGGGACGGCTGTGGGCAGCGGCGCCTTGGCCGGTGCTGCTTTCACAGTCATCCAGAGGTTATAACACATGACCAGCGCACCGGCGAGGAACAGGACCCCGCCCAGACCGCGGACCACATACATCGGGAACTTGGCGCTCACCGTGTCGGCAAAGGCGTTCACGAGAAAGCCGTTGGCATCCACTTCGCGCCACATCAGCCCTTCCATGATGCCGGTCACCCACATCGAGGCCGCGTAAAGAACGATGCCGATGGTGGCGAGCCAAAAGTGCCAGCTGACCAGCTTGAGCGAGTAGAGCCCTTCGCGCTTCCACAGCACCGGCGTCAGATAGTAGAGCGCGCCGAATGTGATCAGCCCGTTCCAACCCAAGGCACCGGAGTGCACGTGGCCAATCGTCCAGTCGGTGTAGTGCGACAGCGAGTTCACCGCGCGGATCGACATCATCGGCCCCTCAAAGGTCGACATGCCGTAAAAGGCGAGGCTGGTGACCATCATCCGCAACACCGGATCGGTCCGCAGCTTGTCCCAGGCGCCCTGCAACGTCATCAGGCCGTTGATCATGCCGCCCCAGGAGGGCATCCACAGGATGATCGAGAACACCATGCCCAGGGTCGAGGCCCAGTCCGGCAGCGCGGTGTAGTGCAAATGGTGCGGACCCGCCCAGATGTAGAGAAAGATCAGCGCCCAAAAGTGGATGATCGACAGCTTGTAGCTGAACACCGGCCGGTCGGCCTGTTTCGGCACAAAGTAATACATCATGCCCAGGAACCCAGCGGTCAGGAAAAAGCCGACGGCGTTGTGGCCATACCACCACTGCACCATCGCATCCTGGACACCCGCAAACAGCTGCACCGATTTAGAGCCGAAGATGCTGACCGGGATCGAGATGTTGTTGACCAGGTGCAGCATCGCGACTGTCACGATAAAGCTCAGCAGGAACCAGTTGGCCACGTAGATATGCGGCTCTTTCCGCTTGATGATCGTGCCGAGGAACACAGCAAGAAAGGCCACCCAGACGATGGTCAGCCAGATGTCGATGTACCACTCGGGCTCCGCATATTCCTTGGATTGCGTGCCGCCCAGCAGATAGCCGGTGGCGGCCAGCACGATGAACAGCTGAAAGCCCCAGAACACGAACCACGCCAGGTTCCCGCCCCAAAGGCGCGCGGCACAGGTGCGCTGCACAATAAAGAAGGACGAGGCGATCAACGCATTGCCTCCAAAGGCAAAGATCACCGCCGAGGTGTGAAGCGGCCGCAGGCGGCCAAAGTTGGCGTAGCCCTCGGACCAGTCAAAGTTCAGAACCGGAAAGGCCAGCTGGAAGGCGATGAGCACGCCCACCAGAAACCCTGCGATCCCCCAAAAGGCCGTGGCGATCACCCCGGCCCGAACAACGCTGTCCAGATATTCGTTCTGCGGTGTCGCCAGGACCGGCTCGTCCGTGCGGCGCACCTCGTACAGAAACAGTGCGCCCGCGATCAACATGATCAGGACGGCATGTACCTGATAGGACAGATCACGCCCGTAATTCGCAGCAATTGCCGCGGCGAGTGTGATCAGACCCAGCGCAATCAGCTTCACATATTGTGCCATATTGCGTTCCCTCTTGTAACGAAGCGGCACCATACGAATCCGGACGCCGCTCCGCGTTTCCATGATGTGCTTTTGCGTCAGGGGGGCCTGAGGGTCTTTGATCTGGGTCAACCGCTTTGTGGATTTCGGTTGACCGACGTCAACGCAGCATGCGGCAGCCTGCGACATAGTGAGGGCCGATTATCTATCACGCCCAGAAGGACCGTCCCCGCCATGTCGTACAAGACCATTCTCACCATTCTGTCTGGTGGCCCCAACCCGCTGCGCGGCCTGAATGCCGCCATTTCCAAGGCCATCAGCTGGGACGCGCATCTCGAGGTGCTCTGCATCGGGGTGGATACGACGCTGCACAGCTATTCCTATGCCGAGATCAGCCCCGCGCTCATGCAAGGCTCGATTGTCGAGGCACAATTGGCGGCCCGCGCGCTCAATCAAGAAGCAAAGGCGGAGCTTGACCGGCAAGGGATGACACGCTGCACCGTGACCTCTGTCGTGACCCAGGCGGGGCTGTTGGCTGGACATATCCGGCGACGCGCCCGCTTTTGCGACCTGGTGGTGATGCCGCGGCCTTATGGCGCCGCGGCCGGGCCCGACACGCCGACCCTCGTCGAAGCAGCGCTATTCGAAGCGGGTGTGCCGGTGATGATTGTGCCCGATGGTCTCGACGCCTGGACGGCGCCGCAGCGCATTTCGGTTGCCTGGAACGAAGGGGACGAGGCGCTGGCAGCGGTCAAACGCGCGCTGCCGATCCTGTTACAAGCCGACACCACGTTCATCACCATCATCGACCCGCCCCAGCACGGACCGGACCGCAGCGATCCTGGCGGGTTGCTGGCGCATTATCTGGCGCGCCACGGGGTGCGTTGCGAGGTCGATGTGCTTGCCCGAAGCCTGCCACGCATCAGCGAACACCTCGTCCGCGCCGCGCAGGACAGGGACGTGGATCTGATGGTCATGGGCGCCTATGGGCGCGCGCGTTGGTCGGAGGCGATGTTTGGCGGGGCCACGCGCGAGATGTTGGAACACTGCCCCGTGCCGCTGTTTCTCGCCCGATAGCGCAGGCGCGGGGTTACGAAAGCATACCGCCGTCGCTGTCGTCGCCCGCCTCCTCCATCAGCGCATCGATATCCGGTATGAGGATCGAACGCTTGCCCTGCAGCACGATGATCCCCTCACGCTTGAGCGCGGAGATCTGGCGGCTTACCGTCTCGAGCGTAAGGCCCAGGTAATCCGCCATCGCTTCGCGTGTCAGAGGCAGGTCGAACTGCACCGACCGGGTGTGCACCGGCCCCAGCACCGCATCACGGCGCGCAAAGATGGCGAGCAGCGAGGCAATCTTTTCCCGCGCGGTCTTGCGCCCCAGCACCAGCATCCACTCCCGCGCTGCGTCCAACTCATCAAGCGTCATCTCAAGCAGCCGTTCAGCCACATGCGGCGTCGTGACCATCATCTGCTCGAACGGCTTTTTGCGGAAACAGCACATGACCAGGTCCGTCACGGCGACGACATCGTAACTCGCCCCCGACCGGCCCGGCCGCCCGACAAAGTCCGAGGGGAGCAACAGGCCCACCATTTGGCGCCGCCCGTCTTCCATCGTCTGGGTCAGCGTCGCTGCGCCCGAAACCACAGATGCCACGAAATCCATCTGATCCCCGGCCCACGCCACCGTCTGTCCCGCTTCGTATGATCGGTAGAACTTCATCTCTTCGAGACGTGTCAGTTCATCCGGCTCGCACCGCGCGCATACGGCACGGTGACGGATCGGACAGTCGCTGCATTCCTGGTGGGCCAGGTCCGGAGAAAGGGTCATTGCAAATCCAAACTAAGTTGATCTGCGTCAAGGCGCACGGTGTAAAGCCAAGTTAACAACACAACCATGAAAACCAAAAGCCAATTCGCCCGACTGGGTCTTTTTGACGCCAAAGTGCCGCGGTACACGAGCTATCCGACCGCGCCTCACTTCTCGAATCGCGTCGGCCCGGCGCAGGTGCAAGAGTGGATTGCGGCCGTTCCAGCCGGGGCGGAAATATCGCTTTATGTTCATGTCCCATTTTGCAGGCGGCTCTGCTGGTTCTGCGCCTGCCGCACCCAAGGCACCGCGACCTCAAGCCCGGTGCGCGCCTATCTGGACACCGTCCTGACCGAGTTGCGGATGATCGCCGATGCGCTGCCGCATGGCGTACGGCTCAAGCGGCTGCACTGGGGTGGCGGAACCCCAACGCTGCTGGACGCCGACATGATTCAGGCCCTGGCGGGCGCGATCGCTCAGACAGCACTGTTTGCCGACGATTACGAATTCTCGGTCGAGATCGACCCGAACGAGATCGACCAGCCGCGTCTGGATGCGCTGGGTGCGGCTGGCATGACCCGCGCCTCAATCGGGGTGCAGGATTTCGACCCGGACATTCAGGCCGTCATCGGTCGCGACCAAAGCTTTGAGATCACCGCCAAGACGGTCGAGATGCTGCGCGCGACCGGCATCGCAAGCCTCAACGCCGACATCCTCTTTGGCCTGCCGCACCAGACGCCGCAACGCATGACGTCGAGCGTCAGCAAGTTGTTGTCGCTGGGCCCGGACCGCGTCGCGCTTTATGGCTACGCGCATGTGCCGTGGATGGCACGACGGCAGAACCTGATCCCATCCGACGCGCTGCCCACCCCGCAAGAGCGGCTGACGCTGTTCGAGGTGGCGCGCAAGCTGTTCCTTTGGGATGGCTATGACGAGATCGGGATCGACCATTTTGCCATTCCAGCGGACGGGCTGGCGCAGGCCCGGCAATCGGGCACGCTCAGGCGCAATTTCCAGGGCTACACCGACGATCAAAGCGATGTGCTGATCGGTGTCGGCGCCTCTTCTATCTCACGGTTTCCGCAGGGCTATGCGCAGAACCAACCCGCCACGTCACGTTACGCCAGCGCCATCGAAAACGGCGCACTCGCGACCGCACGCGGTCACGCGTTTACCGGCGATGATCTGGTGCGCGCCCGCCTGATCGAGGCGATCATGTGCGATTTCGAGGTCAAGCTTGCCGACATGCCAGGCGACCCGGCCACAGTGCGCGCGCTGTTACAATCCGCCTGTGACGCTTTCGACGGCACGCTCACGCTGCAAAACGATCGGTTGATCATTCCGGACGAGGCGCGCGCGCTGACCCGTATGGTCGCCCGACATTTTGACGCCTACACCGTCGAAGAAGGGCGCCACGCGTCGGCCATCTAATGCGTCGCTTGCAGCAACAGACGGGTATAGTCGGTTTGCGGGCGTTCAAACAGATCCTCTGACGCGCCCTGTTCGACAACATCCCCCTGCTTCATCACCAGCACCTTGTGGCTCATAGCGCGCACGACCTTGAGGTCGTGGCTGATGAACAGGAATGCGAGCCCGTATTTCTGCTGCAGTCCGCGCAGCAGTTCCACGATCTGCACCTGCACCGTCATGTCGAGCGCCGAAGTCGGCTCGTCCAGCACGACCAGTTTGGGCCGCAGCACCATGGCGCGCGCAATGGCGATCCTCTGACGCTGGCCGCCGGAAAATTCGTGCGGGTAACGGTCCATCGTGTTGGGATCAAGGCCGACCTCGACCATCACCTCGGCCACAACCTCGCGCACGGGCCGTCCGTCATCTACGCCGTGCACACCCAAGCCTTCGGCGATGATCTGCATCGCCGTCATCCGCGGGCTGAGCGACCCGAACGGATCCTGAAACACGATCTGCATGTCCTTGCGCAGCCGCCGCAGCTCGCGCACGGACCAGGCGCGGATGTCCTGCCCCATGTAGACGATGCGCCCCTCGGACGCGATCAGGCGCATGACAGCCAGCGCCAGCGTGGTCTTGCCCGATCCACTCTCGCCCACGATCCCGACGGTCTCGCCCGCGCGCACGCTGAGCGTGGCGTCATTCACCGCCTTCACGTGGCCCACGGTGCGGCGCAGCAGGCCCGCATGGATCGGAAACCAGATCTTGAGGTTTTCGGTCTCGGCCACGATCTCGGCGTCGGGCGCGACGGGGGCGGGTTGCCCGGTGGGCTCGGCGCTCAGCAGCTTTTGGGTGTAGGGGTGTTTGGGCGTGTCAAAGATCTCGGCCGTTGGCCCCATCTCCACGATCTCACCGTTCTGCATCACGCAGACCTTGTCGGCGATGCGCCGGACAATCCCCAGATCGTGCGTGATGAACAAAAGGCCCATCCCTTCTGTGTCTTTCAAATCGGCCAGCAGCTCGAGGATCTGCGCCTGAATGGTGACGTCCAGCGCCGTCGTCGGCTCGTCCGCGATCAGGATGTCGGGCTTGTTGGCCAGCGCCATTGCAATCATCACGCGCTGCCGCTGCCCGCCGGACAGTTGGTGCGGATAGGCGTTGAGGCGGCTTTCGGCGTCGCGAATGCCCACCTTGTCCATCAGTTCGAGGATGCGACCCCGCGCGTCCTCTCCCACCAGCCCCTGGTGCAGGGCAAGGCTCTCGCCCAGTTGTTTCTGGATCGTGTGCAGCGGGTTCAGCGACGTCATCGGTTCCTGAAAGATGAACGAGATGTCATTACCCCGCACCTTGCGCAATAAGCGTTCGTTCGCGCCGATCATCTCTTGCCCGTCATAGGTGACCGAGCCTGAAACCTCCGCACTGTCGCCCAGCAGCGACACGGTCGACAGGGCCGACACGGACTTGCCCGACCCGCTTTCGCCAACCAGCGCCACAGTCTCGCCCCGCCCCACGGCAAAGGACACGCCCTTGACCGCTTCGGTCACCTGTCCGTCCTGGCGGAAGGACACGCGCAGGTCTTTGACATTCAGAAGTGTGCTCAAGAAAACGTCTTTCTCGGATCGAACGCATCGCGGATGCCTTCGAAGATAAAGATAAGCAGGCTCAGCATCACCGCAAACACCGTAAAGGCCGTAAAGGCCAGCCACGGTGCCTGCAGGTTCTGTTTCGCCTGCAAGGTCAGCTCCCCCAGGGACGGTGCGGACGACGGCAGACCAAAGCCCAGATAGTCGAGCACCGCCAGCGACGAGATCGTGCCGGTGATGATGAAGGGCAGCATGGTGAGCGTCGCCACCATTGCGTTGGGCAGCATGTGACGGAACATGATCTTGATGTTGCTTACGCCCAGGGCGCGTGCGGCGCGCACGTATTCGAGGTTGCGCGCGCGCAGGAATTCCGCGCGCACCACACCCACGAGGCCGACCCAGCCGAACAGCACGAGCAAAAAGACCAACAGCCAGAAACTGCGCCCCAGAATGGCGAACATGATGATGATCACATAAAGGCTCGGGGTCGACGACCAGATCTCGATGATCCGTTGAAAGATCAGGTCGGTCCGTCCCCCGAAATAGCCCTGTACCGCGCCCGCGATGATCCCTATGACCGCTGACGCGCCTGTCACAATCAGCGTGAACAGCACCGACAGGCGAAACCCGTGGATGACCCGCGCCAAGACGTCCCGCTTTGTTCCATCGGTGCCCAGCAGATTTTCCCCATTGGGCGGCAGGGGTGCCGCGCCGGGCCGGTCCACAGGGGTGTCATAGCTGTAGGGGATCAGCGGCCAGATGGCCCAGCCCCGGTTGATGTCTTGACCGTCCACAGTGCCGTCACGGCTGTCTTCGATGATCGCTTCGGGGTCATCAAAGCACGCATCAAGCCCGCCCGATGCAATCAGGCACTGCACCTCCGGATCGCGATAAGACGCCTCGGTCTGGAAGTCGCCGCCAAACTCCGTCTCGGCGTAGAGGTTCCAGATCGGTGTATAGAACGCGCCCTGATACCGGATCAGGATCGGCTTGTCGTAGGCAATGAATTCGGCGCAGAGGCTCAGCACGAACAGGACGCCAAAGATCCACAACGACCAATAGGCCCGCCGGTTCTTGCGAAAGTTCGACCAGCGCCGCTTGTTCAGCGGCGATAGGGTGAACACCCCGCGCTTGGGCTCCGGCACCGCAATGCTTTCGGGCATCGGTTGAACGTCGGGCATTGCCATCAGCCTTCCCTCCGCTCAAAGTCGATGCGCGGGTCGACCAGCACATAGCAGATGTCTGACAAGATCCCCACGATCAGGCCCATCAGGCCAAAGATATACAGCGTGCCGAACACGATCGGGTAGTCGCGCGCCACTGCCGCCTCGAACCCCAGCCGCCCCAGACCATCAAGCGAAAAGATCGTCTCGATGCTCAGCGAGCCGCCGAAAAAGACGCTGATAAACACCGCCGGAAAGCCCGCGATGACGATCAGCATCGCATTTCGGAACACGTGACCATAAAGCACGCGCCGCTCGCTCAGCCCCTTGGCGCGGGCGGTCATGACATACAGCTTCTTGATCTCGTCGAGAAAGCTGTTCTTGGTCAGCAGCGTCAGCGTGGCAAAGGCACCGATGGTGCCCGCAAGCACGGGCAGGAACGCGTGCCAGGCATAGTCCACGACCTTGCCCCAGGCGCTCAGCTCATCCCAATTGTCCGACGCCAGACCGCGCAGCGGGAAAATCTGCAGGTAACTGCCCCCGGCAAAAAGGACGAGCAGCAGGATCGCAAACAGGAATCCCGGGATCGCGTAGGCGGCAATGATCGCACCGGATGTCCACGTGTCGAACGGGGTGCCGTCATGCACCGCCTTTCGGATGCCTAACGGGATCGACACGAGATAGGCGATGAGGGTGGACCACAGACCCAGCGTGATCGATACCGGCAGCTTTTCTATGACCAGGTCGATCACCCCGATAGATCGGAAATAACTCTCGCCAAAGTCGAACCGGGCATAGTTCCACACCATGTTCAGAAAGCGTTGGACGGGCGGCTTGTCAAAGCCGAACTCACGCTCGAGCTCGGCGATGAACTCCGGCGGCAGCCCGCGCGCGCCCACATAGGTGCTGTCGGACGCGGTGTTCAGATCCTCGTTGCCCAGCTCTTGGATGCCCGCGTCATTGTTGCCGCCAGCAAAGCCGCCAAAGACGTCCCCGCCCCCTTGGGCACGGGCAATGGCCTGCTCGACCGGGCCACCAGGCACGAACTGGGTCAGCGTGAAGTTGACCAGCAAGATACCCAGCAATGTCGGAATGACGAGCAAGAGCCGTCGGAGGATGTAGGCGCTCATACGGCGATCACCTCAGCGCGCCAGAGGCTCGCAATTCGGCCGCCTTTTCCGCGTTGAACCACCAGAAATCAAGCTGGCCCAAGGCATATGGCGGGATCGGGTCGGGATGTTCGTACATGTCGTAATAGGCGACCCAATGCGTGGGCTTGTACCACGCGGGGATCATGATGAACTCGTGCCGCAGCACACGATCCAGCGCCATGAGCGAGGCTTCTTCCTCTTCGCGCGTGTCTGCGTTCAGCGACGCCTCGATGATGGCATCGACCAAGGGGCTGGCGAGGCCTGCGGGGTTGAACAGCGAAAATTCCGCCGCCTCGGATCCAAACCGCTGCATCAGGCCCGTGCCGGTCCCAAGGAAGGCTGCGTAGCTGTCAAACACCAGGTCATAATCGCGGTCCCGTTCGCGCGAGGTATATTGCGACGGATCGACCTTTTCGAGGGTGATGTCGACGCCCAGCCTTCTGACGTTCGAGGCAAAGTTTTCGGCGACACCCGTCAGCGTATCGCCGGACGACGAATTGAACAAAAAGTTCAGCGACAAGACCTCGCCCGCGGCATTGCGGCGGATGCCATCACTGCCCACAGCCCAGCCCGCCTCATCCAGCAGCGCCATCGCCGTCCGTGCATTGCGACGGTCAAAAAGGCGCGCGGCGTTGGATGTGTGCGGCACGCGTACCTCTTCTTCGAAGAGTGCCGCAGGCACCAGATCGCCCAGACTTTCCAGGAACTCCTTTTCGAGCCCCTCGGGCAGGCCTGTCGCCATCAACGGCGTGTCCTGTGTGAAGGACGCGCGCTGTTGAAAAAGGCCGTACTGCAACGACTCGTTGGTCCATTCGAAATTGTAGGCCAGCGCAATCGCCTCGCGCACGCGCACATCCTTCAACGGGTCGCGCAACAGGTTGAAAACGATCCCGGACGGCACGGGCGGTGATCCGTCGGGCAACTCCTTAACCACGATGGCGCCATTGTTCACCTTCGCGGTGTCGTACCCGGTGGCCCATTTCTTGGAATCACCTTCGGTACGATACGTAAATTCACCGGCGAGAAAGCCCTGGAATGTTGCATCGGCATCGCCGAAATACTCGATGCGGATCGTGTCAAAGTTGTTGCGCCCGACATTAAAGGGCAAATCGTTGCCCCAGTAATTGGGGTTGCGCGTGTAGGTGACCGATCGGTTCACATCGACATCATCGACCACATAGGGCCCGGAGCCGGGCGAGATCTCGAGCCGGCTTTCATCAAGGCTGGCGCCCGTCTCTTCGTACCATTTCTTGGACCATGCAGGCACAAACCCAACCTGATCGATCAGTGACCGGCGCGAGATCCCTTCGGTGAAGTAAAACTTGATCGTATGGTCATCCAGCACCTCCACCTTGGGGATGCGTTTGCGCACGGCGTCGGCGTAGGATTTCAACCCCTCGTCCAGCAACAAGTTGTGGGAAAAGGCGATGTCATGCGCCGTGACAGGCGAGCCGTCGGAAAACCGCGCTTCGGGCCGCATGTAGAAGATGACCCAGTTCTTGCCCTCATCATATTCCAACCGCTCGCAGAGCAGGCAGTAATATTCGGCATACACATCCGCCGGGGCCGCTGTGCTGTTGATCCCCTCGCCCAACAGACTTTCATAGATGGATGACGACAGGGCGCCGGCGCGGCCCTTGCGCGTGTAGGGGTGCATTGAGTCGAACGTACCCGACACACCGAGAGCAATCTCGCCGCCCTTGGGGGCGTCGGGGTTTACGTAGTCAAAGTGTGCAAAATCCGCCGGATATTTCAGATCGCCATAAAACGAATAGCCGTGCGACGTGATGATTGTCTCGTGCCCGTCGGCGCGGCCTTGCGTCGCCGCCAGACCCAGCCCAGCGATCAACAACCCGACAGCGCCCCAATCTGCCCATCGCTTGCGCACGGCCTTCGTGCGGGTGGCGGATCGGGCGGGGCGCTTGGGGTGGATCATCTGGGGCTCCTTCATCAGGCCTACGGCGTGGCACGTCACGGTCTGCAGTGAGATTTAAGCTAAATGCGCCTCACGCCAATATGCAACGCAAGAATGCTGCTCAGATCAGGGCTCAGATTACGGGATCGTGTTGAGTGTTGCGTATTTCGACGGCCCCACCGGCGCGAAAAAGCCGCGCAACGGCTGTCGCGCGGCTTTCCTGTCGCAATTTCGTGATGGATCAGCTGCCGATGCTGTCGAGATAGGCAATCAGGTTTGCGCGATCTTCGATATCACGCAGACCGTTATAGCCCATCGATGTTCCGGGGGCCCAGCTGCGCGGGCTTTCCAGAAAACCATTCAGGTTTTCGGGCGTCCAAACCTCGGCCACCTCGCTCAACGCGCCGGAATAGGACCCGTAATCAGCGACCGCGCCGATATCGCGACCAACGACACCGTAAAGGTGCGGACCGGTGCCATTGGCGCCATCCTCGAGCTTGTGACACGCACTGCACTGGCGGAAGATGCGGGCGCCAGCGCCGGCATCCGCGGCGGCAAAGACATCGGCAAAGGCCACTTCGACCTCTTCCTCGGCGGGTTCGTCTTCGCCGGTTTCGATCACATACGCCTGATCGCCTTGGCCGTGCACAGCGTACAGCTCATCCGCGGCCCATTTGCCCAGCAGAAATACAAGCAGGGCACCGCAAACGCTGGCGGCGACCTTGGTGAATGTCATCGTGTCGAACATGTGGCTTCCGATTCCGTGCGTATAGTTGCTTGTTCCGGCGGGTATCTATTGCTTCCCCTGCGCGCAGGCAAGGTGTAGAAGCCGCGACCAATCGCCCTGCCTGCCAGCACGAACAGGGCTACAGGCAAGGGGTGAATGATGTCTCAACGGATTGCATTTCAGGGGGATTTGGGGGCCTACGGGCACGAGGCCGTGCTCAAGGCCCGACCCGACGCCAGTCCGGTGCCCTGTCACGCCTTTGAGGACGTGATTGCCGCCGTGCGCTCGGGCGATGCGGACATGGCGATGCTGCCGGTTGAAAACACGACATATGGACGTGTCGCCGATATCCACCGGCTGCTGCCCGAAAGCGGGCTGCACATCGTGGACGAGGCATTTGTCCGCGTGCGCATCGCGCTGATGGCCCTGCCGGGGCAAAGCATCGACGACATAAGCCTCGTCCGCGCGCATCTGGTGCTGATCCCGCAGGCCCGTACATTCCTTGACACACATAACATCGCGGCCATGGCCGCTGCCGACAGCGCCGGGGCCGCCCGGGACATCGCGGAAAGCGGCGAGTTGGGGGTGGGTGCGCTCGCCTCTGCCGTTGCGGCAGAGATCCATGGCCTCGACATCCTCGCCCGCGATATCGAGGATCAGGGCCATAACACCACGCGCTTCCTGCTCATGGCGCCACAGGCCGATCACACACCGCGCGGTGACACGATGATCACCACCTTTGTCTTTGAGGTGCGGAACATCCCGGCGGCGCTGTACAAGGCCATGGGCGGGTTCGCGACAAATGGCGTGAACATGACCAAGCTGGAAAGCTACATGGTCGGCGGTGCCTTCACAGCCACGCAGTTTTACGCCGATATCGAAGGGCATCCCGCCGACCCCGCCGTGGCGCGCGCGCTGGATGAGCTGGGCTATTTCACCAACCGGCTCGATATCTTGGGCGTGTACCCTGCCGCTGCGGGGCGCAACTAGGCGCTGCGCTTCAGACGCTCTTCCAACGTTTTGGCATAATCGGCCACGCGCTGCTTGAACCGCTGGTTGAGGTTGGATTTCGCCAGCTTCAGCGATTGGACCAGCAGGCGCGAGGCCAGATTGAGCGGTTTCAGCTCAAGCGCCACCGCCATGCGGGTCCGGGCTCGCGACAACGCCATCAACTCGATCGAGAACGTCGCATCCATGCCTTGGGACGTGGCAGTAAACACCATCTCGCTGGGCGCCTCATAGCGGACCAATTGCAAGTTCATGTCCCGCCGACGTCCACGCAACGTAAAGGCCACGCGCCACGCCGCACCCACCGTCGGCTGCAGGCTGTCGTCGACGCGCTGCACCTCTGCCCCGCGGCGCATCGCCTGCCGCTCAAACGCCTCGAAGTCGCTGAGCGCCGCAAACACGTCGTCGATCGGTGCTTCGATATCGTCCCGAGCCGAGAATTTCATGCGCCTTGCCCGATTGTGGAGTGTCTGACCGTTTTCCCCCTAATCGAGAGTGTCCGCAAGCCAGTTTTCAATTAAAAAGTGCGCAATGGCACCTTTGCGCGCGGGCAGGATATCGCTGCGATTGCCAGCGAAAATGTCCGCCATCTCTTCTCGGGTCAACCACAGCGCATCCTCGATCTCGGCCGGATCGATTGTGATGACATGGCTCGTGGCATGACCGTGGCAGCCAAACATGAGCGAGGCGGGAAAGGGCCATGGCTGGCTCGACAGGTAGTCGACATGGCCCACGGTCACGCCGGTCTCCTCGAACACTTCCCGACGCACTGCAGCCTCCAGCGTCTCTCCGGGTTCGACAAAACCTGCAAGCAGCGAATACATGCCCTTGGGCCAGCCGGGGGAGCGGCCGACCAGCACCGAATTGCCCCGTGTGACCAGCATGATGACCACCGGATCCGTGCGTGGAAAGTGATGCGCGCCACACGACGGGCAGGTCCGTTGCCAGCCGCCTTGGGTGATGTCCGACGCGGCCCCGCACCGGGCGCAAAACAGATGCGTTTGGTGCCATCCCATCACCGCCTTGGCAGTGGCGGCCAGTTCGGCATCGCGCGGCGATAGCCACGTCATGACGCGCCGCAATTCCGCAAAGACATGGTGCTGCGGCAGCCCCGGGTAATGCTGCTCTGTCGGATCAAGAAACGCGCCGATCGCCTCATGATCCACCTCGCTTGGGGACCAAGGCGAGACGTCAAAGGCAAAGCGCGGCGCACCCTCTTCGCGCCCCAGAAAGATCGGCGCCGCTGTTGCCTCGCACAAGACAGGGTGGTCCATGTCGAGACGCAGCACGTGGGCGGGCCGGTCCTTGTCGATCAACGGCTTGCCCTGCCACAGGGCCAATGCGCGGGCGTCCGGATGGGCCATTGCCGCAGCCAGCGCGACGGGATCGACGCGTATCTCGGCCGCCCGGTCCAGGCCCGAGCCGCCAAATGTCACCGTTTCCGCATGCTTCATGCTGTTTGTCCTGCCCGTCCCCGTACCGTGCGTCAGCCATGGCACGGGTGTGGCACCGGCGCAATGGCCCGCCTTGTCCGCAGCAGCCGCGCCAGTATTCCCTTGAACGGGTCACCCAATTCGCCACTTTGCTACTTATGCGCGAGCACCCTCAAGATCGCCCGGCCCGGACCACCTTGCGCCTTTTGGCGACAAGCGACGTGCACATGCATCTCACCGGTTGGGATCCGCGCACGGATGAAACCCTGGGCGATGGCGGTTTTGATCGGATCGCGGCCATCATCCGTCAGGCCCGGACATCGGCACCCGGACCTGTCGTGCTGCTCGACAATGGCGACGGCCTCCAGGGGGCACCGCATGGCGACACCGCCCAAGAGCTTGATGCGCCACATCCGTGGCCCGCATTGCTGAATGCAGCCGGTTACGATGCGCTGGGTCTGGGTAACCACGATTTCGACTATGGGCTGAAGGCGCTGACAGCTTTCGGGGCCGGGGCGGACGCGCCGCTTGTGTCGGCCAGCCCCGACAGGCCGCTGCGCTATGTCGAGCCTTACGTGATCATCGAACGGTCGGTACATGCCGCAGATGGTCCGTCGATGCCGCTCCGCATCGGTGTGACCTCTGTCCTGCCGCCACAAACGGCGATCTGGGCCCATGCGCATTTGCATGGTGACCTTGGCTTTCACGGCGGGGTCGCGGCGGCACAGCGCGCGGTGGCAGCCTTGCGGCGGCGCGGCGTCGATGTGGTGGTCGTGCTGTGCCACAGCGGGTTGTCGGGCACCGCGGCACAGGATGACGAGAACTTTGCCCGCGCGCTCGCGCGGGACGTGCCGGGCGTCGACGCCATGATCCTGGGCCACACGCACGAACGCTTCCCCGACCCTGCGCACGCGCATCTTGATGGTGTGGATGCCACTGCGGGCACGCTTTTTGATGTGCCCGCCGCCATGCCCGGCTTTGCCGCTGCAGCGCTGGCGCAGATTGACCTGCAGCTGACCCAAAGCAACGACAGCTGGTCCGTGACGGGGCACGACGTCACGCTGCACCCGTCACAGGTCACCTTGCGCGACACAAGTGCCACGCATATCGCGGCACCCTGCCTCGCCGCCACACGCGCGCGGATGCAAGAGGTTGTCGGCCACAGCGATCACAGCTTTCACAGTTACTTCGCCATGCTGAAATCCAATACCGCTGACGCCATCTTGGCCGGGGCGATGCGACACGCGGTGCGCGCGGCAACGCCGCTTGATCTGCCGATCCTTGCTGCAACAGCGCCTTACGCCGCAGGCGGACGTGCAGGGCCGGGCAATTACCTCGTGGCTGAGGCGGGCGATGTCTTGGCCCGGCACCTCGCCCTGATCAGCCCGTTTCAAAACACGGTCACCGCGCACCTGATGACCGGGAGGGACCTGCGCGCCTATCTGGAAACATCCGCACAATTCTTTGGGCCGGACCCGCATCAGCTCAGCCCCCTAGTCGCGCAAGGCGCGCCCGCATTCAATTTCGACACGATCAGCGGACTGCATATGCAAGTCGACCCGTTCGCGCCCATGGGCCAACGTGTGGTGTCGCTCACGCGCGACGGCAATCCGCTGGCGCCCGAGGCGCGCTACCTTGTTGCGATGACAAGCTACCGCAGCGCGGGCGGTGGTGGCTTTCCCGGCACGGGAGGGCCCGTGGCGGTGAAAACGGATGTTCCGGTGCTTGACGCTTTGCGCAGCTACCTTGCCACCCACCCTATCGGGCCAGCGCATGCGCCGTCCGTGTGGTCCTTTGCACCCAGCGTCATGCAGCCCGTCGTGATCGAAACCAGCCCGCGCGCGATGGCCCACCTCGACGAAATCGCCGCCTTCTCGCCCGAGCCCTTGGGCCTTACGGACGCCGGGTTTCTGCAGGTGCGTGTCACGCTCTGACCCTTGCGCCCACCGGGGCGCTGCCATATATGCAAGCGTTGAGAGGTTGGCGCGGGCAAGCGCCTCGCCAACCCGGTCAGATCCGGAAGGAAGCA
>ERZ1740067.453-NODE-453-length-32940-cov-6.088004_pt1 | contig 32940 bp, 24 predicted proteins | sample MGYA00581736_ERZ1740067 | MGnify/ENA primary metagenome ERZ1740067 (study PRJEB43018, sample SAMN04849236) | marine metagenome | isolation source: floating plastic debris | place: Pacific Ocean | collected 2008-08-27 | study: EMG produced TPA metagenomics assembly... | reverse complement strand
GCGCTGCTCGGTCGCATCGCAGCCTCGTCAGAAACACCATCAGGCTATTGAACTCCTCCGCGATGCGACCGAGCAGCGCCGCCGGTGTGAGCGGCCGTTCGGCATCGCGCATCGCGGAGTACCCGAGGTCGTCGAGGCGACGCGCGACAAGAAGCGCCGCTCCCTCAGTCGCGTGCGACTCCGCGATTGTCAACCGCAGGCATGTGTCGCCCGGCTCGATCGCAACGATCAGCGGCTCTGCCGGCCAGACGCGCAGCGCAAGATCCAGCATCGGGGCCGGACCCGCGGCGACCGCATCGATCGTCAGCCCGCCCCGCTTGAGATCGTGGAAGCGTGCGACGAGGTCGGCGAGCGCCCGCTTTGGAACCGCAACAGCATGCGCACGGAACCCACTTCCCTGCCTCGCACGATCGCGAAGCGGAATCAGTGTGGTCGTAATCGATGTCGGGTCGAGGTCGTAGAAGCGCGCGAGCTCCGCAGCCGCGATGTCCTGCACGGGAGCACCGGACTCGGGCGGGGGTGTCTCGGCAGCCGCCTCGCGCGTGATCGCGTCTGGCACCTTCAGGTGAATCGCCCTGCCAACGAACCCACGTCGCCAAAGCACCTCACCAAGGTATGCCACCTCGGAGCTTGTCGGCACGTCGTCGGTTGATTTGCGACGCACGCAGGCGGTGCGCCACGAGCCGTCCGCAGCCCGCTGCGCAGCCCGCATGTGCACACGACCGATGTCGATGCCGATGGGGGTTTGGTTGCGCTTAGTCATGCCCATGAGCAGTGTCCTCAGCGCCCCGCCGTGGCGGTCAGATCGAACATCGGCAGGAAGATGCTGATCGCAATGCCGCCCACGAGCAGGCCCATCCCGATCATGATGATGGGCTCGAGCAGCTTGGAAAGGCTCCGGGCCGCGGTCTCGTTCTCTTGGTCCATGAAGTCCGCCGCGTGCGTCAGCACATCGCCGAGCCGGCCGGAGTCCTCGCCGGTCTGCACCAACTCGCAGAACGACGGGTCAAACATGTCCGTCGCCCGCAACGGCTTCGCCAGCCCGTCACCTTGCTCAACCGACGAGATGATCGGGCCCATGCGTTCGCGCACATAGACGTTTCCGGCCGTGTCCAGTGCCACCGCCAGCGCGTCGGTGAGCGCAACCTTGTTGTGCAGGAGAATCCCAAGCACCCGTGCAACACGCGCGGTGATGAACGATCGAATGAGCGGGCCGAACCCGGGCAGCCGGAGCACAGTCGCGTGCATCGAGCGAACACCCGCCGGTGTCCGCAGGTGCCAGATCGCCCCGCCGACCACCGCGACCACGCCGATGATCCAGGCGTACCAGTACTCGCGGAGCATGTCCGAGAGCCCCATCAGCATCCGCGTCGAGAGCGGCAATGGTGCCGACAGATTCTCGAACATCTCGGCAAAGCGCGGCAGCACCGTCGTCACCATGCCGATCAGCACCGTCGAGCAGATCGTGATGAGAAACGCCGGATAGATCATCGAGCCGCGAAGCGTCGCGTTGAGCTGCGACTGCCGCTCCAGAATCGTCGCCAGGTGCATCAGCATGTCGGGCAATTTCGCGCCAGATTCGCCAGCGCGAACAAGCGACCGCGCGATGGGATCGAACTTGTGCGGGTGCTTCTCCATCGCGTCAGCGAGCGTCGAGCCCTGCTCCACGTCAACTCGGATGTCGTGGAGTACCCCGCGGAAGTCGTCGTCTTGCGACTGGCGCTCGGTGGCGGCGAGAGCGTCGACCAGTGGCGTGCCTGCGGTGGCCAGCAGCGCGAGCTGGCGCATGAACCGCGATGTCTGCTTGACCGCGCTCGACTTGACGTGCCTGCTCCGCGATGTTGTCGAGGGGGCTGCTGTCTTTCCCGATGAATCGAGCGTTGACACAAATATTTGCTGGGCTCGAAGCTGCGCCTCGGCCGCCGCGCGATCCTCGGCATCGATCACGCCCGACGCGGGCGAGCCCGAGAGTGTGAAGCCGCTGTAGGCAAACTTCATGCCGCGGCCCTCCCGATGTCGCCCGCGATGTCGCCGTCTGCCTCGTGATCATCGTGCGTGACTCGCAGAACCTCTTCGAGTGTCGTCTTGCCATCGCTCGCAAGCAGCACACCCTCGGCTCGCAGATCGAGCACGCCGGTTCGGTTGAGCAGCCGGCGTACCTCGTGCTTCGGCACCGCGCCGTGGATGAGCCGGCGGATGTCCGGCGTGACTTCCATCACCTCGTAGATGCCAATGCGGCCCTGAAAACCGGAGTCATGGCACTGCACGCACCCCGCACCCTTGAGGAACGGCTGCCCCGCCCGCTCGGGAATGCGTGCGTCGGCGAGCACCTCGTCGGTTGGGTAGTACCGCGTCGAACAGTGGGGGCACACGCACCGCGCGAGCCGCTGCGCCGCTGCGCCCACGAACGCCGACGAAAGCAGGTACGACTCGATGCCCATGTCAAGCAGTCGCGAGATCGCACCCGGTGCATCGTTCGTGTGCAGCGTTGCAAGCACGGCGTGCCCGGTGAGCGCTGCTTGCACCGCCACCCGAGCGGTCTCTTGATCACGGATCTCGCCGACCATGATGATGTCGGGGTCTTGCCGAAGAATCGAACGCAACGCACGTGCGAACGAAAGCCCAATGTTGTCGCGCACCTGGATCTGGTTGATCAGATCGAGCTGGTACTCCACCGGGTCCTCAACGGTGACGAGGTTCTTCTCCGGTGAGCGCATCAGGTCGAGCGCCGAGTACAGCGTCGTCGTCTTGCCCGAACCGGTCGGCCCCGTCACGAGTGTGAGCCCGTGCGGATTCGCGAGCATGCTCTTGAAACGCTCAAGCGCGTCGGCTCGCATTCCGAGGTCCTCGAGTCGAACCTTGAGGTTCGCCTTGTCGAGAATGCGGATTACGATCTTCTCGCCGAGCAGCGTCGGCATCGTGCTCACGCGAAGGTCGATCTCGCGCCCTTCCGCAACGATCCGCACGCGACCTTCCTGTGGCATGCGCTTCTCGGCGATGTCCATCTTGCCAATGACCTTGATCCGGCTCGTGATCGCCGCGTGCAACCCGTGGGGTGGCGTCATCAGGTCGCGCAGCACGCCATCGATGCGGTACCGCACTCGCGTGCCTGTCGCCGACGGCTCGATATGAATGTCCGATGCCCGATCGCGAACCGCGGTCATCAGCGCCACATTGACCAGGTTGACGATCGGCGAGCCCTCGACGAGCGTGTCGATCGCTGTCGATGGGTCGTCGTCAACCGATTCGCGCTCGATGACCTCGACGTCCGATGTCGTGAGGCTCGTGAGGAACGCGTCGATGTTCACGTCGCCCTTGGCGTACTTCCCGATGAACTCGGCAATGTTCGCCTCGGTTGCCAGCACGGGCCGGATGCGAAGCCCGGTCAGCTGCCGCAGCCGATCGGTAGTCGTCAGCGATTGGGGCTCTGCCATCGCGACCGTCAGCTCGTCCCGCACCTTGAAAAGCGGAATCGCCCGGAGTTTCTCGGCATTCTCGCGCCCAACTAGCGGCAGCAGTGCCGGGTCCATGAGGCCGTGCCTCAGTTGCACGCCCCGCACGCCGAGGCACGCCGCGAGCGTGCGTACAAGCACAGCCTGCGAGATGACGCCCTGGTCAACCAGCATCTGCCCGAGCATGCCGCCCGACGATCGCTGATCGGCGAGCGCCCTCGAAAGCTCTTCCTCGGTGATGACGCCGTCGTGGACGAGCGCTTCGCCGAGGCGAGCCGGCGCACGACGGGGCTTCGCAGCATCGCGTGCTGGGAAGTCATGCTCTTCGTTTGGGCGTGGTTCGTCGCTCATCGGAACGATCGCACCGCCGACGGCGCGTCCTCGTAGTGCTCGAAGTGGCCCGCGATGCCGGTGATGTCCAACACATCGCGCACGGTGTCGTTAAGTGCGCAGAGTTTGAGCGATGACCCGGCGTCGGCGAGCTCGTCGGCGATGTCCAGAAGCGCTTCAAGACCCTGGGAATCAACAAAGTGCATCGTCGAAGCATCAACGACGACTCTGCCGAGCGAGCGTGAAACGGTGTCGCGCAGGGTCGACGCGAACGAGATCGCGTCCTCTTCCGACAGCGACCCCTCGGGCTTTACGACAGTTACTGCCCCGTGCTGGTACTCGGTGACTCGCATGATGCTCTAGTTCGATCTCCAGGTCAGGCCGCGGCGGCAGACGACGTCGAGCTCGCGCGGGTTGGAACACTGACGGTAAAAGTGCTGCCCGCATTGATGATCGACTCAAGCGTGATGTCGCCGCCGTGCATGCGAGCGAACTCGCGTGCGAGCGGCAGGCCCAAGCCCGTGCCAACGACCTCGGTCGTGCGCTCGTCCTTGACTCGATAGAACCGCTCGAAGACCTTGTCCATCTGGTCCGCCGGGATGCCGATGCCCGAGTCCGCCACGGTAAACACCAGCGATCCCGCTTCCTCAGCGAGCGACAGGGTCACGGTCCCTCCCGCGGGCGTGTATTTCAACGCGTTGCCGATCACATTGTGCAAGATGATGACCAGCTTGTCCCGGTCCGCCCGCAGGAGTGGATACTTCGGTGGGAGGTCGAAATTGAGCGAGATCGACTTGTCCGTCGCCTGCGGCGCAAACTCCTGCTTGAGATCATTCATCAGCGGCTCGAGGCGCACATCACCGAGCCCGAGCGACATCGCGCCCGCCTCGATCTCCGACACGCTCAGCATGTCGCCGACGATCCGGTCGAGCCGCGTCGACTCCTGGTTGATGATGTTGATCGCGCGGGTCCGCGCAGAGACCTCATCGTCCGGCAGGTCGATGAGTTCCTCGATGTAGAGCTGGATGTTTGTGAGGGGTGTTCGCAGCTCGTGCGCCGCCTGCTCGACGAACGCCGTCCGCGCCTTCTCGGCTGCGAGCTGCCGCGTCGCATCCTCGATCGTCAGCACCGCCGAATGCCCCGCGCTACCAGAGAAGGCCCGGAGATTCACCCTGAGTGTCGCGGTTGTCCCCTGTCCCAGATCCCGCTCGATGTGCAGCTCCGTGCGCTTCGGCCCTCGCCCAGCCAGTGCTGCTTCGATGGCAAACGCCGTGTCGGTGTCAAAGGCATCTTTGATGGCGCTGCCGCGCAGGCTGTCGGTGCGAAGCCCAAGCAAGATTGCGCACGCACCGTTGGCATACACCACGGTCCCGGCCGCATCGATGACCGCAAGCCCAACCCACAGCGCGTCGCACGCCTGTGTCGTTTCGTCGGTGCGAATTGCCGAGGCGAGCGTGGTCGCGTGTTGATCGGCCACGGCTGTGTTCGCGAGCAGTTTGGGCACGAGCGAGTTCCATGCGCGTGCATCGATGCTCGTCGCCGGGGTGACTTCCAGCTCGTCCGAGAGGCTGGCCCCATCGGCCGCAGCGCGTGCCGCACCTGCAATGGCAAGGTGTGTCGAGAGCCGACCCAGTGCAAATCGCCACGCCAAGAACGACGCCACGCCCGCGAGCACCGCAACCGCCACAACGGCAATGCGGGCTTGCAACTGCGTCGCGGGAGTGCCTGCTTGCTCGAGCGCGGCCAAGCCCAGCCAGCCCGCGACGCCGAGCAACACGCAGGCCGCGCACGCGACAATGCCAGGCGCGAGCAGTGCCGCGTTGCTCGTCGTGAGCGAGCCGATCGGCGGCCAATGGCCGAGCGATCGGCGTGGCGCGTCAGATGTCGTGGCGTCTTTGGTCATGGTGGGGGCCGTTCTCCGGTCGGCTATCGGCACCACAGCCCATGGACTTGCGGGTCCTGACGCCACCGGTCGCATCCCACGCCGTCAAGCGCGGGTTGATATCGTCCCTTGCACAACCGCACGTCCGAGAACTCACGTCCGAGAACCCACGCCTCCGCAGGAGTCGCCCATGCCCCGCCTCGCACAACTACTCATCGCCCTCCTCGCAGCCGCCGCCGCCATCGGTGCCGCTTCGGCACAAGATGCCGACGTGCCCACCGGAAGCCACGGCTACGTCGCGTACCCGGACGCGCCGGCCGTCACGCGCCACACCGTGACGATCAATGGCGAAATCATCCATTACGAGGCAACCGCCGGCACGGTTACCCACGTCGACGACAGCCGCGATCCAACCGCACGCATGTTCTACATCGCATATCGACGGACACTCATGTCCGCAGGCGACTACGCCACGGCAGCGGCAAACGCCGAGGCACGCGGCGAACCCACGCCGCAGCGATACCCCGACGCGGCCGAGCGCCCCGTCACGTTTTCATTCAACGGCGGGCCCGGCTCGAGTTCGGTCTGGCTGCACCTCGGCATCTTCGGCCCCAAGCGCGTCGCGTACGCCGACGACAAGGGCAACCCGGGACCGCCGCCCTACGCCGTCATCGACAACGCCCACAGCCTGCTCGACCACAGCGACTTTGTCTTCATCGATCCGATCAGCACCGGATTCTCTCGTGCAGAAGTCGACGGCGATGCCAAGTCGTTCCACGGCGTCGAGCCCGATATCGCCTCCGTCAGCGAGTTCATCCGCCGGTACATCACAACCGAGGAGCGTTGGCGCAGCCCGAGGTTCGTTGCGGGTGAGTCCTACGGCACCACCCGCGCGGCCGGCCTTGCCGAGCACCTCTTCGAACGTCACGGCATCGCGCTCAACGGCATGCTGCTCATCTCCTCGGTCATGCAGTTCCAAACGCTCCGCTTCGATACCGGCAACGACCTGCCCTACATCCTGATCTTGCCCGCGTACACCGCGACCGCGTGGTACCACGGTGCGCTCGCCGAGCGCGAGCAGGGCATGCAGCTCGAGCAATTGCTCGCCGAGGCCGAGAGCTGCGCACTCGGCGACTACGCCCACGCGCTCCTGCAAGGCGATCGCCTCACCGACCGCGAGCAGCGCGAGATCATCGCCGAGTACGCCCGCTTCACGGGTCTCGGTCCCGAATATGTTCAGCAAGCCCGGCTCAGGGTGAGCCAGTCGCGCTTTGGCAAACAGCTCCTTCGCGATCGCGGACTGACCGTCGGCCGCCTCGACAGCCGCTTCACCGCGCGAGACCGCGACGACGCCGGCGAGCGCAACGAGTTTGACCCGTCATACGCCGCGATCCTCGGCAACTACACGGGCTCGCTCAACGGCTACGTCCGCGAGGACCTCGCCTACGAGTCCGACATGCCATACGAGATATTGACCAATGTCTGGCCGTGGGAGTTCGCCCAGGCCGGCAACAACCGCTATCTCGACGTCGCTGAGCGGCTCCGCAGCGCGATGCACCAGGTGCCCGGGATGCGCGTCTTCATCGCCTCGGGGTACTACGACCTCGCGACACCATTTACCGCGACCGACCACACGCTCGCGCAGATGATGCTTGCCGACGAGTACAAGCCGCTCATCGACGTCGAGTACTACGAATCGGGCCACATGATGTACGTCCATGAGCGGTCGCTCGAGAAGCTCAAGCGTGACCTTGATACGTGGTACGAGTCGGCGATCCCGAGCCGCGAGTAGATCGCAGCTCACGTCGCCGTCGGCGGCGCCGCATCGATCGCAAGGTCGGTCACGTTCTGGCTCTGCCAACCCTGCCCGCTATACCAGAAGTATCGCACGAGATCGTCGTCCGCGTCGTATCCGAATACGTTCAGCGAGTTGTCGCTCTGTGCGCTGCCTGAAAGGTCGCGCACAAGCGCTGGCGACGACGCGGGCACCGCGTTGCTCAGGCTCGTGAACGTCCAGCCCTGCCCGGTCCGAGCCGGTGACCACCAATACGCGAGCACCTCGCCCGTATCGACATCCGCGCCGACCACGTTCATCGCGCCCCAAGGCGCCACGAAGCTCGACACGCTCTCAGCGGTCAGTTGCGGCGCACCAATCGATGCAGTCAAGTCGACCTGTCGCCACTGCCGATCCCCCGTCGGCACCCACCACGTCGCAACGAGATTGCCCGATGTGTTCACGCCCGCGATGTTGATCGCGTCCCACGAGCTCAGGAACACCGTGAGCCCGCCGACAAGCTTCTCTGCGCCGAGCGAGTTCGTCAGGTTGGTCGACGCCCAGCGAGCCCGGCCCGGCGACCACCACACCGACCAGATGTCGCCGTTCGTGTCGATTCCCGCGATGTTCAGCCCGCCCCAACTCGTCGCATAGGCCTCGAGCGGCCCGGAGAACTCGGGCAGCGTCGCGCCCGCGGGCTTGAGATCGTCCTCGGTGATGTTCTGGAAGCGATATCCCTGCTCGCCCGACTCGGTCGTCGAACCATCATGGAAGTATCGCAGCACGTCACCGTCCGCAGCCGTCGCGATCAGGTGTACCCGGTTGTCCGGCGAGATCATGTACTCGAGCGTCGACGACGCTGTCGACGCGGGCGCGATCGCGCCGGTGATCTCCGTCGTCAGGTTGCGGAACGACCACACGTCGTTGACCTCGGCCCGATACAAGATCAGCCCTTGGTTCGTGATCGCCGCGGCATACGCCCGCCCATCGACCGGGTCGGTCCACGACACGAACCCGCCCGTGATGCTCGGCGCGCCAGTCTCGATCGTGACATCCGACGTGTACCAGTTGCCGTCCGCGCGAAGCTCATAGACCGCCTCGCGCCCGACTGTGTTGATCCCCGGCACCGCGAACACCAGCTGCCCACCAGGCCCAGGCGTGGGCCCGGGCGGCGTGACGTTTTCGGGCTCTGCCCGCACGCCCACGCCAACGAAGCCGTTCCGCGCGTTCGAGTTGTCGAACTCGTACCCGAGCAGGTGCTGGGCATCGGTGCCGATGTACATCCGCCGCTCGATGTTCGCGCCATCGAGTTGCAGCCGCACGATGTTGCTGCTCACGCCCCAATCGCCGGTCTCAAACGGATTGTCGCGATCGCCCGAGTCCCAGCGATCCAAGTCGTGCAGCTCATACTCGCCGTTCTCTTGCAGGTCGAGATACGTCTGCTCGTAGAAAATGCCGTTGTCGCCACCCGTCGAGCCCGTGTACGCCCAGCCGACCAGGTAGCCGCCCGCGACGTCTTCCGCATCATCGGGTGACTCCGCGAGTATCGCCGTGCCCACAAACGCGATGTCGTCATCGAGATCAAGATCCGCAAAGACGATCACGTCCTTGTCGGCGTTCAAGTAGAACCGCTCGCCCTCGTCGGTCTCGACGATGCCCGTCGACGAGATGTTGTCGATATCGCTCGATCGCCGCGGCGCAAAGCCCAGCGTCGTCGTCCACGACACCTGGTTCTCATCGATCGTGAGTCGGCCAACGATCGTCGTGATCGCACCGTTCGAATAGTTCACCATCGTCATCGAGAAACGCCACGTGCCCTCGAAGTCTTCAGCCGTCACCCCGCTGCCAAGCTCGACCAGATACTCGAGTTCCTGCCGCGAGTCGCCCGTCGAGCCGTACCACCACCCGAGCCCGAAGCCCTCCGAATCAAGGAACTGCGTGCCGTTGGTCTCGGCGTAGTCGTCGTTGAACCCGCGGTCCGGATCGCGCAGCGCTCGCCCATCGAAGTTGCGGGTCACCGAATCGTAGCGGATGGCGGAGTCGCGATCCCGCCCGCCGTTGTCCGCCGACCAGAGATCGCCCGACACGCTCCCCGAGTCAAACAGCGTGCCCTCGGTGTTAAACGCCGTCACCGCCAGCCCGTCGAACAACGTCTCGGCATACGCGAGCCCGACCGATGCGAACGACGAATCGAGCACAACCCGAGGCTCGAGCGCATCAAAGTGAATCGGCGTCGGCTGACTTTGCATCGTCGGTGTCCTTACCTGCGGTGGTTTGCTCGCCGGCGGCGGCGACCTCCGTTGGGCCGCCCGCCCAGTGACCCGTCCGGTCACGCGCCAGCACACGAGGCCCCAGCCTCCATGCGAGGCGATATTGACGTCCTCTGACGGACGCGCCCGGCCTCTCTCTTTACGATCGGTCCGTCCGGGGGTTTCGCTGCAGGCCCAGTCTCCAGAGAAACGCGGCCCGATGACCCCGTTTGCCCGCCGAGCTCAAACCCATCGCAACCCGATCCCTACGACGGGCGGGTCATGCTCTCTGGGTTCAACAGCCCATCGAGCTCATCCGCCGGCAACAGCTTCTCCTCGAGCGCCAGCTCGCGGATCGTCTTGCCCTCGTTGTACGCGCGGTACGCCAGCGCCGCCGATTTGTCGTACCCGATCACAGGCACCAGGCTCGTGCACATCGCAAGCGACCCCTCGATCAACGCGTTGCATCGCTCCTCGTCGGGCACAAGCTCCGCCAGCAGCTTCTCGTCAAACGTCCGGGCCGCGCCGGCCAGGATATGCACCGAGTCGAGCAGCGCCGCAGCCATCACCGGCATCGCCACGTTCAGATCAAGCAGTGAACCAACACCGCCCAGCCCGCCCGTGGTCACCGCTGCGTCGTTGCCAATCACCTGGCAGCACACCATCATCACGGCCTCGCAGATCACCGGGTTGACCTTGCCCGGCATGATCGACGACCCCGGCTGCACCGCTGGCAGCTTGAGCTCCCCGATGCCGCAGCGAGGCCCCGACCCGAGCCACCGCACGTCGTTGGCGATCTTGCTCAGGCTCACCGCGATCGTCTTGAGATGCCCCGACGCCTCAACAAACGCGTCCTTCGCGTGCTGGGCCTCGAAGTGATTCGCAGCCTCGCGGAAGTGAATGCCCGTCCGTGTCGTCAGCTCGCTCGCAACGATCGCGCCGAACTCCGGGTGCGTGTTGATGCCCGTGCCCACCGCCGTGCCGCCGATCGCAAGCTCGCCGAGCGTGTGCAGCGCCCGGTGAAGCCGCTCCTCGGCGTGCCGCATCTGCGCCGCGTACCCGCTGAACTCCTGACCCAGGCGAATCGGCGTCGCGTCCTGCAAGTGCGTCCGGCCGATCTTGACCACGGTGTCCCACGCCTTCGCCTTCTCTTCGAGCGAGGTCGCGAGCGCATCGATCGCGGGCAGCAGGTCGCTCTTGATCGCAACGCTCGCGGCGATGTGCATCGCCGTCGGGAACGTGTCGTTGGACGACTGCCCCATGTTCGCGTGGTCGTTTGGGTGCACGCCGCCGTCGTCGAGGTACGACGCGTCCTTCGACGAGCCGATCGGCTTGCCGCGTTCGAGGCAGACAAGGTTCGCGATCACCTCATTGGTGTTCATGTTCGTCGACGTGCCCGAGCCGGTCTGGAAGATGTCGACCGGGAAATGCCGGGCGATGCCACCGTGCTCGGCCAAGCCGTCGCCGATGACCCCGCACGCGCGATCGATCGCCGCCGCGCGGTCCCCATCAAGCCGCCCGAGCTTCGCGTTGGCGTGGGCCGTCGCGGACTTGAGCAGCGCAAAGGCGCGGATCACGTCCGCGGGCACCGGTCGGCCCGAGATCGGAAAGTTCAGCACCGCCCGCTGGGTCGACGCGCCAAACAACACGTCGGCGGGCACAAGCATCTCGCCCATCGAATCCTTCTCGGTGCGGGTGGCGGAGGTGCTCGTTGTCGCAGTCTTGGTCGTCGCGGTGCTGGCTGACATCATGTTCCCTTCAAGCGGCGGCTTCGGTCGCACCCAAACGCCCCTATCGGGCACCCAGTGCAACCAGTTTGTCTCTCGCGATTCTAAGTCAGAGCACCCGTGATAGTCTGGCATCCACGTACGAACGCGCGGCACCCGCGCGAGAAGGAGCATCGCGCCCATGAACGCCCCCTCCCGCTGGGCCCTCGCCCTTACGACAGCCGCCGCGACCGCCGCCGCAACCGGCACAGCCCTCGCCCAGCGAGGCCAGGCAGACCTCCTGCCCGACGAGAAGATCCTCAGCCAAAGCAACTCCCAGCAGTGGACGCTGACGACCACCGTCAACATCCGCGCGTACCAGGCGTACAACAGCCGGTCGATGCCCGCGACCGAGCGCTTCGAGTTCAAGCGAGCCGCCGTCGTCTACCTTATGATATATGTTACCGCCTCGAGCGAGATCAACACCGAGACCGCCACGGGCTCGATCGACATCGACGACCGCGACGCTGTCGCCGAGCCCGACGCCATGCTCGAGGGCTACCCCTCCGGCACCACCCTCGCCCGGTGGGACCTGACCAACATCGACGCCCGCGAGATGACCCTCGAGGTTGTCCTCCCCGTCAAGTCCTTCCGCACCGAGATAAACGAGGAACTCGCAAGCCAGGTCGATTGGCCGAGCGGCCAATGGCCCGAGATCGCCGCCTCGAGCCTCGAGCCCCAGCTCTACATCGATTACGGCCCCGACGGCGCGTACGACATGCGCCCCGTCGAGGAGCTTGTCGACGAGTGGACCGGCGGCAACCCCCGCTCCGCCAAGCCCTACCTTGCCGCCAAGTGGCTCTTGGGCCGCGTCGTCGAGCACGTCCAGCCCTCCGGCCCGGGGTTCAACAACGACCGCGGCGGATCCATCGAAGGGCTCGACGTGCAAGGCGCCGCCGCGACCGCCGTCAACAAGCGAGGCTCGGCGATCGACATGGCGCTCCTGCTCACCGCCGTCTACCGCGAGGCCGGCATCCCCGCCCGCCTCGTCGTCGGCTATGACGCAGGTTCGGACAAGGAACAGCAGCGCTTCCTCAAGACCAGCCGCGCCAACGCCCCCGAGATCCGAGCCTGGGTCGAGTTCGCCCTTTTCGATGAGGCCGCCGGCACGCTGACCTGGATCCCCGCCGACCCGCACGCGATGCGCAAGTCATCCTCACGCATCCGCCCCAACTTCATGGAGCGCGAGCAGAAGTACTTCGGCAACCACGACGAGCTCGACGGCGTCATCCCCTTCGCCTTCCAGCTCCACCCGCCGACGACCGTCCGCTCCTACGGCTCGCCCGCCTTCTGGGGCTGGGCCGTGCTCGACAACCCGCCCAACTACTCCGAGCAATCCATCTCATTCCGAGCCGCACGCACCGCCCAGCGCGGCGAAGACCGGCGCAACCGTCGCTAGCACCACAACCGTAAGCCGCGAAATACAACTAAAACGGCGACCGCTCCACCCAATCGGGCGTCGGCAGGAACGTGTAGTCCGGCGTCGTGAGCTCGCCGTCCACCACGCGCACGGTAGATTTGACGTGCCCGTCGAGAAACAGCAGGTTCGCCAGCGCCTCGTCGGCGATGTCGATCCGCGAGCGGTACCACCGCATGCCGCGATCGGCCCCGTCGTCGTACGTGTAGATCGGGTGCGCCGCGCTGACCCACGTGCGGGTCTGGTCGAGCACCAAGGGCATCCGCCCGCCCCGGCGCGGCACAAGGGTCGGGATCTCATCGGTCGCGGGGTTCTCATCTGGCGCGTGGTCGTTGAGCGTGTACGAAGAACCCACCAGGTCATACATCGACTCGGTCCGATCGAGCCCCGGGATTGGCACGCCCGTCTCGAGCGCCCCCCGATCCGCCGGCGACTCGAACGCCTCGACCTCCACGATCGCCTCCGATGAATCGGGCGGCGGCGTGGCGTCACTCAAATAGCGATTCATCGGCCGCCGCTCCGCACCAAACTCGTTGATCCCGAGAAACGGCAGCTGCCCCTTCTTGCCACCAAAGAGCGCACCGACCACCGTCGGGTTGCCATCAAACCCCGGCGCGAGCGCCTGCGGCAGCGTCCGATCAAAGTCATTCAGATACAGATTCAGCCCCACCCCGAGCTGCTGGAGACGGGCCGCGCACGAGAGCGTCTGCGCCGATCGCCGGGCTGCGCCAAGCGAGGGGAGCAAGATGCCAATGAGCAGCGCGATGATCGCGATGACCACCAGCAACTCGATCAGCGTGAATCCGTTGCGTGTCATCCGCAGCATGCCGACAGCGTACGCCATTGTCGTTCGGGCGCATTGCCGATTCGCCCCGCGCCGCCCGACCTGTTACGTCGCCAGCGCGTTGTGGAAGTGCGACTCTTGGATCGGCACCACCTCTTCGAGCACATGCTGCAGCACGGCGCCGGGCGAGCCCATCGCGTCGACCTCATGGATGATGTCCGCGGGGTAGCAATCCAGCACCGGGCGAGTCTCGCTCTCGTAGACCTCCCAGCGTCGACGGATCACATCTTCCTTCGCGTCGTCGATGCGGTTCTCTTTGAGCGCACGCCGTTGGAGCCGCTCGACCATCCGCTCCTTGTCCGGGCAGACCAGGTGCAAAATGCCCAGCACGTTGATGTGCTCGCGCATGAGCTCCGCTTGGTGCGGGCTGCGGGGGATTCCATCAAGCACTAACAAGTCGTCGTGCGACTTGTAGATCGCCAGGATCGTCTGGGCGTGGATGTTCTCGCTCCACATCTTGACGGTCACGTCGTCGGGCACGAGCTCGCCCCGGGCGGAGTACTCGCGGAACGTCTTGCCGAGCTCGGAGTGGATGTCCAGGTTGCGGAAGACCTCGCCGCACGAGAGGTGATAGAAGCCCGGAACCTGCCCGAGAATCTTGCCCTGCGTCCCCTTGCCCACGCCCGGTGCGCCGAAAAGCAAGATCGTCTGGTAGCGGTGGGGCATTGCGAGCATCTCCTTGGTGCATGACGCCCGGACCAGCGACGCGATCAATGGCGCGACTGCCCGGGAAGGAAGGGTAGACCGGAACAACCCGTATCGGCACGTCCGGAGCCCTAGGCCAGTCTCCCTATCCGAGATCGCGGCCCGCGACTCCGCCCGGCTCAACGAAAAAGCCCACCCGCGAAAACGGGTGGGCTTGAAAGAACCAGTCTGCCCGAGTGCCTTACGACGCGGCGCCGGCGAGCACTTCCTTCTGGAGGTTGCCGGGCATCGCGCGGTACTCAAGGAATTCCATCGAGTTGGCAGCCCGGCCCTGCGACAGGCCGCGGATCGTCGTCGTGTAGCCGAACAGCTCCGAGAGCGGGCTCTCCGACGAGATGATCTTGACGATGCCGCGGTCCTCGGTGTTCGAGATCAGCCCGCGACGCGACGAGATGTCGCCGGTGATGTTGCCGAGGTACTCCTCGGGCGTGGTCACCACGACCTTCATGATCGGCTCAAGCAGCACCGAGCGTGCCTTGGCGACCGCCTCACGCAGCGCGAGTCGACCGGCCTGCTCGAACGCCACCTGCGACGAATCCACGTCGTGGTACGAGCCGTCGACGAGCGTCGCCTTGATGTTGATCAGGGGGAACGGTGCCGAAACACCCGACACGGCCGTCTGGCGAACGCCCGCCTCCACCGAGGGAATGAACTCCTTCGGAATCGAGCCGCCCACGACCTTGTTCTCGAACGCGATGCTGTTCGTGAAGTCCAGACCCGCCTCCTCGGCCTGCTCCTTGGTGAAGGGCTCGAGGTTGATCGTGCAGTCGCCGAACTGGCCGCGACCACCGGTCTGCTTCTTGAAGACGCCGCGCACGTTCTGGGCCGAGCCCTGGATCGCCTCGCGGTACGAAACGCGCGGCTTGCCAACCTCGACGCCGACCTTCATGTCACGCAGCAGCTTGTTCTTGATGATCTCGAGGTGAAGCTCGCCCATGCCCGCGATGATCGTCTGCCCGGTCTCGTCGTCGTAGTGCGAGCGGAACGAGGGATCCTCGCGGCGGATCGTCACGAGCGCCTCGGACAGCTTCCGCTTATCGTCGGCCGTCTTGGGCTCGATCGACATCGAGATCACCGGCTCGGGGAAGTCCATCCGCTCAAGCACGATCGGGTCGTCCTGCGAGCAGAGCGTGTCTCCGGTGACCGAGTCCTTGATGCCCACGACCGCGACGATGTTGCCCGAACCGACCTCGTCGAGCGCGAGGCGGTCCTTCGCGTGCATCTCGAAGATACGGCTCGCAATCTCGCGACGCCCGTTGACCGGGTTCACGACGCGCTCGCCCTTCTTCATGATGCCCGAGTAGATGCGCATGTACGTAAGGTCGCCGTGCGTGTCGGACACAACCTTGAAGACAAGCGCCGAGAACGGCTGGTTGTCGTTGAGCTTGCGGCTGAGCTTCTCTTCCTTGTCGCGCGGGTTCGTGCCCTCAACATCGGGCACCTGCGTCGGGTTGGGCAGGTAGTCGATGACGCCGTCGAGCAGCCGCTGCACGCCGATGTTCTTCAGGGCCGAGCCCGTGAAGACCGGGTAGCACTCGCGGGCGATGGTGCCCTTGCGAAGCGCCGCCTTGATCTCGTCGGGAGTCAGCGAGTTCTCGTCCTCGAGGTACCGCTCCATGAGATCGTCATCGAGGCTCGCGGCCGACTCCACCAGTTCCTGCCGCCACTGGGCAGCCTTGTCGGCCAGGTGCTCGGGAATGTCCTTCTCGGTCACAACAGCGCCTTGGCTGTCAGCGTCGAAGTAGAACGCCCGCATGGTCAGCAGGTCGATGATGCCCTCGAGCTCGTTGCCGTGCCCAATAGGCAGCTGCACCGCGATCGCGTTCGCGCCCAGACGCTTCTTGATTGAGGCGAACGAGAACTCAAAGTCCGCGCCGAGCTTGTCCATCTTGTTGATGAAGCACAGACGCGGCACCTTGTACCGGTCGGCCTGACGCCACACCGTCTCGGACTGGGCCTCAACGCCCTCCTTGCCGTCAAAGACCGCGACCGCGCCATCGAGCACGCGGAGCGAACGCTCCACCTCGATGGTGAAGTCCACGTGTCCGGGCGTATCGATCAGGTTGATCTTGTACTCTTGATCCTGGTGGACCCACGGGCAGGTCGTCGCAGCCGACTGGATCGTGATGCCGCGCTCCTGCTCTTCCTGCAGGAAGTCCATGGTCGCCGTGCCCTCGTGCACCTCGCCGAGCTTGTAGTTCTTGCCGGTGTAATAAAGGATGCGCTCGGTAACGGTCGTCTTGCCCGCGTCGATGTGGGCGCAGATGCCGATGTTGCGAATGTGGGCGAGTTCGGTGGCCATGGCTCGGGGTCCTTGGGTGGTATCGCGCCGCCCGGCTCCGCGGGATCGGCGTGGTTCGTTATGCCAACAGCAGCCCCCGTCCGAGGGCCGCGCAGCCCCGGATCGTTGGGCACACCCCGCCGCGAATCAAGGATCGCCAGCCGGATCGCCAACCCGATTACCATCCGAATGATCGCCCACAGCACCCCCGGCAATCGTCCGGAGCCGCTCGACCGTCGCCGCCGGTGCGGGTCGCAACGGGTCGAGCCCCGCCCGCGCGCTCACCTCCAGCGCCCGCTCCGCCATCGCCGCCGCCTCGCCCAGACGCCACGCCGACCAGAGCACCTCCGCAAACTGCGCCGCCGGCTCCCCGGCGTGCGGCGTCAACGCCATCGCACGCTCCAGATACCCCTCCGCAGCCGCCACGGTCTCCGTCGATCGCTCCGGATCGAGCGCCAGCACCACCCGCGCCATGAGCATCGATGATGATGCCGAATCGGCCGCCACATGGAACCGCTCCGCCGCCGCCCGCGCCCGGTCGCCTCCACTCGACCCCATCGCAAGTTCGCGCCGAACCATCGCCCGCGCCGTCGGCGCGTGACGCGGCGCGCCCGCCGTCGCCCGTTCCATGGGCCCCCCGGCCCGTCCCTCTCCCTCTCCCCTACCACGATCCAGCCCCCGCTCGACATCACCCGGCGACACGCCCAGTACCCGCGCCGCCCCCGCGGGCTTGCCCGTCTGCATCAGCACCATCGCCTCATGCACAACCCCAAACGGCTCGATCGCCCGACGAAGCTCGCGCTGCCAAGGCCCGACCGCAGCAACCAACACCCAAACCATCCCCGCACCAGCAACTCCAGCAAGCACGCCGCACGCGCGAGTCGCGCGTCGCCCACTTCCATCATCGTGTCCCGGCACCCCACCCGAACGCACCGCCGCGACCGCCAGCAGCGACATAAACCACGCCGCCGACCCGGGCAACCACGCGGTCACGTCGACCTGGGCCGCCGCGACCGCCGCGACCGCCGCCGCCGGCAAGAGCACCGCCGCCGTCGCAATCGGCGTCATCAGCAGCACCACGATCGTCCCACCCATCGCGAGCGCCGCAACCACATGCACCGAGAGTGTCCCGACGCTCACCGCATCGATACTCAGCCGCAGCGCAACGAGCGACACCAGCACCGCCACGATCCCCGCGAGCCGAACCTGTTCAGGCCGCATCCTGTTTGCATGCTCCTGATCTTCCGTGCCCGCCAGGTTCCTCGCCGCGCCGACGGTCCACGCGCCGATCAGCGCAAGCCAGCCGAACGCCGCCACCCCGAGCGTCGCCATCGGCTCAAGAAACACGCTGTGTGAGCTCGCCACATCTTCCGGACTCACCGCCGGCTTGTGCAGCGAATACGCCGCCTGAAACTCGCCGGGACTTATCCCGAGCCAAGGCTGCTGCGCGAAAACCCGCAGCGACCCGACGAGGTAGTGCCACCGAAAGAGCAAGCTCAACTCGCCTAGCCGATCGCCAACCATGCCCCGCGCGACCACCACGGCGAGCGGAACCCCAAGCGCTGCAAGCACTGCAATCACCTGCGCCCGACGCCACGATCGGATCAACACCAGCCCGATACCGAGCCCCGCCGCGGCAAGCCCCGCCTTCGAGTTGGTCAGCACGAGCGTCACCGCGAGCAGCACGCCAACCGAAACGCACGCGATGCGTGACACGTTTCCGATCTCTCGCCAACGTGCCAGCAACGCCACCATCGCGATCAGCGCGGCTGCCAGCGCTGCAGCCGCGACGTTGGCGAGCCCGAACCACCCGGTGATGTCGGGCTGCGTGAGCCGCCTTGTAAACGACGCCGCGGACGCCGACCCCGGCGCCCACCCACGCGACCGCACGATCTCTTCCGCCTGCGACTCGTACGTCGCCATCAGCGCCGGATGCTCGATCACAAGCTGCCCGATCCCCTTGACCGCCACCGCCACCGGGATCGCCACGAGCACCGCCGCGATGACCCGCCGCAGCGTCGCGTCCGCCGCCGCAGCCGCGAGCCCGACCCCCGCGAGCATCGCACCCATCCACGCCGACGCAAGCCGATGCGTGTCGGGCGTCGCGTCGGCTGCAAACACATGCACCGCGATCGGAACCATCGGCAGTGCCAGCGCAATCGGCACCCACGCCCGCGTCCTCGCGGGCGACGCGATCAGCGCGAGCATCGCGCCGCACGCCATCACCACATCGAGCACAATCGACATCGCCGGCAGCACGCCCACCGCCGGCGTGTACGCCAGCCAAGGGTCCGCCGACCACCACGGAAACGGATCGTGCATCGCCTGCGTGCGCACGACCATCGCGGCAAGCACCGCCGCCGCGCCCAGCGCCATCACGCCCCGCCGTCGCCCGTCGGCCGCCTCCCCAGGCGCATCGCCAACCAACGCGCCCGTCACGCCGACGTCTCCCGGCTCGACCGCTGCTCAAACAGCGCGATCACCATGAGAAGCAACAGCGTGCTCACGCCGATCAGCACCGCCTGCCACGGCTCGGCCGTCGCGAGCACCAGCCCGAGCATCGCGGTCACGGCCGTCAACGCATAGATCATCCCCGCCGTCGCCCGCCCCGAAAGCCCCCGCCGCGCGATGCGGTGCGAGAAGTGCCGCGTGTCGCCCTTGAAGGGACTCGTCCCGTGCGCGAGACGAATCGCCACGACCGTGCAGAAGTCATAGAGCGGCACCGCCAGCACCACCAAAGGCACCAGCGTCGCGTGCCAATTTCCCCCCGCGCCGCCATCCTCCGGCAGATACGTCGCACGCACCGTGAGGAACCCGAGCGCAAAGCCCAGCACGAGCGATCCGCCATCACCCATGAAGAGCCGCGCAGGTGGAAAGTTGTGCGCAAGAAACCCAAGCGAACTCCCCGCGACCACCGCGAGCGTCGCCGCGACAAACCACTCACCCTGCAAGATCGCGAGCCCCGCCAGCGCCGATGAGCAGATCGCCGCCACGCCCCCGGTCAGCCCGTCCATGTTGTCCATGAAGTTCATCGCGTTGCAGATCGTCGAGATCCAAAGCACCGTTATGGCTATCGAGAGCCAAGGCCCGCCGACATGCCCATCAAGCAGTGTCAGCAATCGCGTATCCGTTGCGAGCACGACCGCCGCCGATACGCCGAGCATCACCATGAGCTTGGGCATCGCCGCCAAAGGCCGGCGATCATCGATCAGCCCCAGCACATGCAGCGCGATCAATCCTCCCAGCAGCACGCCCGCCCCGCCCGCCGATGCCCCCGCGCCCTCCAGGTACGTCGCGCTGGCGGGCAGCAGTCGCGCGACCACATCCGGCACCAGTAGCGCGCCCCCGAGTGCAACGCCCAGCGTGCCCACGATCGCGATGCAAATGCCGATGCCGCCCGTATTCGGAATCGCCCGCCGCGCGAGCTTCACCTGCCCCGGCATCGCCTCGGTATCGACCGCGCCAAGCCGAGCGCTCACGCGCCGCACCACCGCGCACGCGACGAGCGACACCACCATCGCAACGATTCCAAGACCAATCACCGCCAGCGTCATGCCGCGAGTCTACGGCCCGCCCCGCCCGCGAACACCCGCCCCAACCCGGTTCCGCTTCCACACGACCGTCAGCACAGCGAACAGGAAGTACCCGATCAGCGCCATCCACACGGTCCGCAACGGCCAGGGCCCGAGCGCATCAATGATCGTCGGCGCCGAAGGCCGGGCCGGGCCAAGAAACCCGTAGTTCCACCCCGTCGCCGAATTGAGCGCGAGCATCGCGATGCCGTACAGCGACGAGTAGAACACCGCGATACCTAGGTCCCGCCACGCCGGCCGAAACCCACGCGCGATAACGTCATACACCGCCGCCCCGACAATCTGCAGATGGGTGCTCCAGAAGGCCCAGAACCACAAATCATTCGGCCCCGCCGAAACCGTCGGGGTCACAAACGCCTGCGTCGACAGCCCAATCCCCCAGAAATACAGCATCGCCCGAAGCCCGCGCCGAGAGGTCAGCAGCGCGAGCGCCGCAATCCACGCCGCCATGTCGCATACGTGCAAGGGCAGACTCACCCAAGGCACAAAGTTCCCGGGCCAGCACAGCCACACAACAATAAACGCCTGCGTCGCCATCGTCGTGACGACGTACCCCAGCACCATCCGCCGCTCGAGATGCAAGGTCTCGGGTCGCGCGAGCCAGCGCCGCCCGAGCACGATCGCCGTCGCGGTGATCGCCGCACACGCCGCAACGGTGATCGCGTGCCCAAGAGAGAAATGCTCCACCCGCGTCTCCCTGCGTGCGTGCCCTTGGCTCAGTGTCCGCTCACGCCGTGCCCGCGTGCTCGTGCCGCAACTGCCCGCACGCCGCCGCGATATCGCGCCCGCGCGACTTGCGGATGTGCGTGTTCACGTTCGCCGACTCCAGAATCCGTTGGAACGCGTGCACGTCCTCGGTCACGGGCCGGCGAAACTCGAGCGGCTCGACCTCGTTGTACCGAATCAGATTCACATTCGCCCGAAGCCGCTTGGCAATCCGCGCAAGCTCGTGCGCATGATGCGTGCGATCGTTCACGCCCCGCAGCAGCGTGTACTCGAGCGTTATCTCCCGTCCAGTCTTCTGGAACCACGCGTCGCACGCGTCAAACAGCTCCGCGATCGTCGTGTACTCCGCCCACGGGATCAGCTCCCGCCGCAGGTCGTCCGTCGGCGCGTGCAGCGACAGCGCGAGCGTCACCGGCAGATCGAGCTTCTCAGCAAGGTTCCGGATCGCCTTTGGCAACCCCACCGTCGAGATCGTAATCCGCCGCGCCGAAATGCCGAGCCCCCACGGCGCCGCCATCGCGTGCACCGCCGGCACCACCGCCGAAAGATTGCTGAGCGGCTCGCCCATGCCCATGAACACGATGTTGCTGATCCGCTCGACCTTGGGCAGCTGCGCAAGCCGCCACACCTGCTCAACGATCCGACCGGCCGACAGATTCCCATCGAGCCCGCTCATGCCCGACGCGCAGAACTTGCACCCCACCGGGCAGCCCACCTGGCTCGAGATGCACGCTGTCCGCCGGTTCGGCGTCGGGATCATCACGCACTCAGTCTGCCGCCGCGTGTCCTCCGCCTCGCTGGGGTTGTTCAGCACCGTCAGCCCCGTGCGCTCAAACGCGGGCGTCTCCGTCGCGCTCGGCATCCCGTCGGACCACTGCACCAAGAGCTTCTGCGTGCCATCCGTCGCGATCTGATGGCTCAGCGTCTCGCCGGACAAAAACGCCATCTCCGACGCCAGCAAATCTCGGTGCGCTGCCGACAAGTTGGTCATCCTCTGCGGGTCGGCGACGCCCTTGGCGTAGACCCAGTCCAGAATCTGCTTGGCTCGAAAGCTGGGCATGCCCCGGTCGTTGCACCACGCCGCGAGCGAGTCGGGGCTGTGCGCGAAGATGTGGTCGGTCGGATGATTCATGCGCCACGCTTTGTCGACTGCTTGGCCGAGATCGAGAGCGGCACCGTCCCATACTCGGCCTCGGTAATAGTGGGGGCCGTCACCCGGAGCTGACGCTCCTTCGGGTCAATCCCGCGAGCAACCATCTCCCGCCGAAGCCCGCCCGGCAACGCAAACTCGACATCCTCATCAAAGATGTCCCGCGTCTCGATCGTCGCGCCGTAGTCCGCCACGAGCTTTCGGCAGAGCGACGCGACAAGGTCCTCCGGCGCCGACGCGCCCGCGGTAATGAGCAGCGTCTCTTTGCCGGTCGGGAACCATGTCGGGTCGAGCTCGGTCACATCATCGAGAAGCCGCGCGTCTGTGCCAACGTTCTTGGAGATCTCCGTCAGCCGCACCGAGTTGGAGCTATTGCGCGATCCGATCACGAGCACGAGATCGCACTCGGGCGCGATCTGCCTCACCGCGATCTGACGGTTCGTCGTCGCGTAGCAGATGTCCTCGCTCGGGGGCGCCTTGAGTTCCGGGAACGCCTCCTTGAGCGCCTTGATGATGACGCCCGCGTCGTCGGTGCTCAGCGTCGTCTGCGTCAGGTACACGAGCTTCGTCGGATCATCAATGTTCAGCGACGGGATATCCGCCGGCGACTCAACCACCTGGATCGCGTCCGGTGCCTCGCCCATCGTGCCGATGACCTCTTGGTGGTCCCGGTGCCCAATAAGCAAGATCTGGAACCCCTGCCGCGCGTAGCGAATCGCCTCGGAGTGCACCTTGGTCACGAGCGGGCACGTCGCGTCGATCGTTCGCAGGTTGCGAGCGGCCGCCGCCTGCCGAACCGCCGGCGAGATCCCGTGGGCACTGAACACCACGATCGAGCCCTCCGGCACCGCCGAGACATCCTCGACAAACCGCACGCCCCGCTCGCGAAACCGCCCGACCACGTGCGTGTTGTGCACGATGTCGTGGTAGACATAGATCGCCTGGCCCTCAAAGAGATCGAGCACCTGGTCAACCACATCCACAGCCATGCGCACGCCCGCACAGAATCCTCGGGGATTGGCAAGCAAAATCCGCATCGCTCGGAAACTCCTTCGATCACGCCCGGTCCGCATCAGCCACATCGGCCGCCACCGTCGTATGCTCGCCGAATGGTAGGGGCGACGCCGAACATCGCGACGAGACAGCCGCCGCAATCCGCAGCCCGCGTCGGCGCGGTGCCCGCGTCATCGGCCTCGGGTAGCACCGAGCCCGAGGCATGGACCGCCCACGCCACGGTCCGTCGGCGTGAGAACTTCATCGTCATGTCGCCCTTGCTGCCCCGCAGGCTCCGGCCGGGCTTCGCCGCCGTCTACGCCTTCTGCCGCACCGCAGACGACCTCGCCGACGAACAGGGCGCAACGCCTGCCGACCGTGAGCGAGCCTTGGCCTTGCTCGCCAGCTTCCGCCGATCGCTGCACGCCTGCTTCGCCTGCAACCCCCGCGAGCCCCTCTTCATCGATCTCGCCGCGACGATCCGCCAGCACAACCTCCCAATCGAGCCCTTCGAGCGCCTCCTCGACGCCTTCGAGCAGGACCAGCACGTCGCCCGCTACGAAACCTGGGACCAACTCGTCGACTACTCCACCCGCAGCGCCGACCCCGTCGGTCGGCTCGTGCTCATGCTCGCAGGCTGCGACGTCGACCCCGTCGAGCGGTCCTCGGAACTCGCCCGCAAGAGCGACGCGATCTGCACCGCCCTGCAACTCGTGAACTTCTGGCAAGATGTCCGCCGCGACCTCATCGAGCGCGACCGCGTCTACCTCCCCGCGAACGACACGGGCCTCACCGCCGAATGGCTGCGCACCAACCTCGACACGCCTTCGCCCGACGCCCGCGCCCAGTATCGCGAAGCACTCCAGCCGCTGGTCGCCAAGGCCCGCGACCTCATCGCTGAGGGCCAAGACCTGCCGCGCCTCGTCCCCAAAGACATCGCTGCCCCGATCTGGCTCTTCGTCGAAGCAGCCCGCCGAACCGCCGCCGCGATCGAGCGGGCCAACTACCAAACCCTCTGGCAGCGACCAACAGTGCGCACGCCCGCGCGGCTCGCGATGCTCGCCGGCGCGACCCGCGTTCGCCTCGCCGGTGCCGGCCGGTCATCGACGACAGCCAGCGTCCGCTCTCAGGGGGCGCCGCATGCCTGAAATCGCACGCACGCCCGAGCTCGCCGCGTCGTTCGTGACCTGCCGAGCGATCGCCCGCCAAGCGGGCGGCTCATTCGCCGCGGGCATGCGCCTCTGCCCGGGCCATCGCCGCGACGCGATGCTCGTCGTCTACGCATGGACCCGCACCGCCGACGACCTCGCCGACGAGCCCGGCCGCGACGCCGAAACCCGCCGGACCGACCTCGCCCAGTTCCGCGAGCACACCATCGCAGCACTCGCCGGCGATCCCGATCCCGCCAGCATCTGGCCCGCCGTCTCCGCCACCGCGATGCGATACGACCTCGACCCCCGCTGGTGCACCGACCTGCTCGAGGGCGTCGAGTCCGACGTTGGGCCCCGCCAGCCCGAAACGCTCGCCGACCTGCTCGAATACTGCCGCCGCGTCGCCTCGACGGTCGGCCTGATGTGCGTCCGCATCTGGGGCACCGTCGGCTCCACCCCGTGGACCGACATCGAGCCCCTCGCCATCCGCCGAGGGCACGCACTCCAACTGACCAACATCGTCCGCGACCTCGGCGACGACATGCGCGACACGCCGTCGCGCACTTACATGCCCGCCGAGGTGCTCCGCGACGTTGGCATCACCGCCGACGAGCTCGCCGCGTGGTCATCCCCAGCGCAGTGCGCCGAAGCGGTGGGCGCCCTCACCGCCGAAGCGGCCCGTGCCTACGACGACTCGGCGCCGCTCGCCCGGCTCGTCGATCCCGCCTGCCTGCCGGTGCTCGACGCGATGTCGAGCGTCTATGCCCGCTACCTCGACGTGCTCACCCGCGACCCCCAGCGTGCAGTCCTCGGCCCGCGTGTCCGACTCACCAAGGCCCAACGCGCCGTCATCGCCGGCCGGGCGTGGGTCGCCGCACGCACCGGCATCGCCGCGAGCGTCTCGCCGTGACCAGCCGCCGACCCGACGTGCTCATCCTCGGCGGGGGTCTCGCCGGCCTCGCCGCAGCCCTCCGCCTCGCCGAAGCCGGCGCCCGCGCCGAAGTCATCGAAACCCGCAAAAACCTCGGCGGCCGGGCCACCTCCTTCGTCGACCCACGCACGGGCGAGACCCTCGATAACTGCCAGCACGTCGCGATGGGCTGCTGCACCAACTACCTCGATTTCTGCGACGCCCTCGGCGCAACCGATCTCATGCAGTGGACGACCTGCCTGAACTTCATCGAAGCCGGCGGCCGCCGAAGCACCATCCGCCCGGGCCCCCTCCCCGCCCCCCTGCACGTCGCCGACTCCTTCGCACTCGCCCCGATGCTGACGCTGGCCGAGAAATCAGCCGTCGCCCGCGCGATGCTCGCGATCACCCTCGCCGACCCCGATGCCCACGCCCGCGAGACCTTCGCCGACTGGCTCGCCGAGCACGATCAGCCCGCCCGCGTCCTCGCCCGCTTCTGGGATCCCGTCGTCGTCAGCGCCTGCAACCTCTCGCTCGACCGCGTCGCCGCGAGCGTCGCGCTGCACGTCTTCCGCGAGGGCTTCCTGCTCGGCACCCGCGCCATGGCTGTCGCCGTCAGCGCCGTCCCGCTCGTTCGTCTGTACGACCCCGCCGAAGAAGCACTCCGCGCCGCCGGCGGCTCACTCCGCCTCGGCGCAGGCGTCGCACGCTTCGGCACCGATTACGCCGAGCTGAGCGACGGCACGCGCATCACCGCCGGCGCCGTCCTCTGCGCGCTGCCCTTCGAACGCGCCCTCACCGCAGTTGATGAAGATGCACGAGACGAACGTTTCCAGGCAATCGCCCACCTCGAGCACAGCCCCATCCTCGGTGTCCACCTCGAGTTCGATCGCCCCGTGCTCGATGTCCCCCACGCCGTGCTCGTCGAGCGTCCAACGCAGTGGCTCTTCAGAAAGGACGACGCCGGCACGCGCGTCCACGCGGTCATCAGCGCCGCCGACGACTGGGTAAACCTCCGCGAAGACCAGATCGCCGACCGCGTCCTCGCCGACATCCACGCCTGCCTGCCATCGAGCGCAGCCGCCGAGCTCGTGCGCATCCGCTCAGTCAAAGAAAAGCGAGCCACCTTCGCCGCCACGCCCGCCTCCGAGGTCCACCGCCCCGACGCCGGCGGCTCGCCCGGCCGGGTCTACCTCGCTGGCGACTACACACGCACCGGCTGGCCCGCGACGATGGAAGGCGCGGTCCGCTCGGGCAGGCTCGCCGCAGCCGCAATCCTCGGCCAGCGCACCACCGATGCCCTCACACCCCCCATGCAGCCCGGCCTGCTCGCCGCGGCGCTCGGCATCGCCCCCACAACCGTCGCGTAGCGACGCCGTCTCCCCGGTGTCGAGCGGTCGCCCCGACCGCTACCCTTGCCTCCCCGCGCCCGACCTTCGAGCGTGGCAACACCCTCCTGGAGATCGCCGATGCGCAGGACGACCGCCCTCGCCCCAATCCTCACCCTCGCCGCAACCTCCTGCCTGCTCGCAAGCGCACTTGCTCAGCCAACCGACACCGCCGCCGGCCCCGACTGGCGCGTCGGCGCTCAACGCTTCGGCGTCGCCCAGGCACCCGTCAAGGCCGAGGGCACCATCCGCATCGCCACCTACAACATCGAGAATATGTTCGACGGCGTCGACGATCCGGTAAGTCCACGCGACGACGTCGAGTGGGAGAAGCCCGCCGAGGAAGTCGCAGCCGTCGCCGCCGCAATCCGAGCACTCGGCGCCGACATCCTCGCGATCCAGGAAATCGAGTCCGAAGACGTCCTCCGCGCATTCCGCGACGAGCACCTCAAGGGCATGGGCTACGACCACCTCGCAAGCATCGATACCGGCGACCAGCGCGGCATCGAGCAGGGCATCCTCAGCCGATTCCCGATCACCGAAGCCAAGTCCTACGGCCAGGTTCCCCTCGGCGGCATCCACCCGGAAAAGTACGGCAACCAAGACAACTGGTACGCCGGCGAGCCCATCAACTTCCGCCGAGGCCCCCTGCAAGTCACCATCGAAATCCCCGCCCAAAGCGACGCCCAAGACGACACCGCCGAGCCCTACACGCTCACCCTCTTCAACATCCACCACAAGTCCGGCCGGTACAACGGCTACTGGCGCGAAGCCGAGGCGAAGAAGCTCGTCGAGATCATCGCCACCAGCGGCCTCAAGCCCTCCGACAACATCGTCATCCTCGGCGACTTCAATGCCCAGATGGGCGACGGCGTCATCGAGCAATACCTCGACCTCGGCTTCCGCGACATCATGGGGCACGCCGCACAAGAAGGCCCCGACGCGGAGCTTGATCCCAAGCACGTCACCCACGAGTCCGGCCGAGCGATCGACCACCTGCTCGTCAGCGCTGGCATGACCCGCGAGATCGTCCGTGGCTCGGCCTTCGTCCTCGGCACCACCGCCCGCCAAGAGGGCATCAGCTACCGCGACTACCCGCCGCCCGAGGGCTACGCCGCCGACCACTACCCCGTCGCGGTCGACATCCGCCCCCGCGACGGCGGCACCCGCTGACGCACACGACGTGGATCGCCGTGCCGGTTGGGCTTTGATCGGGTGTCGGTTGTTCCCGATCAAAGTATGAAAGAAATGTGAAGGAAAGCCCCTCGCTTGCTCGCAGAGGGGCAGGCAAGAAAAGCGAGGGCTATGCTCCGTGCTTCGCGAGCGAGCCGTTTCTTGCGGCAGACGCACGCGGCAGGGTTTCGATCCGTGGTCGGGGATGACAGAGGTATCCAAACGATGACAAGCGGCAACCTGAAGCCCTGGCAAATCGTTCTCTTCGTTGCGGCCGTCGCCGCTTTGGGCTGGTCGGTGTGGAACGTGCTCGGCCGCGACCGGATCACGCAAGCAGACGAGATCGTCATGGTCGATGTCAACACGGGCGAGCTGTTCGTGAAGGACACGTCCCGTGCGATCGTGATGCCCGCGGCTCACCCTGATACCGGCGCGTACTCGCTGGTTCCGGTCTTCCGCGATGAAGACTCCGGCGAGCTCAAGATCACGTCGAGATCCGTCCAGCTTCTCCGCCGCATCGATGGCGACCATGCTGCCATAGACACCGAGTCGCTCGTTGTTCGTGCCGAGGGCGAACCGCGACGGATTCGGCGTAAATAAATCACACCGACCACACCACCCGACTTGGTCTCTTTTTCGCGAGGCCGTCTTCCAGGAGCACAGGAATGAACGCCAAGGGCAGAAACCGCAGGTCGGGTGCATTCACCCTCATCGAGCTCCTCGTTGTGATCGCGATCATTGCGTTGCTCATTGGCATTCTTTTGCCCGCTTTGGGACAGGCGCGCGAGGCCGCGAGGTCGTTGGTCTGCAAGGTGAATATCCGTTCGATGGTGCAGGGGCAAGCCTTCTACATGACCGACCACCAGGACTATTTCGCTGGGCCCGGCACGAGCGGTTTTGACGCAACCAAGGCCGACGAAGGTGGCGGTTCGATGCTGGAGGGCGAGACTTCGTCCACTACGCCAACATCATCGATGGACTGGATCTCGCCAACGCTTGGCGACTCGGGAGGCTTCGCACCAAATAGGGCGCTCCGAACAAAGCAAGCGTTTGAGGCGTTTGGTTGCCCATCGGCGAGCCAGTTGAACGGCACGATCTTTGCCGGTGACCCGTCGTCCGATGAGGACGACTTCCGCCGACTCGTTGAAGAGTCTCCTGATGGAATTCGGCAAGTCAGTTATCTCTCCCCGATCTACTTTCACATCCCGGGAAGAGCGTTCGCCGGTCGCTTAGACGGTCGAATCTGGGGCTTGAACAACGGCAACACCGAGCTGGCCCCGTTGGCCTCAACTGTGGGCCGTACGATTTCGCCGCCTGTGTCGTACTCGCCGCGGTTGGACCGCGTCGGCAACCTGCTCAGCCGAAAGGTGCTCATTCAAGATGGCACCCGTTACTGGGACTACCGCGAGAATGTTCTGGATTTTGACATCAACTCGAGCCCACGCTTCTTCGGATCGTTCACGACAAGCGGGCCGACGTTTCACGAGTCCCGCGAGTACGGCCGCGCGCTGCGCGACGCCGGCGGTGAGGACACCCACAATCGCCTCTCAATGCGTCACGGCGAGCTTGCTATGAACGAGGGCTTCTTCGACGGCCACGTCGAGACGATCTCGTCGACAAGGGCATGGACAGATGTTGACCTCTGGGCCCCATCTGGCAGTATCTTCAAGGGCTCGGATGCCACTCCCGAGTCGCTGCAAGAGTTCGACCGAAACCAGAAGATCCAGTAGAAACACGTTCGTCAGGAACACCTTTCGCACCCGGCTCCCGCCGGGTGTTTTTCTGCGCCGACCTATGCTTCCCGACAACCTGCCCGCGCACGACCCGGAGCCCGTCCCATGACCACGACCTCGTCCGTCACCGCCGTCCTCGACCGCATCGCCGCCGACCGCGACGACGCCATCCAGCGTCTGATCGACTGGCTCCGTATCCCGAGCGTGAGCACCGATCCCGCGTATCGCGAAGACACCCGCCGCGCGTGCGACTGGGCCGCGGCCCACCTCCGCGAGAGCGGCTTCGATGTCCGTATGGAAGAAACCGGCGACCGCACAGCCGACGGCACGGGCACCGGCCACCCCATCGTCCGCGCCACATCACCCGGCGCGGACGACTACGCCGGCCCGCACGTGCTCTTCTACGGCCACTACGACGTCCAGCCCGCCGACCCCGTCGATCTCTGGGAAACCGGCCCCTTCGACCCCGTCATCCAGCCCGCCGACGGTGAGGTCGGCGAGCGCGTCGTTGCCCGCGGCGCGTGCGACGACAAGGGCCAGGTCGCCACCTTCCTCGAGGCCGTGCGCGCATGGAAGCTCGCCACCGGCGAGACGGCCGGCGGCGTCCGCTTCACCGTCCTCCTCGAGGGCGAAGAAGAATCCGGCTCGGTCAACCTCGAACGCTTCGTGGCCGAGCACAAAGACTCCCTCGCCGAGTGCGACGTCTGCCTCATCTCCGACACCGGCATGCTCGGCCGAGGCAAGCCCGCGATCACCTACGGCGTGCGAGGCCTCGCCTACACCGAGGTCACGCTCCACGGCCCCGACCAAGACCTCCACTCCGGACTCTGGGGAGGCAGGGCGCCCAACCCAAACAATCTGCTCGCCCAAGTGCTGGGCCAACTCTGGGACGGCGACGGCCGGGTCACCATCCCCGGCTTCTACGACGACGTCCGCCCCCTCACCCCCGAAGAGCGCGCCGCGTGGGCCAAGCTCGACTTCGATCCCATCGCAGCACTCGCAAAGATAGGTCTCGGCGCAGAGGCCGACCGCGGCGAGGCCGGCTTCACCGCCATGGAGCGCGAGTGGGCCAGGCCCACCGCCGAGATCAACGGCATCTCCGGCGGCTATACCGGCGAGGGCGCCAAGACCGTTATCCCCGCCCACGCCTCGGCCAAGGTCTCCTTCCGCCTCGTCGCCGACCAATCGCCCGACGCGATCCGCGACGCCTTCTTCGCATGGCTCAACGACCGCACGCCCGCCGGCTGCCGATGGGACCTGCACGATCACGGCGGCGGCCACCCCGCGACCGTCGGCATCGACTCGCCCACACTCACCGCCGCCCTCGAAGCGCTCAAAGACGCATCCGGCGCAGAGGCATCACTCATCAAGACCGGCGGCTCCATCCCCGTCGCCGGCCTGCTCAAGAGCGGCCTGGGCATGGACACCATCTTCATGGGCTTCGGCCTCGACGACGACCGCGTGCACTCGCCCAACGAGAAGTTCGAGCTGGCCTGCTTCGATTTGGGCTGCCGATCCCACGCGCTGCTCATCGACCGCCTGCGAGCGATGTAAATCCGCGGCTAGACCCCGGTCGTCAAGCCGCCTTCGCAGGCACCGGCTGGGGCGTGTCCTCGATGATGTCGACCTGGCCCAGGGCCCCGTCGTCCTCGTCATCGAGCTGCCCGAACGCGGCCGCCCGCCGGAGCATCCCGATCCGAAGCACCGCGACACGCACGCCCAGATCGTGGATCGCCGTGCGATTCCAGACGTCCGTCGCGAGCGCACCGAGCACGCACAGCAGCATCGGCGCGGCCACAACGGCAACGATTAGCACCAGCGTCGAGAACTCAAGCGAGGTCGAATAGCCCATAGCCACGCGGGGGATCGGCCCAAGTCTTGCCCGACTTGCGTTGGGCCCGCCCGCCATCCAGTAGAATCCCCGCGTGCGAGCATTCCGCCCAAACATTCTCGGTCGTGCCCTCCAGCTTGTCGCGGTTTGTGCTGTGCTTTGCACAACGCACCACGTTGCAGCCCAGCCCACGCCGCCCGCCGATGTCGCGACCGCGGGCATCGGCAGCGGCGAGGTCGCCATCGAGCTCGAGCAGTTCGGCGTCGGCGGCGCACGCGTCGGCGGCTGGGCCGGCGTCCGCCTCCGCCTCTTCGACACCGCCCAACGCTCGCGCACCGTCCTCGTCCGCATTGCCGGGCGAGACACCGACGGCGACACACCCATGTATGAGCGAGCCGTCACGCTCAACCCGGGCGTCTGGCAGGGCGTCTGGATCTACGTCTGGCTTGCCAACAGCTTCGGCAACGACGCGATCACCGTGACCGTCCACGCCGCCGAAGAGCGCGAGGGCGACCGCCCGCCGGGCGTCGGCCCCTTCCGACCGGGCCGCGTGCTCGGCCAGGCGTCGCTCGTGCCCCCCGCGCCGCGCGTCATCGCATCGTCCGAGATCGTCTACGGCGTCGTCGGCACCAACGACGTCGGCCTCTCCCGCTACACCACCGCGAGCACCAACACGCGCCACTCCCCCTTCGCCCACGAGCTCACCACCGTCGTCGAATCGCTCACGCCCGAGTCCATGCCCGACGCCTGGATGGGCCTCGCCGCCTTCGACACCATCGTCTGGACCGCCGGCGACCCCGCCGCGCTCGGCACCGAGCGCGCCTCGGCCATCAGCGCATGGGTCCGCCGCGGCGGGCACCTCGTCGTTGTCCTTCCAACCGCGGGCCAAGAGTGGACACGCTCGATCAACAACGAGCTCGCCGGCCTGCTGCCGCGCGTCAACATCCGCCGCATCCCCGGCGTCCCGCTCGAGCCATACCGCTACCTGCTTACCACCGATCCCGACGAAACACTGCCCGCGTCGACGGTCATCCAATCACTCACGCCCATGGACGACGCGACACCCGCCGACGCAATCGAGCTGCTCGCGGGCGACAACGGCACATGTGTCGTCGCACAACGCCTTGTCGGCGTCGGCGCGGTCACGCTCATCGGCCTCCCGCTGACCACTCCCTCGCTCGCCGAGGCCGGCTTACCCGAAGCAAGCGTCTTCTGGAATCGCGTGCTCGGCCGCCGCGGTGAGTTCGTCAGCGGCGGCGAGCTCTCGCTCCGCCAAACACAAGCAAACCTCGCACCCTCCGACCGCGTGCGAGTTGTATACGACGCCGACCTCTCGGGCCGCGTCGCAAAGACCGGCCGCGCAGCGGTGGGGGTCCTTCTCGGCTTCGGTGTCTTTGTCGCGTACTGGCTCATCGCCGGCCCGCTTGGCTTCGCGATTGTCCGCGCCACCGGCAAAGCCCGGCACGCGTGGGTCGCCTTCGTCGCAGTCGCCGGCCTCTTTACAGCCGTCGCCTGGGGCGGCGCAACACTCCTCCGCCCGCGCGTCGTCGACGCCAACCACTTCACCATCATCGACCATGTCTTCGGCCAGC
>ERZ1740067.452-NODE-452-length-32953-cov-6.061554_pt1 | contig 32953 bp, 26 predicted proteins | sample MGYA00581736_ERZ1740067 | MGnify/ENA primary metagenome ERZ1740067 (study PRJEB43018, sample SAMN04849236) | marine metagenome | isolation source: floating plastic debris | place: Pacific Ocean | collected 2008-08-27 | study: EMG produced TPA metagenomics assembly... | reverse complement strand
CCGCAGAAGGTCGAAGTCTGGCTCGCACCTATGGAATCCGCAGGGTTTCTCGTGCCAGTCCGCATTATTGCTCCCACGCCATACGGCGGCGCGGTGATCCGAAGCACGGCGATTCGCGAAGACTAATAGGACGGGGTACTGTTTGGAGCCTCGTTTCAGGACGATGGTTGCTAAGCCACGCCCGCGAATGGTACGGGAGATGCCCCATGGCGCGAGATTCTAGACTTCTGACTCACAAGTCCTCAGGACGATGTTCACGTTCTGGAGGTTGGACGGCGCGCTTGGGAGGTGCCCTGACGCTCTCAATGGTTGTTGCATTGCCTCTATCGGCGGCCACCACGGACACGCCTGCGACAGAAGAAACATCGAGCAGCCAGGGAGATGACGCCATCTCGCTGGTTTATGACTTCTCTCGGGCGGGCCGTCTCCTCGCGACCCTAGAGACGACGGCGAAACTCACCCTAGCCTCCTACGAGATTTCTTCTGTCGGGCAATCCTCGGGGATTGCCGACAGCCTTCTGCGCGCCCGGTTTGAATCGCAAGCGGCGGGGTCTCTTTCAGGTGACGGGCCAACGCCGATCAGTTTCCGGAACTTTTCAGACACGCGCTTTGGTGTGCGTGAACTCAAAATGACCCGAGCCACCGATGGCACATTCGATGTAACCGCAGAGCCTGAACTTGAACCGCAACAGGCCGCGGCCCTTCGATCCGGACTTGCTGATGGCACTGTTGACCCTCTAACTGCGACCCTTTACTCGGCTTTGCGTCCGGCCAATTCCACGTGTACGGAGAAAGTACGCGTCTTTGATGGGCGACGGGTCTTTACCCTCGCTTTTTCCAGGACGGGCACCGAGGTACTGACACCGCAGGATGAGCAGCACTATGCCGGTGACGCAATCAAGTGTGACCTGAGGTATTTGCCGCTTGCTGGGCAATCCCGCGAATGGAAGCTGGAACAGGCGCGCAACCCCACGCCACCCATTGAACTCTGGATGGCGGAGTTCAAGCGGCCGAATGAGGAACAGGACGTCGTCATTCCCGTTCGGATGAAACTGGAAAGCCAGTGGGGTGCCGGGCTCGTGCATTTGACATCTGTGACCATTGGCGGCCGAACACTCAAGCAGGCGAGCCTTACACCAGCAAATTGACGGTAAAGGCGCCCGCATAGGTTGAAAATCCTGATTTCCGGCCCGAAATTTCGCGTTTGCAAGGTCATTCGCCGTTAGCGTGCAATTTACGTGTCTACCTCATACTCCCTAGTCCGAGTCTGCGTTTGGGGCGCTGACCGGCTGGGAGACGGGTGTGGGAAGCAAACCTACAACACTGCGACTAGACCAATTGCATTCCGGCAATGCCCAATCGGCAGCGCATGGCAATACGATTGAGCTTGCTATGTTCAATCGGATCATGAGCAATCATCGCACTTTACCATTGCTCTTTCCCCTGATCGCCGTTCTCGTTGTCGCCACTCTCCAAACCACCGCATCAGCCGTCACAACCAACATCTGGCTTGGTGCCATCATCGTCATCTGGGTTGAACTGGCGGTCTATTCCGCGCGCTATTTTCAGGGGCGTTTGTCGTCCTCCCCTGACGGACTGATCAACGGACTTACGCTGCGCTACGTGAACGCGAACATCGTGTGGTCCGCAATGCTGTTCATCTTCTGGGCACCCGGAAACGACACTCAGGATTTCTTCCTACTCTTGCTGTTCGTGGCACATCTTTCCATTGCAACCGCCACTACCGCGTATGAGTGGCGGATTTACCTGGCTTGCACGCTGCCAATCGCACTGGCAGTCGTTGCCTTCTGTTTCCAGACCGGAGACCCGATTTACATTGCAGTCGGTGCACTGATTACTTTCGTCTACGCATTTATGCTGTCCGTGGCGAAACAGGTCATCGCTCAGGCAAAATCAGCAATAGCCTTACGCCTGGAACATGACGATCTGATCAGCGATCTCGCAATGGCCAAGGCCGCATCAGACAATGCGTTGCGCGAAAACGAAACTGCGGGCAAAAAGCTGGCGGTAAGTGAACGCCGTTTCAGGGCCCTTGTCGACAATGCCTTTGATGGCGTCGGCATCCTCGACAAAAATGGGTACATCCAGTTCGCTACAGAGACAGTGGCGCGCATGTTTGACACCACGCCACAAGAACTTGTGGGCGTTCGCGTGGACGACCTGGCAACATTGGAAGGTCGCGCCGGCGTCCAGGAAAAGCTCATTGAGCTCATGTCCAATCCGGGAACCACAGCACGCCTGTCTGTCTGGGCACAGACTTATTCCGGCCGCCGCATCTGGATAGAGACCACAGCACGCAACATGCTGGACGATGAAAGCGTGAATGGCATTGTCTTGAACGTGCGCGACTCGACCGAACGATTGAGTGCCGACAGCGAACTCAAAATGCACTTGCGGGTGCTTGAAGAAATCGCCACCGGCTCCAGCATGAAACAGGTGCTGACAGAATTGACGCAGGCGATGGAGGAACAAAAGACGGGTGCCCGCGCCTCCATTCTCCTTCTCGATGAGGAAAATAAGCTGCACATTGGTGCTGCCCAGTCGCTGCCTTCCGTCTATGAGGACATATTCGACGGCATGACCGCGGATGAAAACGCAGGCCCCTGTGGCATTGCGGCGTCCACCGGACAAAGTGTGATCGTCGCCGATACCAAGACCCATCCAATTTTCGAGCACAGGCAGGAACTTGCCGCAGAGTTGGAAATTGGCTCCGTTTGGTCTCACCCGATCAAGGCACGGGATGGGCGTGTTCTTGGCTCCGTCGCCGTCATCTACAAGACAAGCAGAACCCCCAGCGAAAGCGATCTCAATTTCCTGTCTGGAGCGGCCCGTTTAGCGGCTGTTGCAATAGAACGCCGCCGCGCTGAACAGCGGCTCGCCGAAGCGCTGCGCACAGCGGAGATTGCCAACCATTCGAAGAGCCAGTTCCTTGCAAATATGAGCCATGAATTGCGTACGCCACTGAATGCGATCATCGGCTTTTCAGAAATGATCCGCGAGGAAATGTTCGGCCCGGTCGGTGCCCCGGAATATGTAGATTATGTCGGTGACATCCATTCCAGCGGTCGTCACCTGCTCGAACTCATCAATGACATTCTGGATATTTCAAAGATCGAGGCCGGACAGTTCGAGCTCGATGAAGCCTGGTCAGATCTTCAGATCCTCGCCAACTGGTCGGCTGACATGGTGCGCCCGCGCGCCCAGGAAAACGGCGTGACATTGGTAATCGATATCGCAGACAACATCCCCCAAGCTTATGTAGACGAACGTGCGTTGAAGCAGATCATGCTGAACCTGCTGTCAAACGCCACCAAGTTCACGCCCAATGGCGGCGACGTCACCCTGTCTGCGCGACTGGCGGATGATGGTGATCTTCTGTTGTGTGTCTGCGATACCGGCATCGGTATCGAACCGCATCTCATTGAGAAGGTCATGGAACCGTTCGGGCAGGCCGAAGGCCCAATGGCCCGCAGCTACAGTGGCACGGGCCTTGGCCTTCCAATCACAAAGTCCCTCGCAGAACTGCATGGTGGCGAAATCATGCTTGAAAGCGAAGCCGGCGTCGGCACGACGGTAACTGTGCGTATGCCGGGATGGCGGACCACACAGGAAGCGCCTGCCCAGCAGGACGAGGGCCGGGTCAGCTTCTCAGCACAGTAAAGGGTGGATACCTATTCCGCGGCCGCCTTGGATCGCTCGCCTCCACCTTTGCCTGTATATCCAAACAAGTGTCCACCGACTTTGCGGATCTGGATTTCTTCAGCACCTTCCGTAATGCGATAGCGCCGGTGGTGGCGGTAGATGTGCTCAAACGGTTTGTGCCGCGAATAGCCAATGCCCCCATGCACCTGCATCGCCGTGTCGGCTGCCTGGCAGACCATCCGGTTGGCCCTGTAGTTACACATGGACACTTTGTCTGACAGGTGGCGCGCCACGTCCTGTTTGGACATCTGGTCCATCTGCCAGGCCGTCTTGTAAACCAGTGTACGGATCAATTCGCAATCGGTGTGCAGCTCCACCAACGGGAATTGGATCGCCTGATTGGCAGCCAACGGCTTTCCGAAGGGTTTGCGGTCCTTGGCATATTGCACACTTTCATTGACGCAGTACTGGGCAGCGCCAACGCCAGACGCAGCCTGGCGAATGCGGTTTTCATGCACGAAATGCTGCGCGAGCTGCAAGCCATGGTCGATGCCGCCCAGATTGTCTGCTGCCGGCACCCATACATTCTTGAATGCAATGCGCGGGTGATCCGTCGGCATGTTGAACGTCCAAAGATATTCTTCGATCTCAACACCTGGTGCATCCATGGGAACGATGAAGCAGGTGATCCCGACGGCGGACCCGTCATCACCAGATGTGCGCGCAAAAACGAAGTCATGGGTCGCCACATGGACACCGGTGTTCCACATCTTCATACCATTGATGAGATAGCCATCCACACCGTCACGCGTTTCCGGCACGGCTCGTGTTTCCATCCACGTGGCGTCTGACCCATGGTCCGGTTCAGTCAGGCCGAAGGCCACGCGCACCTGGCCCGTCAGTGAGCCTTCGAGATATTTGGCCTTTTGCTCTTCCGTGCCGAAGTCGCGGAACATGAGGACGGTCGGAAAATTACCAACGATCGAGCTTTCATTTTGCAAATCGTTGTGCAGGCCGAGTCCCTTGGCAGCGAGGTGCTCACGGATTACCGCCATACCAAGATTGGTGCCGTCCTGACCGCCATATTCCTTCGGCAGCGCATAGCGAAGATGACCGGCGGCATCGGCACGCTTGCGCATTTCACTAAGCAGTTCTTCCCAGTCATGTCGCGGCAGGCCCTGGTTGTCCCAGTCCGTGCGCGCATGCTCCCGGCGATGGTCAAAAAACCGGATGTTGTCGTCTTGCTGCTCCAGCGGCTTGATCTCTTTTTCGATGAAATCATCCAGAACGTCGAGATAGTCCGTGATCTCTTTTGGGATCTGAAAGTCCATTGTGTCGTCCTTCCTGAGTAGGTTTTTTCTCATAAGTTACGCGATAGCTAGAAACTTGTGGCGAAGAACCGTGAGAGGGCGCGCGCGGTCTCGGCGGGTTTTTCTTCCGCAACGAAATGACCGCAGTCCAGTGCCATGCCGGTGACCTTCGGCAGAAAGGGCTTCCAAAGCCCGCAGATCATGTCCGTGTCGGCTCCGAAGTTATGAGAGCCCCAGACAAGCAATGACGGGCCATCGAAGCTTTGTCCTGCGTCAATCGACGCGCGGTCGGCGTCAACGTCGATCGATGCGCCGGCACGATAGTCTTCGCAGCTGGCCGCAATCACGGAAGGATTACGAAACGCGGCGCGGTAAGCATCATGCGCGGCGGCATCAAATTCAAACCCATCAGCGGCCCATTTTGCCATGCAGTAGTCGAGGAACCGGTCCGGATTGCCTTCGATCATTTTTTCGGGGAACGGGGCTGGCTGCGCCAGAAACCCCCAATGAAAGGTGCTGATGGCGAACTGCGCATTGGCAAAGTCCCACATGGAAACCGTCGGTATGATGTCGAGCAGGGCCAGCTTTGTCACCCGGTCTGAATGATCCAGCGCCAGCCGATACGCTGCCCGCGCGCCGCGGTCATGCGCAGCAACGGCAAATGTCTCATGCCCCAGAGAAGCCATGGCGGACACGAAATGAGGCGCCCATGCCCGCTTGGAATAGGCGGCATAATTATCGCTCAAGGGCGGCGCATCACTTGCCCCATAGCCCGGCAGATCAAGACAGATGACCCGGTGCGTCTTAGCCAGCTCCGGTGCCACGCCGTGCCACATGACATGGGTCTGCGGATAGCCGTGCAGCAGAAGCAGTGGTGGGGCCTCTTTGTCGCCGCCCGCACGTCCACGCAACACCAGATCGCCGTCGCCGCGCAAGGCTACCGGCTCAAACCCTTCAAACATCGACGCTTCCCCAAAACAGGCTCACCGGGGAGCCTGATCATTTCCTAGTTTTATGTTCGGGGAAGTCTAACGCGGCGATCAGAGCGAATGCACGACTTTCAGACCGTGTCGAGCGATGAAGATGCAACTGACGGCGCTGGAAGCCCGGCGCGCGCTGCGGCAACCTCAATATAGGCCTGCACAATTTTTTTGCCATCACCATCCCCAACGCCGGTCGCCATTTGGATGGCGCTACCAGACAAGTGCGTGATCAGCAGCACGTCGGTTGTCACTGTGTCCCGGTCTGAATCGTCTATGGCGCCGACACGCACCAGAGCATCCACGATCAACGCGACATTGCTGCGGCTGTCCTCCAGGTCCAGCGCAGCAAGGTCCCGGTCCGCATGCATATGCGCCCAGATCTCCCGCAACTGCGGCCGGGCGCGCATGGTGTCATAGATGCTCCACAACAGCCGCGCGATGGCATCTGACAACTCTTGGGGTGACGTGACATCGGCCATGAAACGCTCAATGTCACGGCGCCACTGGCTCAAAAACCGCGTGGCCAGGGCGCGCAATAGCGCCTGCGGCGTCGGGACATATTGGTAGAGCGAGCCGATCGAAATTTTGGCGCGCGCAGCTACATCGCTCATTGTCAGATGCGCCATGCCGTCAACTGCAATAAGGCCTTCCGCCGCATCCAGAATTGCCTCAAGGCGCGCTTTGCTGCGCGCCTGCTTGGGCTGCCGTACGGCGAGCGGGTCGGGCCTGGAAGTATCTTCGGTCATGGTTGAAGTGATGGAACACTTGACAGGGAAAGTAAATATGAGGAATCCTCACATTAAAGCACCCTGATCCTGGAGCCTCATCATGTCCCTCACCACAACCTGCATTATAGGTGCCGGCCCCGGCGGCCTTGCCGCTGCTCGTGCCCTCAAGCGTTACGGAGTGCCCTATGAGCAATTTGAACGGCACAACGATGTGGGCGGGCTGTGGGACGCGCGAAATCCCGGCACACCGCTTTATGACAGCGCGCACTTCATTTCGTCCAAGACACAGTCTGCCTTTACGGACTGTCCAATGCCCGAGACCTACCCCGACTATCCGTCCGGCAAAGAAATCCTCGACTACGTCCATCACTTTGCAGACCGCTATGGCCTGCGCGAGAACATCCGCCTCAATACAAGTGTGGAGACTGCCAAGCCGGACGGCAAAGGCGGCTGGACGGTGACCCTCTCCAATGGTGAAACCAAGTCCTTTGCAAATCTGATAGTCGCCACCGGCACCAACTGGCACCCCAACCGACCAAGCTATCCCGGCGCATTTTCCGGCGAAGCAATCCATGCCGTGGACTACGCGAGTCCGGACCTGTTTCATGACAAACGCGTCATGGTCGTGGGTGCCGGCAACTCGGGGTGCGACATCGCATGTGACGCAGCCATTCACGCGGACAAAGCCTTCATCAGCGTACGGCGCGGCTACCATTTTGTTCCCAAGCACATCTTCGGAATGCCGGCAGATGTCTTTGCCCATGGCGGCCCCAAGCTACCCATGCCGATTCAGCAATGGGTCATGGGAAAAATGCTCCGTCTACTGATTGGCGACGTCACCCGCTATGGCTTGCCGCAACCGGACCACAAAGTGTTTGAAAGCCACCCCATCGTAAACTCAGAGTTGCTGCACCACCTGGGGCACGGCAACATCCACGCAAAGGCGGATATCGAAAAACTAGACGGCAACGAAGTCATCTTTAAGGATGGCAGTCGCGAGCAACTGGACGTGATTGTCTACGCGACCGGCTACAACTATTCGATGCCCTATCTGGAAGAGGGCGCCGTCCCATTCCGCGCCGGACGCCCGGACCTCTTCCTTACCGTCTTCGGCCGAAACCTGCCCGGCTTCTACGCGATGGGCTTTGAGGAAACCAACTCCGGCGGCTACTTCCTCTACGATGAAATGGCCAACTGCATCGCCAACGCCATCCAGGACCGCGACCGCGCATCGGACCGGGCCAAACAGTTTCAGGCAGAAACCACCACGGACCCGGATCTGTCCGGCGGCATCCGCTTCATCGAAAGCCCGCGCCACACCAACTACGTGGACAGCCCCACCTTCCAGACCGCGCTCAAGAAGCTGGCCAAACGCTATGGCTGGGACCCGGTGGATGAAGAAGCTTTCGCCAAAATGCGCGTATCGACGCCAAATCGGCTCGCCGACCAGGCCGCCTGATTCACCACCAGCAAACGCCGGTTAAGCTACCTGTCCGAAAACACGCACAACGTGCATATTTCTATGCACGAAGTCACGGCGGCACACCACATATCGCCGTGAACGAACCCGGAATCCGTCTGAGTCAGCGATTCGGACCCGCTTCGTTCACGCCCTGGTCCCGTTCGTAAATGCACCCGCGCCGGATCTTGGAAAACTGCAGAAAATCAACACTCTTGCTATTCGCCGCCATGCCGGGGAAGGTGCGCGCGCAATGGCCAGGCAGTCTCCTCCCCTGAACAGGTTCCAGACCAACTCACCACCGCGCGTCGATGCGGACGCACGCGTGTGGGCGCTGCTCGGCCCCACCAATACGGGCAAGACCCACCTCGCCATCGAGCGGATGCTTGGCCACGAAACCGGCATGATCGGGCTGCCGCTAAGGCTGCTCGCTCGCGAAGTCTATGAGCGCGTAAAGACAAGCGCCGGCGCCCAGAATGTGGCGCTGATCACCGGCGAAGAAAAGATCATCCCCGACAATCCGCGCTACTGGGTGACGACGGTCGAGTCCATGCCCGTCGGCGTGCCGGTGGATTTCATCGCCATTGATGAAATCCAGCTGGCGGCGGACCCTGAACGCGGCCATGTCTTCACCAACCGGCTGATGCATCTGCGCGGTGAACTGGAAACCCTGTTTTTGGGGTCTGACACAATCAAGGGCCGCATCCGCGACTTGGTGAAGAATTGCCGCTTCGAGCAGCGCCCGCGTTTTTCTGAACTGTCTTATGCGGGCCCCAAAAAGATCACCCGCCTGCCCCGCCGGTCTGCCGTCGTCGCCTTCTCGTCGGACCAGGTCTATGCCATCGCTGAGCTGATCCGCCGCCATCGCGGAGGTGCTGCCGTAGTCATGGGGGCATTGAGCCCGCGCACCCGCAACGCCCAGGTGGCGCTGTACCAGTCCGGCGACGTGGATTTCATCGTGGCGACCGATGCCATCGGCATGGGCCTCAACATGGATGTGGATCATGTGGCCTTTGCCAGCCTGGAAAAATTCGACGGTCTGCGCCACCGCGCGCTGAGTGCAGCAGAAATTGGCCAGATTGCCGGACGCGCCGGACGCTACATGAATGACGGCACATTCGGGGTCACAGCGGACGCCATGCCGCTTGATGCTGAACAGGTAGAGGAAATCGAGGACCACCGCTTCGAGCCTGTGCGCATGCTCATGTGGCGCAACGCGGCACTGGATTTTTCGTCAGTAGACAATCTGTTCAAGAGCCTGGAAACACCGCCACCCGCCCGCGGCCTGATGCGCGCCCGACATGCCACTGACGCGGCAGCCCTGGCAATCATGGCCGGCGACGAACGCGTGAAACCTGTTGCATCAGGTGAAGAGGCCGTGACCCGCCTGTGGGAAGTGGCGCAGGTGCCCGACTTCCGTAAAGTAATGATCGACGAGCACGCAAGCCTGCTCGCCAACATCTACGACCATCTGATGCGGGCGGATGGCGCCTCCCCGGGCGTCATTCCGGAGGACTGGTTTTCCACTCAGACCAAACGCACCGACCGCACCGATGGCGACATTGACACGCTGGCGTCGCGTCTGGCGCATATACGCACATGGACTTATGTGGCAAACCGCGCGGACTGGTTGAATGATCCTGCGTATTGGCAGGGCGTCACCCGCGCAATAGAAGATAGGCTGTCGGACGCTTTACATGAACGGCTCACCCAGCAGTTCATAGACCGGCGGACAAGTATGCTGCTCAAAAGGTTGCAGCTGAGAGAGGATTTGATGGCGTCAGTAAGCGCAGACGGCGAAGTTATGGTGGAGGGCGAATTTGTCGGCCGCCTCGCAGGATTGGTGTTCGTGCCGGACCCCCGCGCTGAGGGACTGGACGGCAAGGCCTTGCGCGCTGCATCTGACAAGGCCGTTACCGGCGAGATTGAAACTCGCGCGCGCCGCCTCGTTGCCGCTGGCGACGACGCCTTTGAGCTTACCGAGCATGGCCGCATTATGTGGGAGAATGCTCCGGTCGGACGCCTGGTCGCAGGTGCCGACAAGCTGAACCCGAAGACCGACATCATCACAGGCGAAGAACTTCAGGCGGCGGACCGCCTTGTCGTCATCCAGCGCATGGACACATGGCTCACAGCGCACATCGCCAAGACGCTGGAACCGCTCATCAAGCTGCGTGATGCCGACGACGTAACCGGCCTCGCCCGAGGTGTCGCTTTCCGCCTGGTGGAAGCCTTGGGCGCCATTCGCCGCGATGAGGCGGCTGAGGACATCACGTCTCTCGCGCAGCCGGATCGCGCAATGCTGCGCAAACATGGTGTCCGCTTTGGGGCCTTTTCCATTTTTATGCCGGCGTTGCTGAAACCCGCCCCCGCTCACCTCATCCTGCTTATGCATGGTGTGTTTGAAGCCAAGGGCGGCGCGGTTGATCTGCCAGCGCCACCTGCCCCCGGTCTCACCTCCGCGGCGGTTGAAGCCAATGTGCCGGACTTCTTCTACCCGGCGCTGGGCTTCCGCGTATGCGGCCCACGAGCCGTGCGTCTCGATATGCTGGAGCGATTGGCTGACGCCATACGCCCCAAGATTGCCGCACGCGCTGAACTCGGTCAGGGGTATGGAGGCGCCGGTTTTACCGCAGACGCTGATCTGATGTCGCTCGTCGGCTGCTCCGGCGAGGTCTTTGACGGGCTGCTCGCCTCACTTGGCTTCAAGCCACACAAGATCAGTGTGCGGAAAATGCCAGAGCCCGAGCGTAAGGCAGACGCCAAGGCTGATGACGCAGCGCAGGAAGAAAAAACGACCACTGAGCCCGCTGCAGACCCTGCAGCCGAAACAAAAAATGACGAACCCGCAGCAGCCTCTGAGAACACACCATCGCCGGATGGACTGGCAGTTGAGACAACAGCTTCCGTGGACACTCCGTCTGACACTCTCACGGCCACTGCTTCTGAGACAGCACCCGCCGAAACAGCTGCAACCGATACGCCGTCGCAGACGGCAGCAAGCGATCAGTCGGCTGACGCCCCCGAAACACCCACATCGTCAGCATCGGACGAGGCAAAGTCAGATAACGCCGCAGATGCGACACCCGCTGAAGACGAGGAAATGGAAGAAATCGTCCTCTGGCGACCCGCCCGCAAAGGCCGCCCCGCCGCCAATCGCAATCGAGGGGCCCGCAGCGGGACCGCTACCGCAGATGCCGACAAACCGCGCGGGCAGCGAAACCAGAAGGGTGCTCAGAAGGGACGGCCCCAAAAAGGGCAAAAAGGCAAACCTGGCGGCAAGAAGCAGGGCAAGCCGGCCCATGCGTCATCGCGCCCACCGCGCGCCGATAAGCCGATCGACCCGGACAGCCCGTTTGCTGTCCTCAGCCAGCTCAAGTCCAAGAGTTAACGCGGTTGGGCGACAAACCCGATCCGCAGGATGACCGCCAGCGCATAGACCGCTGGATGTGGTGTGCACGCTTCTTCAAGACACGCTCGTTGGCTGCAAAGTTCGTTGGCACCGGCAAGGTGCGTGTCAACGGGACGCGGGTCACCAAGGCAGCCCACCAGGTTAAGAATGGCGACGTGCTGACCTTCCCGCTGGGCGACCGCATTCGGGTTGTCGAAATCCAGGCCTTCGTCGACCGGCGCGGATCAGCCACCATCGCTGCATCGCTCTATGACGACCAGAGCCCGCCTACGCCACCTAAAAAGAACAGCGCAGCAAAGCCGCACAACCCCAAACCCGAAGCCGCGCCTGATAGCCGCGCCCGTCAGGAACTGCGCCGCCTCAAATCCAAAAGCTGATTGTGGATTTCCCCCCTTGCACCCCAGGTCAGTTTTAAAATAAAACTCACATGAATTTTGTGCATTCCTGCGACGCTGAGGGGGCTTGCAGGTGTGGGCAACCTGTTCGTATAAGCGCATCGGCTTTTGACCGTCGCCGGTTGCCGCGAGGGAATCCGCCCCCGCAGATCGACCAATTGGAGCACCTCTGAATGACTTACATCGTCAACGACCTCTGCATTAAGTGCAAATATACCGACTGCGTGGAGGTTTGCCCGGTGGATTGTTTTTACGAGGGCGAGAACATGCTCGTTATTGATCCGGACGAATGCATCGATTGCGGCGTCTGCGAGCCGGAGTGCCCAGCCGAAGCAATCAAGCCGGACACGGAGAGCGGTCTGGAGCAATGGCTGGAAGTGAATGCCAAGTTTGCCGCCGTCTGGCCGAACATTACCGTCAAGAAGGACGCACCTGCCGACGCCGATGACTTCCTCAATGTCGAAGGCAAGTTCGACAAGTTCTTTACAGAAGCGCCCGGAACCGGCGACTAGACCTGAAATCGGTCTAAGCTAACCTGGTTTTGGCCCTTATCGGTTGCTTTAGGGGCTGATCTGGCCATGGCCAGGCCTTCCATTCGGCCCCACCGCTTTATTTTCGGCCAATTTTGGTGTATGCTTTTTCTCAACCGTGGGATTTTTCCCGCGCTTTGACTGGGCGTATCCAGTCGAAGGCTTGAGGCGTTTTACCGACCTTCCTCGCGTCATTCTGGTCAAAACGGGTTTTCTTCGGAGAATTTGGGAGTTTTGGACCAGTTGCCTCGCGGCAAATAACGATTTGGAAGCCCGGTGCCGTCATACTCGCGACTAAGCTCAATGCAGGCTCAGATGTATTTGTCTGGGTCCTGGGCCCATGTTTGCGGGCATTTCGTTGCGTCTCAATGCCGATTGTGTTGACCCGTGCGGGGTTGCTGGAACGATATCCAGCACAGTCCCCGCCACGCAGTTTGGGACTGAGCATGGCCGCTAAGAAGAAGACCGCCTCAAAGAAATCGGAATTCAAGGCGAATGATTTCGTCGTTTACCCTGCCCATGGTGTTGGCAAGATCACCGGCATCGAGAAGCAGGAAGTAGCCGGCCATAAGCTGGAACTCATCGTCATCAACTTTGAAAAAGAGAAGATGACCCTCCGCGTGCCTGTCACGAAGGTGCAGTCGGTCGGCATGCGCCGTCTGGCCGCTGATGACGTTGTCGGTCAGGCGATCAAGACCCTTAAGGGCCGCGCCCGCGTCAAGCGGACCATGTGGAGCCGTCGCGCCCAGGAATACGAAGCCAAGATCAATTCCGGCGATCTGATCGCCATAGCGGAAGTCGTCCGCGATCTCTACCGGTCCGACAAGCAGCCTGAGCAGTCCTATTCCGAGCGTCAGCTCTATGAACAGGCTTTGGAGCGTATGGCCCGCGAAGTCGCGGCTGTTGAAAAATCAACAGACGACGAAGCTGTCACCAAGATCGAAAGCACGCTTGAAAAGGCGCCCAGCCGCAACAAGCCGGAGAAGGAAGACGAAGAAAAAGCCGCCTAGAAACCGGCCTCCACTTTCAGCCTTCTGCCAGGTAACAAAAAAGGCCCGTGTCGCTGTCCAGCGGAACGGGCCTTTTTCGTTGGTCGCGGCAACATCATCAGCCGTCCCTAAAGCACCTTTGCGGATTCGCAAATCATGTTCGCTGATTTGCGAAACTGCAAACTGATCCACCCCTTCCCTGCAAACGTACCCCCCTACACGAAGAAGTACTGCGACCGCGGCCACGTATTGGCCAAGGGACGCATGAGATAGGGAATGGTGTTCGTAATGGCGGCAACAGCAGCGGTTTCATCACAAGGGTCTGAGAGAAAATTCATACGCACGGCGATGAAGGCTCCTCTTCTTGAAGCGGACCAAGAGCTTGACCTGGCCCGCGCCTGTCGTGATCACAAAGACGAAGATGCCCTGCACGAACTTACATCAGCCTATATGCGCCTGGTAATCGCTATGGCAGCCCGCTTTCGGGTCTATGGCCTGCCGATGGGCGACCTGGTGCAGGAAGGCAATGTGGGCCTTATGCAGGCGGCCCAGCGCTTTGACCCTGATCGCGGTGTGCGCTTCTCTACTTACGCCTCATGGTGGATCCGCTCGTCCATCCAGGACTACATCCTGCGCAACTGGTCGATCGTGCGTACCGGTACGACGGCGGCCCAAAAATCTCTGTTCTTCAACCTCCGCCGCCTGCGCGCCCTCATCAATGATGGCGGCGGCGCGACGATGACGCCTGAAGGCCGGACCTTCATCGCAACCCAGCTTCGCGTTCCCATGCGCGACGTCGAAAACATGGAGAGCCGTCTGTCAGCCTCAGACCGCTCCCTCAATGCGGCGGTGCCTGGAATGGATTCCGGGGAAGGCGGGTCCATGGAATGGCAGGACCTTCTGGCGGATGACCGTCCGGACCCAGAAGATGAAACAACTGACAGCCACGATGCGGATGTCCGCCGCCGCTGGCTTGCCCGCGCGCTTGGAACCTTGTCTGAACGCGAATTGTTCATCATCAAGCGCCGTCGCCTCAGTGAGGACGGCGAGACCCTGGAGTCACTAGGCAAAGAGCTTGGCATCTCCAAGGAACGGGTACGCCAGGTGGAGCACCAGGCCCTCAACAAGCTGCGCGCAGCCCTCCTCAAGGAAACGGATGACGTTGACGCTCTGGTGGATGGTGCCTAGGCGCCCGTTCGCAGCAATGTCTACTCCACCACCAGTTTGACCATCTGGCCGGCCTGCACCTGCTCACCATCTTCAATCCCATTGAGGACTCGGAAGCGCTTTTCTGCAGCGTTGCCGAAGTCTGATCGCCCCGCCAGCGATGCCACGCTCTCCCCGCGCCGCACCTTATGCACGTCTATGCGCAGTGGCCGTGCTTCCGAGGCCTGCTGCGCGTTCAGACGGGTAAAGCTCATCACCATGTCCCGGACACCCGGCTCAAGAGGGGCCGTCTGGTTAGGCGGCGTCGCGATCAGGAAGCGGAACACGGTGCTCTTGTCACCTGCATCATAAGCAACTAGGCGCACGTCTTTGCCTTTGACCCGCGTCACACCGGTCGCTGTGGGTATACCGTTGACGTCGATGGACTCGATCTGACCAAGCCGCGCATCCCGCGCCCACACCTTGGTGAGATACTCCGCCATGCTGGACGCGTTGTTGCGCGACGCGCTGTCGAATTTGGCCTGCGCTCCAGACGAATGCCGAGCCGTCACCGCGGCCGATGAATTCGTCATCTGAAAACCCTCAGGCACCTCAAAGGCAAATCTCAGGTCAGGGTGCACAAAGCGCTGGCCGCGCACATAGCCCTCCTTGGGGTCGTCGCCATAAAGCATTCCATCAACGGCGGCGAAATGCGCGTCGGTACCGGTGCTCCGGGTCCCCGGCGGCAGACCGGTTTCATTGGCCTGCTTGAGCGTATCGCGCACGCGCTGGCCTGTTGCCGGGTGAGAGGCCAGCCAGTCCACCCGGTCCGCATCATATCGCGCGCCACGCAACTGGGCATGAAGGGCGCTCTGGGCCCCCAGCGACCCAAGGAAGGACGGGGCGGCGTAAGGGTCATATCCCGCGCGCACCAGCATCTCGAGACCCACAAAATCGGCCTCGTTTTCCTGGTCGCGGGAATAGTCGGCGAGAAAGCCCGACGCACCGATGCTGAAAATCTGATTCACCAGGTCACTGCCAACGGCCACGCCAAGAACCGCACCCAGCAAGGTGGCGCCAATCGCCCGGTTCTGCCGCCCCTGACCATGCCGTTGCGTCACATGCGCAATCTCATGGCCGATGACGCTCGCTAGCTCGGCTTCAGAATTGGCCAGCGCCACGAGCCCGCGCGTCACATAGACATAGCCACCCGGCAGCGCGAACGCATTGACTACCGGACTGTTGAGCACCGTCACGCGAAACTCTTCATTTGGCAGGGAAGAAGCGCCAGCCATGCGCGTTGTCACCCGCGCCACATAGGGACCGACGCTGGGGTCATCATAGATGCCACCATACTGCGCCACGATCTGCTCATGGGCACTGGCGCCCTGACGGCGCTCGCTGTCAGAGATCTGCGCCTGCACCACCACAACTGGCAGCAGCACGAATGCGAGAGCCGCAGCAAGTGCCTGCCGGAAACCGTATCGCATCAAACCCGTGTTCATCTCAGAATCTCAATTTGCTCCGGATGCGTTGCATCAATGCTCGGTCCATTGAAAAGCCGGACCCACCCCCGCGCACGCACCACGCGGCCTTCATAGTCGGTGGGGTTGATCCCGGCGTCCCGAAACAGCTTCATGTCTCTGGGACTTATCGTGACCGTGAAATCATCGCGATAATTTGTGCCGAAATTGAGATAGGCCCGGCCATTGATGAGCTTGGCCTCCCGCACCCGTCCCTCAATCAATTCATAAGACCCTTCGCGCGCATTCAGCCTGTCGAGTTCATTGGCATTGACCACCCGGTATGTATCAAGTGCCCACATGCCAAGACCATCGTCGCGCGCCGCTGCTTCGCGCGCCAGCAGCGCGTCGACACAGGCCCGGTTGTCAGGGAAGGTATAGACCCGTGCCAGGCCCCGCCGCAGCATCTCCCCCTGGAACCAGATGGTGCCGCCCTGCCCGTCGCGCACATACGTATGTGCCAGCCGGCGACCATGGCGGTCTTCGTCAGACCCGCCGGACCACAGCACAACGTCCCGCCGCGAGGCGATATCCACGGCCGCATCCCGCGCCTCCTTGGCCAGTGGCCACTCAACGAAATTGCGGCGGCCAAGAGGCAGCTTGGGCGCCTGAATGCCGACCATGCGACCCTCGCTGCGGTCATCCAGCTCAATGGTGTCGCCATCCACAACTTCGATAACGTCAAACGCCCGGCTCGCATCCGCGCGCGGGACCGCGCAGCCGGTGGCGTCAGCCGATGAGGCAAGCGACCCCGCTGTGCTGTTGAGCCCGTTGTCTGACCCGTCCTCACCAAGCAGAATGCTCGCCACCGCAATCACGCCCAGAACGATCGCGCCAAAAAGTGATACCTGTTTTTTCATGTGGCCCTTCAGCAACTTAGGTCGGTTCCCCGCGCGGACATGTTGCACTGCAATTGCACAAACCGGGTCATTGCCCGTAAACTCCGCCCCGGGTTTGAATTGGAGTCCGCCCATTGAGCGGCGGCACCTGGGGAATATCAAGTGAAACATCTACTTTCCGGCCTCGCCGTTGCGGCCCTGGCCCTTACTACCTCTCTTGGCACAGCAAGTTCCGCCAGCGCTGAAAGCCTGGCCGAAGCACAGCCGTCGCAGCTCTATGTGGGCGCGGGCTTTTTCGACATCAGCCATAGTTCGGAATTTGCGTCCGCAGCTTTCGATGTGGGCTACATCCCTGACTACAACATCATCTGGGAAATCCGTCCGCTGGTCGGCCTTATGGTGAACACGGACAGTGCCGTCTATGGCCACATCGGTCTGTCACGCACCTTCTTCCTGACGGACAACATTGTCACCCGCATCCAGTGGGGCTTCGGCGCCTACAGCGAGGGCAACTCGATTGACCTTGGCCAGACGTTTGAATTCCGCGAGCAGCTTGAGATCGGCTACCAGTTCGACAATGGCGACATGCTGTCCGCCTATGTCTGGCACCTGTCCAACGCGGATATCGCTGACGACAACCCCGGTGTGAACACCGCAGGCATCCATTATTCCTTCGGCTTCTAAGTCAGCCGTACCGGGCTAGTGAGAAACATCAAAAGCCCGCAGCACACAAGTGCTGCGGGCTTTTTTTGCGTCTGATCGCCTTTGGAGTAAGAGACGAAATCCTTAATTGAGCGGCAGCGAGAATGTACCCCCGACAGACCAACCATCCACATCAGCCGCGATACCGAAAACGCTTGTATAGAGATCAAACGACGCGCCGCCTGACGTCGTCACAGATAGTTGGGGCGTCACAGCGAGGCTGAAATAATCGTCATCGCTCGTCGCCACATTGCCGGACTGGCTGTCCCTGTTGGTCCAGTTGTAGTTGGCAGAAGCACCCAGGGCGGGCTCGATCACCGTGAAGATGCCCTCATTCTCGATGGTCGTCCCGAAGGTTGGACCATGTGAAACCCGCCCGGACCAAAGATCATTGTCACCAATGCGCGTGCCGACCGAGTTTGTGTACCCATCACGATGCGACCACGTGGATGAGAATGACGTCGAGTGCTTGACCCAGATGCCATTGGACCAGTCGTCTCTGCCGGACACACCCAGGGTCAGATCAATGAGGTTCGAGTCGTAGGAGCCTGTTGTGTTGGCAACTGAGATATCACTGTCAGAGATGCCGTAGCGAACAGTTGCCTTCAAAGCCAGCCCTTCAATCTTGTAGCGACCAAACACGCCCAGCGAGTAACCCCGAGTATCGATATCAAGGTTGTTGAGAGGTGCCTCAACGTCGGACCACTTGGTCGTCACAAACGTACCGAGCCGGATGTCCTCCCAGAAGTCATGGTGGATTCCGATCGCGGCAACGACCGTGTCACCCTTTTGCTGGGTCGCGTCGCCTTGTTTGTACCGTGTGTAAGATGCCCGAACCCAGGCAACCGTCTTGTTCGTCAGTGTCCGATCGAATGACAGTTCCTGAACATTGGGTGCACTGTTGGGCTCATCGAAGTGCCTTACAATGTCCTGAAAGTCACGTTCGAACCGGTCAGCCGACGCATAGGTTGGGGAGCTGAAAGGAAAGAGCGGAGGTAGACCATTGTGTTCACGCAGTTTCGCCTCGAGAGACCGCTCTTCATCGTAAAGCTTCTGCAGCTCGTCCATTGCGTCAATGCGTTCTGATTCGACCTGCGCTTCCATCTCGCTGATCTGCTCAAGACGGCGCTCATAGGCCCCGTCATTTCGCGCCTTCACTGGATCAAAGAAGATTTCAGCCGCGAGTTCGGCCGGATTTTTTGCGGTCGGATCCTCAGTGTCGTCCCGCGCACGAGATCTCGCCTTTGCCAAGTCCTTCAAGCTGTCGTCAGCGGCCTTTACCTGATCACCAAGCTCCTTGCGGCGCTCGGCGATCTTCTCCAGCCGCTTTTTGATCCGCCATTCTTCCTCTTCGGTCAGGGTGCCCCCTGCCAAATTGTCCGGATCCAGTTCTGACCCGTCCTCGATCAGACCACGGGCAGCCTCTTCCTCAATTGCCCGGTTAATCGCATCCGCATTGTCGAGCGTCTCTTCAGTGTCTTGCGACGTCGTATTATTGCTTCCCGAAGCGCTCGCGCCGGGGCCCGATACGCAGGTAAATGCAACACTGCCTGACCCACCACCTTGTGCATTGACTGCGCCAGTAATTGTGAATGTACCCGTGGAAGGAAACGTGAAACTTCCTGACCCTGTCGTATTGTTGAGGAACAACAGCAGATTGCTGCCCGGGTTCACATCAAATGCTACCGACAGAATCAGACCGGTGGCCGTTGCGGTGATCACGTCGCCCACGAAGAAGGTGCCTGCCTGATTGACATTCGCCGCGCCGCCCGCCGGGGCCGTGCGGTTGAAGACAGACACATTGCCGCCATTACAGGATGTTGCCCCTTGCGCCGCAGCGGGTGTTGCACTGGCCGTCATGAGCGCGGCGCCAAAAAGCGCAGCCGCACCCATGCTGCATACGCCGCTCAAGGCAGCGCCGAGTCTGATCTTCATAGTGAATACTCCCACCCCGGATTAGTAAATTCCTCCCAGCCATATCGGGGCATCCAATTCCCCACATCATCAAAAGTGATGAAGCCATGTAGGAAATCGGGCTTTAATGTGCGGACGTCATTGGGAGAGTGCGTAAATGCAACAGGCGTCGGGACTGGATAATCTGGGTGCGCAGGTCACTCCGGCAACGGGGTTGCCGGTCACCGGGGAGTGGATCGCGCAGCCCGATACGCGGCTCGATGCCCGCATCGTGCTTTATGTCTATGGCGGCACCTTCTCGCTCACCCGCGGGCCGATGCAGGAGATCATCGCCGGCCGGATCGCCACACACGCCCGCGCCCGCGTCCTGCTGTTCGACTATTCCTTGGCGCCGGAGCAACCCTTTCCCTTGGCGATAGAAGATGTCACCGCCACCTATCTGGCCTTGCTGGAACAAGGTCATGACCCCTCAAAGATCATTGTCATGGGAGATACGTCAGGCGCGGGGATCGCTCTTGCCGCCCTCATTTCTCTGCGCGACCAGCAGCACCCGATGCCGGCAGGCTTCGTCGCGCTGACCCCGCTCGTCGACCTCACTTTTTCCGGCGGAACCTATGTCAGCAACATCCGCAGCAATGGGTCCACCTCAGACGTGGAGCTCATCATGACGCTGGCCTTTGACTATCTGCAGGGGGCTGATCCGCGCCACCCGCTCGCGTCGCCTGTCTTCGCAGACCTTGCCGGGATGCCGGAAATCGAAATCCACGCTGACGTCAAGGACGTGCTGTATGACGACGGCATCATGCTGGCGGAAAAACTGCGCAGCTCAGGCGGCAAGGTCAATCTGTATGAGTGGGACGGGCTGGCCGACACCTGGCAGCGGCTCGCACCGCTCTCGACCCAAAGCACCGCTGCCCTCGCCCGCATCGGACAGTTCATTCGCAAGCAGACCGGCAACAAGGCGCCGGCCAGCAAGGCGGATGCAGACAGCCTCATTACGTCCTATCAGGGGCTGATCAAGGAGTTCATCCAGCCGCACACCCGCGAGCGGGTCGATGAAATATTCGAGTGGTCCCGCGCCCACGGCCCTGAATGGGTCTGGCCGTTCATTCAGCGGCGCCTGAAACACGGCGCCCTGGTGACCCAGGATCAGGTGGAACGGGATTGGCTGACCATGCTGTTTTCCGAAGCGTCGGACGGGATGCTGCTGCTCAGCGCCAGTCGCCATATCCTGCTCTCCAACAAGCGCGCCCGCGACCTTCTCGACAGCCAGTCCCCCATCCTGTTGAAAAACGGCAGGCTCTTTGGCACGACAGAGCGCGATGACGAAGACCTGCAATCCGCGCTTGATAGCCTGTTCAAGGCTGCGTCCGGTCGCCGCCAGCGCGCTGTCCGTCTGGACGGCGTGAAAGGCAAGCGAGGCTACAAGGGGCCGACACTCCTGCGCGGCGAGCGTCTGCAACAGGAAAGCGAAGGGCGCGGCGTGCCGCCCGTGGTCCTGCTGCGGCTTTTGACACCTCCCGACCGGCTCAAGATCGACGAAACAGCACTCGTCACCTGGTTCGGCCTGTCCAAGAAAGAAGCAGCCCTCGCCGCCGCCTTTGCCACAGGCACCAGCCTCGCAGAGTTTGCCGAACAGCGCGACGTTGCCATCACCACCGTCCGAACCCAGTTCGCCAATCTCAAAGCCAAGCTGGGCGCCGGCGATCAGGCCGCCGTCGTCCGCCAAGTCCTGCAGGCCGCAACGCGGGCGTCTTTTCCGTAGTTGCTGCATCAGCACTTTTTGCGATCCACCCGCTACCGGCTCTGGCCATCTTATCAGTCGGCCCATGCAGAACGATGGCGTTAGCCGACCAACATCGAAGCCGACCAAGGCCGTGACCGCGGCCCGGGCTGTCGCCCGCCTCCGCGGCAGGCGTTGAACAAAGTGAAACTGCCGTGAGCGAAAAAATGGTGACCCCGGGTGGATTCGAACCACCGACCCTCAGATTAGGAATCTGATGCTCTATCCAACTGAGCTACGGGGCCTCTGCGCTTCACGGATAGCGCGCGGACTTTGCCCCAACGCGGGGGCACCACACAAGAGGCTGCACACCGGCTAAGTCACGAGTGACCACTACGGCGCCGCTAGACAACTTCCGGCTCGGACGTGGCATTCTCGTCACCGGCCAGAGACCGCGTCATCCAGCGATTGAGCAGTGCAACACCAGCTAGCGCAAGCCCCAGCGCAAAGAAGGAAAGAACCCGGATCAGACCTTCAAGACCACTCATGTCGATGAGAAACACCTTCGCGATTGTCACGGCAATCACGGTAATGGCGATTTTGCGGATGAGCTCAGACTTGCGAAGCAGTGCAAGGAACAGGAGCGCGGCGCCCAGCATAATGAGCGCAATTGTGTAACTGTACTGTTCTCCATCGAGCACGCCCGGCCCCGCCAGATATGGTCCCTGCCACAATCGCCGTATCTCCAACCCGCCATAAAGCACCATCAGGAAGGCCGCCGTGGCGATAAGACTGAGGCGGATGTTCCGGTCCAGATGCTCAAACCGCCAGGCAACCGCAGCAAGCAGCACTGCCGGCACCGCATAGGCGATCAGGAGCGTGTCCAGGATCGGCGGCCCGAGCACCACGCTGCCGCCCAACGGCGAACCAATCGTCACAGCCGCAATCAGCAGCATGCCACCCCCGATAGTGAATGCGGCCCCCAAACCAGTCCTGACTAGGCCCATCAGACCACCAATCTGAACCCGATAGAGCTGGTTGGCTGCGGATATCAGCCACACCATGGCAAAGAGCGACAGCGACCAGTGCTCTTGGCTGGTATTGGTACCATCCAGGGCGCGGTAAATGATGATCGTGACGAATATGCCGGCAAGGCTCCACACGGCAGACTCAGCGATAATGATCGAATGCTCCCGAGCGCGCCGTTGCAGCAGGATCCAGGTCGCCGCGAGGAGGGCGATCACACCTATATAGCCGATGGCAAATTCAAAGAAGCGGGCATCAATAGCCCAGGGAATACCCGGATATGCAACCAGCCGGAACCCGCACAGGACAATGCCCAGCTGCACGAAGATGTTGATGACCTTGATATCAAAGCGCCTGTCGAGCCAGGCAGCTGAGACAACCAGTGTGGCGAAACCGAGTGTCAGGGCGGTCTCCGTCAAGGTCACCGCCATTGCAAACCCAACCATGTTGAGGGCCGCCAGTGTGTAGAGCGCAGTGCGCAGACGCATGTCCCCATCCGCAAGACCAGCCCGGTTCGCACAAAACGCCATCATCGCGGCCACCGCCGCAATATGGCCTGCCCAGACGATGTCGCTGAGATGGGGCCGTGGCTGCCACACAAACTCGATCGTGAGCATCACCAAGGGTGCAAACAATGCCGCGCCTGCTGCCCAGATGACCGGGAAGGGTGTGGTGCGGGAGCTCTTGAAGGCCGCAAAACCCGAGACCGCAAGCCCGAAACCCGTCAGCCACGTCATCGTCCAGGGCGCGGGGCTCTCAAAACCGACAAACGCATTCGTGAAGGCCCTATCAACCGGGCCCGCAGCAAGCCCGTGCCACCCGATGATGGCAAGCATGGCAATCAGGATCGGCAGTGCCATGTCCTCAAGTGTGGGCAAACGATCAAGCCAGAAGCCAACAGCACTAAGCCCCAGGAAAAGGACGCCGAGCGTCAGCCAGAAAGACGGCACATCGCGATGGGCCACAAAGAAAGCGACGACGCACAATGCCAGAATACCGCCGGCAGCCAGGCGCGTTGGGAAGTCCGGCCAGCCTTTCGGCCCAAAGGAATGAATCGGACCGAACAACATGGCACCGTCAAACGTCGGTCGAAGTTTCATCATCGGCAAACATATGGAAGCGACAGCGAGAAGAGTGGCAAAAGCGACGAAGTGCGGCCCGGACGTCGCAACGCCAATCCACACAAGTAAAGCTCCCACATAAGGCACACTCATGGCCACGGCGGACACCCAGGCCGAACGCTTGAGCGCATCAACCGTCAACCCCACCGCCGCAATCAGCGCAAAGTAGTAGAACAGCCAGTTCGGCTCAGCGCTCTCACCTCCCACAATGAAAGGCGCAAGAACCGCCCCGGCAATGCCAACCACAATAAGAAAGCTGCCATAGACCCAACCAAGCCCAATGGCACCTGCCGCCACACTGAACAGACCAATGAAGGCAATTTCGGATCCGATAAGGCCGTAAAGCTGACGTGCGGCCAACACCGCTGAGAAAAGTGTGACGATACCCGCGCCCGCAAAAGTGGAGGGTAAAAAGGCGGTCAGGTCTTCAGCGCCATCACCACCGCGCCTGCGAATGCGCTCACCGGCCCCAACCAGCGCGACACCAAACAGCAACGCTGAAAGTACCCGGACCGTAGGCGACAGGATGCCTGTTTCAATCCCGTATTGAACCAGGAAGATGCCAGCCATGGTCAGAGACAGGGCTGCAACCACATAGATCCAGTTTTCCTTAAGCCACGCCCCCAGCCGGTCCATGTTGTCCGAGCCAAAGACAAACTGCTGTGGCGGCTCCCAGTTCGGAGTGTCTTCTTGGGTCGTGTCCATTGAGGCAACTGCGGGCGCGGCAGCCGGCGTTGGATCAGGCTGTGCAATAGGACCGGCTTTGGTCTCAGTATCAGGGCCAGTCGTTGCAGCGGGTCTATCCTGCACCGTGTCGTCAGGTTCAGGAGACCGCTGGGTTTCGGATGTCAGAGCCCGAATTTCGTCCGTGAGCCGCGATATCTGATCGCCCAACCGCTTCTGGCGTACGAAGAGATAAATCAGACAGCCGAAGAGAATAAGCTCAATCAAAGTAGAACCTGAAAACGATGCAAAGAGGAAAGCGCGGTCGAAGCCAATGGAGATCAATCAAATGCAGGGTATGGTTACAGCCCGTCGCCAAGTCGGCAACCCCCGGCATTTGGGCGATGCACCTAGTCAGACGGCGCAGCAACAACCTCGATCTCACCGCCAAAAATCGCTTTCGCATCGTCCGTCAGATAGTCCGCAAAAACCACATGCGGCACATCAAATGAAAATGTTCCCATGGCATAGGGGCCAAGGGCATAAGGCGCATAGTGAAATGTCAGGCCTGCTGATTTCTCAGCCAGGTTTGACGGCAGCAATGTCACAACCATGTAGCCGTCGGGTCGATATCTAAGGGTTTTGACCGCCCCGTCACGCCATGACTGGTCGTCCTCTCCCAGCGGCTGGCCCATGCGCTTTGCCCATTCAGCTTCCCATGCTGCCAGCAGGTGCCCTGACAGGGTCGCCCACACCGGCGCTTCAGCGTTCATGCCGTCAACAAAGAAAGATGTGACGGGAACATCCATGCCACGCCCTTCCTTGTCCCGTTGCCAGATGACGGCGGAAAATTCCGTGTTGCCATGCGCACCGCCGGTGAATAGCCATTGGGTGCCAAGGGCACTGAGATAGGTCGTGCTTGTATGCGTGACCTCCCACCGCTCATCTACCTGATACGGCCGAAAAAATTCAGGCACGCTCTCAGCATCTTCCCCAGCCATGATGGTGAGCTGCCCAACCGTTCCGACACTGCCCGAAATAATTTGCGGGCCAAGGCCCGGCTCGACAGCAATTTCAGGCGCAATAGAAATTGTCGATTCGATCTGCGGCGTTGTGATCGACTGCACGAACGCGTCTGAGCCCGCGTCGCGCTGTGCACCTGCGGGCGCACTAAACAAGATACCAGCAACCATCACGGCAACTGGCAGCTTCAAAACGGAATAAGCATCTGCTTGGGACAAACCTTGCATTGCACATCTCCCTGACACATTCGTTGATCAGAGGAAGCCTACCCTCAGTACTCGCGCCATGAGAAACCGATAAACCGAAAGGTGTCTCATGCAGGTCAGCAGAAAGCGCCGCAATGACACACCGCCCAACAGCCACCCTCTCGTCAGCCGCCTCAAAAGCCACCCAAACAACAAGGTTTAAGGTGGCTTTGGCCGGCGCGCTTCTCTCTTTGTTTTTGGTGAGTACCCAAGCGCATGCGCAGACCCCCTCCACAGATGCCTGCTCTGGCCTCGGCCTCAAGATTGAAAGTCATGTCAGCGGTGACATTCCCCTGGGCGGCCCCATCTCTCTGACCAGCCGCCGGGCTGTGGATCGCGACGTCAACATGGAAGATGACATCGCCGCGCGGCTTGCAAACCTTGGCTTCAAGATCGACGACAACGCGTTCTGGCAGTTCGTCTATGAAACAGACGATGAGTACGCGAGGCCCAACCGGAATTTTTCAATCCGCTCCGAGGTACAAGGCGGCAAGGAGCCCGAAGCTGTCGGGCAATATCGCTTTGATCGCGATGGCGACACCTGCACGCCGATCTCCACTTACACGATGAACTTCGAGATCATAGATGCCAGCGCCCGGGTGGTCTGGCGCGGCCATGCCAGAAACACCACACGCACCGAGGGTCCCGTTGCTGATAAGGAGCGACTGACCGAGCGTCTTATCAGCGCCCTGCGCGGTGACCTGAAGCAGGCCCACAACCTGTCCGGCCGCGGGCTGAACTAGCGCGACACCCAAGGCACACCGCATGACCGTCGCACTTTATGCTTTCACCTGTGGCCACCTGACGATGCCTTTCAGGTCATTTCTTGAAGGGGAGGAAGGCACGCTGAAAGTGCCGGTGCCGGCCTATCTGGTTGTGCATCACAAAGGGTCCGTGCTGTTTGATACGGGCCTCAATCCTCACGCAGCCCATGACGACAGCCGCTATCGCGATCAGGTCCACAAGTCCCATACGTTTCATGTCACCAATCAGGAGCTTCTGCCCGCGCGCTTCGAGGAGGCCGATCTGGATTTGACCTCGGTCACGCACCTGGTGAACTCGCACCTGCATTTTGACCATGCCGGTGGTAACCAGCTCGCACCCGACGTGCCGGTCATTGTACAAAAGCGTGAGCTGGAACATGCCCGCGAAGCTGGTACGCCCTTTGGCTATGTGGCCGAAGACTTCGAAACCGGCCAGTCCTTCGACATGATCAGCGGAGAACACGACCTGTTCGGCGATGGCTCAGTGGTCTGTATTCCAACGCCCGGCCACACCCCCGGCCATCAGTCTCTCAAGGTCGCAACACAGAAAGGGCAGTTCGTTCTTGCCGGTGACGCCTGTTACCTGCGCCGGTCGCTGGACGATCTGCATCTGCCGCGCTTTCGCCACGACGAAGAGCAGATGCTGAAGTCCCTTCACACGCTGCGGGATCTTCAGCAACGCGGCGCCACCATCATGTATGGCCATGACCCGGAATTCTGGGAAGGCATTCCGCAGGCGCCGGTCAGACTTGGATAGGGCCTGCCGGGCCAGCCCCGGTTTGGCTACACTCTGTCCGCTTCAGCAACCAGCGCATAATCAGCCGAAGCCTTGCCCACCGGCCCCGACAGCCAGAAGATCGTAAGGGCCACCAGCGAACTGGCGGCGACAGTGAGATAGGCCGGGCCATAGCCTCCCGCCAGATCATACACGACGCCCACAAGTGCCGGACCCGCCGCCACGCCGACGGTGCCGAACATCTGGCTCAACGCAAAAATACGCCCGTAGTCGCGCAGTCCAAAGGCTTCCCCCAGAAGCAATGGCTGCAACATCAAAATGTTCCCCACCGTCACACCGAACAGCACGGACGATGCCATCAGCGCCACAACACCGTCCGCAAAGGCAAATGCGGATAGTCCGAGCGCCTGCAGCAGCATAAAGGCCAATGTGAATGCGCGAATGGACAGGCGCGACAGGGCCACCCCGCCGAGAAGTCGCCCCACAATGCTGGAGGCCGCCAATACAGAGACTGCAAGCGCCGCAAGCGCTGCATCCTCCCGCCCACTCACCAGCCGGAACTGATGCGACAGCGCGCCCACCTGAGACATCATGGCAAAGACATAGGCTGCCGTGACGCCCACAAAAAACCGCGACCGTATCGCGTGCGCCATGGGCACACCGTCAGGCGGAGCGTCCTGTTCGCCATCCTCAAGGGGCGGGTCCCCATCGATACGCAGCCCCATGCTTTGCGGGCTGGGCCGCAGAACGAACAACGCGGCCGGGACCACGCCCACAAAGAACATGATGGCGAGCCAATGCCCGGCCACAGTCAGGCCCTGCGTCTGGATGATCCAGGCTGAGACCGGCGCGAACACGATGCCACCGATGGAAAGACCCGTCGAGGCAATAGACAAGGCAACCGCCCGCCGCCGGGCAAACCAGCGCGCCACAAGTGTGGTGCCCGGCACGAGCGCGCACCCGGCATAGAGAACGCCAAACACGGCATAGAAAAGATAGAGCTGCCAGACTTCGGTGATCGACCCGACAAACGCAAACACCAGCGCCCCGAGTGCACCGGAAATGGCAACCACATAGCGTGCGTCATAAATCTCGATCAGCCGCCCGACAGCCATGCCCGCAAAGCCCGACGCCAGAAAGAACGTCGCCGTCGCACCGGACACCTCGCTGACGTCAAAGCGCTGATCGCTGAAGGCACCAAGCAGAACCGACAGATTGTAAAATCCAATACCGGCCGTCGTGCTCATCGTCACAAAGACAGCCGCCACAACCCACCAGCCGTAATACATGTCGCGCAGTTGCGTCACGATACGGCCAGGGAGGGAAAACAACTGCGACATGGGAGCGTTTATAGTCCGGTTGGTGTCCGGCCCTTGTGTCCACCACGCTGTGCAAGACGCTTGCGGTCCTGCTTGACGGCGCGTCTGTGCAGCAACGCCGCAACAAAGCCAAGAGCGCTGGCAGGCGCAATATATACCGCCCCGAAGGCCGCCCATTCTACCTTGTCCAGAACACTCAGCGCCACCAGCGTCGACAGCGCCACATTGCGGGTGCCGGTTTCAATCGCCACCGTAAAAGCTTCCGCGCGCGACAGGAACAGGCTCGAAATGAAGAACCCGCCGCCGGCGCTCAGCGCGAACATCATGGCTGCAAGCGGCATGGATGATTCAATACCCGCGCTGAACGGTTCCCAATCCTGGACTGCGAGGAGAATGACCACCCCATAGAGCGCGAACTGGGCTGACTGCTGCGCGCGGTCAATGTTTCGCTGCACCCATGTCGGGTGGGTGGCCCGAGCCCACATGCCGATGGCGACGGGAAACAGCACGACAGAAAAGAGCTGAGTCAGCGTCGGCACCAACGGAATGGATATGTTTTCTCCCGTGGCAGCGCTCACATCTGCAACGGACAAGGCAAACGCCAGCACGAGCGGCAGCGTGAGAATGGCCAGCACACTTGATATGGTCGTCAGCGAAATCGAGAGGGCCAGATTGCCCCGCCCCAACAGCGTCAGCACATTGGAAAATCCGCCGCTCGGGCACGCAGCCACAATGGCAAGGCCGACCGCTGTCGCAACGGGAAGCGGCACCAGCCACAACACCAGAATGGCGAGCGCTGGAAACAGTGACAGCTGAACCGCGCTGCCGATGACAAAGCCCTTGGGCGCCGCGGCCAGATCGCGAAAATCCCGCCGCGTCAGCTCCATGCCAACCGTCACCATCACCCCGAACAGGGCCACGGGCAGGATCAGGTCCTGCACTATGTGAAATGAGCCACTCACGGGAAGTAACGATCGCCTTTCAAGAATGCGCCAGGCAGGGGCACATGGAGGAACCGCCCGCAGACCGGCCGGAAGGAAGGAGGAGCGCCGGTCATCTGACCGGGCGGACAGTACCTAGCGCGGCCACATGTGGGAAGCCCTGCGGACCCAGACCAGCCTCACGCCATCAAGACACCATCACGTCCTGGCGATGAAGGTCCGGTAAATGCCATCGTCAGGCAAAGGGGCGGCAATTCTATGGCGAAGCAAGGCGAAGCTCCTGCCTGTCAGCACTGCCGTGATCCGGCAGACGCCGCTACGGAATCCCGGCCATAGCTCTGGTGTCTGCGGCAGCACCACCGTGCCGCCTTGAGCCGCGGCGCTCGGCATCGCACACTGCGCGTCTGCAATCACAACGTGAAAGCGCCCGCACCGTGTCCGACCCCACACCTCCAATCAGCCAGCCTGAAGCCTACTCGCCGGACCCGGATGACATGGGCGCAGAACGCCGGCTGCATGAGCGTGAGACTCCATCGGCCCTCAGCCCGGTCATAGACCTGGGCTTTGGCCCGGCGGACATTCTCGACTGGTCCTTCGGCGGCGCACGCCTCAAGGGCGTATCGGTTTCCCTGACCGTTGGCGAATTCGCCACCGGCACCATTTCCATGGGGCCGGCACAGGGCAAGTTCATTGCTGACGTGGTGCGCGTTCACCCGCCTTACTTCGACCCGCAACATGCGCCTGATGAAATCAGCCTGCGCTGGCTTGATCTCCCGCCCGACGTGCTCGAGCAGATGATCGCCGCCAAGGCACCACCGTCTTCGCCATAAACAAAACAAACACATCTGAGGAAACAGCCATGTCTTACACCACACTCGACATCCGCAAGGATGGCGCCGTCGACTGGGTCACGCTCAATCGTCCGGACGCTCTCAACTCCCTCGACCCGACCATGATCGATGAGCTGTTGGACTATTTCCACGCGCTCTACATGAACAACGCCGTGCGCGTCGTCGTGCTAAAGGGCGCCGGGCGCGCCTTCTGCGCCGGGCTGGATTTGAAGGATTCGTCCAATCGCTCCGATTCGACAGCCATCCAGACCGGACCGGCAGCAGGCCTCATGTCCCAGCGCCGCATCTCGGAAATTGTCATGCGCATGCGCAAATGCCAGCAGCCGATCATTTCCCTCGTGCACGGCCCGGCCTGTGGCGGCGGCTTCGCCCTCGCGCTGGCATCCGATATCCGCATCGCAGGTGAGAGCGCAAAGATGAATGCCGCCTTCATTCGCATCGGCCTGTCCGCGTGCGATATCGGCGTCTCCTACTTCCTGCCACGTCTCGTCGGCGTGTCGGTCGCCAGCGAACTCCTGCTCACCGGCCGCTTCATCAAGGCTGACCGGGCCCTCGCCACGGGCCTGGTCTCCGAAGTCGTACCCGACGACAAGCTTGAAGAGGCCGCCCGCCCCTATCTCGACGAAATGCTGACCACCGCCCCCCTTGGTCTGCGGCTTACCAAGGAATGCCTCAACATGAACATCGATGCGGGCTCCCTTGAAGCCGCCATCGCCATGGAAGACCGCAACCAGATTCTCACCGCCCAGACCCAGGACGTGAAGGAAGGCTTTGCGGCTTTCGTTGAGAAGCGCATTCCGCAGTATCAGGACCGCTAAACCTCTGTACCCGCTAGGTAATTACTGCAAAAATGCGGAGTCAAAATTGCATTTTGCAGTGCAAAAAAGGCTCGACATCTGGCCCGCCATGGGTACACTGCGCGCCAATTCTAACAGTTTTGTCAGTAAGCGAGGGATGGCCCAATGCCTACCTATAAAGCCCCTGTCGACGACTTCATGTTCATCTTCCATGACCTCCTGAAGATTCAGGACCGCGGCGACCTGCCCGGTTTTGAAGATCTGACCGAGGACATGACCCGCGCCATCCTCGAAGGCGGCGCCAAGTTCTGCGAAGAAGTGCTCCAGCCGCTCAACCAGTCCGGCGATGACGAAGGCGCTGTCTTTGAAAATGGCGTGGTACGCGTGCCCCAGGGCTTCAAGGAAGCCTACGAGCAATATTGCGACAATGGCTGGAACCGCCTCGGCGCGCCTGAAGCCATGGGCGGCGCAGGCCTCCCACCGGTTGTGACCTTTGCCTTTGCTGAAATGGGCAATGCCGCCAACCAGTCTTTCGCCATGTATCCCGGTCTCACCAGCGCCGCCTACAGCGCGCTTGCGGCCACCGGCGACGACTGGATGAAAGAGCATGTGGTTCCCAAGATGGCCCACGGCCAGTGGACCGGCACCATGTGCCTGACCGAGCCGCACTGCGGTACCGACCTCAAGCTCATGAAGACCAAGGCAGTTGAGCAGGAAGACGGCACGTACAAGCTCTCCGGCACCAAGATCTTCATCTCCGGTGGCGACCACGACATGACGGACAACATCGTCCACATGGTGATTGCCAAGATCCCCGATGAAAACGGCAAGCTGGCTGATGACCTCTCCACCGTGAACTTCTTCATGGTGCCCAAGGTCATGGTTGATCCTGAAACCGGCGACCTCGGCGTCCGCAACGGCGTCTCCGTTGGCTCCATCGAAAAGAAGATGGGCATCAAGGCGCAAGCCACCTGCGTGCTCAACTTCGACGAAGCGACAGCCTACCGTCTTGGGCCAAAGCCGCAGCCAAAGTCCGCTGATACCGGCGGCGACAAGCCCAAGTCCAAATCCTCCGGCATGGCCGGCATGTTCGGCATGATGAACGCCGCCCGCATGGGCGTCGGCATTCAGGGCATTGCCATCGGCGACGTCGCCTACCAGAACGGCGCCATCTACGCCAACGAACGCTTGGCTGGCCGCGCCCTTTCCGGTGCCAAGAACCCGGACGGCGCCGCCGACCCGATCATCGTGCACCCGGATGTCCGCCGCATGCTGCTCGCATCGCGCTCCTTCGTGGAAGGCTCCCGCGCGCTTGCCATGTGGGTATCGCTGATGTTCACGGAGGCCCGCGCCTCCAAGGACGAAAAGGCCCGCGAATTCGCAGAAGACATGGGCCAGCTGATGACCCCGATCATCAAGGGCTACTTCACCGACAAGGGTTTTGAAGCCGCCAACATGTCCATGCAGGTCTTCGGTGGCCACGGCTACGTCAAGGATCACGGCATGGAGCAGTTCGTCCGTGATGCCCGCATCAACCAGGTCTATGAAGGCGCCAATGGCGTTCAGGCTCTGGATCTGGTCGGCCGCAAGATGACAGCCAAGGGTGGCCGCGCGCCCATGGCGTTCTTTGCCCATGTGCAGGAATTCATCGACGCCAATCAGGGCGACGCCAACCTGAAGCCGCTGCTTGATTCGCTTCAGGCAGGCGTTGGTGACCTTCAGCACGCAGCCTTGTGGCTTGCTGAAAACGCACCCAAGGACTTCGAGCAGGCCGGTGCTGCCTCCTATGACATCATGACCATGTTCGGCATCGTGGCGCTGGGCTTCATGTGGGCGCAGATGGCCAAGACCGCGCAGGCCAAGCTTGATGCCGGTGAGGGCGATCCGGAATTCTACAAGCGCAAGCTGGTGCTCGCGAAGTTCTGGATGGAACGCGAAATGCCCATGACCGCCTCCCTCAAGACCCGCTCTGCAGCGGGTGCGGAGACACTCATGGAACTGGACGCCGCCAACTTCTAGGGGCGTCAGACACACATTCCGCTGCGTCAGCAGCGGTGCGCGCGGCGGCAAAGAGGACTCCTCTTTGCCGCCGCATTGCGTTATGGCCATGAGGGAACGCATACGCCCACTTCCCACGAGGGCAAAAAACTC
>ERZ1740067.451-NODE-451-length-33028-cov-5.083917_pt1 | contig 33028 bp, 33 predicted proteins | sample MGYA00581736_ERZ1740067 | MGnify/ENA primary metagenome ERZ1740067 (study PRJEB43018, sample SAMN04849236) | marine metagenome | isolation source: floating plastic debris | place: Pacific Ocean | collected 2008-08-27 | study: EMG produced TPA metagenomics assembly... | reverse complement strand
GACCATCTAGAAGACTATTGGCGCGCTTACTACGCCCATATCTTCAACCCCGCCCGCGTGAAGCTGAAAGCCATGCAGGCGGAGATGCCGAAGAAATATTGGAAGAACTTGCCGGAAGCCCCCCTCATTGCGCCGCTCACCAAGGCAAGTGAAGCGCGCACACAAGATATGCTCGCCAATGCGCCATTGCTGCCCGTCTCCCAGCCAGAGCCAAGCATCTCGACATCCTCTCCAAGCACTTTGGCTGATTTAAAAACACAGCTCGGCACCTGCGAGGCCTGCCAGCTCTGCCATGGCGCCACACAGGCCGTGCCAGGCGAAGGCCCGGCCTCGGCATCCATCATGCTGGTGGGCGAGCAGCCCGGCGACCACGAGGATTTGGCGGGGAGGCCCTTTGTGGGGCCAGCCGGCGGCATCTTAAATGACGCGCTGGTGGAAGCAGGTCTGGAACGCCGCCAACTTTACATCACCAATGCTGTCAAACACTTCAAATACACCATGCGCGGCAAACGCCGCCTCCATCAGCGTCCGGAAACAACCGAAGTTGAGGCTTGCCGATGGTGGCTTGACCAAGAGATTGAATTGGTGCGGCCAACCGTGATTGTGGCGCGTGGTGCCACTGCCCAGCGCGCCCTCACAGGCGCCTCCACCCCCATCGCCAAGGCGCGCAACAGGCTGATGCCACTCCCCTCTGGCGCGCTTCTCCAGACCACCTATCACCCCAGCGCAATCCTGCGCGTGCCTGACCACACGGCCAAAGCCGAGATGTTCAGCAATCTGGTCGAGGATTTGGTTAGCGCCAGCGCCACTTTGCAACAGCACGCCGCTGCCGTATGAGAGCGCATGTCGTTCACGCTCACCGCTTGGCTCTTGGGACTTGCCGTCGTCATTTTCGCCGGCTCGCTCTATTTTGGCCGTAAAGCCGAACCCCTAACGCGGCTATCCTATGTGCCCTGGACAGCCCTCCAATTCACCGCCCTCGTCGCCATCTTCGTCTTAGGCGCACATCTCTTCAGTGAATGGCGCGGCGAGCCGCTGATTGGAACGCGCTCGCCCCTTCGCGGACTTTAGAGAAGGACCGCGCCTCAAGTAGCGCGACCGCGCGTTAGGCAGACAAACAAGCCTCAAGCAGCGCAAGTGCGCGATAGGCAACAAACAAGCCTCAAGCAGCGCAAGTGCGCGATAGGCAACAAAAATGGTGACCCCGACTGGATTCGAACCAGTGGCCCTCAGATTAGGAATCTGATGCTCTATCCTGCTGAGCTACGGGGCCAGCATGCCTCTTTCGCTTGCCGACGACGGTCATATAGGGAACCGCGGCCCTGCTCAATGGAATAAAGAGACGCCAGCGCCAGGTCGTCGCGGCGCTGGTCTTTTGTGTGCAGGCGTTGACTTAGCCCTTGCTGCGCAGGCGCCGGCTCAGGCCAGCGCCAATCAGGGCGAAGCTGCCAAATAGCGCAAGCGTGCTGGGCTCTGGCACGTCAATCGATTGGCTGAATACATAGCTGTCCGCATTCGGCAGCGCGTCCAGCGTTTGCGACAGCATCACGCCGTTGCTGAACGTGACTTCGACAACACCCGTAGGGAAGATGATTTGCCGATAGTCTTGCACCACTGGGCCAGCGTCGGGATCGACATCCACTTCAAATTGCCAAGCATCGCCTGGGTCAAAGCCGAGGAAGTCATAGTCAAGAAAGTCTGTCCCAACGTTGTTGTTGTTAAAGTCGGGGGCATTCAACGTAGCGCTAAGGATATCGCCAGTATCGATTGGAGCGCTCTCGTTGCGCACGAAATCGAAGGAGAATGCGATGTCACCAATCGTCAAGTTGAAGTCTGTGATTTGAAAGCCGGAGCCCATGTCAGAGATGTTGGTCAACTGCAGGTCAGGGACATTGTTGGCACCATTGGCTGTGTTGAACAGTGGGTCATTGAAGGTCAGCTGGTAGCCGAGGACCGCTGCTGCGGCGGGGCCGGCCAAGCTTAGAGCGGCAACACTCCCCATAAGGGCCACTGCCAACTTTGATTTCAACGTCAAGGCCATGGATATCTACTCCGCTTTGCAACGCAACACTTCACTCAGTATCGCGAAAAAACCTTGTAAACCATTAAAGCAATGGTCGTGCCAATACCTAAAGATGTTGGTTTTTCAGGCTTCTTCGGCAGAAATTATGGGAAATATGATGCTGGGTGTTGCTCATTTTAACGGCCAAATGGCCACCTGTCTCAAATTGGGAATAGATGTTTCAGATGGGTTCCACACCAAACTCTCATGGTCAGCGGCAGCGTCATGTGATTGAGTAAGAGCTATGATCAACTTGACAACGAGAGGGTCTGGCAATGCGCATTTTGCTTTGTCTGCTAGCACTCACCCACCTTTTGGGCGGCTGCGACGCGCCGCAGGCACGCCAAGAGACGGTCGATACCGCAGGTGTATCCTTGCCGATGGATGTTCTGGTGGTTGGCGCGCGCCATAAGGTTCGTACTGTTGTGGATGGGGATACAATCACGCTCGCGACAGGTAAGGACGTGCGGATGGTGGGGACACAGGCGCCAAAGCTGCCGCTAGGGCGACCGAATTTTGAGGCCTGGCCGCTGGGGGATGCTGCGAAGGATTATCTCGCAACCTTGGTGGATGGTCAGGAGGTAACCCTTTATTTTGGCGGCCTTGAAGAAGACCGGCATGGTCGCTGGCTTGCGCATCTTGTGCGCGACGACGGGCTTTGGTTGCAGGGTGCCATGCTGGAGGCCGGGTTTGCGCGGGTCTATACATTTCCAGACAATCGAAGCGCGGTGAACGCCCTGCTTGCAGCCGAGGCTGTCGCGCGGCGCGAAAACAAGGGGATTTGGAGGCATCCCTATTATGCCATCCGGACGCCGAAAGAGATGGAGGCGGACCCTGATGCGTTTGTTGACAGTTTTCAAATTGTGCGCGGCCGTGTTGACGGCACGGGCGATGCCGGTGGGCGTTTGTTCATTAACTTCGGCGGGGATTGGTCGACGGACTTTACGGCCGTGGCCGCTCGTGGGGCCCGGCGTAAATTTGCGGATGCGCCACAATTTGACCGGGATCGTTTGGAAGGATCACTGGTGGAAATCCGAGGTTGGGTTGAAGCGCGGCAGGGGCCAAGCATAGAGCTGACCCACCCGGAGCAACTTGTGTATGTTGAGGATTGAGGAGATGGAGCGGGCGATGGCAAGCTCTTTTTGGCGGGTAGCGCTTGGCGTGCTGTCACTGGGGCTGATGGTCAGTGGCTGTACGACGAACCCAGCCACTGGCAAGGCGAATTTCACGCCGTTCATGACACCGGACCAAGAACTGCAAATCGGGGCGCAGGAGCACCCGAAACTACTGCAGCAATTTGGCGGTGCTTATCCTGACGCGAAGGTGAGCGGCTATGTGGCGGAAGTTGGCGCGCGCCTTGCAGCGGAATCTGAGCTGCCAGACCTGCAATTCACCTTCACCACGCTCAATTCAAAGGTCATCAACGCCTTCGCGCTGCCGGGCGGCTATGTTTATATGTCACGCGGGCTGCTTGCCTATATGAACGACGAAGCAGAGCTGGCCTCCGTGCTGGGCCATGAGATAGGCCATGTGACGGCGCGGCATTCCGCCCGGCGGTACAACAAATCTATTTTCTCACAAGTACTGGGCGTCGGCGTTGGCATTGCTACAGGCAGCAGTGAACTGGCCAATCTCGTTAATCAATCAAGCCAGCTTTATCTGCTGTCTTATTCGCGTGGTCAGGAGCTTGAAGCCGATGAGCTTGGCGTGCGCTATATGAGCCGTGTGGGCTACGACCCCTTTGGCGCGCCGCGCATGCTTGAAACCCTTGGTGAGGCGAGCGCTCTTGATGCGCAGGTGATGGGCCGCAGCAATGCCACTCAACCGCCCGCCTGGGCCAGAACCCATCCCCTGACATCAGAGCGCGTTCGCGTTGCCCTTGCCGAGGCGCGCCAGGTCTCTGCCAATACGCCGGAAAAGCTGCGCCGCAAAAATGAGCTGCTGAACGCCATTGATGGCATGCGCATTGATGATGATCCCGCCCAGGGTATCGTCGATGGGCAAACCTTTCGCCATGGCCAGCTTGGCTTTGCGTTCTCCGTGCCCAGCGGCTTTGCCATTGAAAATGGCAGCACAGCCGTGCGGGCCAGTGGACCGGGTAGCTCTCTGATTTTGTTCACCGGCGGTCGGGCCGCAAGCAATAACATGGCGCAGCAGGCCCAAATCATTTGGCAATCGCTGACGGATGGACAGGCGCCTGCCTTGGCCAATATGCAAAATATTACCGTCAACGGCATGCAGGCCGCGACGGGGAATGCCCGCATTGTTAGCAATGGCAACACACTCGATTTCCGCGTTGTGGCCATCAACTATGGGGGCGGCGCTGTCTATAGCTTCATCTTCATCGCTCCGCCCAATTCCATGTCGCAACTGAACGAGCCTTTCCGCCGCACGACCTATAGCTTTAAGCGGCTTTCGGCTGCCGAGCGCGCTGCTGTCAAAGGCCGGGTTATCAAAGTCATCACCGTTCAGCGCGGCGATACCGTGCAAAGCCTTGCCCGTTTGATGGCCTATGACGACTATCAAGTGGAGCGCTTTTTAGTGCTCAACGGTCTAGACGACACGCCCAATCCGCAGTTGAAGGCCGGTGAGCGGCTTAAGCTGGTTGTGTATAAGAATTAGCCTCCTTCTGGGCTGCAACGCGCAATATCCCATCCTATTGGCCCACAACATGGCCGCGCCCTGATACGGCCAGATTTCGTTTAGCCGTCCAGTAGTTTCGAAGCAGCACGGTCCTCTATCGCCGCCCAGCTGCTCTGCCCGCCTGCTAGGCTATTTAGCCTAGCAAAATCATCTGGTGCGCGGTCTTGCAAACGCGCCTAGTCTTTAATAAGAACGATTTTCAATTGCAAGTTTGTAGGGGGCTACGACCATGACACGTCATTTGTTTACCGCCACATCGATGGCCGCGCTGGCTTGGGCACTGGACGGCACTGCCTTGGCGCAAGACGCCTCCGAGATTGAGGAAATTATCGTCGAAAGTAAGAATTCGCAGGTCGTTCTAACCGAAGACTATGCGGGCGGGCAGGTGGCGCGGGGCGGCCGCGCTGGTCTGCTTGGTAATCTGGACTTTCTCGATGCCCCCTTTGCAACCACCGCATTCACCTCGGATTTGGTCATTTCCCAGCAGTCTGAAAGCATTGGCGATGTGCTCGCCAATGACCCCTTTGTGCGGGTCGCCAAAGGCTTTGGGAACTTTCAGGAAGTTTATATCATTCGCGGGTTTCCCACCTTCTCCGATGATATCACCCTCAACGGGGTCTATGGTATTTTGCCTCGCCAATTTGTGGCGGCTGAACTTTTGGAGCGCGTTGAGGTATTCCGCGGCGCCAACGCCTTTATTAACGGCGCGGCGCCAGGCGGCAGCGCCTCAGGCGGGACAATTAACCTGGTGTCCAAACGCGCGCCGACGGAGGGCATTCTGCGGCTTACATTAGGTTTCGAAGCGGAAGGTGAGCTCTATGCAGCGGCCGATGTGGGCCAGCGCTTTGGTCGCTATGATGAATGGGGCATCCGCGTCAATGGCGTCATTCGCGATGGTGAAGGCGCGGTCGAGAATGAAGAGACAAATTTGCGTGTCCTGTCGTTTGGCACAGATTATCAAGGCGAGCGGTTCCGCTTTTCCGCTGATTTTGGATTTCAGGACAATCGCATTGACCAGCCCCGGCCCCAGGTGACGGCCTTTGGTGAGGTGCCCGATACGCCCGATGCTGACGCCAATTACGCCCAGCCCTTCACCTTCTCAGATGAGCAGCAGGTGTTTGCGGCAGTCCGCGGTGAATTTGACATCACAGACGCGATTACGGCGTGGGTCGGCGCTGGCTTCAGAGAGGGGGATGAAGAAAACGATTTGGCCAATCCAAATACGACGGCGGAGGGCGCTCTGAACGCGTTTCGCTTTGTCAACACGCGCGAAGATTCGGTGCGGTCGGTTGACCTTGGTCTGCGCGCTACGTTTGAAACGGGGGCTATTGAGCATACGGTCGTGGTCTCCGGCTCTTTGGTCGACTTGGAATTCGCCAATGCCTTTGCCTTCTCAAGCTTTGGCGGCTTTGATGCAGGCACGTTGACCAACCCCATTGCGGTTAGCCCGCCGGCAACGGATGCATTTGTCGGCGGCGATTTGGACAACCCGCTGGTGACGGAGGAGACCACGACAACGAGCTTTGCCTTTGCGGACACGCTGGCCTTTCTAGATGGACGGCTCTTGGCCACGCTCGGTATTCGCTACCAGAACATCGATACGGCTGCTTTTGATGCAACATCGGGCGCCTTATTGACCGACTATGACGAGGGCCGTTGGACCCCGGCATTCGGCCTCGTTTGGAAACCGACGGATGCGCTCTCGGTCTATGCCAATTATGCGGAAAATTTGCAGGCGGGTGATACCGCGCCCAACGCCGTTGGCGGCCAACCGGTGCTCAATGGCGGCGATATTTTGAACCCCTTTGTTGGGGAGCAGTATGAAATCGGCGCTAAATATGATGCTGGAAGCTTTGGCGGCACGCTCAGCTTATTCTCCGTTAATCGACCCAATGCGTTTGTTGAAGACAATGTGTTTGGCGCCAATGGAGAGCAGCGCAATCTTGGCATTGAACTGTCGGTGTTTGGGGAACCGCTGGAAGGCTTTCGTGTGCTTGGCGGCTTGACCGTTCTAGACAATGAACTCAAGGAAACCGCTGGGGATGTGAATGAAGGCAATACCGCTGTGGGTCTTCCGGAATTTCAAACCAACATCAATTTGGAATATGATATTCCTGCCCTGCCAGGCCTGACTGTTGATGGCCGCTTCATCCACACCGGCGAGCAGTTCACCAATGCGGAAAATACGATCAGCGTGGACAGCTGGAGCCGGCTAGATATTGGTGTGCGCTATACGACCGATATTTCGGGTGTCGGGGCTGCTTTTCGTTTGCGGCTGGAAAATGTGACCGATAACTCATATTGGGCAACGGTTGGCGGGTTCCCTGGGGCAAACTATCTGATACAGGGCGCGCCGCGGACCATTTCCTTTACGGCCTCCGCAGACTTCTAGACATGGTAGAGAGGATAGATGCAGGCGAAGACGGTCAAAGCTTGGAGCTTTATCCACAAATGGACCAGCCTTGCCTGCACGGTGTTTCTTCTCATGCTGTGCCTTACGGGATTGCCACTCATTTTTCACGACGAAATTGATGCGGCGCTTAACCCGCCCAGCTGGCAACCGGAAAATCCTAGCGCCGCGCGACTGTCTTTTGACCAGATCCTGAATGCAGCGCTTAATGAACATAAGGGCGCTGTGCCGCTCTATATGAGCTTCGATATCGATCGACCGGTGGTGAATGTCACCACTGGTCCATGGGTCGGCGTTCCAGACACACAAATGACGTTCCGCTCCTTTGATGCGACGAGCGGCACTGTGGTGCCTGCTGCTGATCGTGGGGAGACGGTGATGGAGTTCATCTACCAATTGCATGTGGATATGCTGCTTGGTTTGCCGGGAATGCTGTTTCTCGGCTTTGTAGGCTTTTTATTTGTTTTGGCGATTGTATCCGGTGTGGTCCTTTATGCCCCGTTCATGAAGCGCCTCGATTTTGCAGCCGTGAGAAGCACAGGTTCAACCCGCCTCAAATGGCTTGATCTGCACAATCTGCTTGGCATCGTCACAACCGCCTGGGTCTTGGTTGTTGGCTTAACGGGTATCATCAACACCCTTGAAACACCCATCTTGGAAGCTTGGAAAGCCCAGGACCTAAAGGACTTGATTGCTGAAAACCAAGCTACTGCAGCAGCGCAGCGACAGGGTTTGCCGCGCGCATCTCTTGATGCCGCCATTCGCCAGGCGGTGGCCGCCGTGCCCAATATGACGCTGCAATTTGTTGCCTTCCCTGGCAGCAGCTATTCCACCTCGGCGCATTACGCCATCTTCTTGCATGGCAAAACGCCAGTGACGCAGCACATCGTCACCCCCGTGTTGGTCAATGCCGCAACGGGCGATTTTGTGGGTTTGCGAGAGATGCCTTGGTATTCAAAAGCGCTTTCGCTTTCTCGCCCTCTGCATTTCGGCGACTATGCGGGATTGCCGCTCAAACTCATTTGGGCGGCGCTGGATATTGTGACCATCATAGTGTTGGGAAGCGGCCTTTATTTGTGGCTGTGCAAACGCCCAAGCAACCCAAGGTCACGATGAAAGGGCCACGATGAAAGGCCCGCGACCTGCTTGGCGAATCTTTGCCAAGCCCAGCGTCTATGCCACGCTGTGCCTGTTCGGTCTGGTTCTAGCGCTTGTCAAAGATGGCCCAACCGACCTCCTCGCCATTGTCTGTGTAGGCGCTTGCTTGTTTCCGATTGTCATGATTTTTTTCAAGCGCTGACAACCGCGTTTCGACTTAGGCTTAGCTGATTTCCCGAAACTTGAACCCGTAATCGCGGTAGACGATGGCGAAAAACAAGTTGTGGAACATGCGGCGCTTGCCGCGTTTTCCGCGCGCGATAAAAAAGCCGTCTGGGTGGTGATAGACATCGGGCAGGATTTCCCGGCTGTGAATAATCAGCTTGTCTTTTTCCGCGCTGCTCATGCCCTCCTTTTGCGGCTTGGGTGGCTCGGCAGGCTGCGTTTTCACGCGCATGAACCAGAAGAAGGAGAAAATGAGCGCGAGAATGATAAACGCGTTGATGGTCACGACAAAGATCAGCCAGCGGGGGATTTGGTTGGGGTCTCCCCCTTGAAGAAGGCCCGGCAGATTGCCGCTCTCGCCCAAGTCAGGGCCTTTCTTCAGTCCTGTTTTCACAGGTGTTTCGGGCCGCACTGTGCCGCTGATGGCATGGATGACGCCGTCGCCGGGCACAAAGTCACCGACCATGCCGTCTCCGCCAAACACAACGACACGGCCGCCTTGGTTGATAATCATGCCGAAATGGCGTTTGCCCGGGCATTTCATTTTCACCCGCTGCTCATTGCCGCCGCGATAGACCACTTGAAAGTCTGTTACCGCAGCGCACACCTCGCCAGCGCGGCGCAAAAGTTGGGTCAGCCTTGTTGCGATGCTCACGGGATCGCGCACAAGTGCGAGGTCCACATAAACATCCCGGGTCAGCGTTATGCTTTGGTTGGTGGGGTTTTGCTGTTGCTCATTCGGCTTGAAAACCGGATCAACCTGAGCTTGGGCTGAGGATAGACCAGCCCAGACAAGCCAAACGCTGAATAGAATACTCAAGCCGGGTCGCACGATGCGGTGTCTTTCCGTTTTCTCAGGCCGCCACTTTATTGCTATACTCTCGGCCGCCTTTGCACTTCGCTAACAGCGCACTTGCCACAGCCTGTTTACATCACTGAAAGGGTTTATCAACGCCTAACGCGCGCTGATATCGCCTTGACAACCTTGCAAGCGCACCCCCATCTAGCGCTCATGAGCGCCGACTTTGCCGAGATTGAAGAAACGCTATCCCTGCTCGACGATTGGGAAGAGCGCTACCGCTATATTATCGACCTAGGACGGGACTTGCCGCCTTTTGAGGCCGCCTTGAAAGTGCCTGAACTCAAGGTGCGCGGTTGTTCTAGCCAAGTGTGGATTAAGGGCGATTGGGCCGGCGATGGCACCCTCGCCTTAACCGGCGATAGTGATGCACACATCGTTCGCGGCCTGATGGCGATTTTGTTCGCACTCTTTGGCGGCCGCAGCGCCAAGGATATCGATAGCATTGATGCAAAGGCGCAGCTCGATGCGCTTGGCCTTGCGGGCGCCTTATCGCCGACACGAACCAACGGCCTTTATTCCATGGTTGAGCGCATCAAGGCCATGGCGGCCGCCCAATCAGAAAGCGCGTGACCCCCAGGCGATGACCGACACGCCGCCTTCGTCTCAAGCAATCCCGACCGGCTTTGCTCAAATGTTTGTGGAGGCTGTGCCGCAGCTCAAAGCGCTGGGTGTAACCTTTGAAGCACTTGAGAATGGGCGCGCCGTTGTCCGCTTGCCCTATGATGAAAAGCTGGTGGGGTTTCCGGATACGGGCGTCATCGCGGGCGGTGCGATTTATACGTTGATGGACTCTGTGGCAGGAATTTCCGTATTCGCGGCGCTTGGCGCCTATATGCCCATGGCCACCCTTGACTTGCGCATTGACTATTTAAAGCCCGCCACGCCGCACCAGGATATTTTCGGCGAAGCGCGCTGTTATAAGCTGACGCGAAAGGTCGCCTTTGTGCGCGGCCGGGCGCATCATGGCGACCCAGAGCGGCCCATTGCGCATATCACGGGCACATTTTTCATCGACCGGCCCCAAAAGACCCCCCAACAGACGCCGGAGCCCGCCTGATGCTGATGCCGGAGTTAAAGCGGGTGTTGAAGGGGGAGGCGCACGCCCTTCCCATAACGTCCATTCCCTATGCCCAGTTTCTTGGCCTTGCGCTGCACCGGGCAGACGATGGCAGGCTTCTCCTGGCAATGCCTTATAGCGAAACGCTGATTGGCTCGCCCAAGCCGCCGCGGCTACATGGCGGCACGATCGGCGCGCTGCTTGAGTTTGCCGGCAGCATTGCTGTCACGCGGGCTGCCCATGAGGAGGCGGGCATTGCTCTGGGCAGTTTTCCAAAGCCCATTGGCATTACCATCGAATATATGCGCGGTGGGGCGCCCCAAGATATCTTTGCAAGCGCCGAGGTGCTGCGTCTGGGGCGGCGTGTGGCCAATGTGACGGCCAAAGCCTGGCAGGAGGATGACAGCCGCATCAATGCGGCGGCCACCATGCACTTTCTGATGCCAGATGCGCAGGCCTAACCGAAGCTGAGTAGCCCCGCGACGTTGAGGAAGACCAACACCAGGGCGATGGGGCAGACGACGCTGAGCAGCCCATAAATGCGTGCAAAAAAGCCGTCGGAGACGCTGGACAGCTCTTCGCGGACCGAGGCAAAGCGCATGGCCCAGCCGACAAACAGGGCTACCAGAAGACCACCCAGCGGCATCAGCAGGTTATTGGTCACGAAGTCCAGAGTATCGAAAAACGTGCGGTCGAAGAGCTTCACATCGGCCCAGATGTTAAAGGAAAAGACCGTCCCAAGGCCAAAGACAAACGCCGCAATGCCAACGCCGATGGCAGCTTTAACGCGCTTCACATAGTGCCGTTCTTGGAGATAGGAGACCATCGGCTCCATCATGGAGATGGAAGAGGTGATGGCTGCGACCGTTAGCAGTGTGAAGAATAAAAACCCAAAAATGCTGCCGCCAGGCATTTGTGCGAAGGCGATGGGCAACGTCTCGAAGATGAGGCCCGGACCGGAGCCCACATCAAGGTTATAGGCGAAAACCAGCGGGAAAATCGCCAAGCCAGCAAGCAAAGCAACCACGGTATCAGCCGCGCCAATGATGACGGCAGAGCGCGGAATGGAGACGGATTTCGGCAGATAAGAGCCATATATCATGACCGCGCCAAGCCCCAGAGACAGCGAGAAGAAGGCCTGGCCGAGGGCTTGAATGACGACATTGGGCGTCAGCTTGGAAAAATCGGGCTGGAACAGAAACAGCATGGCTTGCCGCGCTTCTCCGGCAACCAATGCATAGGCCACCAAGATGATGAGCAGCACGAACAAAGCGGGCATCAAATAGGTGACGGCCTGTTCAATGCCGGACGTGACCCCTCTGGCGATAATGAAAACCGTCATAGCAATGAAGAGAAAATGCCAGGCCGCCATCCTCTCCCAAGACGCGAGCAGTCCGCCAAAGACCTCTCCGGATGTTTCAGCCGTCACCTGACCTGTGACACCGATTACGGTTTTGAAGATGTAATCTAACGTCCAGCCCGCAATCACGCTGTAGAAGCTGAGCACGAGAAAGGCGCCAAGCACACCCATCCAGCCCAGGATAGACCAGAAGACGCTGCGCCCTTCTTCAAAGGCTAAATTCGCCACAGCAATAGGCGGTGAGGATTGCCCACGTCGGCCGATGGCCAGTTCGCCAATCATCACCGGCACACCGATGAGAAAGACAAAGCCCAAATAGACCAGCACAAAGGCCCCGCCGCCGCCTTGTCCGGCTTCGTAGGGGAATTTCCAGATATTGCCGAGCCCGACCGCGCTGCCAACCGCAGCTAGGATGAAGGTCCAGCGCGATGAAAAATGTTCATGGTCTGATGAAACGCGCGCCATAGCGGCCAGCCCCTCCTAAATCCCGCCTGCGCACCATAGCGGGCGCGTGCGAAGCGTCAATTCTCAGCAGTAAGCACTTCATAAGCGTTTTGCACTTCATGGAAGCGCTTTGCGGCCAGGGGGTCCCCATCGTTGATGTCCGGGTGATAGCGCTTCACCAGTTTGCGGTACTGGACTTTGATTTCCTCAGGCGTCGCGCTCATGGGCTGTTCGTGCGCTGTCAGCGCTTCTTCTTTCAGTGTGGTCGCCCCAGGGCTCATCCATTCCCAGGCTGAGGAGCGGGCGTAGCCATTGGCTGTGCGCTGTTCTTCGCGCGCGCGTTCACGCGCTTCTTCGGCGCTCAGGCCTTCGAAATAATTCCAATTGCGATTGTATTCGGCGGCATGGGGCTGGCAGAACCACCAATATTCCCGCGAGTTCGGGGATTTGGGCGCGCGATATTCGCCCCGCTCCGTGCAGCCAGCCCGGTCACACAGGCGCACGGTCGTGGCCTCCTGGTTCTGTCCGTACTCGCCCCAACGGGGGAATCCCCAGGCTTTGCGGGTGGTGGTCACTGCGCTTGTCTCACTGTTGACGCCAAACCTGCAGCTTGTCCCATATCGCGCGCTGCTGCGAAAGGGCAAAGATCGTGGCCTGAAGCCACATGAAACGTGCTCTAAAGGTGGAGGCGGCCTTGCGGGCGGGTTGGGAGCTTTATAGACGAGCCGCGTGTTTTGGGCGTGCGCAGGTCAGTCTTGGACAGCGGTGATTGCTTGACGGGTGTGCGTATCTCCATCCGCGCGCGCTCTACAAACACAGATGCCCGCAGTCCTGCAAGCGATTTGCCAACCAAACCTGTTTTCACCAGCGCTTTCACAATGGCCTCGTGTAGTATCCAAGTCTTTTACCGTGCTAACAGTTATGGCTTAATGCTTCGTAAGAGCGCCCGCCTTTGTTTGGGCATAAAGCGCACTTAATCACCCGCCCTGGCCGGTGTTGCCTATATATGTTGCCCGTGTGGATTGCCTGTGCAGGAAAGGGGACTTTGGATGAATGCCCATATTGCTTTGATTGATGACGATAGAAACATTCTCACGTCAGTCGCGATTGCGCTGAAGGCGGAGGGGTTCAAAGTCAAAACCTATTCCGATGGGGCGAGCGGCCTTGAAGGCCTGAAGACAAGTCCGCCAGACTTGGCAGTGCTGGACATTAAGATGCCGCGCAAGGATGGCATGGAAGTGCTGCGTCGGCTGCGGCAAGCCTCAAACTTGCCCGTCATTTATCTCACATCGAAAGATGATGAGATTGACGAAGTGCTGGGCCTGAAGATGGGCGCGGATGATTATATCGGAAAACCCTTTTCCCAGCGGCTGCTCATTGAGCGTATTCGCACTATTTTGCGCCGCTCAAGCGCGAGCAAGTCTGATACGGGCGAAGACAGCGGCGAAGGCAGCTTTAGCCGCGGCAAGCTGCTGATGGACCCTGAACGCCATTATGTGGCGTGGGATGGGAAGGGCGTCCAGCTTACCGTCACGGAGTTCCTTATTTTGCAATCCCTGGCGCACCGGCCTGGCTATGTCAAAAGCCGCGACCAACTGATGGATGCCGCCTATGCGGATGATGTCTATGTAGATGACCGCACCATCGACAGCCATATCAAGCGCCTGCGCAAAAAGTTCCGCGTCATTGACCCGGACTTCAATGGTATCGAGACGCTCTATGGTGTTGGGTATAAGTATACCGAGGCTTAGGCGGACGTAGACCAAATTTGGCATGACGAGACCCAATCGCCGCCGCTTTATATCGCCTATCACATTGCGGATTTTGGCCATCAATGCGCTGGCCTTGGCAATCCTGGGTGGCGGTCTGCTCTATCTGGACCAATTCAGAGACAAGCTCGCCGCCTCTCGGCTGATGGAGCTGCGCAGCCAAGCGCGCATTATCGCGGGCGCAATCGGCGAGGCGGCTACCAGTGATGATGCGGAAGGCAACCTGGACATCCGCCAAGCCCGGCGCATCATGCGCCGCCTGGTGGGCCGCAATACCACGCTGCGGGCGCGTCTCTTTGATACCAGCGGTGAACTGGTGGCAGACAGCCGCTTCATGTTTTTGGGCCGCAGCGTTATTGCCACGGAATTGCCGCCACCCGATGCGGAAACATCGCTGATTGAAACCTGGATTGAAGAGTTGCAAGGCTGGATTGGGCAGCTTATCCGTCCGACGGATTTGGAGCCTTACGCTGAGCGCGCCATTCAACGCGCCTCAGACTATCCAGAGGTCTTGATTGCCTTTCAAGGCGATATGGCGAGCAAAGTCCGCCTTGGCGCCGACCAAACGGAAATCCTGTCCGTTGCCGTCCCAGTGCAGCGCCTCAGGCGCGTGCTAGGCGCTTTGTTTCTCACCACCGATACCAGCGATATCGAAGCCCTGGTGCGCGAAGAGCAAATCAGCATCCTCATCATCTTTCTCTTGGCGCTTGCCATCACGCTGGTGCTCTCCCTCTTCCTGGCGCGGACAATTGCGCGGCCCTTGTCTAAGCTCGCAGATGCGGCAAGCAGCTTGCAAACCGCACCGGAGCGACACGTCATATTGCCGGATTATTCCCGCCGCGGCGATGAAATCGGCGACCTCAGCCGGGCGCTGACCAGCATGACCAGCGCGCTTTATAAACAGCTCGAAGCAGTCGAGAGCTTTGCCGCCGATGTGGCCCATGAAATTAAGAACCCGCTGTCGTCCCTGCGCAGTGCCGCGGAAACCCTAGAGCGCAGCCAGGATACCGAGACGCAGCGCACGTTGTTGCCCCTTCTCATTGAGGACGTGCGGCGCCTTGACCGGCTCATAACCGATATTTCAACCGCCTCGCGCCTCGATGCAGAGCTGTCGCGCACGCAAATGGCGCCTGTGGCGCTCGATAAGCTGGTGACGGCTATCTGCATGCTCTACTGCGCCGGCGATATGCCTGGGCCAAAAGTGGATTGTACAGTCTCTGAAGCGCCTCTCACCGTGCTCGGCATCGAATCGCGGCTTGGCCAAGTGCTGCGCAATTTGATTGAAAACGCCCGGTCTTTTTGCCCGGAAGAGGGTGTAGTCGACATTGGACTGAGCAAAGACGCCGGGTTTGTCCTGCTCAGCGTAACGGACGAAGGGCCGGGGATACCTGAGGAGAGTCTGGATAAAATCTTTGAGCGCTTTTACACAGAACGCCCAGACTCAGAGGCCTTTGGCACCCATTCAGGCCTTGGGCTCTCCATTTCCAAGCAAATCGTTGAAGCTCATGGCGGCACAATCAAAGCGGACAATCGCGCCGAGGGCGGGGCACGGTTTGTCGTGCGCTTGCCAGCCTTGAAATAGCATTTGACGTCCCGTGCTATCGCCATCACCCTAGCTGGTATGGCGCACCTTATTCATGCAACCGCCGTCTGCATTGACGGCAAAGGGATTTTGCTAACCGGAGAGCCCGGCGCAGGCAAATCAGACCTGGCCCTGCGCCTAATTGACCAAGGCGCCACCTTGGTCGGTGATGATGCCTTGGTGTTGGAGGATGGCTACTTGCGAGCCCCGGCCCGTCTGAAGGGCAAGATTGAAGCGCGCGGTATCGGCATATTAAGCCTGCCACATGTTGCTAAGGCCGTGCCGCTGGCGCTGGAGATCGCGCTGGTGCCGCGGGTTGATGTGGTCAGACTGCCATCGCTTGAAGAAGGGGGCTATGGCTGTCCTGTCCTGCGCCTTTATGCCTTTGATGCTTCAACCCCCATGAAGGTGAAACATGCGGCCCTGCAGCTGTCCGCGCTGCGCAAGGCTGCTGCCTCATGAAACCGCCGCCCCTTCAAAATACCAAGTTGCTGCTTGTCACCGGGATGTCCGGCGCTGGCAAGTCCACGGCGCTCAACGTGCTTGAAGACCTGGGCTATGAAGCCATAGACAACTTGCCGCTTGAGCTCATCAATCGGCTGCTGAGGACCCCCGATGCGAACCCGGAGCACGCCGAAGGGCGTCCCTTGGCCATTGGTGTCGATAGTCGCACGCGGTCGTTTTTAGAGCGGCAAGCGCAGGCAGATATTGAGCGCTTGCGGTCCATGCCGCATGTGGATTTGCAGCTTCTCTATTTTGATTGTTCTGACAATGAGCTCGCCAAGCGTTTTTCCCAAACCCGGCGCCGGCATCCCCTGGCGCTCGACCGGCCCGTCACTGATGGGATTATACGCGAGCGCAGCCGCATGGCCCCACTTCGCGAGCTGAGCGATGTCTATTTCGACACCACGTCTCTGACCATTCATGACCTCAAGCGGCGTCTCGTTGATTTATTCGCGCCGGAGCGGTCGGAAACACTCACGCTCACCGTCATGTCCTTTGGCTTCTCTAGGGGCGTGCCCCGCGATGCGGACCTGATGTTTGACATGCGGTTTTTGCGCAATCCCCATTATGTGCCGGATTTGCGGCCAATGACGGGGCTGGATGAGCCGGTGGCCGCCTATGTTGCGGCAGACAAAGACTTTACCAGGGTCTTCGACCAGATGGTGGACCTTATAAAAATGCTGCTACCGCGTTATAAAGAAGAGGGAAAAGCCTATCTGACCATTGCCATTGGCTGCACCGGTGGGCGGCACCGGTCGGTCTTTACGACTGAATTGCTTGCGAAAACGCTGGAAAAAGCGAGCTATAAGGTGCACATAAGCCATCGGGACGTCGCGCTTTCGCAAGTGCAGCAAAGCTAATGCGTTTGCGCAGTCAGGTAAGGTGTGTGTACCGCCATGATTGGGATGGTTATCGTTACCCACGGCCGTTTGGCTGTTGAGTTCATCGCCGCGATGGAACATGTCGTTGGCCCGCAAGCACAGGTGCAGGCCGTCTGCATCGGTGCAGATGATGATATGGAAGCCCGCCGGGAAGATATTCGCCAAGCCGCCCAGGGCGTTGATACGGGCGAAGGCGTCATCATTCTGACCGATATGTTTGGCGGAACGCCCTCAAACTTGGCGATCAGCTTGCTGTCCGATGGTAAAATTGAAGTTATTGCTGGCGCTAATTTGCCCATGCTCATCCGCTTGGCGGCGGTGCGGACAAAATGTGGTTTGGCCGATGCCGTGACGGCTGCGCGCGACGCGGGACAAAAATATATTCACGTCGCTTCCCAGCTTCTCCCCACTGAAAAAGCCTAAAAGGCCCCCGCATGAGCCAGGAACGTAGCCACTCGGCAACCCTTGAGATATGCAACAAACGCGGTCTCCACGCACGGGCGTCAGCGCGATTTGTTGAAACCGCGTCGCGTTTTGATGCTAATGTGCGTGTGTCGAAAGACGGGATGGAAGTGATTGGGACGTCCATTATGGGCCTTATGCTTCTGGCGGCCTCCAAAGGCGACAAGATTGATATCCGTGTCAGCGGCCCGGATGCACAGGCCGCGCTTGATGCACTGCGCACGCTGGTCGCGGCGCGCTTTGATGAGGATTGAGGGTGGCTTCGCGCAGCGCTAGCGGCAGTCTTTCTTATGGGCAAGGCATCTCGGCCGGCATTGCCATTGGCAAAGCCTATGTGTTTGACCGGGGGCAAGCCCGTGTTGCCAAATATCGGTTGGCAGAGGAAGGTATTGAGGCGGAATTGGCCCGCTTTGCCGAGGCCGTCGCGCTGTCCAAGGAGCAGCTTGCCGATGTTGACCGCCGGGCCAAGAACCTCTCTGGCGCGGCGGAAGAAGAGTTTTATCTTTTGCTGCAAGCCCATGCGCAAATGCTGGAAAATTCGCGCCTCTTGCGGTCTGTGAATGCCGTCATCCAGCATGAGAAAATTAATGCTGAAGCTGCCGTCCAAGCGGCCATGGACCAAATCGCAGAAGACTTTCGGCGCATCGACGACCCCTATCTCTCTGCGCGGTTGGATGACATCAGCGAAGTCGGCCAGCGCCTCATCGCGAATTTAAGCGGCGAAGCGCCCAGCCGCTTTGGCCATCTTGATGAAGGCAGTATCGTGATTGGCCATATGGTCACGCCGTCTGATGTGGCGCTCATGGCAGATTCCAACGTGGCAGGCTTCATCAGTGCGCAAGGCGGCGCTGAAGGCCACACATCGATTTTGGCCCGCGCGCTTGGGCTGCCGGGGATTGTGCAGGCCAGCAACGTGCTGGGCTTGGTCGAAACCGGTGATAACGTGGTGCTGGATGGCGAAACTGGCGCTTTCATCATCAATCCTGACGCCGGCCAGCTGGAAACCTACCGGGCCTTGCAAGCTGACTTTTCTGAAGAGGTCGCCCAGCTGGCGCTGCTGCGGGATAAGCCAGCGCAAACCACCGATGGAGAGCGCATTACGCTCGCCGCCAATATTGAATTGCCGCAAGAAACACCCTCCGTGCATCAGGCCGGTGCAGCGGGGATTGGCCTGATGCGTTCAGAATTCCTGTTCATGAACCGCGATGATGTGCCCGGCGAGGAAGAGCAATTCCAGGCCTATAAGGGCCTCATTGAAGCCATGGACGGCGCGCCAGTTACTGTGCGCACGCTCGACCTTGGGTCTGATAAGCTGGCGAGTGCTTTGGCGGGCCATTTTGAAGCGGCGGACAATCCCGCGCTTGGCTTGCGGGCCATTCGGCTCTCTTTGAAGGAGGTGGACCTGCTTGAGGCGCAGCTCTGCGCGCTGCTTCGTGCAGCGACCCATGGCCCGCTGCGCATTTTGCTGCCGATGATTACGACCCCCGATGAAGTGCGTCAGGTTCGTGCAGTGATGCTGCGCATGGTGCGCCGGATAGCCAGGCGGGGCCAAGCGATCCCAGACCCGCTGCCGCCGCTGGGTATCATGATTGAAGTGCCCGCCGCTGCCCTCGCAGCTGATGCGCTGGCGCGGGAATGCGATTTCTTTTCCATCGGAACCAATGACCTGACCATGTACACGCTGGCCATTGACCGCGGCAATGACCAGGTCAGCACGCTTTATAATCCGCTACACCCTGCCGTTCTGAGGCTCATCCAGTTCGCCACAGCGGCTGCTGACCGCGCTGGCATCCCCATAAACCTATGCGGCGAAATGGCGGGCGATCCGCGGCTCACGAAACTGCTCCTTGGGCTGGGCCTGAGGCATTTTTCCATGTCGGCCCCGTCGCTGCCGCGCATCAAGAAGCAAGTCCTATCGCTCAGCATGGCGGACTGCGTGCATTTCGCCGCGACGATCATGACCATGACGGATGCGCGGCGCATCACAGATGCCGTGATGAACGATTCCGTTGGCTTGGATGACGTCCCCGTCGCTCTTAAGGCAATATAAAGACATCTTTATATATTTCTACGCTTTGCTTGCGCTAGCAAGGATGCCTGCCGTATAGCGCCTACCAGCCAACTCCCAATAAGGACTGCTTCTTATGAGCAACGACTATATTGTTAAAGACATCTCTCTCGCCGATTGGGGCCGCAAAGAAATCGAAATCGCTGAGATTGAGATGCCTGGCCTGATGGCGTTGCGGGAAGAATATGGGGGCAGCCAGCCGCGCAAAGGCGCGCGCATCGCTGGCAGTTTGCACATGACGATCCAAACGGCAGTCCTCATTGAAACGCTGACGGCACTCGGCGCGGAAGTGCGCTGGGCCTCCTGCAACATCTTTTCAACGCAGGACCACGCCGCTGCTGCCATTGCGGCCTCCGGCGTTCCCGTCTTTGCCATCAAGGGCGAAACCCTGGACGAATATTGGGACTATGCCGACAAAATCTTCCATTGGCCAAATGGCGAAGTTGCCAACATGATCCTAGATGATGGCGGCGATGCCACCATGTACATCTTGCTTGGCGAGAAAGCAGAAAAAGACCCCTCGGTTCTCGATACCCCGCAAAATGAAGAAGAAGTCGCCTTCTTCGCCACCATTAAAAAGCGCATTGCCGAAAGCCCAGGCTGGTTCGCCAAAGCCCGCGCCAGCATCCAAGGCGTCTCTGAGGAGACCACCACCGGTGTTATGCGCCTCTATGAGCTCGCCAAGAAGAATGAGCTGCCGTTCCCAGCCATCAACGTGAATGAAAGCGTCACCAAGTCAAAATTCGATAATCTCTATGGCTGCAGCGAAAGCCTGGTGGACGGCATCCGCCGCGCGACGGACGTTATGCTGTCTGGCAAAGTCGCCGTCGTCGCCGGTTATGGCGATGTGGGCAAAGGCTCTGCGGCCTCGCTGCGCCAAGGCGGCGCACGCGTGATGGTTACGGAAGTTGACCCTATCTGCGCTCTGCAAGCGGCCATGGAAGGCTATGAGGTCGTCACCATGGATGAGGCGGCCAAGCAGGCGGATATCTTCGTCACTGCCACCGGCAATAAGGATGTCATCACCATTGACCATATGCGCGACATGAAAGACCGCGCCATCGTCTGCAACATCGGCCACTTCGACAGCGAAATTCAAATCGCGGCCATGCAGAATTACAAATGGGATGAAATTAAGCCGCAGGTGGACCAGGTCGAGTTCCCTGACGGTAAGAAACTAATCGTCCTGGCCAAAGGCCGCCTGGTTAACCTGGCTTGCGCCACCGGCCACCCCAGCTTCGTCATGTCCGCTAGCTTTACCAACCAAGTCTTGGCGCAAATCGAGCTGTGGACCAAAGGCGATGAATACGACAACCGCGTCTATGTCCTACCCAAGCATCTGGACGAAAAGGTTGCTGAGCTGCACCTAGAAAAGTTGGGCGCGACCCTGACCAAGCTGTCGGATGAGCAAGCCGCTTATATCGGCGTCAGCACAGAAGGGCCCAAGAAGCCTGAGCATTACCGCTACTAGGCCCCCTTTTCACATACAAAGCCTCGAGCGCGTTGCTCGGGGGTCTTTTACTTTGTGCCTACGTCAGTTTTGCGTCAGTCTGCGTTATATTATAAACCTTTGGCTGACGGCTATACTGGGCCGTTGGCCCAAGGATTGGGGCGCTGCTGACCATGGTGCAGGAATTTGATGATTTCGCTGAGAAAGTGCAGGTCACCAATGATGAGGTGCCGCTCAATGGCGGCGTGATTTGGCATTCCGCGCGGCCCAATGGGCCGAGTGGGAACTACCAATCGCCGCTGCCGGCCGGGCTGCATATCAGTTGCGGCATTGCGGACATGTATTCCTTTTCCAGGGACTTTGGGGTGTTTGAAACCAAAGGCGCGACGGTAAGTATTTTACTGGTGCCGGACGGCGGAACATCCTTTCAAACCACATTGGGCAGCGGCTCTGTTCGATCTTTTGGCTATTATCTGCCACCCTCGGCCATGGAAACTGACGATCCCATCATGCAAACCGTGTTGGCAGCCGCTCAGAAATCCCCGCTGGCCTATTTGACGCGCGGCGCGGCCATAAAGTCAGCGCCGCGGCTCACTGCTCTCATCGCCCCGGCCTATGACATCCCGGTGCGCGATAGCCTTTTGCAAGCGCGCGCGCTGGAGTTAACCGCGCTGGTGGCCGCTGAGCTGGCCGACCAGGGCGCGGCGCGCGTTTCTAGCAAACAGCGGAGAAGCGCACAGAGCGTCCGTGACACCATTGAAGCATCGCTGTCAGGCCCAAATCGGCTAGAAGACTTAGCGCGGGCAAACGGCATGAGCGTGCGCAGCATGACGGCCTCTTTCCGCCAGACCTTCGGCGTCTCCATCAACGAATATATCCGCAGCCGCCGGATGGAGGAGGCTGCCGCCGCGTTGGAAGGCGGTGCCAGCGTTGCAGAGGCAGCCTTTCTGGTCGGATATACGCCCAACGCCCTCTCGGCGGCCTTTAAAAAGCACTTCCATCGGAACCCCAGTACGTAGCCCTCTGCCAGCTTGCGTAGAAAATTTGCCCGCTGGCGTAGACCTCGTGCCTTGATGCCTTTCAGCTGAGTCTTCACTTTGCGAATCAATTGCAAGTGTGGGGGCAGGCATGGTTTTGCGTGGATTGTTGTGTGCAGCGTCTTGGCTGTTTTGGGTGATGGCCTCGGCTGCGGCAGCGCAGCAAACAGAGCCCAAACGAAGTGACGTGGATGTGGATGACACCATCATCGTCACCGGGCAGAAGCGCGAGGAAACCCTGCTTGAAGCCGATTTATCCGTCACTGTTTTTGATGAGCGTGCCATCCGCGAAGCGCGGCTGCGTGACTTTCGGCGCATCGATGATTTGGTGCCAAATGTGCAGTTCAATGAGGCAAGCCAGCTGAGCTCGGTGTTTGTTTCCATCCGAGGCATTGAATCAAACCCCTTCATCGTCAACCGCGCCGCCATCTATATTGACGGCATCCCATTTCGCGAGCTGAGCAATTCGGTCCTCAACCAAATCTCCTCCATCGAAGTTTTGCGCGGCCCGCAATCCACACTCTATGGCGCCAACAGTGAGGCTGGTCTCATCCTCATTACGACCCGGCTGCCGGAGGATGATTTGGTGGCCCAAGTGCGCGCCACCGGCTCGACCTACAATGGCGACTTTGGCTACGGTATTGACGGGTTTGTCGGCGGGCCTTTGGTGGAAGACAAATTGGTCGGTTCCATTGCTTTCCGCGCCTCTCGCGAGGATGCCTTTATTTCAAACCCCGCCTCGTCCATCGGCGAGCCAGGCTATATCCGGGACTTGTTCCTTCAAGGGCGGCTCAAATTCACGCCCAACGAAGACCTTACAATTAATGCGACCGCCTACATTCTCGATACACTAGCGCCGGGCTTATTCGACCAAGAATTCGTTCCGCTTGACCGCGACCTCTATAACGCGACCTATCAAAACCTCTTCAATGGTGGCCGCGCTGTTGGACGGTTCGAATTTCTAAACGATGCACCGAAGCGGACGGTGGAACAGAATATCGTGGCTGGCCTTAGCGCCACATATCAGCTGAACTATGGCGCTATTGATGCGGCGGTGTCCTATGCCAATACCGACGAAGATTCCTCCGGTCTTGACCTCGATGCCACGGCTTTACCGCCCGTTGCGGGCAGAGATGTGGAGGTGGAGAGCATCTACAGCGCGGAGCTGCGCTTCACCTCGCCTGATAGCGATGTCTTTGAATATCTCATTGGCGCGTCCTGGTTCCGTCAAGAAGAAGATGTTCAACTGGGAACCGCATTTGGGGAAGCAAGTCTGGATAGCTATTTGCTCTCCCCGCCACAAGGCGCGACATCACAAGATTTCGCCATCTTTGGCTCGGCTACCACTGGCCTCGGCATAGAGGGGTTGAGCGGTACCGTCGGGCTCCGGTGGGACAGGGCCAAGCGCCGTACCGAGCAACAGGCTGGCATTCTTGACTTAGGCTTTGCTGAGCTGATTTTCCAAGACATCTCTCTAGAAGAAACGTTTACCGCCGTCTTGCCGCGCGGCGTGATCAGCTATGAACCCAATGATAGCCTGAACATCTATGTCAGCGCTTCAAAAGGCTACATCCCAGGGGGATTTAACCTGACCGCCGCTGATGCCGATTTGGCTGATGATATCGTCCGCTATGATCAAGAATCGATCTGGAGCTATGAAGCAGGCGTGAAGTTTAGGCTGCCCGACAATCGCGGCTATGTGAACATTGCGGGTTTTTACATCGAATCTGACAATTGGCAGGAAGTCCAAGTCTTAGTCAATGACCAGGGCCAGATCGTGTCCTCCGCCTTCATTGCGGCCCGTGCTTCAATTGAGAGTGCCGGCTTTGAAATCGAAACAGCTTATGACATTACGGATAATCTCAAATTCACCGCTGCCTTTGGCTACACAGATGCCAGCTACCGGGATTTTCAAGTCAGCGCGACGGAAAATCTGCGTGGATTGCCGGTAAAATTGGTCTCGGAGTTCGATGGAAATATAGCCCTACGCTATGAGACCGACGGCGGCATCTTTGGCCGCGGCGAAGTGAGCTTAACTGGCCGGACGCCCCTTGATGAGCGCAGTAATGCTGTCCAAGGCTCTGTCGCCGTCATCAATCTCCAAGCCGGCTATGAGGGCGAGCGCTATGCGATACGCTTCTTTGCAGAAAACCTCACCAACCGCAGAATATTCAGTGGCCTCGCCTTTCAAAACGCTGCAGGCGATGATGGCAACCTTTACGCGCCGCTGGACGCGCCTCGGGTGATTGGTTTGGAGACAGAGCTGAATTTTTGAAGGACGGCGTCTCGCGACCGGGCAAGAGCTAAAATGATGTTTCTCTGAACGGACAAAGAGCCGGAATTCTGTTCTCCAGAATCAGCAAATTAATAGAACTATAGAATTTAATTCTTCTCAAAACGCCTAGTCTTCTCCTTGATCAACGAGGAGGACGACATGCTGAAGCTTTTCACTGAGCATCCTGCATCCGTGAATGAAACCTATCCTGAGCATATGGGTAGTGCTTTTTCTTTTGGCTCGGCCATGGTGATTGCTGGGTGTGCTTGCTTGCTGCACGGCATCTTCCCATTTTTGTTCCAAGCCACTGGCCGAAACACGGTCGCCAAGCTCTATGACCGGATGATTGCGCACCGGATCAAAATGCCGGATGGCACGCGCGCCTCTCTGCAGCCGGCTGAATGAGCTACGCAGCACCAAGTCAGTCTAGCGCAGGGTTCTTCTACGGGCTCGGCGCGCGGATCCAGGCCATTGCGCCTGGCGCCATGTTGGCCGTCGTGCTTGCCCTGGCGGCAAGCTATGTGGCTGGGCGCCTGGGCGGGCCGGTTATCCTCTATGCCTTGCTATTTGGCATGGTCTTTAATTTCCTGGCGAAAGACGACGTCTGTCAGACCGGCATAGCCTTTTCGGCGAAATCTGTACTGCGCGTTGGCGTGGCGCTGCTTGGTGCGCGCATCACGTTATCGCAGATTGCTGATCTGGGTTTGGCGACTATTTTGCTGGTCGTCACAGGCGTTGTGTTTACCATTGTCGGCGGCGCCGGCATTGGGCGTGTGTTTAAGCTCAAGTCCGACCATGCTGTCTTGTCCGCAGGCGCCGTGGCCATCTGCGGGGCCAGCGCGGCGCTGGCAATCTCAGCCGTCTTGCCGCAAACGAAAACATCAGAGCGCAATACCTGTTTGACTGTCGTGGGCGTCACGACGCTGAGCACTATCGCCATGGTGCTGTATCCGGCCATTGCCCAAGGGCTCGGCCTGAGTGACACCGCCGCTGGCATCTTCCTAGGCGCTACAATTCACGACGTCGCGCAGGTGGTTGGCGCGGGCTATATGATTTCTGACGCAGCGGGAGAGACAGCCGCCATCACAAAGCTGATGCGCGTCTCTTGCCTCGTCCCTGCCGTCATGATCATTGGCATTGTGTTCCGCAAGCGCTGTGCGAGCGCCTCCTCGACCGGAAAAACACCGCCTTTGCTGCCCTTGTTTTTGGTTGGTTTTGTCGTCTTGGTGGCCGTGAATTCCCTGGGCTTGGTGCCGGTTCAAGCGGTCGGTTTGCTCACAGAGATGTCGCGTTGGTGCTTGGTCATTGCCGTTGCCGCTTTGGGGGTCAAAACCTCGCTGAAAGACTTCATTGCGGTGGGTCCCAATCCCATCGCTGTCCTAGTCGCGCAAACACTTGCCTTGGCTATCTTCGGACTTGCCGGCCTCATGCTCATTATGCCGTTTCTGTCCTAAGCCCAGCACTCTAACGCGGCCGAGCACCGTCATGTTGTGAATCCTAAGGGTAGGCTCATGGACTTGCTTCTAGGCACTCCTTCCCAAAGATCCGATAACCACATTGACTTTCACAGAAAATTTTGCATGAAATTTGAAGAAATAGAGAACAGCGTTCTTTAAATATTTGATCAGGTGCTATCTCAATCTTTTATATGACAAAGAAGTAGATCTGAAGACCTACCATGGAAAAGCTAGACGATATCGACCGGGCTATTTTGCGGGCACTCCAAGACGATGCCTCTGACACGATCGCCGAGCTGGCTGAGCGGGCTGGTGTGTCGCAAACGCCGTGTTGGAAGCGCATCAAGCGCCTGGAAAAACTCGGCGTTATTAAAAAGCGTGTGGCGCTGCTTGATGCCAATGCCATCGGCTTGCCGTTGGTGGGTTATATCCGCATTCGCACCAATGAACACAACCAGGCGTGGCTGGATAAGTTCTCGCGCGCCATACAAACCATACCAGAGGTGACGGAATGCCACCGGATGAGCGGGGATGTGGATTATCTCGTCAAAGTCGTCGTATCGGATGTCGCAGATTATGACCGCGTTTATAAAAAGCTCATTTCGACGGTGGATATGGCGGAAGTCAGCGCCAGCTTCTCGATGGAGCGGCTTAAAGAAACAACGCAGCTCCCGATTTAGCTTGGGTTGGTGCTGTGCTGGAAAAAACCACATCCGCGCCTCAAGATGCCTCGCCCTTAAAGGACCGCGTGTTTCGCCCTCTCTTTGCCGCCCAGGTCATCGCGTTGGCTGGCACGGGGCTGACCACCGTTGCTTTGGCTCTGCTGGCCTATGACTTGGCGGGCTCTCAAGCGGGCGCCGTTCTTGGCACAGTGCTCGCCATCAAAATGGTCGCCTATGTCGGCGTCGCGCCGCTTGCCGGGGCCTATGCCGGGCGGCTGCCGCGGCGCGCATTCCTCGTTGCCCTTGATTGTGTTCGCGCGGCGCTGATCGCGTGTCTGCCTTTTGTGACCGCGCTTTGGCAGGTCTACGCCTTGGTGTTTTTCTTAAATGCCGCTTCGGCCTGTTTCACACCGGTGTTTCAGGCAACGATCCCAGAAGTTCTCCAAGATGAGCGGCGCTATACGCGTGCGCTGTCTCTGTCGCGCTTAGCCTATGACTTAGAGAGCCTTCTCAGCCCAAGTCTAGCCGCAGCGGCCTTGTTGCTGCTCTCCTATGATGCCCTGTTTTCGCTGAACGCGGCAGCTTTTTTACTGTCCGGGCTGCTGATCCTGTCGGTTCAATTGCCTGTAAGACAGACGTCCGAAAACGCAGCCTCGCCCTGGGCTTTGTTGCGGGAAGGCTTCTTTGTCTATTTCGGCACGCCGCGGTTGCGCGCTTTGTTTCTACTATCATTTGCCGCCGCCTGCGGAGGTGCTGCGGTGATTGTCAACACAGTGGTCTATGTGCACACCACGCTTGGCGGTGGGCAGGTCGCGACAGCGCTTGGCTATGCCTGCTATGGCGCAGGGTCAATGGCGGCAGCCCTCGTTTTGCCCAAAATGCTGGACCGCTATGCTGACCGTGCGTTCATGCTCTTTGGCGCGGCTTTGGTTGCACTCACACTCATGCTCGGCAGCAGATTGCCCGATCAAATGGGGTTCCTTGCCATCTGGTTCGTCTTAGGCGTTGCCACGTCGCTCATTTTAACGCCGAGCGCGAGACTGGTTCAGCGGTCGGCGACTGAGGAAAGCCGTGCCGCCCTCTACGCATCGCAATTTGCACTGTCCCACTTGGGCTGGCTTGCCAGCTATCTTTTGGCGGGATGGGTGGGCGCGCAGATCGGCCTGTCTTGGGCGTTTGTCTGCTTGGCTGTCTTGGCAGGCGTGTCGGCACTGGGTGCTGCTGTGTTGTGGAACGGGCGGCACGAAACCGCGCAGGAGCATGTGCATCCAGCGCAGGACCACACCCACCTGCATATTCATGATGACCACCACCAACACGAGCATGAGGGTTGGGAGGGCCCTGAGCCGCACAGTCATCCTCACTATCATGCAGCAAAGAGGCATCGGCATGCCTATGTCATTGACCTGCACCACCGGTCTTGGCCTTAGAGCGCTCTCGTGTTCATACTGAATATGAGACTGCTTTAGTGATGGAGGTTCAGTGTAAGCAGGTTTTGCAGACGTGCCAGCAGCGGTGAACAAAAAAGACGCCACTCCCTATTGGGAGCGGCGTCTTATGTTTTTACAAAAACGCTTGTGACCAACGATCACATCGCCGGTGGCTTTGACCGATCGCTCGTTTTGGTCTTGCTATTCTATATTGGCTAGGCCAGCGCGCGGCGGCGACCACGAAGCGTTACTAAGCCAGCCATGCCAGTGAGCAGCAGCAGAGCCGTTGCTGGCCCGGGGATCTCAGCAACCTGAAGGGCATCAAACGCGCCAGACCCGCCGAAGGTGACAGTGATTTCACTCGTCACAAAAGAGAAGTCGTCATACGTCTGCCATTTGCCATCGCCAAGCGCTATGTCTTGCAGGGCAAAAACGCCGCCATCGACTTGAACATCAATTTCGTTACCATTCGGCTCTGCGTCAACAAGGGTGATGCCGGTGAAGAGAACCGCTTCATCGAACATCAACGTGATGGAACCACCAGCAAGTTCATCGTCTGGGTTGTTGGCGTTGTTATTTTCAGAAATGATGACAAGATTGCCCCCGTCATAAACCTCGTCAGTCAGAATATTTGTCGGGGCCTCGAGGTCGGGATCGGCACCGCCGTCGACGTTGCTGTCATAGATTTGCGCAATGTTAAAATCGCCATTGCTGTTCGTTTCAATCGTCCCAGAAAAACCATCGATGTCAAAGCCACCGTTGGAAATCAAAGCACCATGATCGAACGACTCGAAGTCGATCACGGCCGCATTTGCTGAGACTGAAGAGAAGGAAATTGCCGCAGCTGCAGCAATTAAGTACCTGTTTACACGCATGATTTACTCGCTACACAACTTAGTTAAAATAACTTTAAGGAAGGTAGCGCAGGCGGCCGGTTTTGTCTAGCGTATTTCTATTGGAAGCCGCGTTGCGTGTTGCGCCCAGGCAACACCCACGCTGATCACTTTACCGTGTTGATATGTATTTGTTTAAGCGTTTTTGCGGATGTATTGCGCAGATTGCTACAGGCAGCTTCTACCAGGGGATGGGGTGTTTGCACCGCTGGCAGCAGCGCTTCTATGTCACCGGCGCCCATTGGTTTGGCAAGATAGAATCCTTGGATCAGGTCGCACCCCGTAAAGGTAAAAGATCAAGCTGTAGCTTGCTTTCGACGCCCTCGGCAATGACCGTGAGGTTTAAGGCGCGGGCAAGGCCCACACCCGCTTGGGTGACTTCTAGGGCTTGGTCATCATTCTGCAGGGCCTGCACAAAACTGCGGTCGATCTTCACTGTATCAAACGCATAATCGCGCAGATAACTGAAGCTCGCATAGCCAGTTCCAAAATCATCCATGGTGAGCCGAACCCCTGCAGTTTGCAGGTCTTCGATCACCTTCTTTATGCGGTGGTCCCTCTGCATGATGAGAAAGGCAATTACGATCTGGATATGAAAGACGGCTACCCGCTCGAAGGTTACGGCGTCACTGGCGCAAAGGACGCTTATGACGAGCCCAAGTTCAAAAGCGCCGCCGTGCCCGCTGGGGACGTGCCTCTGCGCCTCACCTATCTCAATTGACGCCGCTCGTCACGGCACGCCTGTCATTTTCTCAGGTCGATTTTGTATCGCCCGCCTGACATAGAACAGGGGACATAAGAGGAGAGGGCCCATGAAGACGCGCATCACTGAGCTTTTTGGTATCAAACACCCCATCATCCAAGGCGGCATGCATTATGTCGGCTTTGCGGAGCTCGCCGCCGCCGTGTCCAATGCGGGCGGTCTTGGCATTATCACGGGGCTCACCCAGCCCAGTGCTGCTGCGCTGGCGGATGAGATTGCCAAATGCAAGGACATGACAGACAAGCCGTTTGGTGTGAATTTGACGTTCTTGCCGGTCGTCAATCAGCCGGACTATCCGGGCATGGTCAAGGCCATCATTGATGCTGGCGTACCCGTTGTGGAGACCGCAGGGAACAACCCACAAGCAGTGCTTCCCCACCTCAAAGACGCAGGCATCAAGGTCATCCATAAATGCACCTCGGTGCGCCATAGCCTCAAGGCGCAGTCGATTGGCTGCGATGCTGTCTCGGTCGATGGCTTTGAGTGCGGCGGGCATCCGGGCGAAGATGATATCCCCAATATGATCCTGCTGCCGCGGGCGGCGGACGAGCTTGAAATTCCTTTTGTGGCGTCCGGCGGGATGGCGGACGCGCGGTCTTTGGTGGCCTCGCTTGCCATGGGCGCCGATGGCATGAACATGGGCACGCGCTTTATCGCCACGCAAGAAGCACCGGTGCATGAGAACGTAAAGAAAGCCATTGTCGCCGCCACCGAACTCGACACTCGGCTCGTCATGCGGCCGCTGCGCAATACCGAGCGTGTGCTGAACAACGCGGCTGTGGAGCGCTTGCTTGAAAAGGAGAAAGACCTTGGCGGTGACATCAAGTTTGAAGACATCATCCAAGAAGTGGCTGGCGTTTATCCGCGCATCATGAAGGAAGGCGACATGGACGCCGGGGCGTGGTCATGCGGGATGGTTGCGGGCCTCATCAATGATATCCCGACCTGCCAAGAGCTCATCGACCGCATCATGGACGAAGCTCATGCATTGATTAATCAACGCCTAGGTGGACTGCTCGCAGCTTAGTCCCGCTCAAGCCATTCCAGCTCATACCAGGTCGCCATGGGTTCTGCGACGCCGCCTTGCAGCATGATGAAATCATCGTCTGCGGTGACCCACACATCATAAGGGGGGTGCTGGCCATCCATGCCGGCGGTGCCGTCGTCTATGAAGCGGAAATGATGGGCCTCGAACGTGCCGGCTTTCACCGTGATCTCTTCATCGCCGACATATTCCGTTCCGATGTTCACGCGCGCGAGCAGCGGTGCGGTGGCGCCGCGGTGATCGGGTGAGGGTAGATAGCAGTTCACCTTGCTTTTATGGGGCCCCTTTGACCGGTCCATCACCTTGAGCAGATAGCCATCGCACACCACGGGATGGGTGCCAAAGCCATCAATGGGCTCATCCAAGTCAACCCGCTGGCTGACGCGGCCCAAGTCTGGCGAGATGCTTTCGCACTCAATGAACTCTTTGGTAATGCGAAACCAACCAGACCCAAGAAACGTATCATCAAGTGTCAGGCGGACATGGCAATCGGTTGGATAGCCGGTCTCGTCGAGGGAATAGACAATATCGCGCAAAACGCTGGGATGATCTTCAATCTCGCAATTGGCCCGGATGGTGACCTTGCCATCAGAATGAAGGGAGAAATGGAAGAACTCAAGCCCACGCTCCTGGTCCATCCGGTCCGGCTACTACGAGGTGAAGAGCAAATTCCCGCGGATATTGCGGTGTTTCATGGGCTTGACCCTTCTGTTCTATTTGTCCGGACAAATATAACCGGTCCACAGCGAAAGGCGATGCCTTTTATAGAAAAACGGCGCCTCCAGGCCTGATGCCTGGGAGCGCCGCTCTTAATTTCCCCCTGCGACGCTGCGCCTAGAAATTAAAGCGAGCGAGAATGCCGTAGTATCGCCGCCCGCCTGGGGACACGAAGCTACCGCCGAATTCAGGCGCTGGGATTACCTCGTCGAGATATTCCTTGTCGAACAGGTTCTCTGCGAACGCTTGCAGCTCCCAATGCTCGGCCCGGATACCAGCCCGCAAATTCACGACACCAAAACTGTCGCGGATTGAATTGGTGTAGTTTGCGGTACCCAAAAACTCGCTGCCGAAGACGACGTTAAAGATCGTCGGGCGATCCCCTGCTTGGGCGGTGTGGAACGTAGTAGACCCGGTGAGGATATAGTCGAGACGGCCCGTGATCGCCAGACCCTCTGAGATAGGCTGATCAACGTTAATCCCAGCATTGAGGGTATAATCTGGAGTGTACGGAGATTCGCCGCCTTCAGTGCCGGGACGCGCGTTGTTTTCCTTAATTTCACTGTCCGTCACGTTAAAGCTCGCGAAGATATCCACAGTGTCCGTAACGGAATAGTTCACAGCCCCTTCAATGCCGAGCAGTTCGACTTCATCGATATTAGAAACAACCCGCAAAATGCCGAATGGACCAGCGTAAAACTCAAAGAACTGGAGATCATCTACGACGGTGTAATACCCCGCCAATTCATAGGTCAGCGTGTTGCTAAACAGGTTGCCTTTAATGCCGATTTCAAAAGCATTCGAGGTCTCTTTTTCATAATTATCAAAGATGTTCAGTTGGGCATTAATCGCTGGCTGGTTGAACGTTTCCTCGATGATCGCTTGGCTACCTTGGTTATTGAAGCCCCCAGATTTAAAGCCGACGCCCCAGCTGGCGAAGGCTGTGAAGTTATCAGTTGGCGTATACGCCAAGCTGACACGTGGCTGAATTTCATCAAAGGTGCGTGACTGATCAGGGATGGGCCCATCTTCAAGCGCAATATTCAAAGGTACGTCGCCGCCTCGCAAGAATTGGTTCGTCGCATCCACCGGGACGTTGTTGGAGACTTTCCGCTTTTCTCTGTCATAGCGCAGCGCAGCGGATAGGGTGAGGCTGTCGGTAAAGCTATATTCAGCCGACCCAAAGAATGCGAACACATCGGTGTTAAAGGTATCATCCGACAGCTGTTCTGTCGGGTTATCGCTGTCTTGATCGTTGAAAATTTGCGGGACGATGCCGCGTCCGCGGTCATAGCCAATGCCAACGGCAACACGCCGTTCTAGCGCGAGATAATAGCCGCCGACAGACCATTCAAAAGGGCCGCCTGTATCAGAGGCAAGCCGGATTTCTAAAGAAATGTCTTCCTGATTACGCACTTGGAACTGCGTTCCATCGCATAAGGTGGGGCTAAAAGCGCCAAGGATTGAATCGCCTGGTGTCGGTGCAAGAAAGAGTGGCGACGGTAGAGTTAGACCCTGGGAAGACAAATCGCTAACACTTTGGATACATTCCGGCGAGCTGTTGAAGAATCCGAAGGCGGCGACCGCACCGTCGGCTTCAAGACGTTGTTCCACATCTGAATATAGCGCCCACGCCGATAGAGTGAGCCCCTCGAAATCTTAGTCAAATTTGTTAGAAATCTCTATGATCTCTTGGGTTGACTGCGTTGGCAGATTGCTGAGGTAAACGAACTCGTGGTCATTTACATCTGCGTTGAAGTCCGGGTTCCCGAAAGCGACGGCTGTGTTCGGCAGCTGGAACACAACATTGTAATTGACCGACCCAGCTTCGAGATCGCCGTAGAGGATTTTAAAATCGTTGGTCGCGTTGTC